>Ga0265313_10003270_pt1 | contig 13312 bp, 8 predicted proteins | sample 4123metaG_FD_203122 | JGI IMG/M metagenome (GOLD analysis project Ga0265313, IMG submission 203122) | Rhizosphere microbial communities from Carex aquatilis grown in University of Washington, Seatle, WA, United States - 4-1-23 metaG | ecosystem: Host-associated > Plants > Roots > Rhizosphere >...
CACCACGGTGGCGTCGGTGCAGCGGCCATTTTCGTCAATCGAAACATTGAGCAGTGTTATGCCGTGTTCGCCCAGACGCTGGGAAAGCGGCGGGTAGGGTGGCGTGGTATGCGTGGCCTGGATCGGTTCAGCCTGCGCCGGCGGCGGGGCCGGCGGCGACGCCACAACCGCGCGGGGCGGCGGCGGCGGCGGCGGCGGCGTGGGCGTGGCGACGATCGTCCTGGGGGCCGGCGCTTCCGTCTGGATGTTGAAGTCGGGCGGCGGCACGAAGGGCGGCGGCGGCTTCTCGAACTTCGGCGGCGGCGGCGGCGGCGCCTTGGGCGGAATCTTCTGCGCCTCGACCGTCGCCTGCAGATCTTCCTTCTTCATCTCCATCTTGGTGACCATGCCGAGAATCAGCAGGACCGCGATGCCGGCATGAACCGCGCCGACGATGATGATGCCGCTGAAGCGTCGCGCGCCAGCATTCGCGTTGGTGACGTGGGTGTTGACGAAGTGTTCCGGTCTATCCATGGCGCTTACACTCGCTAGACAAAACAAACCCGGCGCCTCTCTGCGCCGGGCGAAATACTATCCCTTATGATCGAGAGCTTCCATTCCCAACCCGGCTCCGGTTTCTCCGGTGCTCTTGATGATCTTTAGACAAAGCCAACCATCCTTAGCAAGAGGGTCCTGCGAAACCGCTGCTGAAAGGATTGCAGAAAGCGCTAGTGCGGGATTTGCGACGGCCATGGTCACACAACCCTCTTCGCAAACGCAGCATCATGTTCCTGCGGCCTAAGCCTGCTTAAACGGCGCTGATACAATCACGAATCCGGCGATTGGGCGCTTGATCCCCTGCCATTTCGCGCGCGCAATAGTGGCGCAACGCGAAATGGGCCTGGGCGGGTTCCGCTCTCATTTTTGCGAGGCAATATGTCGTCAAATTTTGCGCGTCTGCGCCGGCGTCAGATGCGGCCCAGCAGCGTGAGGGTCCCTACCTGGGTGACGGAACCGTTGTTGCCGCGCAGATAGTCGTAATTAATGCCGAGATTCCAGGTGTCGGTGCCCGCCGAAAGGCTGAGGCCGCCAACGATATTGCCGGTATCGGGATCGGGGCCGACAAAGGTCATGCTGTTGCCGGGGGTGGTGAGGCCGCCGGTGCTGAGAAAGCCGGCCTTCAGCTTCACCGGGCTGTTGGCCAGATCGTAGCGGTAGCCGAACCGGGCTTCCGGCTTCAGGGTGATGCCGAACATGTTCAGGCCCGCGCTGAAATCCACACCGGCGCCGGCGCGCAGCGAATTGGCATAATAGGGCGCCACTTGCAGGTTGAGGCCGGGACCGCCGCCGACCTCGCTATAACCCTCTTCGCGCAAAGTCAGGGCGTCCAGGCTGAAATGGGGCGTGATCTGCAGAGCGCCTGCCTTGAAGATCGCGCCCATGTTCCCGCCCATCGCTCCCATCAGGCCGGCGCGCTTGCCGGTGGCGTCGCGCTCCGAGCTGCCGACGGTGAGCGTGCGGGTGCCGTCGAAATCGCCATAGGCGGCGGAAAGCTGAGTGTCGAGGAAGAGGTGGTTGCCCTTCCAGCTGGTGTAGCCGGTCAGCATATACCAGGCAGTATGGGTCTTGGTGTCGCGCGGCAGGCTCTGGGTGACGTCGCCCGAATAGAAGGTAAAGGCGCCGCCATACCAGCCGTCGCGCGGGCTCCCGCCGTCCAGGCCCAGCGAGAAGCCGAAGCCGTGATCCTTATAGTCGGTGAGCGTTCCGTCAGCGTCAACCCGGCCCTTGTTGTTGATGTTGCCGCCGAACTCGGTGCCCCAGAGGGTGAGATCGCCCGGCGACTTGGAATAGGAGCGCAGGAGCCGCTGGCGCGCCGCCACCGGGCCGCTGGCCTCGTCGGTGATCAGGATCGCCACCTGGCGGACGCCACCCGACGTGTCGGGACCGAATTGCGAAAAGGTCTGCTGCGCCCGCTGCTGCGAGGCAGGAATATTGATCTTGCTCGATGACACGCCGGGCGTGTTGTAGACTGTCAGGTTGGTGGCGATAACCGAGCCCAGCGACGGATCGGTGGCCAGCGCCGAGGCGACAAAGGGGAACTGGGCCAGCGCGTCGCCGGTCAGGCCGAGGCCTGCGATATTGCCTGCGGTATCATCCTTCGTCCCGCTGCCCGCGCCTGGGACGCGCGGCGTCAGCCGCAGTTCCAGAGTCTGGCCGGACGCCGAGGTATTGACTGAGAGCGGCTGGCCTGTCGGATCCGGTTGAAACAGGAAGGGCAGGTTCTGCGACAGCACCGCGTTGTTCAGCGCCAGGGTGGCGGGGTCGATGTTGATCAGTGGGGCGCTGATCAGCGCCAGATGCTGGGTGGTGGGACTGATGACGCTGGCCAGCGTGGTGCCGGAGGAGATGAAGCTGCCGAACTGCATCGCCACGGTGGAGTTGGCCTGGATAGTGGCCTCCTGGGTGGCGTGGATCACCGGCGTGATGGCGGTGGTATTCTGCGAGATGGTGAGGCCCAGCGTGCCACCATTGACGTCAAACTTGAGGGCGTTGAGCGAACCGGTGTCGCTGGTGTTGGCGACGAACAGCGTGCCGTTGGGGTCCACGGTCACCGTCAGGGCGCCCGGATTGGCCTTGATGACGCTGTTGACATAGCCATAGGCGCCGACATGCAGGATATGGCCGCTGCCGGAGCCGAAATTGACCTGGTTGAAGGTGGTGGTAGGCGACGAGCCGGCGTCGGAGCTTTCGATGGAATAGGCCACCACCGCGAAATTGTTGGGCGAATTGGAGACGCCGGTCGCCGGGTTGGCGGAGCCGCCGCCGCCGGAACTGCCGATATTGCCGACATTGAGGACAAAATTGTTGCCGCCCGAGCCGTAAATGATGTCGCCCAGGATCCTGCCGCTGTTGTTGATGGCGATGCCGTAGGCGAGCGAGCTGGTGAGGTCGATGGCGCGGACCGAAGTCACGACATTGGCGCCGATTCCGGGGGTGACGATACTGACGGCGGCGCGGATATTGCCGCCATTGTTGATGGTGGTGAGGGTGCCGGAGGCGTCGGTGATCGCCGTGGCCGACAGGGTGAAGGGCGCATTCGTGGTGGCGACGGCGGCCGTGGGCGTCAGGTTGGAGGTGGCGACGGTGGCGCTGATCGTGGCGCCCTCCCCGACATTGATGGTGGGCAGTATGGCGAGCTGCCCGATCTGGATGGCGGTGGCGATGCCGCCGCTGGTGCCGCTGACCTCAGCGGAAATGGTGGCGACAGTGGTGGTGCCCTGGCCGGTATTCTCGGCCTTGAGGTCGAGGCGTGGAATGGACGCATAGGGCCCGATGATTAGCGCGTTGGAGGTGACGTTGGTGGTGACGACGTCGGTGGCGTTGGTGTTCACATGGGCGTCGATCGTGCCGGTGTTGAGCATGCCGCCCTTGCCGTCGCTGCCGCAGGTGGCCAAGCTCGTGCCATTGCCGAAACACGTGTACAGGCTGGGGCTGGCGCCCTCCACGAACATCGCCGCAGTGCTGAGCTGGGGTGCGGCCGGGGCGGCGGCGATACTGCCGCGGTTGCTGAAGGAATAGTTGGGGTCGATACTGTCCAGCGCGGTGCTGATCGACCCGATATTGATGGCCTGGGCCGTGGTGCCGGCCAGGTTGGGATCGATCTGCACCACGGCCAGGCCGTTGGTGCCGTTGCCGCTGAAGACGCCAACCGAAGCGGCGGGGTTGGCGGTGAAGGGGCCGTTATTGTAGATGCCGCCCTGGATGGTGGCGCCCACCCCCAGCACGGTGCCGCCTTCCAGCACCGCATCCTTGGACGCCGGATTGACGAAGACCTGGCCGGCGGCGACAATCTTGCCGGCGTTGAGCAGGGCGCCCAGGCCGGAGGCGCCGGTGCCGCAAGCAAAGCCCGCGGCGGCGGCCGTGGTGGCGGAGGTGCTGGTATCGGTGGCGCAGGCGTGAATGCCGCCGCCGATGATCAGGATGCCGCGCGAGCCTTCGCCGACGCTGCTGGCGGCCGTGGTGCTGTCGAAAGCGAAATTGCCGTAAAGCGTGCCGCCCAGATTGGCGATGATGGGCGTTTCCGAACCGGCGATCGGCGTGGCCGGCGCCTGGGCGGTGATCGAGCCGCCCATCTGGATATCGCCATCGACAAAGCTGCCGGCATCGGTGCGGAGGGCGGCGATGGTGTCGCCGGAAATGGTGACGGTCGAGCCGCCGCCCAGCAGCGCCGCCGGCGTCAGATTGTTGAGGGTGATGCCCCCGAAATAATGGTTGGGGCCGAGAACCTCCAAGCCGTTCTTGCCTTCGCCGGTGCCGGTGATGGTGATGGTGTTGGTGCTGACCAGGCCGGCGCCGCCGGGCGTTATGATGTTCCCGGCGGAGGTATCGATCAGAATGCCGCCGGCGGTATCATTGTCGCCGTTGGAGATGACGCCGTTGTTGATGACGGTATTGTTGCTGTTGATGATGAGGGCGGCGCCGGCGGCCTTGATCTGGATGCCGCCGCTGGAATCGATGGTGAGATTGCCATCGGTGGTGGTGTTATGGACGGTGTTCGAGACGGTGGAGAGGTCGGTATCCGCCCGGGCCGAGACGCCAATGGCGCACAGCACGGCCACGGCGGCGGAAAGCATCAATCGCTGCTTGCTCAAAACCAACCTCTTTGCTCGCCGGCAGCGACCTTAAAACTGCGGTATCCGGCCTTTTTGCGGCGCCACCGGGAAAAACAACGCTCCCGGCAATCTGAGGGCCGCTCCGGGCATCCACCCGGCTGGTCGCTAACCCGTTTCCTTCATTCATAAAAGCCGCCGCCGCACCACCCCAAGGGCGCCCCGGACCGGCCTGAACCTCTTTGTACCCGGGACCGGCCCGGGTTCAAGAGCAATTTTTCCCGCTTTAATCGGGTGTTAGGCGGCTCCCGACAGAATGGCGGGTGAAAAAGGCTTAATAGGGCGCTTGCAAGGCCATGTCCCAGGCCCGTCACCTCGGTTTCGCGCGCCTCACCCAGCAGGATGTGAGCCTGGCGGCAGCGCGCCATGAGATGCTCTATTCCGGCCGCGTGGGTGGGGCCCGGGCGGTATTCATCTTCTGCGACCTGTCGGGCCTGGACCTGTCGGGGCGCAACCTGGCCGACGCCGACTTCACCGGCGCGGTGCTGGAAGAAACCAACCTCAGCGGCGCCAAGCTGGATTCGGCCAGCTTCTTCGGCGCCGATCTGCGCCGCTCCAACCTCGCCAACGCTTCTTTGCGGCGCGCCGACCTGCGCGGAGCCTCCCTGCGCGGCGCCAACCTGATCGCCGCCGACCTTTACGAGGCCGATCTGCGCGAAGGCACCATCGCGGAAAAGGACAAATACGGAAATCTCAGGGTGCTGCAGCATGACCTCGGCCCGTCCGAGCTGCCAGCCGCCCTGCTCACCTCCGCCAATCTGGAGCGCGCCAAGCTGACCGGCGCCATCGCCGTGCAGGCCGACTTCACCGACGCGATGATGAAGGGCTGCCGGCTGGTGCGCGCCAATCTCCGCCAGGCGCGGCTGACCGGCGCCAATCTGGAGAATGCCGATCTTTCCGGCTGCAATCTCTCCGGCGCCGATCTGGTCGGCGCCATCCTGGTGGGAGCCAAGCTCGACCACGCCAACACCCATGGCGCGGACCTTTCCAACACGCTGCGGGAAGAAAGCAAGACCGATCCCACCGCCGCCGCCGAAGTCGGGAAGCTGCTGGCGGCGCATGGCCGCTGGGCCGAAAGCGAGGGCCGCGAAGGCGGCCCAGCCGAACTCGGCAACCGCGACCTGCGCGGCCTGGGCAGCCTCGCCCACCGCGTGCTGACCGCGCTGATCGCGCCGGGGGCGCAGCTTTACGGCCTCGATCTGGAAGGCGCTTCGCTCCAGGGCAGCAATCTTTCCGGCGCCGATCTGCGCTCGGCCAATCTGCGCGGCGCCGACCTGCGCGGCGTCAATCTTTCCGGCGCCAAGCTCAACCATGCCGATCTGCGCGACACCAAGATGGGGCCGCTGCTGATCTCCGCCGGCCGCTTCCTGCCGGCGCGGCTGGACAATGCCGAGGCGCGCTATGCCGATTTTCGCGGCGCCGAACTAAAGCGCGTGCGACTGTCGGGCGCCGATCTCTCCTATGCCAATCTTTCCGACGCCGATCTTTCGGGCTGCGAGATGGACGGTTGCGATCGGTCAGGCGCAAAACTTCCCATGCGCTTTGCGGAAGCAGTTGTGGTTGGCGTCTAAGCCGCCAGGACGGCGGTTCTCGAGCGGATGAACTGCCCCAGCCGCGCCAGCGAAACCTTGGCCTCGCTCAGCTTCGCATCGGCCTGGAAGAGATGGCCCATGCCGTCATAAATCTCAACGCTCACCGCCACGCCGGCCTCGGCAGCGCGATCGCCCAGCTTGGAGGCGTCGTCGCGCAGCAATTCCTGCGCTCCGGCATGCACCATCACCGGCGCGAAATCCTTCAAGCTGGCGAAAGCGGGCGAGGCGTAGATGTCGCAGGGATTGGATTTCTTGAGATAGTTCCGGGCGGACAGAAAAAGTTGCTCCCAGTTGAGCTGGGGGTCGCTGGCGCGGTTAGCAAGGATGGATTGGCCCGACAGCGCCAGGTCGGCCCAGGGCGACATCGCCGCCACGCCGCCGGGCCGATCGAGATTGGCGTTGCGCGCCGCCAGCGCCACGGCGAAGGCAAGGCCGCCGCCCGCCTCATCGCCGACCAGCAGAATGGAACTCGGCGGCACACCCCTGGCGATCATCCCGCGATAGGCGTCCAGCCCGTCGCGCACCGCGGCGGGAAACGGATTTTCCGGCGCCAGGCGATAGCGCGGCACGAAGGCGGACGTGCCGCTCGCCTCCACCAGGCGGGCGACAAGGCCGCGATGGCTCTCAGGCGAACCGGCGACGAAGCCGCCGCCATGGAAATACAGCATGGCGCGGCTTTCATCGTCCGTCTTGTGCCATTCCCCCGCCACCGGCCCCAGGCTGCCGGGCACCACCGCGGTGGCGGCGGGCGCGCCGAAACGGGCGAACCCCGCCTCATAGCAGGCGCGCACCGATTCTATGTCGGTGAAAGCGGCTTTGCCGGGAACCTGCTGCTGCCAGAACGCCAAGCTGCCTCTTTCGAACGCGTCGGAAAGAAGCTTAATCCTGTAAGCAGACAAGAAAAAGGCGAGAAGCCATAAAGCCTCCCGCCTTTGCACTTTTGGTTAAGCGGCGGCCTTCTGGCCTTCGACGGTCTTCAGTTCCGGCGCGTTGATGGCGATGCGGCGGGGCTTCTTCTCTTCCGGCACGATGCGCTCCAGATCGACATGGAGCAGACCGTTCTCGAGACGGGCGCTCTTCACCACCACATGCTCGGCCAGCTGGAACTGGCGCTCGAAGGCGCGCCCGGCGATACCCTGGTGCAGGAAAGCGGGCTTGTTGCTCTCTTCGCGCTTGCCGGTGACGGTGAGGACGTTGTTGTTCACTTCGACGCCGAGATCCTTTTCGGCGAAGCCGGCGACGGCGACGGTGACGCTGTAATTATTCTCGTCGCTGCGTTCGATATTGTATGGCGGATAGCCCGGCACGCCTTCGGCGGCTTCGAGCCGGTTCAGCAGCCGGTCAAAGCCGACAGTGGTACGGAAAAAGGGGGAATAGTCGGTACGCATGGGGTCAACCTCCGGGTAAGCGTTGATGTCAGCCGGCGCCAGGAGCGTCCGCGAGAGCGGAGCGACCTCCTGATAAGTGGCCGCCGGACGCTTTAGAGATAGGCCCGCCAAAATCGCCTTCAACCCCTTGAAAACCGGCCGAACGCCCCTAAAACCGGCACCATGCAGCCCGCCGCCGAGATATTCGCGCCCTTCTTTTTCCAGGTACCCCCGGGCGCGACAGCGCCCAATCCAATAAATTCCACACGTTTGCGGGGCGCGCGCTTCACCGCCGATCCGGCAGCGGCTCCGCGCGGCGTCTGCGTGCTGCTGAACGGCCAGACCGAATTCATCGAGAAATATTTCGAGGTGATCGACGAATTGCGCGGCCGCGGCTTTGCCGTCGCCACCATGGACTGGCGCGGCCAGGGCGGCTCGGCGCGCGCCCTCAAGGACGACAGCCGCAAGGGCTATGTGAAGGACTTCGCCGAATATGACGATGACCTGGCGGCGTTCATGGAACAGGTTGTGGCGCCGATGGGCGGAAGCAAACCCGTCGCGCTGGCGCATTCGATGGGCGCGCATAATCTGCTGCGCACTCTCGCCAGGAAGCCCGACGCCTTTGCCAAAGCGGTGTTGACCGCTCCGATGATCGCGGTGTCCTTTCGCGGCAATTTTGCCTGGCTGGTCCGGCTGGTGACAGCGGCGCAGAACCGCCTGGGCGGTGGCCCGGCCTGGGTCTGGGGCATGGCGGGGCGCGATCCGCACCGCATGAGCTTCGCCCGGCAGATCGCGACTTCGGATAAAGCGCGGTTCGAGCGCACCCAGAAAATCCTGCGTACGCATCCGCAATTGCGGCTGGCGGGCGCGACCTGGGCCTGGCTGGCGGCGGCGCTGCGCTCGATGGACTGGCTGAAGACGCAGGCGCCGCGCATCACCACACCCGTGCTGATGATCGGCGCGGGCGCCGACCGCATCGTGCTGACGGCCGAGACACGCGCCTTCGCCGCTCGCCTGCCCCATGCCCGCTATGTCGAGATTGCCGGCGCGGGCCATGAGATGCTGATGGAGCGCGATGTCTTTCGCGCCCAATGGTGGAAGGCGTTCGACACATTCATAGGTTGAACTTTGGTCGCGCGGTCTGACGCGAACCGCTTTGCACTTCGCGGGACCGACGCTCCCTGAAAATACCATGCCCCGGCCTCTCCGAAGAGAAGCCGGGGCACGGCAGCCTTACGGACCTGGAGGTCCGCAATTCCTTACTGGGCCGGCGTGTCAGCCGGAGCGACGGGCTGGGCCGCCTCAGGCGCGGCCGGTTGAGCAGCCTGGGGCTGTTCGGCCGGCGGTTCAGCCGACTGCTGGTTCAGCGCCGGGTTGCCGGCCTGGACTGTAGCGGGCGGCGCGGGACTGACCGGCTCGGCCACGTTGGCAGGGACCGGCGTGGTCGCCGGCGCGGTGTACTGCTGCTCCGGCGTCAGCGGCGTGCTGGCGGTGGAGGACGACCTGGGCATGGGCGTGACTTTCGACGCATTGGCGGTCGCCGCCTGCTTGATCACCGGCGTGGGCTTGACCGCATCAGACGCGGCCGGCGTCGTTGCCGAAGGCGCCGTCGCCTCCGCCTCGGAGGCCGCCGGTGGCGGCGTCATCGCCGCGGTCTTGGGCACCGAAGGCGCAGGCAGGCTTTGGTCCGCCACCACCGGCTGGTCCTTCATGTACTGGCTGATGCCGAAGGCGCCGGTGATGACGACCACCGCTGCCACCGCCACGCCGGCGAACAGCTTGCTGCGGCGAGAGCCTGCTTCCTCGGCCTCGTTATCGATATGGAAGTTGCTGAGCCCGCCGTCATCGACGATCACGACATCGTCGCGGATCGGCTCGCTGAGGATGGACGGATTTTGGGAAAAGCGCGCACTGTCATCGCGCTCAAAAGTGGAGTCGCGCATATCACTCATGGTGTCTCCTGTTGTTCTCAAAGGCTGCTGGAGATCAACGTGGGGTCGGATTGTGCGTTCCGCAAGGCGTCAACAAAGGCAGATTAAGGCAGGTTTTTTGGGCCTTTTGCGGGCTTTGCGGCGCAATCGTGGCAAGCCGATGGTGAGATGACGGATGTCAACTCTTAAACTGCGAGTAGTTTCATCGTCTGCGCATGCACGCGCGCATCGCCACAGGCAAGCAGCGCGTCGCCATCGCGCCAGGGTTTGCCTTGCCAGTTGGTGATAATGCCGCCTGCCCCTTCCACCAGCGGCAAGAGCGCGGCAACGTCCCAGTGGCGGAAGACGCCTTCCACGATGACATCAACAAAGCCCATCGCCAGCATGGCGAAGATGTAGCAGTCGCCGTGATAGCGGGTGAGACGGGCCTGCGCCCTCACTCGCTCGAAACCGGCGATCTGCGGCGGCGTCATGTAGGCGGAGGGATCGGTGGCGCAAAGCACGGCATCTTTGATGTCGGCACATTCGCGCACCCTGAGCGGCGTCACCGTTCCGCCCTGATGCAGTTCGGAATTGCCGTTGACGCCGATGAAGCGCTCGCCCAGCACCGGCTGGTCGAGAATGCCCAGGACCGCCGCCTCGTCCTTCTCCAAGGCGATCAGCGAGCCCCATTCGTGGCGGCCGGTGATGAAGCAGCGGGTGCCGTCGACGGGATCGAGCACCCAGCGCCAGCCGGAGGTGCCGGACTTCTCGCCATATTCCTCGCCCAAGATGGCGTCATCGGGCCGCTCGGCGTCCAGGATGGCGCGGATGGCGCGCTCGCCGCCCTTGTCGGCCTCAGTGACGGGATCGAAGGGATGACCCACCCGCTCCTTGTTCGCCACTTCGATGCGCTGGCGGAAATAGGGCCGGATCGCCGCGCCGGAGGCGTCGGCCAGGCGATGGGCGAAGGCGATGGTGGCGGCATCAACGATCATGGCCGCAGTTTGAAGTTCTGGATGGGCGGGTCAAGCCCGCCCAAGGTGAGTTATGGCGAGCAGCGCGAGGATTATTGCGGCGTGGGCAGGAGGCCGCACGGAGTGTACGTGAGATACATGAGTACGGCCGACGAACCCACGACGCAAAAAGACCGCGCTGCTAAGCGTCCATTGCCTGCTTGGCGCGCTTGCGCAAATGCGGAACCAGCTCGCGCTTGCGCAGCCGGATATTCTGTGGCGTCACCTCGACCAGCTCGTCATCCTCGATATAGGCCATCGCCTGCTCCAGCGTCATGGGGACAATAGGCGTCAGCTTGACCGCTTCGTCCTTGGAGGTGGTGCGGATGTTGGTGAGCTGCTTGGACTTGAGCGGATTGACGTCCAGGTCGTTGTCCTTGGCGTTCTGGCCGATGATCATGCCTTCATAGACCTTGGCGCCGGTGGTAATGAACAGCTTGCCGCGTTCCTCGATGTACCAGAGGCCATAGGTGACCGCTTCGCCCTGTTCGGTCGAGATCAGCACGCCGTTGGTGCGCCCGCCGACACTGCCCTTGTGCGGGGCATAATCCAGGAACATGCGGTTCATCACCCCGGTGCCACGCGTATCGGTGAGGAATTCGCCGTGATAGCCGATAAGCCCGCGCGCGGGGCCGTGGAATATGATGCGGGTCTTGCCGGCGCCGGTGGGGCGCATGTCGGTCATCTCGCCCTTGCGTTGCGAGATCTTTTCGATCACCACGCCGGTATAGGCGTCATCGACATCGACGGTGACTTCCTCGATCGGCTCCAGTTTCTCACCATTCTCGGTCTTGAACAGCACGCGCGGGCGGGAGATGGACAGCTCGAAGCCTTCGCGGCGCATGGATTCGATCAGCACGCCCAGCTGCAATTCGCCGCGTCCCGCCACTTCGAAATCGCCGTCGCCGGTTTCCTGGACCTTGAGGGCGACATTGCCTTCGGCCTCGCGGAACAGGCGCTCGCGGATGACGCGGCTCTGCACCTTGTCGCCTTCGCGCCCCGCATAGGGAGAATCATTGACCGAAATCGTCATCGCCAGGGTCGGCGGGTCGATCGGATGCGACGGGATCGGCGCATCTACCACCAGATCGCACAGCGTGTCGGCGACGGTGGCATTCTCCAGGCCGGCAATGGCGACGATGTCGCCGGCTTCGGCGCGCTCCACCGGCACGCGGGCCAGGCCCCGGAAGGCCAGCAACTTGGTGACGCGGGTCTTTTCGATGATCTCGCCGTCGCGGTTCAACGCCTTGATGTTGCGGTTGGTGGTGATGACGCCGGACTCGATACGGCCGGTCAGGATGCGGCCGAGGAAATTGTCGGCCTCCAGGGTCGTCACCAGCATCTTGAAGGGATGTTCATCGCCCGCCAGTTTCTGCGGCTTGGGCGCCGGCACATCGTCAACGATGAGCTGAAACAGCGGGTCGAGATTCTTGTGCTCGTCTTCCAGCTCTCGCACCGCCCAGCCGTTGCGGCCCGAGGCATAGAGATAATGAAAGTTGAGTTGGTCCTCATTGGCTTCCAGCGCTAGGAAGAGATCAAAGATGGATTCCAGCGTCTCTTTCGGCTGGGCGTCGTGGCGGTCGATCTTGTTGATCACCACGATGGGCTTCAAACCGAGTTTCAGCGCCTTGGACAGCACGAACTTGGTCTGGGGCATGACGCTTTCAGCCGCATCAACCAGCAGCACCACGCCGTCGACCATCGAGAGGATGCGCTCGACCTCGCCGCCGAAATCGGCATGGCCGGGGGTATCGACGGTGTTGATGCGCGTGCCGTGCCACTCGACGCTGGTACACTTGGCCAGGATGGTGATGCCGCGCTCGCGCTCCTGGTCGTTGGAATCCATCGCCCGCTCGGCCATCTGCTGGTTTTCCCGGACCGAGCCGGACTGTTTCAGCAGCTGGTCAACGAGCGTGGTCTTGCCATGGTCAACATGGGCGATGATGGCGATGTTGCGGATTTCCATAACGGCTCGGGAACTCACAGAATCGAAGAAATGGCGGGAAAAGCCGGGGCTTATAGCCATGCCGCCCGGCCCGGGGCAATCGGAACCGTCTACCCCCGGCGCCAGAAACGGAGACAATTGTGAGAAACTTTTTCCCTAAGATGGCCCCGAGGGGCCGTCTAAGAGCCCTTTTTCATTGGGTTTTTCGCGCCGGGGGCGAAGGGCAAACGCGGCATTTCCGCACCGGGTCTTGTGGGCCGCGCGGATTCTTGTCACGACGCCGTTCGCCAGCCGCGCAAACGATACCAGCAGAAGGGTTTTCACAGGTTCGCCATGAACTACCAATCTCCCCGGGCGCAGGACAAACCGGCCGCGCATCCTGCCGAAGCGCCGCGCCGTTCTTGGCGCAGCCTGGTCCTTGGCGGCGGCGCGCTGGCCCTGATCCTGGGCGGTTACTGGTACTGGTCCCATGACAGCGCGCCGCGCGTCACGGCCCGCCGCGACGCCTCCGCGCCGGTGCGGGTGGCCCGCGCCCAGCGCCGCGACATGGCGGTGGTCGAGCGCACCATCGGCACGGTCGTCGCCAATTCCAACGTCCAGATCACGGCGCGGGTGCAGGGCAATCTCGACGCCGCCTATTTCAAGGAAGGCCAGCTGGTGAAGAAGGGGCAGCTCCTCTTCCAGCTCGACCCCCGGCCCTACCAGGCGGCGCTGGACAGCGCCCTCGCCACCCTGGCCACCAACGAAGCCAAGGCCAAGCGCTACAAGACCCTGATCGCCTCCAACGCCATCTCGCAGGTCGAGAATGACGACGCCCAGGCCGCCTATCTCAC
>Ga0265313_10003272_pt1 | contig 13310 bp, 11 predicted proteins | sample 4123metaG_FD_203122 | JGI IMG/M metagenome (GOLD analysis project Ga0265313, IMG submission 203122) | Rhizosphere microbial communities from Carex aquatilis grown in University of Washington, Seatle, WA, United States - 4-1-23 metaG | ecosystem: Host-associated > Plants > Roots > Rhizosphere >...
CCACACGAGCCTGCGTTTGCGCGAGGAGCCGCCCCGTGCGGCGGCGCCCTCGGATGCAGTTCATCGCGCCAATCCGGGCGCCGGCCCGGCCAAGCTCGGTCCGGATCGTTTGCCGGTTCGAGAGGCGCTCGCCGCGACGCTCGGCAATCCTCGGATTTGGGTCCTCGCCTTCGGCCTCTTCGGCCTCGACGCGGTTCGATACGGGTTTCTCGATTGGGCACCCGGCCACTTGGCCGAGGTGCATGGCACCGGTGCGCTCTCGGCGGCACTGAAGACGGCGGTGTTTCCGCTCGCCGGCGGGCTCGGAACGCTCTCGTCGGGATGGCTGACCGATCGATTCTTCCAATCGCGTCGCGCGCCAGTGTGTGTGTTTCTCTTGGTCGGCGTGGGGGCGCTCACCCTCGTCTACCGCGTCGTGGTGGGCGTCGGCGCCGTGCCGACCGTCATCTGTTTGGCGCTCGCCGGCTTCTGCCTGTATGGCGCGCAGATCTTGTTGGTGGGCACCGCGGCACAAGATTTCGCGCGTCGCGGTGCCACCGCGGCGGCCGCCGGCTTCGTCGACTTCACGGGGCATCTCGGGGCGTTCAGCGGGGACGTGGTCACGGGGTGGATGCTCAAGCGTTACGGATGGTCCGGGGCCATCACCTGGTGGGCATTCGCGGCTTTTGCCGCGGCGGCGCTCGTTTCCACGCTGTGGGGCGCTCGCGGGAGCGACGTTTCGCCTGTAGGGGCGGCTCAGCCGGACGCGTAGAGCGCCGAACCGGTTGGCGCACCGAGACGCGGCGTGGCGAGCGCTTCGTCCGCGGTGCACAATGTTTGCAAGTGCATGCTGGCGATGGTCCGCCACGCAATCCTGGGTCTCCTTTTGGTCGGCGCGCTGACCGGCTGCGGGTCTCGCAGCGCCGTTCAAGCAACTTCCGCGAGCCGCGCGCCGCTCTTCGTCACCGAGGAGCAGAGGCTTCTCGCGTGCCTCGATTTGCGCGATCACATCGTAGAGCTCTATGCCGACGAGTACGTGTCGCGCGAAGGGATCTCCATGAGCCGCCAGGAGCGGGTGGCGTTTCGGGATGGCTGGGCAGAGGAGCTCGCGAAGCGCGGGACGTTCGATCGCTTCGAGCAATCGTGCTTCTACAGTCTGACCCCGAGCAAGTACCACTGCGGAATGGCATCGCAGTCGACCGACGGTCTCGTCGCGTGCATGAAACTCAGTTCGCGTTAGCGATTGTCGTAGCGCGGAGCATCGACCATGCTCCGCTCCGATGGACGCGTCCGCTGCCCCGATTCCGCCCGAGCCCGATCCGATCGGCGCCTTCGCTCGCTTTCTCCCGTCCCAGAAGCTCTTCATCTATCTCGGCGCGGTGTTCGTTTCGTGCCTGCTTCTCGGCGATGTCATCGGCGGCAAGATCATTCGCACGCCGCTCGGTCCCATCTCGGTGGGCATCATCCCGTTTCCGGTCACGTTCCTGCTGACCGACATCATCAACGACTTCTACGGCCGTCGCGGCGCCCGTTTTCTGACGCTGCTCGGCTTCTACATGGCGCTCGTCGCCTGGGTCTTGCTGCAGGTCACGACGCTCATGCCCGTGGACCGATCGACGTACTTCACCCAGGCCGAATACGCGAAAGTGTTCGGAGGCAGCGCGCAGCTCTTCGTCGCGTCCATGGTCGCGTATCTCATTGGGCAATACCTCGACATTCACGTATTCCATTTCTGGAAAGCCCTGACGCAGTCGCGCCATCTTTGGCTCCGGTCCACAGGGTCGACCATCTTCAGTCAGGCGGTAGACACCATCGCCATCAACGCCATCTTCGGGCGGGTGACCGCGGGGTGGAGCTGGGGCTTCATCGGAGCCAAAATGGGACGCGAATACGTCATCAAGTTCGTGATTGCCGTGGCCCTCACGCCCATCGTGTATGCGCTCCACGGCGCCATCGTTCGAGGCCTTGGCATCGAGCCCGAGGAACACGAGGCGCGACCGGGGTGACGCGGCTGTTCAACCGAAGCACTCGATCGCGCTGCCGTTCATCGCGTCGGGCGCATCGAGCGCCGCATAGGCCACCAACCGCGCGACGTCCTCCGCCGACATTTGCGGCGTGAACCCCCCTACCTTCGCCATCGGCGTGTCGACCGTCCCGGGCAGCACGGACAGCGCTTGCAATCCCGAGCCGCGCAGCTCCTCCGCGAGCGCCTTGGTGAAGCCGACGGCCCCCCACTTGGAGGCGCAATAGGGGGCCAGCCCAGCGGTGCCGAGCGTGGCCGAGATGCTGGCGATCGTGACGAAGCGCCCGCGCCCCGCCGCGCGCATCGAGGGAAGAAACGACCTGGTGACGAGAAATACCCCCTTGAGATTGGGCCCCATCACCGCATCCCACTCGGCTTCGCTCGTCGCGTCGACCAGCGCCCTTCGCCCCGCGATCCCGGCGTTGTTCACGACGACTTGGGGCACACCCAGGCTGGACTCGATGGTCGCAGCGGCGCGTCGGACCTCATCGCCGACCGCCACGTCGGCGCACGCCGCGAGCGCCTTCACTCCGGCGCGCTCGGCTTGGACGGCCACCGCGCGAAGCGTGGATTCGGTGCGGCCGACGAGCGCCACGTCCAGACCGCGGCGGGATAGCTCGAGCGCGATCGCTCGTCCGATGCCGCTTCCACCACCCGTCACGACGGCGAGTGCCACGCGGTCATAGGAGCAGACCCCCCGCGGTCGTTCAACCGCCGGCACTCGACAGTGCGAACGGCTATCGCTAAGGTCACTCGCGTCCCCGGGGACCGACCGAGGGAGCTCGGGCATGGCGAAGGCGAGCCGAACCACTCCTAAAACGCAGAACCGGCGGGGGAGCCCCGAGGCAATCGAAAAGCGACGTGCGGCGCGCTTGTTCAACGACGTTCTCGGGGGTGGCGGGGGCGGCCTTCGCAAGAGCGACGGGCGCACCGAGAAGCGTCGGCAGCGGCTGATGCGCGAGCTCGAGTCGGGCAAAGTGCGTGGATCGCGAGAGTTGAAACCGCTCGACGTGCTCCAGCGCGTCCACGAGCTCTTGGAGCTCGGCGAAACGCTGCGGTCGATTCGCAAAGTGGCGAAAGTGCGCCGGAGCAACGTCTCTCCGGACGACATGGTCGAAGTCGTCGGGCGGCTGCACAAGGCTTACGGCTTCCGTCTGGAGTGCTATCGCTTCGTCGGCGTGGGCGACGACGTACTCCGAACCGCCGGTGTGTTGAGTGCCGACTCGGTCCGTCAGGGTCGCGTGCGCAAGCGGGCGGCGTGACTCGCCCGCGACGCCCCTCTGCGCAACTCGTCTTGCTCGCGGTCGCCGGAGTTCTCGCGGCCCGGCACGATTCGCGCGCCGCGGACGCGGGGGCGAACGAACGCCGGCTTCACGTCGTGGCGCGCTTCGGTTCGCGGGCAGTCTCGGTGGGCGAGCTCGAAGACCGAATCGCCGGCATGCCGCCCTACCAGCGTGCCAGCTTCGGGGCCAGCGCGGACGAGGTGAGGCGGCGCTTTCTGACCGAAGTGGTCGAGCGCGACGAACTTCTGGCGCTGGGCGCCGAAAGCGCCAACCTGGCCGAGCAGCCGCCGGCAGCCTACCAAATCGAACGAGCGCTCTCCGCCGCCACTGTCCGCGACGTGCGCGCCCGCATCGGACCTGCCGCGTCCATCTCGATGGAGGACGTGCAGCGCTATTACGACGAGAACCGCTCGCGATACGAAGCCCCCGAGCGGTATCAGTTGTGGCGCATCCTCTGCAAAACCCGCGACGATGCTCAATCGGTGCTCGATGCGACGACGCGCGATCCCACGCCTGCTATGTTCGCGGCGCTCGCGCGCGACCACAGCCTCGACAAGGCGAACAACCTCCGTGGCGGCAATCTCGGCTTCGTCGCCGGCGACGGCACTTCGCGCGAACCGGGCTTGCGCGTGGACCCCGGTGTCGTGCGGGCCGCCCAAAAGGTCCGCGACGGCGCGCTCGTGCCCGAGCCTGTGGTCGAGGGGGACTATTTCTCGGTCGTCTGGCGCCGCGGCACCATTTCGGCCGTCAAGAAGACGGCCAGCGAGGTCGCGCCGCAGATCCGCGATGCGCTCTGGAAGGCGCGCGTCAAGGAGGAGACCGACAAACTTGTCGCGAGCTTGCGTGCGAATCGGCTCCGCGCGCGCGACGCGTCGCCGCTCGAGGCTTCTGGCCTAAGTCTGGGCACGGGCGAGTGACGCTGGGCCTCGGCTCGGCTTTGCTCGGGCGCTCGGTACCGGCGTCTAAGCATTCGTCACATCGTATTGTGAACCGGCTGGTCCAGCTATTAAACACCACCCCCCGGCCCCCTCACCGCTCGCGGTTTAGCGCGCGAGTGAAGCTCGTTGGCGCGCGAGTGAGCCTCGTTCCCGCATAAGTGAGGCCCGTTCCCACGAGTGTGAGCCTCGTTCCCGCGTGCGTGCGGCTCACGTTCGCTGGATTGGCCAACACCTCTCCGCGAGCGAAGCTCGTCAGATTGGGCAGGGGTGACTATCCTCCGTCGCTTATCGTTTATTGAGGGTCACCGCATGGCACCGACTCGGATCGACTCCTCCCTCGTTCGCGCCGCATGCACCATCGGGCTCGTCGCGTGCGCAGACACGACAGCGAAGCCGCAAGTAGCAGCTCCGGCAGGCCCGCCCCCGCAGCAGGTTCCGTATGCCTCTCCGTACCCCCAGCCGGTGCTTTACGGACCCCCTCCCGCCCCGCAGCAATCGCCACCGCCGGCGGCCCTTCCGTCGCCGCCCGTCCAACCCGCTCCTCCGCCGCAACCGGTCTACGCCCCGCCGACGGTTCCGGTTGTCTCCGCCAGGCCGCTCCTCGGGCCGCTGATTGGACCCGGTGCGTGGCAGGCGGAAGCACGCGCCGTTGCCAAGGAGCTCGTGGCGAACCTGAGCCCTCCGAATAAGGCGCGCGTGGCGTCGATTCCACTCGTCTTCGACCCGAATCCGAACGAGGTGAACGCATTCGCCGGGTGTGACGACGGGGGCGCACCCTTCGTCGCTGCCACCGAGGGACTACTCGAGGCCATCGACGCTATCTCGCAGACGAAGGCGAGTGACGAACTCTACGGTACGCAGAGCTACGAGGCGTACGTCGGCACGGTCGCCCCCCGACTCGTGAGCAAAGACGGCGGAAGCGCTCTCCTGCCCCCAGGAGCCATCCCGCCGCAGTACTGGATCGACCCCCGGCGGATCTCGCGGGCGCACGAGATCTTCGACGAGATTGTCGCGTTCACGTTCGGGCACGAACTCTCCCATCACTACTTGGGGCATACCGGATGCGCCAACGGCCAGCCGGGAGGCCTCGGGCCGACGATCGCGCAGCTCGGGGTGCTCGCGTCCTCGGTGCTCCCTCTGGTCAATCAACCCAACGAGGCCGCCGCCGACATGAACGGGTGCCTCAACATGCTCGATGCCGCGCGAGCGCGCGCGCCCGTCGCGTATCGGTGGACCGAACGAGGAGCGCTGGAGCTTCTCGATTTCTTCGCGCGCTTGGACGGGGCCTCCGGCGCAAATCCCTGGCTTGGATTCCTCCGTACCCACCCCAATCCGGGGCTGCGCATTCCGCTCGTGCAGGCGACCGCGACGACCTGGCGCCTGCAGCACCCGGGGTGAGGTCGGAACCGGAGGCCCGAGCCATTGCATTGGTCACGCCTCTCGCATGATGTGCCGCTGGGCCGCTTTCTGAGAGGTCCCCGTCAGGTACCGATCGGTGGTTCCGTCGCCGTCGACGTCCCGCCCCCCCCGCGGAGCGGCAGCATGTGCGCCGGCGTTCTGAGAGCCCCCCTCAGGTCCCCCCGCGGGGCGGGGGGACATTACACGTGAGAAACGACGAAGCTCGGTCCTTGGCCTGACGGTCAGGGCTCGCATGCGTCGAGTACATCGGCCACGGGCGGTTAGTTTAGAAGGTGTGGCTCCAGGGGGACCTCGCTCGGCGCGCTTGTCCGCTCCCGCCGGCTTGGCTCCCATCGACCCTTCGATGACGACGAGTGTCGCCGACGGCCTTTCAGGGTCCGTCGTTCGCGGGCGGCTATCCAGTTCGCTGCGACCGGGGATAAAAACCTGTTCACCCACTGCCGGTGAAACGTCCCCCCGCGGCGCGATCGCTCCGGGGGGGACCTGAGGGATGGCGCCCCCCAGCCCAACTAAAGCACGTGAAACTCGTGATTCTTTCCTTCGCGGATGAAGATCGCGCCAATCACGAGACTCACTCCGGCGACGATCACGGGATACCAAAGGCCAGCGTAGATGTTTCCGTTCGCCGCCACGAGCGCGGTCGCGGTGAGCGGAAGCATTCCGCCGAACCACCCGTTTCCGATGTGATAGGGAAACGACATCGACGTGTACCGGATCCGGGTGGGAAATAGCTCCACGAGAAAAGCGGCGATCGGCCCGTAGACCATCGTCACGTAGAGAACCTGGATGAAGACGAGCACGATCAACATGAAGACGTTCACGTCGGCCGGGTTCGCGGCTGCGGGGTAGCCCATCGATTTCAGCGTCGAGCTGAACTTCGCCTCGTCCCAACCTTCGATTTGCACGTCGCCGATGTGCGTAATCGGCTTGGCACCGGCTTCGCCCTCCGTCGTTTCGTACGAGAGACTCCTCTTCGAAAGAAAGTCTTCCACCCGATCGCAATCGCTGTACTGCGTCTTCGGGTTCGGAAACAGGTGAACCTGGCAGTTGCTCGCCTTGAGGCTGATGGACGTTCGGGCCGCGAACGCTTCGAGAGCCGGATTGCCGAAATGCGTCATCGCGTGATAGATTGGAAAATACGTCACCGAAGCGAGGAGGCACCCCGCCAGCATGATGTTCTTTCGCCCGATGCGGTCGGACAGCCACCCGAAAAAGACGAATAGCCCCGTGCCCAGGGCGAGGGCCACGGCGACGATCAAATAGGCCGTTCTCCACTCGATTTTCAACGTGCCCTGGAGAAAGAACAGCGCGTAAAACTGCCCGGTGTACCAGACGACACCCTGGCCGGCCGTCGCGCCGAAGAGGGCTACGAGAACGAGCTTGAGATTCGGCCACTTGGTGAAGCTCTCACGCAGCGGGGCTTTGCTGCCCTTTCCCTCGGCCTTCATGCGCAAGAAGATCGGAGACTCGTCTAGCTTGAGGCGGATGTAGACGGAGACCGCCAAGAGAACGAGCGACACGAGAAAAGGAATTCGCCATCCCCAACTCTTGAACGACGCTTCCGCCATTCCGAGACGACAGGCTCCTATCAGGAGGAGCGAGAGAAAGAAGCCGAGCGTGGCGGTCGTCTGAATGAAGCTCGTGTTGAAACCCCGTTTCTTGTCCGGGGCGTGCTCCGCCACGTACGTCGCGGCTCCGCCGTACTCGCCCCCCAGAGCAAGGCCTTGCGCCAGGCGAAGGAGCACGAGAATCGTCGGAGACAGCATGCCGATGGTCGCATACGTGGGCAGAAGCCCTGCGGATGCGGTCGAAAGACCCATCACGATGATTGTGACGAGGAACGTGTACTTCCTCCCCACCAGGTCGCCGATACGGCCGAACACGAGCGCGCCGAACGGTCGCACGAGAAATCCCGCGGCGTAGGTCGCGAAGCTTGCCAAGAGAGCAGCGGTCTGGTTGCCGGAGGGAAAGAAAAGCGCGGCAAAAAAAGGCGCGAGCGTTGCGTAGATATAGAAGTCGTACCATTCGAAGACGGTGCCCAACGACGATGCGAAGATGATCCGGCGCTCTTCGCGCTTCTCGTCCAAAGTTGTCGCAATTTCTATCGACGCCATCGTGTCTCCTCGTGTCTTCCTGGCCCGCCAGCTCCGCTCCGCCGGAGGGTCTGCGCGCGCAGCCTACCTGTATTTCTGACTGCATGGTTCGTCTTCCAGGAGGGCTCGGGTCGTCGGCGCGCCCCTCGCCGCGCCGCGCTCGGCCGAAAAGCGAGCGGGCCGGGGCCCAGCCGCGTTCGGCGCAACGGCCGCGGGCTCGCGCCCCGCCCAGGTGGATCCGCGGTGAGCCATCGGAGGCACGTCCTGCAACTGCTTGCCGTGGAGATGCTGCGTATCGAAGAAGGCGGTCGGACTGCCCTGGCCATTCGACGAGCCTCTCGACGGGCGGCCGTCGTGGCGCCCGTCGTGGTGGGTCTCCCGGTCGCCCGTCTTGTAGCAGCGGAACGCGCCGCTCCCGATCCGGTGTCGCCGGATATTGCCAGCGCCGCTCCGAAGCTCGTGCCCCCCACGTTCGCGCACCTTTATCGTGCCTGGTACGGACGCGTCGTACGGTGGCTCGGCACGCTCGGGGCCCCGAAAGCCGATATCGAGGATCTGGCCCAGGAAGTCTTCCTGGTCGTCCGCCGCCGGCTCGCGGACTTCGACGGGCGCAACGAGGCTGGCTGGCTCTATCGGATCGCGAGCGGGCAGGTGCGCCAGCACCGCCGGCGGTTCGTGTTCCGATCGCTCATTCCGAGCCGCGAGCCGATCGAGCTGGAGGAAATTCCGCACGACCGACCGAGCGTCCTCGTGGAGATGGAGACGAAGCAGAAACAAGAGCTTCTCGATCTCATTCTGTCACACATGAGCGAAAAGCGACGGGTCGTGTTTCTGCTGTTCGAGATGCAGGGTTACAGCGGATCTGAAATTGCCAGTCTCCTCGACGTCCCCGTCAACACGGTCAAGACACGTCTTTTCCATGCAAGGAAAGACTTCGTTCGACTTCTCGCCGAGCATCGAGGGTCGGCCGACGCCGATCGCTGACTCAGCGAATTTGCAAGAGCTCGATGTCGAATACGAGCATGCCCGCGGGCGCGTCTTCGTTCTTCGGGTGGTCGCCGTAGGCGAGATTCGCCGGCATCCAGAAGCGCATCTGGTCGCCCACGACCATGAGTTCGAGCGCCTCTTTCCAACCTTGGATCAGCGCGGCCATCGTGAACGTGCCCGGCCCGTCGCGCAGTCGCGAGGAATCGAACAAGAGGCCGTCGGTGGTCCATCCCGAGTAGCTGGCCACCACAGTGTCGCTCGCTTTCACGCGTACTTTTCCCGTTCCCCGGGAAAGGACCCGGTACGCCAGGCCTGACGGCGTCACCGTGGCGTTCTTCGGCACCGCGGCGACGTCGTCCGGTCGCTTCGGCGCGTGAATGATCTCCTCGAGTTCGATTTCGTACGTGAGGTCCCCGACCGGCGCGCCCGACGACGTATCGTTCCCATAGGCGAGCTTGGCGGGTATCCAAAGTTTGCGCTTTTCCCCCACGACCATGAGCTCTAGCGCTTCGGTCCAGCCGGGGATCACTTGCGTGAGGGTGAAGAGCCCGGGTTTCCCCGAGGGAAGCGACGAGTCGAAGATCGTTCCGTCCTTCGTCCAGCCCGTGAAGTGGACTCGAACCCGGTCCGAGGTCGCGGCGTGATCCGTGCCTGTGCCTCTGTGCAGGACGACCATCTGGAGCCCCGAAGCAGTCGATTGCACGGGATCGCCCGCATCCGGCCATCCGCCGACGACGACGCTCGGGCCCGCCCCGACTTCCTCGGCCGGCGCCGGGCCCGCCAACGGGCGCGTTGCCCGGGCGTCGTAGCCCGCGGTCGGCGAGGTCGTGTCCACGCGTCTCTTCCCGCAGCCCACGACGAGGAGGGTCGCCGAGCCCACGATCCAGGTTGCGAAGGCCCAAGGGAGGTGCCGTCGACTCATCGCCATGCCGTCACCGGTCGTCGCCTGGTCGTCTACGTCGTGACAGAAAATGCACTGAGACCGCATATTTTCACCAAGGACGCGAATATTTCACCAAAAGAACTCGTATTGCGGCCACTAACGCCTGGCCATAAAACTATCTGAGGGGTCACAGTCCTTTCTCTAAGAGGAGACGTACCTCCTTTTGGAAGAGGCTCGGATGGCAAACCTAGGACGGGCTCGTGTTCCAGGAAACAAGCTTTACCCCTCGCTGCTGATGCTGGGGGTACTCGGCGCTGCGGCCTGTTCGGCGCAAATCGGAAGCCCCGGGGGGTCGGCCGGAGGCGGAAGCGCCAGCGGCGGGCCCGGCGCAGGAGGCGGCGTGGGTCCCTCCGCGGGCGGAGGTGGCAGTCCCGGCACCAACACCGGTGGCGGCGGAGGCGGCGGAGGCGGAGGAAAAGGCGGCACGGGCGGAACCGGCAACGGCGCCGTAGCGGCGACCTCGTCGCTGACCGTCAGCCCCAGCGACGCCCGGCTCGCGGACCCCGATCCGACGACCGCCGGGTGCGCCATTTCAGGCGAAGAGCTGGTTCCGTTTCGCGTCCTCACGCGCTTGAACCGCGCGGAATACGACAACACCGCGCGCGATCTGCTCGGCGACACCACGCACTTCGCGTTGAACACGCTGCCCACCGACTACGGCGACGGCGCATTCGACAACAACGCCGAGGCGCTGACGATCGACCCGATGCTGGTGCAATCGTACCAGACGGTCGCCGAGACCCTCGCCGAGAACGCGATGGCCGCGAACTCGCCGGGCCGCGCCCTCATCCTCACCTGCACGACCACCGACAACGCCTGCATCACGAAAATCGCGACGAACTTCGCCGCACGCGCCTGGCGCCGGCCCGCGACCGCCACCGAGGTCACCAACCTCGTGGCGATCCACACGTCGACGACCGCGGCGGGTTTCACATCGGACCAGGGCGTCCAGATGATGGTCGAGGCGGCGCTGACCTCCCCCAACTTCCTCTTCCGGCCCGAGATCGATGCGACGCTCAACTCGCAGAGCCAGCATCCCATCAGTTCCTACGAGCTCGCGACCAGGCTGTCGTACTTCCTCTGGAGCTCGATGCCCGACACCGCGCTCCAGTCGGCGGCCGCGGCCGGGCAGCTCGCGACACGCGCGGGGGTCCAGCAGCAGGTCGCCCGCATGTGGTCGGATTCGAAAGCCAGCGCATTTGCGACGCGCTTCCCGGGCATGTGGCTCAACACGCAGAACATCACGATCTCGAAGACGCCGGACTCGACCATCTTCCCCTCGTTCAACGCGAACCTGCAGGCCGCGATGCAGCAGGAAACCGCGGCCTACATGAACGAGTTCATCACGGGCGACCAGAACTTCTTCGACTTCATCGATGCGAAGTTCACGTACGTGAATCAAACGCTGGCGACGTTCTACGGAATTCCGGGAACGTTCGGCACGCAGATGACCCGCGTCGACCTCACGGGGAACACGGAACGGGGAGGCATCCTGACGCAGGGGGCGTTCTTGACTGTGACGGCCGCCCCGGACCGCACCTCGCCGGTTCTACGCGGAGCGTGGGTCATGTCGCGCATTCTGGCCACGCCGCCGCCGCCGCCGCCCGCGAACGTCCCGCCCATCTCGGCGGCGGTTCCGTCGGACATGATCACGTTCCGCCAGAAGATGGAAGAGCACGCGACCAATCCAGCGTGCGCGGGATGCCATACGCTGATGGATCCGATCGGCTTCGGCCTCGAGAACTACGACGGCATCGGCACGTGGCGAACGACGGACAACGGGCTCCCGGTCGACTCGACGGGTACGCTCGCCCCGACCTTGTCGAACACGTCGGGCGGCCAGCCGTTCAGCGGCGCACTGCAGCTCGAAGCGCTGATTAAGGCGAACACCGACGTGCCGCCGGCCGTCGTCCAGTACGTGCTCTCGTACGCGCTCGGACGGTCGGTTGCACAATCGAGTGACCAGTGGGGCGCGGACCAGTGCGCCGTGAACGCTCTCGCCACGGCGTTCCAGACGACCGACAACGGCCGCATGACGGCTTTCGTGTCGCGCATCGCCGGCACTGACGCCATGCGCATGCGCCGCGCGGCCCCATAATTCGAAAAGACTCGGACGAAGCCAACTTTCTCGGGAGCGAACTATGTCGAACAGCACGCAACGGTGGGCCGATCGCAACCTCTTTCGCATGGGTCGACGATGGTTTCTTGCCGGAGCCGGAGTTACGGTCGCGCTACCGTACCTCGAGGCGCTCGACCCGAAGAGGGCGTACGCGGCCCTCGGTACCGGCACGCCCAGGCTGTTTCTCTTCCACAGCCCCGCCGGCGTGAACGTCACGACGTGGGCGCCGTCGGGGACGGGCACGAACTTCACGCTGGGCACGGCCATGGCGGCGGTTTCGGCGGCGAACCTCCAGAACCGGGTGACGATCGTCACGGGTCTGAGCGGCATCGGCGGGCCGCGTGGACATACGTGCGGAATCTCGGGCGTCCTCACCGGCGTGATGTGTCAGACCAACAGCACGACGAACGCGGAGTCCTTCGATCAGGTCGCGGCGGCCACCCTCGGTGCGAACACACCGTTTCCGAGCATCGAGCTCGGCACGACGCACAACACCGAGAACCCGAACGCGGAGACCGGGTACAGCACCGTCCTCAAGGACAATCTGAACTGGCAAAACGCGACAACGCCGCTCTCGCGCCAGATCATCCCGCTGACAGCCTTCAACCAGATTTTCGGGAATGTACCGGCGGCTTCGGGTGCCGCGCCGGCGGCGTCGGGCACCGCGACGATGGCCGCGCTCAACGTCAAAGACGCGATGCGAAAGAGCATCCTGGACTACTCGCTCGCCGAAGGAACGACTCTGAGCTCGAAGCTCGGAACCGCTGACAACGTGCGGCTCACGCAGTACTTGGACGGGCTTCGGGCGCTCGAGAAGCAGATCCAGACGACGCCGACCGTGGGGCAAACGGGCGTCTGCACTCCGGGAACGGCCCCGGCGGCCGGCAAGCCGTCGGACATGCAGGCGCACGTCAAGCTGATGCTCGATATGATCGTCATGGCATTTCAGTGCGACCTCACCCGCGTCGCGACGTTCGCCTACGAGCACACGACGACGGAGATCCAGCACACGTTCCTGGGCGTGACGGCCGGCTATCACAGCGGCGTAACCCATCACAACAACCAGCCCGCAGCGCTCGCGAACTACACGACCTGCAACGCCTGGTTCGTGAAGCAGTACGTCTACGCGCTTCAGGCGATGGACGCGATTCCCGACGGCTCGTCGACGATGCTCACCAACGCCGTGACGATGCATTTCAGCGAGCTGAGCGACGGCAACTCGCACAGCAACGCGAACCTGCCGATGCTGATTTCGGGCACGGCGGGCGGGAAGCTGCAGACGGGGCGCGTCGTGTCGGGTACCGGGCCGAACGAGCAAGCGCACCTCGCGATTCTTCAGGCGCTCGGCGTTCCGGCCACTTCGTTTGGGCGGGCGAAAGCACCCCTCTCCGGCCTCCTCTCGTAGAAGGGCGTAGAAGGGCCGCGATTTTCGCCGATACCGGCGCGAGGCCGGCGTCGGCTCGCTGCGGCGTGCTGGAGCACGCCTCGCTCGGCCTCCTTGGCCTCGCTTGGTCTCGGCGAAAATC
>Ga0265313_10003273_pt1 | contig 13305 bp, 10 predicted proteins | sample 4123metaG_FD_203122 | JGI IMG/M metagenome (GOLD analysis project Ga0265313, IMG submission 203122) | Rhizosphere microbial communities from Carex aquatilis grown in University of Washington, Seatle, WA, United States - 4-1-23 metaG | ecosystem: Host-associated > Plants > Roots > Rhizosphere >...
CCTGTTCCTGACGCACACGCCGGAATGGGCGACGGTGGCGCTCACGTTCCTGCTGACGGTGGGGGTGGCGGGTCTGTCGGTGAGCGGCGGGATCAAGGGCGTGCGTTACAAAATCATCGGCGGCCTGCTGCTCGCGGCTTATGTCGGCTTCGGGCTCGAGCTGTTCAAGGACTACCACTTTGTGCTCGCGATGGCGGCGCCGCTCGGGGCGACGTTCACGACGAGCTTCGCGGCGGTCGGCTGGCAGCTCATCGAGGAGGAAAAACAAAAGGGCCGGATCAAGGGAATGTTCGGCACGTATGTCTCGCCGCAGCTTGTCGATCGCATGGTCGAGTCGGGCGAAAACCCGCAGCTCGGTGGGCATGACGCCGAAATCACGGCGTATTTTTCGGACATCCAGTCGTTTTCCACGTTTTCGGAAAAACTCGGCTCCGGCCCGCTGGTGGAGTTGATGAACGAATACCTCACGGCCTGCACCGACATCGTGCAGGAGCAAGGCGGCACGCTCGACAAATACATCGGCGACGCCGTGGTGGCGATGTTCGGCGCGCCGATCGCGCTGCCCGATCACGCGTATCGCGCGTGCGTCGCGTCGCAGCGCGTGCACCAGCAACTCGGCGAACTCCGCACCAAGTGGCAGGCGGAGACCGGCAAGTGGCCGGAGATCGTCTGGAAAATGCAGACGCGCATCGGCCTGAACAGCGGCGTGTGCATGATCGGCAACATGGGCAGCCGCACGCGTTTCAACTACACGATGATGGGCGACAACGTGAATCTCGCCGCGCGCATGGAGAGCGGCGCGAAAAGCTGGGGCGCCTATGCGATGTGCGCCGAGGCGACGAAGCTGGCGTGCGAGCAGCACGGCGGCGATGGCGTCGTTTTTCGTCCGCTCGGCCGGATCGTGGTGAAAGGCCGGACGCGGGCTGTGCCGATTTTCGAGATCGTCGGCTTGAAGGAAAACGTGTTTCCGCAGACGCGCGACTGCATCGGAATTTTCGAGCAGGCGCTCGCAAAATACTACGCGCGCGACTGGGACGGCGCGCTGGCGCTCTTCGCGCGGAGCCGCGAGTTGGAGTTCAACATTCCCGGCCGGACGCCGGGCGTCGTGAGCAATCCGTCGCTCGTTTATCTGGGCATCGCCGAACACTACAAGCACGAGCCGCCGCCGGAAGATTGGGACGGCGTTTATGTGATGAAGGAGAAATAGGCGGGCGCATCCAAAAAAAGTGTCGCCGCACGAACGGTAAGTTGCTGGCATGGCGGGCTCGCTGATGACCACCCCGCTGCAAGGTTTCGCCGTGATCGACGGTTCGCTGTGCGCGTTCGGCCCGTTCGGCGACCGGATGCCGTGGCATGCGCCGCTCGCGACGGCGGTGGCCGAGTTTCGCCGCGGGCCGTTTTGCACGTATGTGCGCGAGCAGCCGTTCGGGTTGTTGTCGGGGCTGCCGAATCTTTACTGTCTCGACGGCGACGGCCGGCTGCAATGGATGGCGGAATGGCCGGCGGCGGATGATCCGTGCGCGGCGATTGTCGGCGAATCGGAGGGCGCGCTGGTTGTGCGGTCGGAGTCAGGCGCGGTCGTGCAGCTCGACGCGGCCAAAGGACGGCTGCTGAGCTGGGAAGCGGCGATCGCGGCGGCGAGTTGATTCGGGGCTGCGAAGAATATCGCCCGGCCTGAAATCTCGTCCGCGGAGGCGCTACTTAAGCGCCACGACGGTGAACGTCAGGGCGGTGGGTGTGAGGCCAAAGACACCGATCAAGCCGGGCGGCAAGCCACCGTAGGAGCCGAAGTCGCCCGGCGTGAACGTCGTGCCGGAAAATTTCATCAGCGTGTAGGTTTTTCCGGGCGAGCCGGTATTCTGGAAATTGAAGGTATACCAGGCGACGCTGCCCTTGATCAGCGGACCATTCACGATGATCTGGGTGCAACTGTTGTCGGTGTTGCTTAGGGTGACGGCGGCGACGGCGGAGGTGTCCATCACGCCGGCCCACGTCAAGGTTCCGCCAACGTGAAGCGAGCCCGCACCCTGATAGCCGGCGGTGATGCGACCGCCGGACTGGACGATGAGATTGCCCGCGATCGTCCCGGATCCGCCCACGCCCGCGCCGGGCAGGACTTTGACATCGCCCGGGCCGGTGGCGCTGCCGGACGAATTCGCGACCAGAAGCACGCCGCTCGTGACGACCACGCCGCCGGAAAATGTGTTGGCCGCGGTGAGGACGACAACGCCCGCGTTGCCGTTGATGGACAATCCGAAGTTTCCGGCGCCGCCGCCCGTGCCTCCGCCGCCGGATTGATCGGCAATGACGTCGGCGACGAGGATCGTCTTGCCCAGCCCGGGAGCGAGCGTGAGCTTGCCGCCCGCTCCTTGGAGAAAAATTCCCGCACCGAAGGCGGAACCGTTGCCGCCACCGGGCGAGCCGCCGACTCCGCCGGCCGCGGAGTTGCCGGCGATGGCACCTGAATCGGCGATTTGCAGCGCGCCGCCGTCCTGCACAAAAATCGCGCCGCCGAGCCCGGCGCCACCGCCGCCACCGCCGTCGGTGTTGTGATCGTTGTCCGCGTAACTACGTGAGCCGAGGCTTCCGCTGCCGCCGCCGAATCCGGCGCCGCACCCATTCCCGGACACTCCTCCGGCGTAGCCACCGCCGCCGCCGCCGCCGAAGCCGCCATACCCGCCCGACAAATTCCAGGTTCCGCTGCTATTGCCAAGGCCGCCACCACCACCACCGCCAAATCCGCCGTTGCCACCGCTGCTGGTGCTACCGCCGCCACCGCCGCCGCCGCCAAACCCACCATCACCACCGCGGATATTTCCGCCGAGGCCCGACGCGTTGCCGCCGGCGACGCCTCCGCCGCCTCCGCTTGTTTGCGTGCCGCCAGCGCCGCCACCACCTCCACCCGCACCCCCGGCTCCACCGGCGCTGACGATGCCGTAAACACCGCCATCGAGACCGCGACCACCGGATGCCGCGCCGACAACGATTCCCGCGGCGCCCGTCGCTCCGACATTTGAGCCGCCGATCGCGGACAGGCCGATACCGCCGCCGCCACCGCTGTTGGAAAACGCATTCCCATACTTATCGGTCGAGTAGCTGCCTTGGGAGCCATCGCCACCCAGACCGCCGCCGCCGCCGCTGCCCTTGCGCGAATCGATTCCGCCGACGGTGCTGACGCTGCCGCCGTTGCCACCAACGGCGCTGCTGCCGGCGATGGTCACGCCGGACAAAGTTACGTTCGCCTTTGCGCCCACGAAGAGCGACCCGCCCATTCCCGCGCCGCCGCCCGCGCCGGTGGCATTTGGGGCAACGCCGGGACTGCCGTTGCCTCCCTTCGCGACGGTGTCGCGAATCGTCAGAGCGTTGATGGAGACGTTTAGGGCGACGGGTGTGCCTGTGCCGGGCTGAAAGGCGGCGACGAAAAATCCGCGAAAGCGCTTGTTGCCCGAGAGTGTGTGCGAATTGCCGCGGATGTTCGCGCTGCGCTGCACGGCGGGCAATTCCGCCGTGAGGGTGATGTCCGTGTTGAAAACGATGTTGTCGTTCGCGCCGGCGCCACCGCCGGCGGCGAGCGCGGCGCGAAGATCGTTTTCGTTGTTGATGGGAAAGTCCGTCGCGCGGACGAACGGAGCTAGCGACAATGCGGTGACAAGCCGCAGCCGGGGATGGGATGTGTGCATGGAAAGCTGGTGCGGCAGACCGCGGAGACGCGCCAGCGCAAGCGGCGCGCCATGTCCGCAGGAGCCAGAAACGGTGGCTTCTTCCCGTCAACGTCGATCTCCGCCGACGGGGGAGATCGTGGAGCTTTGGGCGGAGGCTACTTCAGCAGCATGTCCTTCACCGTGCGGCCGGCGGGGATCATCGGGAGCACGTGCTCGGTGTAGGGCACGATCACGTCGAGGACGAACGGCCCGTCGCAGTCGAGCATCTCCTGGATCGCGGACTTGAGTTCGCTCTTGAGGTGGGCGCGGCGGCCTTTGACGCCGAAGCCTTCGGCGATTTTCACGAAGTCGGGGTAGAGGCCGGGAAGGTTGTCGGGGCTGCCGACGTTGGTTTCGTCGCCGAGAATCGTGTTGCCGCGGACGCTGCCGTAGAAGCGGTCCTCCCACTGCACGACCATGCCGAGGTGCTGGTTGTTCAGGATCATCGCCTTCGCCGCGATTTTCTCGATGTGCGCGGTGGCGAGCTCCTGGATGTTCATCATGAACGAGCCGTCGCCGTCGATGTCGATGACCTGCTTGTCGGGGCGGGCGACCTTGGCGCCGAGCGCGGCGGGATAGCCGAAGCCCATCGCGCCGAGGCCGAGCGAGCTGATGTAGCGGCGCGGTTCGTTGAAGCGATAAAACTGCGCGGCCCACATCTGGTGCTGGCCGACGCCGGTCGTGATGATCGCGTCGCCGTGCGTGAGTTCATAGAGCGAGGCGACGGCTTCCTGCGGCTGGATGTGCTTGCTCGGCTCGTAGGAGAACGGATGCTCCTTTTTCCACGTGGTGATTTGCGCGTGCCATTCGCGCGTGTCGGGCGGGGAGAATTTGTTCGCGGCGGCGAGGTCGTTGAGGCGGGCGAGCGCGTATTTGATGTCGCTCAGGATCGGGAACTGGACGCGCTTGTTCTTGTTGTGCTCGGAGGTATCGATGTCGATGTGGACGATCTTCGCGCCGGCGGCGAATTTGTTCGTGTCGCCGGTGATGCGGTCGTCGAAGCGCGCGCCGAAGCAGAGGAGCAGGTCGCTCTGATCAACGGCCCAGTTGCCATAGGCGGAACCGTGCATGCCGAACCACTGCATCGAGAGCGGATGCGTTTCCGGGAAAGCGCCGAGGCCCATGAGCGTGGTGGCGACCGGAATGTTGGTTTTTTCGGCGAAGCTTTTCAGTTCGGCGTGCGCCTCGGCGGAGATGATGCCGCCGCCGGCGTAGAGCACGGGGCGCTTCGCGTCGGCGACGAGCGCGAGGATGTGTTTCAACTGCTCGTCGGTGGCGTGTTGGACGGCGGTCGCGTAGGGGTTGCGAAACTCGACCGTGTGCGGAAACACCGGCTGGAATTTCGTCTGCTGCACGTCCTTCGGCAGGTCGATGATGACCGGGCCGGGGCGGCCGCTGCGCGCGAGGTGAAAGGCTTCCTTGAATACGCGCGGCAGCTCGTGGACGTTCATCACGAGATAGGAGTGCTTCACGACCGGCAGCGTCATCCCGTAGAAGTCGGTTTCCTGAAACGCCATCTTGCCGATGTATTTCGAGTAAACCTGGCCGGTGATCGCGACGAGCGGGATCGAGTCCATGTAGGCGTCGGCGATGGCGGAGACGAGGTTGGTCGCGCCCGGGCCGCTGGTCGCCATGCACACGCCGACTTTGCCGGTGACGCGCGCGTAGCCTTCGGCGGCGAACGATCCGCCCTGCTCGTGGCGCGGGAGGATCGTGCGAATCTTGTCCGTGCGCGCGAGCGCCTGATGGAGTTCCTGCGACGCGCCGCCCGGATAGGCGAAGATGACGTCAACCCCCTCGCGGATCAGGCACTCGACGACGGCTTCGGCGCCTTTCATTTCGCGGCCGATCTCGGCCTGGGGAAACGCAGCGGGTGAGGTCGTGGTTTTCATGGGCGGGTTTTGGACAAAGGGTGTAGAGGAAAAACGATCGGGACGGGGTGTGGCAAGCTCCGAGGTGGGGCGAGCGCGGTGGCTGTAACGGGGAAATCGCGGGCGGGCTGTATCGATGGAATTGCCGGAGTGACGCCGACGCGGCGTGGTGAAAATAGGTTGGCGCTGGCCGGCGCCGGGCGCAGGGTGATGCGATGCTGAAGTTGCTTTTTATCGGCGACATCGTGGGGCGGCCGGGGCGCGACATCGTGAACGCGCAGGTCAAGAAACTGCGCGCGGAGCACGGGCTCGATTTCGTGATCGCCAACGGCGAAAATTCCGCGGCGGGCGCGGGGATCACGGGCGCGATCGCGCGATCACTGCTCGAGACGGGCATCGATGCGATCACGCTCGGCGACCACGTGTGGGATCAGCGCGGGTGGGAATCGGAGATCACGCAGATCGAGCGCGTGTGCCGGCCGGCGAATTTGCCGGCGTCGAATCCGGGTTGGGATCACCTGATCGTCGAGGCGCGCGGATTCCGGCTCGCGATTTTCACGGTGCTCGGGCGCAGCTACATGAACGTGAAGGCGGATTGTCCGTTTTTGTGCGCGGACCGGATGATCGAGCAACTGCGCGCGCAAGCGGACGCGATCGTCGTGGAGATTCACGCCGAGGCGACGTCGGAGAAGCAGGCGATGGGCTGGTATCTTGACGGGCGCGTGACGGCGGTGCTCGGCACGCACACGCATGTGCCGACGGCGGATGCGCGCGTGCTGCCGAAGGGCACGGCGTTTATTTGCGACGTGGGCATGACGGGCGCGTATGAGAGCGTGCTCGGCCGCGAGATCGCGCCGGTCGTGGGCAAATTCGTGGACGGCATGCCGCGGCGGTTCGAGGTCGCGACGGGCGACGTGCGATTGTCGGGCGCGCTGATCGAGATCGGTGCGTCGATGGCGCGGGCGGAGAAGATCGAGCTGCTGACGGTGCGGGCGTAGTTGGTTCGGTTGCGGACGGCCGAACCACGCTTCGTCAGGTGTGGATGACGCCGGCTTCCTCGTAAACGCCGAGGTGGCGGTAGCGGTCGTAGCGCGACGCGAGGAGCTTTTCGGGACTGAGACCGCGGAGTTCGCCGAGGTGATTGTGCAGCGCCGTTTGCAGCGCGGCGGCGGCCTGGGTGAAATCGTTGTGCGCGCCGCCGAGCGGCTCGGGAATGACCTCATCGACGACACCGAGTTTCGCGAGCGTGGCGGCGCTGAGTTGGAGCGCCTCGGCGGCCTTCGGCGCGGCGGCGCGATCTTTCCAGAGGATCGCGGCGCAGCCTTCGGGCGAAATGACGGAGTAGTAGCTGTTCTCGAAAATGAGCACGCGGTCGGTCACGCCGATCCCGAGCGCGCCGCCGGAGCCGCCTTCGCCGACGACGACGGCGATCGACGGGGTGCGGAGCAGCGCCATCTCGCGAAGGTTGACGGCGATCGCCTCGGACACATGGCGCGCCTCGGACTCGATTCCCGGATACGCGCCGGGCGTGTCGATGAACGTGAGCAGGGGCAGGCCGAATTTTTCGGCCAGGCGCATCAGGCGGAGGGCCTTGCGGTAGCCCTCGGGCTGGGACATGCCGAAATTGCGCAGGATGTTTTCCTTCGTGTCGCGGCCCTTTTGCTGCGCGACGATCATGACGGCTTCGCCCTCGAAGAACGCCGTGCCGCCGACGAGCGCGCGATCGTCGTTGAACTGCCGGTCGCCATGCAACTCATGAAAACCCTCGCAGATGGACTCGACGTAATCGAGCGCGTGCGGGCGCTTCGGGTGGCGGGCGATCTGGACGCGCTGCCAAGGCGTGAGGTTCGCATAGATCTCTCGCTCGACCTCGCCGCGGCGTTTTTCGAGCGAGGAGATTTCGGCGGAGAGATTTTCGTTTCGCTCGAGGGAGCGCTGGTGAAGGGAATCGAGTTCGCGGGCGACTTCGCGGAGGGGTTTTTCGAACTCGAGCGCGTAGGCGGGATTTTCCATGCGCGGGGAAACTAGGCGAGGGTGGCGAACGGTGTCAATTGGTCGAGCCGCAGCCCGGCGGAGGGAAACGGCGGCGGTTACGACGGCGGGTTTTTGAGCTGCTCTTTCCAGTCGGCGATTTTCGCCTGGGCGCCGAAGTGCTCGGCGCGGGCTTTGTCGCCCCGCTCCATCCAGATGCGCGAAAGGGTGGTGTTGATGAAAAGGTCGGCGGGGCGAAGGGCGTGCGCGCGCTCGGCGGCGGCGAGAGCGGCATCGAGCGCGCGGAGCGAGAAGTTCACCTCGGCCAGGGCGTGCCAGGCTTCGAACGAATCGGGCACGGCGACGGTGGCGCGGGCGAGTTTCGCGAGCGCGGCATCGGTGTCGCCGAGCGCGTAGTCGGCGGTGGCGTCCTCGATGAGGCTTTGGAGTTCGTCGGCGGTCATCGCGCTACCATGCGGGCAAAGGCGGAAAAAAGAAAGGACGGCCGCGCGGGCCGTCCTCAAAAAGTGGCGGGAAATTTTTCGACAGATTATTTCTTCAGGTCGGATTCGATGCCGATGTCGATCTGCACGTCGTCGCCCAGCACTTTGCCGAGCATGGCGGGACCGCCCAGGCCGAAATCGGATTTGTTGAGGGTGGTCGTGGCCTCCCAACCGGAGAGCTGGGCGCCGCGCATGCCGGCGGCGAAGCCGAGCGAGGTGGCGTGAAGGACGATTTCCTTGGTCACGCCGTGGAGGGTGAGGTCGCCCGTGATGTCGTAGGTGTCATCGCCGGTTTTCTTCCAGCTTTTGCTCTTGAAGGTGGCGGTGGTGAACTTCGCGGCGTCGAAAAAGTCGGGGCTCTTGAGGTGCGCGTCGCGTTTGTCGTTGGCCGTGCTGACCGAGCCGATGTCGATGGTGGCTTCGACCGAGCTGTTCGCGAGGTTGTCGCGGTCGGCGGTGATGGTGCCGCTGAATTTCGTGAACGAGCCGGGCACGCGGCTGACGAAGTGGCGGATTTTGAAACCGATCGAGGAGTGAACGCTGTCGATCGTGTAGGTTTCGACCGCGGCGCGAGCGCCGGCGGCGACGCCGAGGACGAGGGCGGAAACGAGCAGTAACTTGGTAGGGAGTTTCATTTGGATTTGAGGATGGAAACAGATTGGGGGAGAGGCGCGTAACAAAGGGCATTTGCCCCGAACTGCAACTGCGAAGCTTACAGTTAAACAATCAGCATCGCGTCGCCATAACTGAAGAAGCGATAGTCGCGGGCGATCGCTGCAGCGTAGATTTCGTGGAGCCAGGCGATGCCGTCGGTTGAACCGGGGCTGAGAAAGGCGGCGACGAGGCAGAGCAACGTGGAGCGGGGCTGGTGGAAATTCGTGATGAGCGCATCGACGCCGCGAAACGCGCGCGGCGGAAAAATGAAAAGGGAGGCCTCGGCGAGATGCGTGCCGGCCTCGGTGGCGGGCTGGCCGTGCGAAGAGAGAAAATCCTCGATTGTGCGAACGGTGGTCGTGCCGACGGCGATGCGGCGGCCGGCGAAGGGCGGGAAGAGAGCGCGCTGGGTAGCGGACGGAATTTCGTAGATTTCGCGGTGAATGGCGTGGGCTTCGACGGTGTCGGTGGCGATGGGTTTGAACGTGCCGAGGCCGACGTGAAGCGTGAGGTCGGCGGTGCGGATGCCTTGCGCGGCGAGGGCGGCGAGAAGTTCGGGCGTGAAGTGCAGGCCGGCGGTGGGCGCGGCGACGGCGACCTGGCGGGCGCGGTCGGCATACACTGTTTGATAGCGTTCGAGATCGCGGGCGCGCTCGGCGTCGTGCTGCGGCGAAGAGTCGTCGCGGTGAATGTAGGGCGGCAGCGGCACGTCGCCGAGGCGGTTGGCGACGGCAACGATCGGCTCGTCGTCGGGCGTCGTGAAGCGAACAAGCGCGGAGCCATCGGATTCCTTGGTGACAATCTCGCCAGTGAATGCGCCGCCGGGGTGAGCGAACGTCGCGCCGGTGGGAAGTTTTTTGCCGGGTTTGACGAGACAGCGCCAGATGTGTTCGCCGGCGGCGTCGGCCGGGCGGAGCAGAAAGCACTCGACCTGGCCGCCGGTCGGACGGCGGGCGTGGAGCCGGGCGGGAAGGACGGCGGCATTGTTGCGGAAGAGGGTATCGCCCGCGCGCAGGAAATGCGGAAGCTCGGCGAACGTGTGGTGCGCGATCGTGTGCGCCGAGCGATCGACGACGAGCAGACGTGACTCGTCGCGGCAAGCTGCGGGGGCCTGCGCGATCAGGTGCGGCGGCAGCGAGTAGTCGAAAAGCGCGGTGGCGAGCGGCGACACGGTGAAATGAAGGCTTGCGCTCACCGGCTGGGCGAGTTTCTTCCGCTCTTTTCGCGAGTGCCAACATAGCTCAGTTGGTAGAGCAACGCTTTCGTAAAGCGTGGGTCGTCGGTTCAAATCCGACTGTTGGCTCCATTTTGGGAGCCCCGCGTGCGCGGACGGTTCGCGGTTTAGTTTTCCGCGATGCGTCCGTCGGGCAGGTCTCCTTGAAGCTTGCGGTGGACTTTCAACGTATCGATCTCGCGGCGCAGCTGGCGCGCGAAGAGGTCAAGGCGTTGGCGGAGGTCGAGCGTTTCCAAGAGTCGCTGCTTAAGGAATTGTGAGTCGCAAAGATTGAAGGCGGCGAGATCGACGAAAGTCTCGGGATCGTCCACGTCGCGAAGAAAGTCGGTGATTTCGCGCGGCACGGCGGCGCCGAGTTTTTGTTTGAGGGCGAGCAGGCGCCCGAGTTCGGCGCGCAGGCGGGCGATCTCGGATTCGGCGGCGCCGGGTTCGGTGGCGAGCGCGCGGACGCGCATGCGGCGATAGGGTTCGTCGGCGAGAATTTCGAGGAACTCGACGCGGCAGAGGCCTTGGAGCAGGAGATTCGAAGTGCCGTCGGCGTTTTTCTGGCAGGCGCGAATGATGCCGACGCTCGCGATGCGATGGGGTGGCTCGAATTGGTTCGATTGGTCGCGGAGTTTTTCGTCGAGACCGGCAACGCTGAAGAGGCGGTTGGTGGCGAGCACGTCTTTCAACATGGCCCGATAGCGCGGCTCGAAAATATGGAGCGGCATCAGTGCCTGCGGGAAGAAGGTGACATTCGGCAGTGTCATGACCGGCACTTCAGCGGGCAGAGTGATTTCCAATTCCATCGCCGAAAGGGTAGGAGGGCGGGGCGAAATTTCAACGAGCGGTTTGCGGCGGTGTGTGGAGACGACATCGAAAAACGAGAACGGCTCAGAGGGAGTGGGGGTGGCCATTGTACACGAAATTGTGAGAAAACGGCTATTTCAATGTGAGAATTAGCTTGCCATGACCCCCAGACTTATTCAGAGACTTCAGCTATCCAGTGATTTATGCACTGACCATCCTTTATTCTGGGCCGGCCGCGGGACACTTGTGCGCGACTACACGTTTGATCGCGAATTGGTGGAAGCCGGAGAGTGGATGTTCGAGAAGATGATCGCCCGCAAGATTCGGCGCAGTCACGTCACGTCAACCGGGCTGGTAATGGCCCAGAAGGAAGGCAACGCGCCCAAGCCGTTCGAGGGTCCGCTGGAGATGGCTTTCTACCTGATCGCCGACTTCGACTGGGCGGTCGAGGGGTTCTCGCCCCAGCCATTCAAGATTGAGTACTACGATACCACCGGTGCGCCCCGGCACTACTTTCCCGACGCACTCATTCATTTCCGCACCGACAGACCGGCTTCCCGTCGACTCAGGCCGCTTTTGGCCGAGGTGAAGTCGGGCAAAAGCATTTTGGAGGAAGGCGAACTCCACACGCTTCAATCCGCGGCCGGTGAACGCTTCGCTGCTGCTGAAGGCATGCGGTATGCGATTTTCACGGAGAAGGAAATTTACACGCCTTATTGGCGAAATGCCAAATTTCTGAGGCGGTATTCAGGTTTCTCTCTTCCCAATAACGGCCATCTTTGGATGAAATCGGCCTTGAGCGCCGTGCTTGGGCCGGCATCCAAACGTCGCAAAATGACGATTGAGGCGCTTCTCATTGAGACCGCAAAAAGCGTGCTCAATCCTGGGGCGAACCAGGACGCGATTGACGCGAAGATTCTCGAGCTCATGCCGTGCCTGTACCAAGATATCAGGGACGGCTTTTTTTATGTTGATCTTCAGCAACTGCTCACCACTCAGAGCCTAGTTTCTGTACGACTGGCGTCTGACAAGGGCTACTCCTTATTTTTATGAGCAAGTTGGTTTTCCGGAAAGGAGCGCCGCTCAGATTCACGGGCAAGAAGTATGTTTTTGAACAAGCACTTTCCTTGTCTGAGGTGCTCTTGCTCGATCCCGAAACCGGGGAGAAAGTTACGGCAAGGATCGATCAACTTTCGGCCGTCGACGACGGGAAGTCCGTGCCGCATTCCGAGCAATTCTCTGAAGATGAAATGGCAGAGGCGGCGCGGCGCTTCAAGTTGATCAAGCCTCTGCTCAAGCGTTCCAAGGACGGCTCCAAATTCTACCGCGAGCTTGCGGCGCAGCATGACGTCGGGCTGTCGACCCTCTATCGGTGGAGAAAACGGTATCTGGCCGCAGGGAGCGTTTCTGGACTTGTCGACAAAAAGCGCGGTTCGAAGGAGGGCAAACTGCGGCTCGATCCCGATCTTGAAAGGATCGTCGATGCGGTCATCCAGGAAAAATACCTCTGCCCTGATCCCGCCGGGGTTACAAAGCTCAAGGAGGAAATCATCGCTCAAATCGCCGCAGCCGGGCTGAAACTCGGTGCGCCGCACGTGAACACCATTCGAAAGCGACTGCGATGCATCTCTGAGGCCGAGCGAGTGAAGAGACAGGAGGGGGCCAAGGCGGCGGAGGAGAGGTTCAGTCCGAACATCGGCAAACTCGTGGCTGACCATCCGCTCGAGGTTGCCCAAGTCGACCACACCCTGCTGAAGGTTGAAGTTGTTACGGATGACGACCACCGCCTGCCCATCGGTCCGGCATGGATCACGGTCGTATTCGACGTTTACAGCCGGGTAGTGCTCGGCGTCTATATCACGCTCGAAGCCCCCTCGGCTCAGTCCGTTGGCGAGGCGATCGCCAACGCGGTCCTGCCGAAAGAAAAATGGCTCCACGATCTAGGTATCGATGTTGCCTGGCCGGTGTGGGGTATGCCTGTTACCGTCCACGCCGACAACGGTTCGGATTTTCGATCCGATACGATTCAGAAATCCTGCCAACTCCACGGGGTCAACATTCACTGGCGTCCGGTGAAAAGACCCAACTGGGGCGGGCATATCGAGGCGTACATGAAAACGCTTTGGCGTATGTTCAAGGAGCTGCCGGGCGCGATCGACAAACATCGCAAGCGGGGCAAGCCAAACACCTCCGCGGCGAAGGCGGCAATGACGCTACGCGAACTGGAAACCTACATAGTCCGCGAGATCGTCGGAAAGTACCACCAACTGCCACATTCCGGCATCGGAAACATGACCCCGTTGGTCCGCTGGCAAAAAGGGCTTCTTAGGCCCGAGAACGGACTCGGCATAGGTCTTCCGGAGCGCATTCAAGACGAGGAGAAATTCCGGATCGATTTCTGGCCGCGGTACGAACGCACCATCGGTCCCGACGGCGTCCAGATCAGTAATATCGATTATTTCGATCCGGTCTTAACGGCGTACATCAACGAAACCGTGCCGGGGAGTCCGCGGCTGAAACGCAAGTTCGTGTTTCGGCGCAGTAATCACGAGATAAAATACATCCGCTTTTGGGACGAA
>Ga0265313_10003274_pt1 | contig 13304 bp, 13 predicted proteins | sample 4123metaG_FD_203122 | JGI IMG/M metagenome (GOLD analysis project Ga0265313, IMG submission 203122) | Rhizosphere microbial communities from Carex aquatilis grown in University of Washington, Seatle, WA, United States - 4-1-23 metaG | ecosystem: Host-associated > Plants > Roots > Rhizosphere >...
GGCCACTTCCAGCCTCGATTCCAACGCCGAGCGCGCCATCCTGGTGGCCATGGAGGAGCTGGCGGCCCATCGCACCAGCGTGGTCATCGCCCATCGCCTCTCCACCATCGTGGACGCGGACGAGATCCTGGTGCTGGAAGCCGGACGCATCGCCGAGCGCGGCACGCATAAGCAGTTGCTCAAGGCCAAGGGCCTGTATGCACGCATGTGGGCGTTGCAACAGCGCGAGGCAGAGGAACAGAAACACTCGACTCCCCCGCCGGCCGCCGGCTTCAGACTCGAATGAGCGTCGTGCGCTCGGTACTCATCACCGGTTGCTCCAGCGGCATCGGTCTCGCCACGGCGGAACTGCTCAAGGCCCGCGGCTGGGGCGTCATCGCCAGCGCCCGCAAGCCGGAGGACGTGGCCAAGCTCAAGGCGCGCGCCTTCGATGCAGTGCTGCTGGATGTGGCCGACAGCGCGTCCATCCAACAAGCGTTCACCGAGACCCTGGCGCTCACCGGCGGCAGGCTGGATGCGTTGGTGAACAACGCCGGCATGGCGATCCCGGGCGCGGTGGAGGACCTCTCCCGCGAAAACCTGCAACGCCAGTTCGACGTGAACTTCTTCGGCCTGCTGGAACTCACCCGTGCGGCGATGCCTGTGATGCGCCGCCAAGGCCATGGCCGCATCGTGATGGTGAGCAGCATCCTGGGCCGGGTGGCCATGCCCTGGCGCGGCGCCTACAACGCCAGCAAGTTCGCCCTGGAAGGCATCACCGACACCCTGCGCATGGAACTGCGCGGCAGCGGGATCCGCGTGGCGCTGGTGAACCCCGGCCCCGTGAAGAGCCGCTTCCGGGACAACTCCCTGGAGAACTTCGACCGGCAGGTGGACGCGGTCGCCAGCCCGCATACGGCGGACTATGCGCGCCTGCGGGCCGTGACCGGCTCGCAGAAAGACGACCAGCCCTTCACCGTGGGGCCCGAGGCGGTGGCGGCGAAGATCGCCCATGCCCTGGAGAGCCGGGCGCCCAAGGCCCGCTACTACGTCACCGTGCCTGCCTATGTATTGGCCACCGCCCGCTGCCTCTTGCCCACCGCCTGGCTGGACACTGTCTTGTCCCGGCTCTGAGTTTGCGGGCTATACTTCGGGACCTTCACTCAGTCCTAGAAAGGGCCCATTCGATGGATACCATTCGTCGTCTCAGCCTCATGCTCCTGACCGTCGCCGGTCTCTGCCTGCTCAGCGCCTGCGGCGAAGGCGTGCAGCCCGATGCCCGCAGCATCGCCAACGCCCAGGACGACATCGGCCAGATGCACGCCCAATACCTGAAGGCGTTCAACGCCAAGGACGCCTCGGGCGTCGCCAACACCTACACCGATGATGCGATCCTGATGCCGCCGAACCAGGCCGCGGTGAAGTCCGCCATCGCCATCCAGACCTATGAGCGCCAGGAACTGGTGGCGCCGGTATCGGGTCTGCTGCTCAACGTGAACGAGACCGAGGTGTCGGGCGACTGGGCCTACTGCTTCGGCTACTACAGCCTGCTGGGTAACGGCGGAGCGATCATGGATCGCGGCAAGTTCGTAGAGGTACTCAAGCACACGGGCAGCGGCTGGAAGATCCACCGCGACATCTACAACAGCGACCTGTCCATGGCGCCCTCGACCTACATGGCGCCCGCCGGCGGCACCTCGGCTGCGCCGGCTGCTGCCACGCACTGAGTCGAGTCTTGAAGATAAAGAAAAGCCCGGGATAACTCCCGGGCTTTTTCTTTTGTCAGCCGGGGTAGGTACCGGCATGGAGAAGGCCTTCCATTTCCGGGAAACCCAGGGCCAAGTTCATGTTCTGTATCGCCTGGCCCGCCATGCCCTTCACCAGGTTGTCGATGGCGGTCATCACCGCCACCGTGCCGCCCCGCACCTGCCAGCCCACGTCACAGAAGTTGCTGCCTGCCACCGCGCCGACCCGCGGCGGCTCGGCACCCAGCAGGCGCACGAAGGGCGCATCCTTGAATGCTGCCTCGATCCGCGACGTCACGGCGGCCGCATCGAGGCCCTTGGCCTGGAACTGCACCGTGGCGAATATGCCCCGCACCATGGGTGCCGAATGGGGCACGAAACCCAGTGCATAACCCGAGGTCTTCTCCACGTCCAGGAGGCGCGTGATCTCCGCCTCATGCTGGTGCGCGAGCGCCTTGTAAGCGCGGAAGTCCTGGGCTCGGGTGGGATGGTGCGTGCCCTCCCCCGGCGAGGCACCGGAGCCGGAGGAGCCGGTGGCGGCGCTCACGGCGATGAAGCCCAGGTCCTGCATGCCCGCGAAAGGCAGCAAGGCCAACTGGATGGCGGTAGCGAAACAACCGGGGCTGGCGATGCGCTTGGCGCCCGCCAGCTTCTGGCGCCGCCACTCCGGCAGGCCGTAGGTGAACTTGCCCAGACCTTTTGGATGAGGATGGGGCTTGCCGTAGGCACGCTCAAAGGCGCCGGCATCGTCCAGGCGGAAATCGCCCGAGAGGTCGATGAGCGTGAGCTTGTCCTGGAGGCCAGCGCCCTTCCATGCCGCTTCCAGCGCCGGCAGTTGCTGAGCCAGTTCGAAATGCGGCATGGCGGAGAACACCACCGGGTGCTCGGCGCCCACGAGGGCACTCCAGTCCGGTTCGCCATCGAAGCTCCCCTGCACCACGCCGCGCAGGTTGGGATGCGCCTTCCAGAAAGGCTCGCCCGCCTGCTTGCGGGACACGGCGCGGATCGCCCCCACCTTGGGATGCTGGGAGAGCAGGCGCAGCAACTCGCCGCCGCCGTAACCCGAGCCGCCCAATATAGTGACCCTCAAGCTCTTCATATCCTGCGGATGCCCCGCTCCGTCAGCAGGCCGAGGATGTGCTCACCGAAAGCCTTGGAATGGGTGCGGGCGTTGATGGCTTTCTTGCCCACTTCCCGCTCCACGAAGCGCACACCCACGTTGTTGTCGGTGGCCGGGCCCGTCACCACGTCAGCGCTGATGCCGTATTCACTCTGCAGATGCCGCACGCCGCCCGCCACGCCCACCGGATCGTTGGCGCAGAATACGAAACCCGCGGTGAGTGCCTTCAACTCCGGGTCAGCAAGTATGGTCTGCACGCCGTAGTCGCCCATGATGCCGTCGCCGGTCTCGGCCACGATCACGTCCAGGCCACGGCCGGAGAGCTGCGAGAATATGGTGTGGGCCACCTGGTTGGCGCTGTCCTGACTGGTGCAAACCACGCCGGCGTCGGTGAAGTCGTAGGTCACCTCGGCGCCATAGTCGCGCATGCTCAAGGTGTCGCGCATGAGGGAGACGCCCGTGAGCTTGGCGCCGCCCACGCGGTAACCCGCCTGGGAGAGACGCCGCACCAGGGCGCAGGCGGCAGCGGTCTTGCCGGCGTTCATGCAGGTTCCCGCCACATAGATCACCTTGCAGTCGAGCTTGCGGCCTTCCTGCTGCAGCGCGGCCATGCGGATGTTGGCCGACTGGCCCTCGCGGGACTGGAACTCGGGATATACCAGCACCTGTCCCAGCACCTCGAACTCGAAGGGTGTGCCCACTTCAGGGTTGTGGGACACGCACTCACCGATGACGCCGCCGAGATTGAGCACATGCAGCACCTGGCCCTGCTCCACCTTCTTCGGCAAAACGCCCTCGTAGCCGTGCAGCGCGTTGCGGTGCCCCAGGGCACCCACGATCACGTCGTCGCCGTGGATCACGTTCATGCGGCCGTGCACGTCTTCCAGCTGGTTGTAGCCGGACTTGTCGCCCAGGATGCGGCCCGCCACAACCGCACCGTGTTCGGCCCGGATGGTCGGCGAGAGCGTGAGGGTGCGGTCGAGTTTAAGGTTACGGGTGACGGACGCGATCTTGTCCGCATTTATCCTCATGACTTCGCTCCCGCCTGCAGCGCAAGGATCTGCTGTACCCCGTAGAGCTTGGCGAATCCCGCCGCCTCGGCACCGGTCCACAGACGGTTGGCCTCGCCGTAGCTCGCCACCTTGGCGTCCATGAGCGAATGGGGCGAACGCACGCCGTCCACGCCGAAGGTGCGCGGATAGAGCGTGAGCTGCACCTCGCCGCTGACATGTTCCTGGCTCGATTCGAGGAAGGCTTCCAGGTTGCGGGCCAGGGGATCGAAGAAATGCCCCTCGTGCAGCAACTGGCCGTAGAGGTTGCCGAGGGTGTCCTTCCAGAAGAGTTGCTTGCCCGTGAGGGTGAGCTTCTCCAGTTCGCGATGAGTGCCGATGAGGATGTGGGCTGCCGGCGCCTCGAAACCCACCCGCCCCTTGATGCCGAGGATGGTGTCGCCGAGATGCACGCCACGACCTATGCCGTACTTGTGGCCGAGGGAATTCAGTTCGGCTATCAAGGCCACCGGATCGAGGCCCTTGCCGTCGATGGCGATCGGCACGCCCTGTTCGAAGCGCAGGGTCAGCTTGCGGGGCGGCAGGTCCGAAGCATCCAGCTCGCCGCCGGGGAAGGCCGCTTCCGGGAGCTTGCTCCATGAATCGAGGGTCTCGCGCCCGCCCACGGAGGTGCCCCACATGCCCTCGTTCACGGAGTACTGCACGGTCTTGGCCGGGAACTCGAAGCCGTGTTTCTTCAGGAACTCCATCTCCTCCGCGCGGCTCAAGGCCAATGCGCGGATGGGCGTGATGAGTTCCAGCTCCGGGGCCAGTGCCCGGAACGCCACGTCGAACCGCACCTGGTCGTTGCCGGCACCGGTGGATCCGTGTGCCACCGCATCCGCTTTCAATTCCTTGGCCACCTGGATGACGCTGGCCGCCTGGCAAACCCGCTCCGCCGAGACGCTTAACGGGTACAGGTTGCCCCGCAATACGTTGCCGTACACGAGATAGCGCAGGTATGCCTGGAACAGCTCATCCCTGGCATCCAGGGTGCGGTGGGCCTTGGCGCCGAGCTTGGGCGAGAGTCCCTCGATGCGCTTCAATTCCTCGGGACTGAAGCCGCCGGTGTTCACGGTCACGGTGGTGACCTCGTAACCCTGCTCCTGTAAATAGATCACGCAGAAAGAAGTATCCAGGCCCCCGGAGTAGGCCAGCACCACCTGCTTCTTCATTTCGACTTGCCCTCGATGTCGGTGTTCCAGACGTAGCGTTCGGCCGCTGCGAGCCGCTCCCGCGTCGCCGCCAGCCAATGTTCCGTGGCGGAGAGTTCCGCCTCGATGTGTCCCAGCCCCAGGTTGCCGGCGCCGCCCAGGTGAGTGGCGGTGAGGGCCGCGCGATCCGGCTTGAACCCGCCGCTCTCCAGCTGCTTCGCCACCTGCTGGTAGGCATCCCGGAACGGCATGCCTTCCTGCACCAGCACGTAGGCTTGGTGCGCTCCATACATGTCGTCGCTGCAGGCTGCCGCGGCCTTGGCAGCATCCACTTCCAGCGCCGGCACCAGGGCGATGAGCACGTCCAGCCAGGAACGCATGGAGCCCACGGCACCGAACAGGGGTTTCTTCAGCAGTTGCAGGTCGCGGTGGTAGTTGGACGGCAGCCCGGAAGCCAGCTCCTGCACCATCGCGGCATAGCCGCGCAGTTCGCGGCAACGTCCCCGCGCCAGCTCCACCACATCGGGATTGCGCTTCTGGGGCATGATGGAAGAACCGGTGGTGAAGGCATCCGGCAGCTTCAGGAAACCGAACTCCTGCATGGAATACAGGGACACGTCCCAGAGGAACTTCTCCATGCCGAGGCCGACGGACGCGAACGCGTTGAGCAACGCCAGCTCATGGCGGCCGCGGGAGTTCTGCACGTCCACCGGCGAGATCTGCACGGCGGAGAACCCCAGGAGCTTCGCGGTGTATTCGCGGTCGATGGGTAGCGGCACGCCGAATCCGGCGGCGGCACCCAGGGGGCAGCGGTCCAGCCGCGCGTAGAGCGCCTGCATGGCCTGCAATTCTTCCGTCAGCCCGGCGGCGAAGGCCGTGCCCCACATCCCGAAGCTGGAAGGCATGGCACGGCGCAGGTGGGTGTAGCCCGGCATGGCTTCATCGGCATGGGCCTTGGCGAACACCACGAAGTTGCGTGCCAGTGCCGCGGTGCGCAGCGCCGTGTCCAGCAGCGCTTCGCGCATGTAGAGACGTAGCGCCAGGATCACCTGGTCGTTGCGTGACCGGCCCAGATGGATCCGCTTGCCCGCATCCCCCAGTTCAGCGGTGAGCATGGCTTCGATGGCGGTATGGGCGTCCTCCTGTTCCTTGGCGATGCTGAGGCCGTTGAGACGCGCCCTACGGGCGATGTTGGCCAGCGCCTTCACCAGCGCTGCGGCGTCATCCTTGGACAGGAGACCCGAATAGGCCAGCATGCGCGCATGGGCGGCACTGCCGAGCGCGTCGTGCACCAAGAGACGCACGTCCAGTTCGGGGTCGTCACCCACCGTGAAACGATGGATGGCTTCGTCCAGCGGCAGACCCTTGGCCCAGAGCTGGGCGCTCACGCCGCCTGTTCCTTGCCCTTGCTCTCCCGCGCCACCACCATGCTGCCGCTGCCCTGGTTGGTGAACACTTCCGTGAGCACCGCGTCCGGCACGATGCCGCTGACCAGATGCGCACTGGCGACGCCGCCCGTGAGGGCACGCTTCACCGCCGTGAGCTTGGGCCGCATGCCGCCGGAGACCTTGCCGGTGTGCTCCAGTCCTTCGATGCCCTCCAACGTCGCGAACGGCACCAGGCTCGAGGGCCGGTTGATGTCGTCCAGCAGACCGGGGACCTTCAGGAGGAAGAACAGTTTCTCCGCGTCCAAGGCCACCGCCACTTCCGCCGCCACGGTATCGGCGTTGGTGTTGAACACCTCGCCCTTGTCGTTGGCGGAGAGCGGCGTGATGACCGGCACATACTCGCCCTGCAGCAGGTGCTGCAGCAGGGTCGGGTTCACCTTCTCGATGTCACCCACCAGGCCGAAGTCCACGAACTGGGACTGGCCCGCGTCGTCCTTGATCTGCACCGGCTGCCGCTTGCGGGCCGTGAGCAGGCCGCCGTCCACGCCGCTGACGCCGGTGACCGGCAGGCCCGCGGCACGCAGGTCCGCCAGGAGGTCGGTGTGCAGGCTGCCCGCCAGCACCATCTTGGCGGCGTCCAGCACCTGGGCGGTGGTGACGCGGCGCCCGGCCACCTTCTCCACCGGCAGGTTCAAGGTCTCGCATAGGGCGTCGATGCCCGTGCCGCCGCCGTGCACCAGCACCAGCTTGATGGAGAAGCTCCACAGCACCGCCAGCTGCTCGCACACGGCGCGGCGGATCTTCGGGTCCTCCAGCACCTCGCCCCCCAGCTTGAAGACGAAGGTCTTGCCGCGGAAGGCGCGCACGTACTGGGCGGCGGAGCGCAGGGTGGCGTAACTGTCGGGGGCGATGGACATGGCATCTCCTCTAAGCGTTCAGCAGGCGATGCAGGAGCACGCGCTGCACATGGAAACGGTTCTCGGCTTCGTCGATGACTCGGCTGGCTTTGCCGTCCAGCACCGCATCCGCTACCTCCACGTTGCGCCGCACCGGCAGGCAGTGGAGGAACACGGGGTCCTTCGCCGCGGCCAGCACCTTGGCATCCACGATCCAATCGCGGTGCTTGGCGATGTGAGCCGGCGCTTCCTTGGGCGACACCACCGTGGTGTTGGGTCCCCAGGCCTTGGCGTACACCACGCGGCTGCCGGCGAGCGCAGCGGCCCGGTCATGGGTGACGGTCACGGAGCCGCCCGCTTGCTTCGCATAGTCCCGGGCCTCGTCCACCACGGCGGGATGCAGGTCGAAACCCGGCGGGTGCGCGACGCGCACCTCGCAGCCGGCGGCGGCGGCACTCAGCAGGAAAGAATGGGGCACCGCCTTGGGCAGCGGCTTGATGTGCGGCGCCCAGGTGAGCGTCACCGGCAGGCCTCGGGTGGCGCCGAACCCCTCGCGCAGGGTCATGATGTCGGCGAGACCCTGGCAGGGATGCTCGCGCGACGACTCCATGCTGATCACCGGCACGCCCGCCAGCTCCCGGAACGCGTTCAGCACCGGATCCAGCGCATCGATGTCGTCGTCTTCGAGGGTACCGAAGGTGCGCACCGCCAACGCATCCGCGTAACGGCCCAGCACCGGGATGGCTTCCTTGATGTGCTCCGGCCGGTCGCCGTCCATCACCGCGCCGGCCCGGTCTTCCAGCTTCCACACGCCGTTGCCCACATCCAGCACCAGGGCGTTGCCGCCGCCGCGCAACATGGCGGCTTCGAATGAGGCACGGGTGCGCAGGGAGGGATTGAAGAACACCATGCCCAGCAACTTGCCGGCGAGATGGGCGCCGGGCCCCTGCTTCTTCCAGGCCAAAGCCTCGTCCAGCACGGAGGCAACGCCCGGGACACCGAGGTCGGCGATATGGGTGAAATGCTTCACGGATGGCTCGCGCCGAAATCACGGATGGCGGCGAGCAGGCTGTCCACCGCCGCATCGGAGACCGTGAGCGGCGGCATGAGGCGCAGCACCTCCGGCTCCGAGGAACCGCCCACCAGGATGCGCTGCTCCTGCAGCTTCTTCTTGAGCGCCGCGGCTTGTGCGCCGGCCTTGAGGCCCAGCAGCAGGCCCTCTCCACGCACTTCGGTGATGCAGCTTCCGGCCAAGGCACAGCGGATACGCCCGGCCTGGCGCGTGGCATTGGCCATGAGGTCCTCGCTGCGGATCACATCCAGGGTCGCGAGCAGCGCGGCGCAGGCCAGCGGCCCGCCGCCGAAAGTACTGCCGAGATCCCCCGGCTTCAAGGCGCGCGCGATATCGGCCGTCATGAGCACGCCACCCATGGGGACGCCGGAGGCGATGCCTTTCGCCAGGGTCATGAGGTCCGGCGCCACGGCGTAGGACTGCGCCGCGAAGGGCACGCCCAGCCGCCCCATGCCGGTCTGCACTTCGTCGAAGATGAGCAAGGCGCCTTCGCGCCGGCATTTCTGCGCCAGGGCCTGGAACCACTGCCGGGACGCGGTGGCGCAACCGGCCATGGACTGGATGGGTTCGACGATCACTGCGGCAGACCTAGAGAAGTCCGCTGCCTCCAGTGCTGCCAAGTCGCCGAAGGGCAGGAAATCCACCGGCGCCAGCAAGGGCTCGAGCCCCTTCTTCAGGGACGGGGAATCGGTGACCGAGAGGGCCAGCAGCGTGCGGCCGTGGAAGGAACCCTTGAAGGCGGTGAAGCGCGTGCGACCCGGGAGCTGTACCGCGACCTTCAGCGCGCTCTCGTTGGCTTCGGCACCGGAGTTGCAGAAGAACACCGAAGCGATGTGCTCCGGCGCGAAATCCACGAGCGCCTGGGCCGCCGCATCGCGCACGCCCAGACGCGCCGCGGCGGAATAGAAGATGAGCGCTTCCGCCTGCTCGGCGACCGCCGCCACGACCTTGGGATGGCTGTGGCCGGTGGCTGCCACGCAATGGCCGCCGTAGAAATCCAGATACTCGCGGCCGGCATCGTCCAGCACCCGCTCGCCCTCGCCCTGCAGCAGCGCGAAGGGATACGGCACATAGGTGGATAATAGAGCCGGCACGGCCTGGTTTTCCGGGGAATCCTTGAAAATATGCATTTAAGTATGAATAATTTCGATTTAAATGGTATATAATTCGATTATATACAATTAAATGTCCACTAATGCAATACTCTATGCGGCGATTCTTACTCCCTGATTACCGGGACAGCGTATGACCTTGGACGAAGCCATCCTCAAGCTGACGGAAGAGCGGGAAGTGACGGACCAGGCGGTGTTCCTGGATCTGCTGCGGCGCGAGGGGCACAAGGTGACGCAGCCGACCCTGTCACGGCATCTGAACAAGCTCGGTATCCAGAAGCTGGCGGGACGCTATCAGCGGGTGGATCCCATCCCCACGGAGCTGCCCGCCTACGCGGTGTCCGCGGCGCCCCCCAACCTGGTGATCATCAAGACCCGGCCCGGCTACGCCCAGGCCCTGGCGGTGCTGCTGGACGAGCACGCCATCGACGGCGTGGTGGGGACGCTCGCGGGCGACGACACGGTGTTCATCGCCGTGACGCCGGAGAAGAAGATGCGCGAGGCGGTGGAGACGGTGCGCGGCATCCTGGAGCGGCGCAGCTAGGGCGTCATTTCTCCGGCGGGAACGGCGTGTCCTCGGCGATGAGCAGTTTCCAGCCGTCGGCACCGCGCTGCCAGACATGCATGAACGAGCCCAGCGGCTTCTGCTGCTTGTACTCGTCCGCCACCGTGTAGGTCATGCCGTAGAGGTAGCCCAGGTCGCCGGAACGGGCCACACTGCCACCCGAGGGGATCCAGACCAGGCTGGCGGGCTTCGCGTCCACGGCGAGCAGCGCTGCCGCCTTCCCCAGCACTGGAGCATGGTCCTCCTGCAAGAGCCGCAGGTCGTCGGCGCCCATCTTCTTATAAGCTCCGCGCAGACCCTTATCCACCACGTTGTTGGAGAACACCTCTTCCGCGCGCATCAGCTCGTCCTGCGACTTGGCCGTGGCCGGCGCCGCTCCGCCCAAGGCCTTGAGTTGCGGCACGCTGGCGTCATGGGCCAGGCCCGCCACCGGCGATGCCGGCGCCGCGTGGTCGATGCCCGCGTCGAAGAGCGCTTTCCACTGGCCGTCTTTGTCGCGGGCCCATATGGTGAGCCAATCGCCGTAGTCCTTCTCGGTCTTGCCATCCTTGCCCACGACCTCATAGGTCCAGGGGCCTGTATCCACGCCGAAGTCGCCGGAGGCGGAGACCAGCGCCCAGGACGGATACCACATGAGCTTGGCACCGGAGGTATCGGGCTTCGATTTCTCATGGGCCTCGTAGTCGTTGAGCGGCTTCGGGCTCAGGGTCATGGCCTGCTTGTCCAGGTACATGAGGAAGCCGTCACGCACGCCCTTCTGGGCCACTGCCGCGGCGAAGTCGTATTCGTTCTGCACCAGGCTCACCGGCGCGGAGGTCGCTGCCATGAGCAGGGATGCGATCAGGACCAGGGCGAGCTTCTTCATGGGGACACCTGTGTGATACCGGTTGAGGGCTTGGACCACCTTGGACTGGAACGTTCGCCATCTGGCCTGAAACAGAAATGATTCATGAACCCTGCGTACGGCGCAGACGCCAGGCATGCAGCAGGCTCGGCACGTCGTGACGCCATTCCGGCAGCAGCAACGAGGCCGCGAGCCCCTCCAGGTCCGAGACGATGCCCAGCAGCAGGGCCGCCGTCACCCACATGCCACCTTGACCAAGCACCAGGACCATAAAGAAGGCGAGATACAGCAGCGCGGCCCAGAGCTTGGCGCTCCACATATGGTAGCTGGCTTCCCGGCCGAACTTGCTCAAGTCCACCACATAGCGCAGCCCTTCCAGGGCCAGCAGCAGCACCAGCAGCGTGGCGGCGCCGCGCACCACTTCCGGGCGGCACAGCCATACGGCGCCGAGGGCGCACAGGCAGAACAGGGTATCCACCAGGCTGTCGACGCGGCGCAAGCCGGGAGTGACGGTGCCCCAGCGCCGCGCCAGCACACCATCGAAGACATCGGAGAGGAAAGCCAGTGCGAGACAGACGGCGAACGCAGCAGGCTCGGGCCAGCGCCAGGCCAGGAGCAGCATCAGCGGTGCCAACAGCAGGCGCAGCCACACCAGAGCCCAGGGCAGGCTCCGGGACAGGCTCATTCGTCGCGGCCTTCCACCTGGTTGCGGCCGGCGCGCTTGGCCCGGTACATGCGCTTGTCGGCCGCCATATACAGGCGGTCCCAATCGTCGCCGTCCTCCGGGAATATGGCGACACCGCCGCTGATGGTGGCGGTGGGCGTGGCGGCTTCCTCGTGGGGCCGCGAGCCCTCCACCGACTGGCGCAGCCGGTCCGCGGCGCGGATGCACTGCTCGCGGTCGTGCTGGGGCAGGATCACCAGGAACTCCTCGCCGCCGATGCGGCCCAGCACGTCCTCGCCGCGCTTGTGCTTCTCCAGCGTGGCGGCGATGTGGCGCAGCACCGCGTCACCCACGTAGTGGCCGCAGGTGTCGTTGATCTGCTTGAACAGGTCGATGTCGAACAGCACCAGGCCGAAGTTCTGCTTCTGGCGGCGGCAGCGCGCCACTTCCTCATCGAAACGCTGGTGCATGGCGCGGCGGTTGGGCAGCCCGGTGAGCAGGTCCGTGAAAGCGGAACGCCGGAGGTCGTCCTCCATGAGGCGCGTCTCCACCCACATGAGCCCCAAGGTGGAGGAGACCACGAGCAGCATCTGATATATGGCGAACCAGGCCTGCAAGGTATAGGCCCGCTCCGGGTCCGGCGAGTGGCCGAGGGAGATCAGGATCAGGGCCATCCGCACGTTCCATACCAGGAGCGTCAACACCACGGTCACTGCCAGGAAGTGCGCGGCACCCCGGGCAGCGGCCGGCGGATGACGGAACAACTGCCAGGACACGGCGATGTAGAGCAGCGTGGCGTAGACGGTGGGCGCGGCGATGTCCCAAGCCAGGCGCGCCTGGAACACATGGTTGAGTATCAGGATGGCGACGGTGGCGCCCAGCCCGGCACCCATGAGCTTGAGACTGGGACGCCATGGCGCGTGCATGAACACGCCGCGCGCAGTGAGCAGCGCAGACAGGGAGATGAGACCGTTACCCACCACTTGGGTGAAGTCCACCGGCAGCCAGGCCACGGAGATGATGGTGAGCATGCCGAGGGCATAGACCACGAAGCCCCAGCCCCAGAGCCGGAGCGCCAGCGACTTGCGCTCACCCCGCGCCACCACCAGCACCAGCACGCCCAACAGCATGCTCATGGCCAGGAGGCACAGCAGCAGTAGTTTCGCCGTCAAGGACAAACAGGATCTCCCCGGACTTGGTCTCGGTCTAAATCACCCCAATCCCAGGCGCCATTCTACCTTCCGCACAGCCCCTTGCAGGCCGCGTCAGCCGCGCTTCTCATAACGCCAATTGTAGTTCTTGCCCTGGGCCAGCCACTGCAGCGCCGTGGCCAGGCGCTTCTCCCGGGTGGCCGCCTGTTTTGCGCCGGCGATCCACTCCACGTATTCGTTGCGGTGACTGGTGCTCAAGGCCTTGAAGGTGGCAGCCGCCTTGGAATCGCGCTTGAGCGCAGCGGAGAGATAGACCGGCACCCGCAGGGCCACGGCCTTGCGCTTGGCCTGGCCGGGGACCTTCACTCCTTCCCGGTTCAGCTTCACCGCCTTCTTGATGTAGACCAGGAGTTTCGCGTCGGAAGGAAGATCCTTGAGGCTCTCGATGCGGCCGAAGCTACCCATGGCCTCGTCCACCCGCCGGCCCTTGGCATCCAGGATCAGCTTGCCCTTCCAGAACCCCAAGGCGCAGTGCTGCTTGAAGGCGGCCATGCCGCAGACGATG
>Ga0265313_10003275_pt1 | contig 13302 bp, 12 predicted proteins | sample 4123metaG_FD_203122 | JGI IMG/M metagenome (GOLD analysis project Ga0265313, IMG submission 203122) | Rhizosphere microbial communities from Carex aquatilis grown in University of Washington, Seatle, WA, United States - 4-1-23 metaG | ecosystem: Host-associated > Plants > Roots > Rhizosphere >...
TTCCCTTTATAAGCTACGGTGGCACCTTCGTGCTCAGTTGCTGCTTGTTGCAAGGACTGGTCCAGAGCGTCTATCGCTTCCGGAAGGACTTCGCATGACCATGCGTCCGACCCGCGATAACGACCGCCCTGCCGGAATCTCCTGCGCCGCAACCCGCGCCCGGAGGGACCCCGTATACAACCAAGACAGGGTCCCCAATGAGCGAAACATCCCAGCCCAACCCCGACGTCACGCAGGACGTCGCTCAGAAATATGATTCCGAACTCGCGAGTCCCCCGGTCCAGCGCGAGGTCGCGTCGGTAAGCGCAGGCGAGCTTAAGGCGGGCGCAGTCGAGCGCGCCCAGCAGCGGCCGATGCTCCAGAAGATCATCGCCGCCTTCAAGAAGGAGAAGGGCTCGTACCGCGAGCTCATCATCAATTCGGAGCCCCTGGAGAAGCGCGTCGCGCTCCTCGTCGACGGCAGGCTCGAGAAGTACGAGATCGAGCGCGAGTCCGACGACCGGATGGTCGGAGGGATCTACAAGGGAAGGATCAAGAACCTGGACCCGGGCCTGAAGGCCGCGTTCGTCGACATCGGCTACGCAAAGAACGCCTTCCTGCACTACTGGGACATGCTCCCGGCCGCCGCCGACTCCTCCATCGAGGTCGTCCGCGTGAACAAGAAGCGCGACTCGGCGCCCAAGGGCGACGTGACGGTGAAGGACATCCCGGGGCTCTACCCGCCGGGATCGGACATCGTGATTCAGGTGACGAAGGGCCCGATCGGGACGAAGGGCCCGCGCACGACCACGAACCTCTCCGTACCGGGGCGCTACCTCATCCTGACTCCGTACAGCGACGGCTGCGGCATCTCCCGCAAGATCGAGGACCCCCTGGAGCGCAAGCGCCTGAAGCAGCTCATCAACGAGCTGACGATCCCCGAGGGGATGGGCGTCATCGTGCGCACGGCCGGCGAGGGCAAGAAGCCCCGGTACTTCGTGCGCGACCTGCACCTGCTCCTGAAGAAATGGGAGGAGATCGCGCGCAAGATGCAGAACGATCGGGCGCCGGCCTGCCTGTACATGGAGCCCGACCTGGTGGAGCGCACCGTCCGCGACTTCCTCACCGAGGACGTCGACCGCGTCCTGATCGACAACAAGGCCGACTACGACCGCACGCAGGACCTGGTGGGGCTCATCTCCAAGCGCTCGCGCTCGAAGATCGCCTTCTACACCGACAGCATCCCGATCTTCGAGCGGTTCAACATCGAGCGCCAGATCGAGCAGACCGGGCAGCGCAAGGTGCCGCTGCCGAGCGGCGGCGAGATCGTCATCGACGAGACCGAGGCCCTGATCGCGATCGACGTCAACACGGGCTCGCACAAGAACCGCTCGGGCGACGAGAAGAACACGCTCTACGCCGTCAACCTCGAGGCGGCCCAGGAGGCGGCGCGCCAGATCCGGCTGCGCAACCTCGGCGGCCTCATCATCCTCGACTTCATCGACATGAAGGAGCGGCGCCACCGCAACGCCGTCTACGAGAAGATGGTCGAGCTCATGGCGGGCGACAAGGCGAAGAACCACATCCTGCCGATCTCCCAGCTCGGGATCATGCAGATGACCCGCCAGCGCCAGCAGGAGTCGCTCTCGTCCAACCTCTACACGGACTGCCCGTACTGCCGGGGGCGCGGCATCGTGAAGTCGGACACGACCATGTCGGTCGAGCTCCAGCGCCGGCTCTCGTCGGTCGTGCGACGGCTCCAGGCCCGAAAGGACGGAAAGACGTACTCGCTGCGCGTGCTCGTGCACCCGGCCGTGCTCGAGCGGCTCCGCAGCGAGGACGCCGACCTGCTGGTTCGCATGGAAAAGAGCTTCGGGGTGCAGCTCGCCTTCCGCGCCGACCCGAACTACCACATCGAGAACTTCAAGATCATCAACGCGCAGACCGGCGAGGACTATCGCTGACGGAGGTTTTTTGGGGAAATCCGTCAATTCTGCTTGCAGGCTCGGTCGCAGCGATCAGGCGGGCCGATCGCGCGGATCGTAGCCGGTCAGCAAGGCACTACCCCAAAGTTGTCATGAAGACGTGCGACGCATGCCGTCCTCGCGTCCTTGGGCGCCTCTTCGCAGAATTGGAGTGGCAACGGTGGCCGCGACAATGAGAACCCTCGCAGCTCTGGCCGTCATGGGCCCGCTGGGAATTCTTGCCGCGCCGGTCGAGGTGGCGACTTATCCTGCGCCGGCGGCAGAGGTGCTCTCGTCCGACTTCCACGTGACGGCGGCGGGTAAGCCGGTGTCGGTATACACGGCGCGCACGCTGGATCCACCCTTCGCTGGCAAGGAATGGAATCACGGGGGGCCGTATGCGTTTGCGAGTTTCGACACGAGCGGCAGCGTGGAGGTGCGGATCACCTCGGCGCGATCCCTGCGCGACACGGTGATTCGCCCGGCCGGTTTGGGTATTAAGACCCGCCTGGACTCGGACAACGTCCTCGTTCTTTCGATGCCCGGCCCTCGCAAATTGAGCATCGAGCCGGATGGAAAGAACGGACCCCTGCTCTTATTCGCCAATCCTACGGAGGACCCCCCGCCGAGACGGGGCTCGGACAGCGTCATCTATTTCGGTCCCGGACTCCACCGTCCTGGAAGGATCGAGGTCGCAGACAATCAGACGCTCTACCTCGCGGGCGGAGCCGTGGTGTACGGGGGAGTCGTGGCGCATGGAGATAATATCCGCATCGCAGGCAGGGGCATTCTTGACTCCTCGGACTCCGCGTGGGAAGAGGGGCCGACGCCGGAGGTGGTGACGGTTCATGGCACCAATGTGGAAATCGGCGGCATAACGATCCGGGGGGCGTCGCGGTGGACGATTGGGCTGCACGACAGTCGCCGCGTGGCCGTTCGCAACGTGAAGATCTGCGGCGGCCGGGTCCAGAACGACGACGGAATCGATGTGTGCAACTCGCAGGACGTCCTGATCACCGACTGTTTCATCCGGACGGACGACGACTGCGTGGCGCTGAAGGGGCTGGAATTCACGGCACCCGACAGCAACGTCGAGCGCATAACGGTTGAGGACAGCACGCTCTGGTGTGACCGGGCGCGCATCTTCCTGCTGGGGCACGAGAGCCGCGCAAAGTTCATGCGCAGCATCAGCCTGCGGAACCTGGACATCATTCATTTCATGATGACGCCGTTTCTGTTCCAGCCTGGGGAGGAGATGGTGCTCGAGGGCGTGTCGGTGGGGGATGTGCGGGTTCACGGAGAAGGGCAGCACGAACTCATTCGCGTGGAGCCGACCGTGAACCAGTACATGTTCAACAAGGTGCCTGGGCACGTGCAGAAGACCCTCTTCCGCGATATACGGGTTGAAGGAAAGGCCGGGGCCTATGGGGTGCGCCTTGAGGGGCCCGACGAGCGGCATGGCGTGGACGACGTGACGTTTGAGAATGTCGACATACTCGGGGAGCGCCTGGCTGCGGGATCGGAGCGCCTCACGGTGGGCAGGTTCGTCGAAAACGTGCGCTTTGTGGCGCCAGGTCCAGGCAGGTAGGGACGAGGCCGGGGTCAAGCAGGCGAGGCATGGGGCCGCACGATGGCGACGCCCGCGCAGATCGCGCTCGCCTGGCTCCTGGCGCATAAGCCGTGGATCGTGCCGATCCCGGGGACGACGAAGCAGGAGCGCCTGACCGGGAACATCGGGGCGGCCTCCGTCGAACTCTCGCCAGACGACCGTCGCGAGATCGACACCGCGGCCTCGAAGAATACCATTCAAGGCGCCCGGTATCCTGAAAGCCTGGGAAAATCGACGGGCCTCGAGGAAGCCCACCGCTGATCCCGGCCGCCGCCACCGGCGCCAGACCAACGAACTCAGCCCTAAGTCAAAGGAAGATCCCATGGAAATCAAACGAAGTGGCTCGCAACCCTCAGCCAGAGGACCCGCCGATTGGTTCACAGGCACCGTGCGCATTGACCCGCTCTTTCCAGCGAACGATCCGGCCCGAGCGGGAGGCGCGAGTGTCACGTTCGAGCCCGGGGCCCGGACCGCGTGGCACACGCATCCGCTGGGCCAGACCCTGATCGTGACGGCGGGCTGCGGTCGGGCGCAGCGATGGGGGGGCCCGATCGAGGAGATCCGGCCGGGGGACGTCGTGTGGTTCCCGCCGGGTGAGAAGCACTGGCACGGCGCCGCGCCCACCACGGCCATGACGCACATCGCCATTCAGGAATACCTGAACGGGAAGCCCGTGGATTGGATGGAGAAGGTGAGCGACGAACACTACCAGGCATGATTCTGGCCCTCGGCCGTGGGGCCTGCACGGCCCTCGCGCCTGAGGTTCGCTCGGGTACGCGCCTCGGGCGCCACGGACTATCGCCTGCGCAGAAGCCGTGCCCAAAACGCGGACCGGCAGGAGAGGCGAAAGCCCAAGGAGAGGGCATCCCGCTCTCGAACGACATGGGCGGGCACCCGCAGAGCCCGCCCTTGGCCGACATTGTCCGGATGCTTGTGGTTTCCCGGCCAGGCTCCAACCCTCGTGCCCGCGGCAAATTAGCCCCTGAGCCATGAACCCCCGGCGTCTCCACCGTTGTGCCCTCTTCCTGATCGCCCTGCCCCTTGCCGTCGCCCTGCGGGCGGGCGACCCCATTACGGACGCGGGGTCCGGAGCGCCGCGGGCCGGGGCGCAGTGGCGCCAGTCGCGGGTGGGCGGTGGCGGCTACATCACGGGACTGATCGCGGATCCGAACACGCCGGGCCGCGTCTGGGCGCGCTGCGACGTCGCGGGCGTGTTCCTCAGCGAGGATGGCGGCCGGAGCTTCCGCGCGATGAACCGGGGAATGACGGCCTCGTCCCACCATTCCGTCGAAAGCTTCGCGCTGAGCCCGCACGACCCGAACGTCCTCTTCCGCTGCTCCGGGGAGGCGCGCGCCGGCAGGAGCTTCGGGTTCATCCACGGCTCCAGGGACGGCGGGAGGACCTGGCGCCTGCTCACCGAGCAGGCCGACTTCATCGGCAACGGCGACACCCGCTACATGGGCGAGATGATCGCCGTCGATCCCTTCGACCCGAACACCGTCGTCGCGGCGAGCTACTCGCGCGGGGTCTTCGCGAGCCACGATGGCGGAAGCCACTGGACGTGCACCGGTCTCCAGGGGGAGCCGCTCAAGTCCCTGGCGTTCCATCCGAGGATCCCCAACCGCCTCTACGTCGGAACGCTCCAGACCCTGGCCCGCGCGGACTACCTCTTCCCCAGGGGCTACAGGCGCCCGCAGGTCGGCCGCCTCTATGTCTCGAACGACAAGGGCCGGACCTGGAGCCTCCTTGCCGAGGGGCCCGAACTGGCCTTTGCCGAGCTCCAGTTCCCCGCCGAGGGTGGCGAGGTCCTCTATGCCGCGGCCGGGAAGTCGGGGCTCCTGAAGAGCGACGACGGCGGGCGCAGCTTCAGGCCGATCAACGCGGGCCTTCCGACGGCGGAATACCCGTGCCTGGCTGTCGACCCGCGCGAGCCCCGCACCCTCTACACGGCCGCCTGCGTGGGGGCGGACGCGCCCGTGCCCATCGTGCCCCTCTACGTGTCGCGCGACGGCGGGGCCAGCTGGTCGCTGATCAAGGACTACACGCCCTCCGACTTCACCGAGTACCCTTACCCGCCCGGGGACATCCGCCCGATCGGCTGGGCGATCTCCAAGGTGCGGGTGGACCCGTTCAACTCGCGGACGCTCTACATGAGCAACTGGTTCGGGGTCTCGGTGAGCCGGGACGGGGGGCAGCACTGGTCGGGAAACCACTACGAGGGGATCGAGAACATCTGCATCGAGAACGTGGTCGCAGACCCGGCGAGGCCCGGCCGCTTCCTCTTCTCCGCGGCGGACATGACCATCGCCCGAAGCGACGACGACGGGCGCACCTTCAGGCTCTTCGCCGAGGTGCACCGTCCCGCCAACTACTACTGCAGCACCTGCGCGGCGCCGTCGCACTTCACCCCGGGGCTCGTGGTCTACGGGGTGAACAACAACGGCTCTCAGCACAGCGCCTTCTACCGCACGGAGGACGACGGGGTGACCGTGGCCTGCGTCCTTGAGCTGCCCGCGGGACTGATGATCCAGTCGATACGCGAGGACTCGGCCAGGAAGGGGGTCTTCCTTGCCAGCGTGGACGGCGAACTCGGGAAGGGCGCGGGCCTCTACCGGAGCGACGACGCCGGCAGGAGCTGGGCCCGCATGCCCGGCGGCGGCCTGCCCGCCCGAATCGGGCGCGTCCCCCAGGACCGCGAGTGGGTCGAGAACGAGCTCCTGTCGGTCGTCTGGTACCAGACCAAGAACGCGTGCGGCACCAACCAGCTGCTCGGGGCCATCCCCGGGGAGGCCGACGGCTTCTACTGGGGCGAATGGACCGAGGGGCTCTTCCGGACCGACGACGCGGGCAGGACCTGGTCCGACATCTCCATGGGCCTTCCGTTCAAGCGCACGCGGACGGCCACGCTCGTCAGCGTGGCCGCGGACCCAAACCACCCGAGGCGAGTCTTTGCGGGCTTCATCGGCGAGGGACTCTGGAGGAGCGAGGACCGCGGGGATCACTGGACGAAGCTGTTTCCGCTCGACGGCCGCCCCTTCAACGCAAGCTCGGTCGCGGTCGGCGGCCCGGGCGCGGACGATCTCTATGTCTCCTGCGAGCCCCTGGGCTTGAGCCCCTGCCTGGCGGCGCTCCTGCACAGCGCCGACGGCGGCCGCACCTGGGCGGACCTCTACGACCCGGGGCTGGGGGCCCTGCGCATCAAGACGATCGCCGTGAACCCCGCAACCGGCACGATCGAGCTGGGCACCTGCGGAAACGGCACCTTCCGCGTCGTCCCCAAGTGACCCCGCGGAGCGCCTCTGCCGAAGGGGCCGAGGTCCCGAAATGGGGCTTGCCGGCCCGGGGGAATCTCCCCAATCCCCACCCATGAAGGAACCACGCAGGTATCCCGTTTGGGGCCAACTCCTGGCCGCGGCCTCGCTGTCGCTCGGCTCGGCGGCGTTCACCCCAGCGCGGGCGCAGGATGCAATCACGCCCGAGCTCCTAGGCGAAATGCAAGGGGCCTGCGCGCCGGATGCGGCGTTCAAGTCCGTCCAGAACTCCCTGGCTCAAGTAGAAGCGTCGAAGGTGGCCGCCGATGTGCAGAAGATGAACTCGGTGGACTCCCATTTCTCCAACAAGCTGCCCGACGAGGCGGTCTCGGAGCAGAAGGCGACCGGCCGCTGCTGGATGTTCTCGGCGCTCAATATCTTCCGAAGGGCGGCGGCCCAGCGCCTCAAGTCCGAGGAGTTCGAGTTCTCCCAGAACTATCTCTTCTTTTACGACAAGCTCGAGAAATCCAACGTCTTCCTCGAGGCCATCATCCGGACGCGTCGGCTGGCGTCGACCGACCGCGGCGTGGAATGGCTGATGCGCAACACGGTGCAGGACGGAGGCAACTGGCTCGGCTTCGTCGAGCTCGTCAAGAAGTATGGCGTCGTGCCGAGGGACGTCATGCCGGAGACCTTCAGCTCATCCAATTCCGAGGGCGTCGACGCCGTCCTGGCGCTGCGCCTGAAGGTCGCGGCCGTGAAGATCCGCGCGGCCCAGAACGAGGCGGAGATCGCGTCGCTCAGGCTGCAGGCCCTCAAGGATGCCTACCGCATCCTGGCGCTCAACTTCGGGATCCCTCCGACGCAGTTCAAGTGGCGGTACGAGGACAAGGACAAGAAGCTCACGCCGTTCAAGGCCTACACGCCCCAGCAGTTCTATCATGAAATCGTCGGCGACGCGCTGGATGACTACCTGGCGCTGTACTCGATCCCCACCCTCCCGTTCTACAGGAGATACGAGATCGACCTGGACAAGGCGGTGGAGGACCGGCCGAACATGAACTTCGTCAACTGCCCGCTCGACACCCTCAAGGGCCTGGCGAAGGCCTGCCTGCTCGACAGCCGGCCCGTCTGGTTCGGCTGCGCCGTCGAGCAGGAGACCGTCAGGGACCGCGGCCTGATGATGCCCGGCATCTACGACTACGAGTCCATGTACCGCATGGACCTCCAGCTTTCGCGAAGGGAGCTCTTCGAAACGTACTCCAGCACCCCGGACCACAACATGGTCTTCACCGGGATCGACCTGGCCGACGGCAAGCCGGTGAAGTGGCTGGTCGAGAACTCCTGGGGGGAGAAGCCCGGCAAGAAGGGGTATTTCGTGATGACGGACGACTGGTTCGACCGGTACGTCCAGGTGATCGTGGTGCAGCGCAGATATATCCCCGCGCCGCTCCTCTCCGTCTTTGACACCAAGCCCGAGACCCTGCCGCCGTGGGACCCGATGATGAAGGCCCTGGGCTACGAGTAGCCGAAGGGGGGGCGAAGCCGAGCCGGGCACGGAGGCCCTTCCGCCCTTGAAACCCGGCCTCACCGGGCTATTGTGGTGCACGGCGCCGGCAGTGGAGGCTGGCGCTGACCCTTTCGCGGCATGAGCCCCAAATCGACCCCGCTGCTCGCCCGACTCCGCGTCTGGGCCCTGCCAGCCGTCGCGGCGGCCTCGGCCTCCCTATCGGGAGCGGGACCGTTCAGCTCCATCTCCGAGAGCGAGAGCCTCACGGCGGTCTCGTCGAGCGCGCACAACGGCTATGTCCGCACCCGGCAGGCGGACGGATCATATCAACCCGAGACCTTCGCCTTCGGCAACGCCGGCCTTCTCGAGGCGTTCCAGGTCGACCGGTTCATGGTCAACGATCCCACCCTTGACGGCGTGGGGTTCCCGGCCATCGCGCGGATGCTGGCGAAGCCGCTCGCCAGCCAGAACTACCTGCCGGCGCTCGACCCGAAGTCGACGAACCTGCTGATCATGGTCACGTGGGGACGGACGATCGGCGGCGCCAACACGAGCGACGGGAACCTGCGGGACTATCTGAACTACAACAACGCCAGGCTGCTCGGCTTCGACTCCGAGGGCGCCATCCGCGCCATGGTGGATCCGACCGCCGCCTTCTACGGCAGGTCCTTCAGGTCGTACATCCTCGCCAACGTGCATGCCAACGTGCTGAGCGCCGTCGAGGTGAACCGCTACTACGCGATCCTGAGGGCGTACGATTTCCAGTCGGCCTGGCAGCAGCGCAAGCTCAAGCTCCTCTGGGTGACGCGGTTCAGCCTCTCCGAGCGGCGCCACGACTTCGAACGGGACCTCCCGGCCATGGCGCAGGACGCCGCGCTGTATTTTGGCCAGGACTCCTACGGCATCGTCATGAAGCCAATCCCCGAGGGCCGGGTGCATATCGGCGAGGTGAGGCAGATTGACGACCGGTCGGGCACGGACGACGGGGGAAACTTCGACCCGCGGTCCGGGGCCGCAGGCGACTGGCAGCGCACCTCGGCGGGCCCCCGCCTGGTGATTCACATCGACCCGTCCGGAAAGTCCACCTTTGAGAGCCCGCGCCCGCGCGTCGCGGTCCCGGCAACCGCCTCGACTGACGGCGCGGAGGTCACGGTGAAGGTCCCGGGATGGGGCATGATCATTCGAGGCACGGTAAGGGGGGACCGCATCACCGGCACCATCCTGCAATACGACCACAAGAACTCCCTCACCCTGTCCCGGATGGCCGCACCGGGTGGAGGAAGCTCCGCGGAAGACGGAGACGTGCCGAGCAGGTAACGCGCCGGCGGCTGGCAAGGCTCGGTTCGGACCTGGGCAGCAAGGGCCCTCCCCGGTAGGCCCTTGCCCGGGTGTCAAAACTCGGCTCCACTTTCCATGGAGATGCCGCGTTCAACGCAACCAATCCCCGCCGCCTGCGGCGCCTCGGTGCACGGTCGCGCCGATTCCCTCGGTTGGCCCCTACGCCTTGTGCCCTGGGGTGTCCGCGAGACTCTCCCCTCTTGACCCGTCCGCCCGAAAGCGCGCCCCAGCCGGGCTCCCCCGCCCCCTCAGCCGCCGCAACTCCCAGGAGTCCGCCCGGACGGCGGATTGCGGTTGCGGCAGCCGTCCTCTTCGTCGTCGCCATGGTGGCCGTTCGTTGGGACGCACGCACGGGCTTCACCTCGCTCCTCGCATTCGGCGGCCCCAAGTTTGAGCAGCGCCTGCCGGTGCTGCGGTCCCTGCCGATCGCACGGGACCCGTCCACGGGCTACGATGGGCAATTCGGGGCGCAGCTGGCCGTCGCCCCCGATCCGAGGACCCCGGAGTTGCAGGCGGCGCTCGACAACCCCGCCTACCGGGCCCGGCGGATCGCACTCGCGTGGACCGCCCATGTGATCGGCGGCGGCAATCCCTGGGCGGTCCTGCAGGTCTACGCGCTCCAGAACCTCGCCGTCTGGCTCGGGCTGGCCTGGGTGGTGTGGCGGGAGCTCCGGTGCGTGCCGGAGGCGCGCGCGGTGGCGATCTGGGCCTGCTGCATGCTGACGCTTGGCGCGCTCGACTGCGTGCGCCTCTCCCTGACCGACCTCCTTTCGGTCTTCCTGCTCACCCTTGCCGTCAGGGCCGCCGCAACCGGGAGGCCCTGGGCGGCGGCGGGGGCCCTGGCAATCGCGGGCCTGACGCGTGAGACCTCCCTCCTGGGCGCACCCGCGCTCTGGCCCGCGGGCAAGCCGCGGGCCAGGGCGCGGCTCCGGGCGGCCGGCCTCCTCGCCTGCGCCGCCGCGCCGCTGTTCGCGTGGGCGGCGTGGCTCGCCTTCAACCTGTCCCGCGAAGGGGCGCTCGGGCGGAACAACCTGGATTGGCCGGGCTTCGCCCTTGCGCGGCATTGCTCCCATTGCGTGGCCCATTTGGCCCGCGGCGATCTTGATTCCCGCCAGTCGCTCGGGCTCGTCGGGGCGATCGGACTGGGCTACCAGTCGCTTCACCTCCTGCTTCGGCCCCGATGGTCCGAAACCTGGTGGCGCGCGGGCCTTGGCTTCGCGCTGCTTTTCTGGATCCTGGGGGACGACGTGTGGAAGGGTTACTGGGCCGCGGCCCGGGCCCTGCTGCCGATGACCTTCGCCTTCAATTTCCTGGCGCCAAACGACCGCAAGTTCTGGGCGCGCCTCTCGGTTGCGAACGCAGGCCTTGTCCTTCACGGGATATGGCGAATGCTGCCCTGAGGCTCTGAGTGAGCCGCAGGCCCACCGGCTGGGAATGACGCATCTTGTTGTCTGGATGCGGTATCAGTGACTAACGCGGATATGCTAGGCCGCGCTATCGGCCGAATGGCGAGCGCCTGTCAGCGGCCTGCAGGCGTTGAGAATGCCCCGGCCTGCTTGGCGAGCTGCCGCTCAAGGCCGCCGCACACAAACTCGCAAAGCTTCACGATGGACGGATCGGCAATCGAGTAGTAGACCTGCAGCCCCTCCTTCCGGCGCGCAAGGATGTTGGCGTGGGTGAGGGTATGCAGGTGGCGGGAGATGTTGGCCTGGGTGCCCCCGGTCTCCGCGACCAGCGCGTTCACGTTCTTCTCGCCGTCAAAGAGCGCGTGGATGAGCCGAAGCCGCAGGGGCTCGGACAGGACGGCGAAGCGCCGCGCGATCAGCTCGATCGCCTCGGGGGAGAGAACCGCTCGTTTTGCCACGGTGGCAATGGAACAGGGCCTTGACATCGTTTCAAGTATATGCGCATATATGCATAGATGGTCAATACTCATATGAAGATCGAGTCCCTCATCCGTGTTCTCGCCGGCTCCATGGTCCTTGTCGGCGTGGTCCTCGGCCACCTGGTGAGCCCGTGGTGGCTGCTCCTGCCGATCTTCGCCGGCGTCAACCTGATCCAGTCCGTCTTCACGGGCTTCTGCCCGCCCTGTTTCCTTCTGCGCAAGCTCGGCTGGGTTGACGAAGCCGACACGATCCATTGGGGAGGCGGCCGTTAAACCATGAGTCTGTTCAAACGCCTATTCACTGTATCCAATTCTGCCTCGGACGCCGTGCGTGGCATCGCGCCCCAGGAGGCGGCGAAGCGGGTCGCCGACGGGAGCGCTGTCCTCATCGACGTCCGCGAGCCGTCCGAATGGGTGTCGGGGGTTGCCGTGCCCGCGAACCTGCTTCCGCTGAGCGACCTCATGGGGAAAAGGCAGATGTGGGCGCCCTTCCTGGCCCGGCACGGGAATTGCGAGCTCATCCTGTACTGCCTTTCGGGCGGGCGCTCGGGCTCCGCGGCGCGTACGCTGGCCGGCGAAGGGCATCGCGTGTCCAACCTCGGGGGGTTCTCGGCGTGGCGCGGCGCAAGGCTCCCCGTGCGCATACCCTGAATCCCCTCCCCCACTCGGATCGTCCTCACCCTCCCATGAAAACAAACGTCGGAACTATGGATCGGATTCTCCGAATCCTCGCCGGCTGCGCCATCCTGGGCGCAGGCGGCTACTTCAAGTCGTGGTGGGGCCTCATCGGGCTTCTGCCGCTCCTTACCGGAATCTTCCGGTTCTGCCCGGGCTATGTGCCTCTGGGGATGAGCACATGCCCGAAGCCGACCGATAAGCGATAGCGTCCTTCGGGAAGTCGGGAGGACCGCGCGGCGCCGGAGCCCCACGGCGCCATGGCCTAGAGGTTCACCGTGGCCTGCACATAGCAATAGTTCGCGTCCTTGGACCCGACCTTGTTGAGCGACTGCTTGACGTAATCGCCCCGGAAGAAGTGGCCGACGCCAAGCTCGAGCAGCAGCCCTCGGGTCACCGTCCAGCCCCCGATCGCGTCGATTTCCTGGCCAAGGTCCGGGCTGTAACCCGGGTTGATGCCGAATCCCTTGCCGCTCCCGGCGGCCGCTCCGGGAGTGTTCCGCGGAACGCCCGCCACGTTGTACCAGTAGTCGTGCGTGTTCTCCAGGTACTGCTGGTGGAGGTCCAGGGCCACGCTGGTCTTCGCGCTCGGCCTGGCCGTGAACGACACGCGGTAGTCCTCGATGTTCTGCAGGCTCGACATGTCCATCATGCCGTAAACCCCGTGATTCGACGGCAGCAGATTCTGGAACGTCTTGCTGCTCTTGTCCGTGGGATTGCTGTCGCCGGAGGCGCAGCTGACGATCAGCGCGAGGCGGGGCTTCATGGGAACGTCCTTCCAGGTGTAGCTTCCCTGGAGAACGAAGGCCCAGGCATTCTGGTCCAGGCGGGGGGCCGCCTTGGCGGCGGCCACCGTGCTCCCCGGAAAGACGGCCGTGCGGTCGCCCGTCTGCCACATGGCCTCGATTCCGTAGTCCCACGGGCCGAAGGCGCCGGGCTTTGACTTCGTGTGGTAGCCGAAGGTGTACGTGTCCTGCGGCGCGGTGAGCCGGAAGGGCGCCGGGACGAGCGACCAGTTGTCGGTCACGATGCCGCGCGCGACGTTTCGGGCGAAGAGATAGAGCTCCGTCACGTTCTCCTTAGACACACCC
>Ga0265313_10003278_pt1 | contig 13295 bp, 9 predicted proteins | sample 4123metaG_FD_203122 | JGI IMG/M metagenome (GOLD analysis project Ga0265313, IMG submission 203122) | Rhizosphere microbial communities from Carex aquatilis grown in University of Washington, Seatle, WA, United States - 4-1-23 metaG | ecosystem: Host-associated > Plants > Roots > Rhizosphere >...
CATCAGCTTCGAGTAACCTCGCGGCTCAAAATTTCCACTCCACGCCTGCGAACGCCCCGAAGCCCAGCGCCGGGTAGCCGTTCACCTCCTCGTAGCTTTCGTCGAGCAGGTTCTCGATCCGCGCCTTGAGCGTGAGCCGTTTGTTCACCTGCCATGCGGCATAAATCCGCGCGACCGTGTAGTCCTCGGCGTCGATCGTCGCATACGTCAACGCATCGATATCCTGCCGGCCGGCGACGAACGCCACGCCCGCGCCCACGCTCACGCCGCCGCCGAAGTCGTGCCACGCATCCGCGTTGAACGTGTGCCGCGGCCGGCGCAGCAACCGCGTGCCGTCGGTGAGATCGTCCGCTTCGAGATACGTGTAGCTCACGCGCGTTTCGACGACGCCGGACCAGCTCGTCTGCGCCGCGAATTCCACGCCGCGCGTCCGCGCCCGCTGGATGTTTTCCTCGCTGCTAAAATCCGGCGTGCCCGCGATGAGGTTCGTAAAGCGCGTGTCGAACCACGTCGCGCTCAGCGTGCCGCGTTTTTCCGGCAGATAAAAATCCACGCCCGCGTCCCAGCCGCGCGCGCGCTCGGGCTCGAGGTTCGGATTGCCGTGGTAGAACGCGCTCTGCCCGTATAAATCCAGGAAGCTCGGCGCGCGAAACGCCGTGCCGTAGCTCGTGCGGAACTTGAGCGTCTTCGGCACCGCCAGCCACGCCGCCGTCACGCGCCCGGTCGTCGCGCGGCCGAACGTGTCGTAGTCGTCGTTGCGCAGCCCGGCGGTGAGAAACACGCTGTCCACCGGCGAAAATTCGTCCTCCGCAAACACGGCGAACAGCCCCTGCTTCTTGTCGATATCGCCGAAGCCCGTGTTGCGCGTGTGGTTCGCCTCCGCCGTCACGCCCGCGGTGATCCGGTGCCGCTCGAAACCGGTGAACGTGTTCTGCCAGTCAAGCACCGCGCGGCGGTTCGTCACCACCGTCGTCTCCGCCGGCGAAAAATACGGCGGATTCGGCTCCGGGTTGTTCGACACGAACCGCCGGTCCTGCCCGCCGAGCACGAGGTGCGCGGACAAATCGTCGGCGAACTTCACGTCGGCGAAGGCGGTCGCGAGCACGTTGTCCTCGGTATCGACGTTGTTCGGATCGTTCGTGTAGCGGTCGCCCGGATCCCCATACTCGCCGTGAAACCACCGCACCGTGCCGCCGATCGCGAGCCGGTCCGTGATCGTGCGATCGAGCCGCAGCACCGTGGTCGCACTGTCGAAGGAATTGTCCGGCCGCTCGTTGTCGGTGTGGCCGCCCGTCGTCGAGAAATTATACGCCCACGGGCCCTGCTCGCCCTGCGCGGCCAGCGTGCCTTGCACGGTGCCGAACGATCCGGCCTCCAGCCCGACGCGCTCGCTGGGCGCGCCCTGCCCGCGCTGCGCCCGCAGCGACACGACGCCGCCGACCGCTTCGCCGCCGTAAAGCGTGCTCTGCGGCCCGTGCGCCACTTCGAGGCTGTCGCACGCCGCCACGCACGCGCCGCCGAGAAACAGCTGGTAATCCGTATTCGGATCGTTGAGCCGGATGCCGTCCACGAGGAACAGCGTCTGGTTCGAATTCGCCCCGCGCAAAAACAGCGACGACCCGGCGCCGCGCGCGCCCGAGGCGAAGTTCGGCGCGCCCGGCACGCCGGACAGCGCCTGCGCGAGCGACGTGATCTGCTCGCGCGCGAGCACGTCGGCCGACACGAAATCGACCGCGGTGCCGAGCGACTGCGGCGCCACCGGCGTGCGCGTGGCCGTGGTGACGACCGGTTCGAGAATTTCGACCGCGGCCTGGCCGCGCGCCGAAACGAGCGCCGCGAGGGCACCGAGGATGACGAAAGTCCGCCGCGCCGAACGCGGCAGAGATGATATGTTCATGGAGGTCTGCTTCAGGTTTCAGGCAAGAGCAGACACCCGCCGACGATCGGAGGAGCGGCCACTCTCACGCTTCATTTTTGCGATGAAGATTTCGCGACCGCCGCGCGCAAAAAATAAGCACGGCGGACGCGTGAGCCTCCCGGAAACGGATGTTCGGACTCCGCATGTCTCACCGCCGGCGTCGTCAAACGCCGGCCGTGTCCTCGCCCCCTTGCCTTCGCCCGCGCTTGCGCGCCGACTGGCTTTCCCGCCGGGCCTGCCCGGCGGCGGAGGTCTGTGATGCGTTACCGCAGCGCAACTGTGGCCGGTTTTCACGGCCTTCCCTCGATCCCGGAAGTTTCGAAAGAACGTCAGGCCCGCCCACGTTGCGAATCGGTTCGGCCCGGCACAAGCAAAACTTCAAATCAACGCATCCGCATGACACGATATGTTACTTGCCAAACTCCTCCGCCTGCGTTGTCCTATCGTCGTATGCCGTCCGTCCATTCCTCCGCTACTGCCGCCCTTCACGCGCTCTTCTACTCGCGCATCGCGATTCTCGACGGCGCGATGGGCTCGCTGATTCAGACCCACCAGCTCGACGAATCCGATTTCCGCGGCGGGCGCTTCAAGTCCCATCCGCACGATCTGAAGGGCAACAACGACCTGCTCTCGCTCACGCGCCCCGACATCATCGAGGACATCCACGCGCAGTATTTCGCCGCCGGCGCCGACATCGTCGAGACGAACACCTTCAACTCCACCGCCATCTCGCAGGCCGATTATCGCACCGAGTCGCTCGTCCGCGAACTCAACCTCGCCGCCGCCGGCTGCGCCCGCCGCGCCGCCGATTCCGCCGCTAAAAAATTTGCCCGCTCGTGTTTCGTCGCCGGCGCCATCGGCCCGCTCAACCGCACGCTCTCGATGTCGCCTGACGTGAACCACCCCGACTTCCGCGCCGTCACGTGGGATCAAGTCGTCTCCGCTTATACCGAACAAGTCCGCGCGCTTCTCGACGGCGGCGTCGATGCGCTCCTCCTCGAGACGATCTTCGACACGCTCAACGCCAAGGCCGCGCTCTTCGCCATCGAGTCCGTCTTCGACGAGCGCGACGAATCCGCCCGCGTGCCTGTGATGATCTCCGCCACGATTACCGACAACTCGGGTCGCACGCTCTCCGGTCAGACCGTCAGCGCATTTTACAACTCCATCCGCCACGCCCGCCCGTTTTCCGTCGGTTTCAACTGCGCGCTTGGCGCCGCCGCGATGCGCCCCTACGTCGAGGAACTCGCCGCCATCGCCGAGTGCTACGTCACCTGCTATCCGAACGCCGGCCTCCCGAACGCCTTTGGCGGATACGACGAAACGCCCGCCGACATGGCCGGCGTCCTCGGCGAATTCGCCGCGAGCGGTTTCGTCAACCTCGTCGGCGGCTGCTGCGGCTCCACGCCCGCGCACATCGCCGCGATCGCCGCCGCCGTGAAAGGTTTGCCGCCGCGTCGCGTCCCCACGCCCGCGCCCGCGATGCGTCTGAGCGGCCTCGAGGCGCTGCAAGTCAACTGACCGCGCCGCGCCGCGATGCCGTTCTCCGTCAAAGAACACTACGACTCGCATCTCGCGCCGCTTTACACGTGGATGAGCGGCGGCGCCGCCGCACCGCGCGAACGCTTCACCGCACTCCTCCACGAACTCGGGCTGCGCCCGACGCACGCCGGCGCCACCGCGCTCGATCTCGGCGCCGGCAGCGGCTTTCAGGCCCTTCCGCTCGCCACCGCCGGCTACACCGTCACCGCCATCGATCTCAGCGAGGTTCTCCTCGCCGAACTCGCCCGCGACGCCGCAGCCGCGTCGCTTTTCGTCCGCGCGATTGTCGGCGACTTGCGCGAGGTCACCCGCCACTGCCCCGCGCCGGCGCCCGAAGTCATCGTCTGCATGGGCGACACGCTCACGCACCTCGCCACGCTCGACGAAGTCGCCGCCGTGCTGCGCGACTCCGCCGCCGCACTCGCCCCCGGCGGCCACCTGCTCCTGAGTTTCCGCGACTACACCGTCGCGCGCACCGGCGCCGATCGTTTCATCCCGGTCCGGAGCGACGCCGATCGCATTTTCACCTGCTTCCTCGACTTCGGCCCCGAGCGCATCGCCGTCCACGACATCGTTTACACGCGCGCCGGCGGCGATTGGCGCATGGCCGTGAACGTTTATGAAAAAATCCGCCTCGCGCCCGCGTTCGTGCGCGAGCAGCTTGCCCTCGCCGGCCTCGCCCTTGTGCGCGACACCGCGCAAAACGGCCTCGTCACCCTCGTCGCCCGCCGCTGATGTCCACTTCCGCCGCCTCCACCTTTCTCGTCATCGGCGAGCGCACGAACATCACCGGCTCGCCGAAATTCGCGAAGGCTCTCAAGGCCGGCGATTGGGATGCGTGCCTCGCCATCGCGCGCCAGCAGGTCGAGAGCGGCGCCAACATCATCGACATCAATGTGGACGAAGCGCTCATCGACGGCGAAGCCACGATGGTGAAGTTCCTCAACCTCATCGCCGCCGAGCCGGAAATTTCCCGCGTCCCCGTGATGCTCGACTCCTCGAAATGGTCCGTCCTCGAGCGCGGCCTGCAGTGCCTCCAGGGCAAGGGCATCGTCAACTCCATCTCGCTCAAGGACGGTGAAACCGAGTTTCTCCGCCGCGCCCGCCTCGTGCGCCGCTACGGCGCCGCCGCCGTCGTGATGGCATTCGACGAACAGGGCCAGGCCGCCACGCGCGATGAAAAGGTCCGCATCTGCACCCGCGCCTACGGCCTCCTCACGCGCGTCGCCAGCTTCCCGCCCGAGGACATCATCTTCGACCCGAACATTCTCACCGTCGCCACCGGCATCGAGGAGCACAACAACTACGCCGTCGATTTCTTCGAGGCCACGCGCCTCATCAAGCAAACGCTCCCGCACGCGAAAGTCTCCGGCGGCGTCTCGAACGTCTCGTTTTCCTTCCGCGGCAACAACCCCGTCCGCGAAGCGATCCACACCGTCTTCCTCTACCACGCGATCCGCGCCGGCCTCGACATGGCGATCGTCAACGCCGGCATGCTCGGCGTTTACGAGGAGATCCCGCGCGCCCTCCGCGACCTCGTCGAAGACGCCCTCCTCAACCGCCGCCCCGACGCCACCGAGCGCCTCGTCAACTACGCCGACGAACTCAAGGCGCGCAGCGCCGCCGAGTCCAACTCGTCACAAGTCACAAGTCCCACGTCACAACCCGACGCCTGGCGCAGCCTGCCCGTCGAAGCCCGCCTCTCGCACGCGCTCGTCAAAGGCATCGACCAGTTCGTCGAAGCCGACACCGAGGAGGCCCGCGCCAACACCGCGAAATATCCGCGCCCGCTCCACATCATCGAAGGCCCGCTGATGGACGGCATGCGCGTCGTCGGCGATCTCTTCGGCGCCGGCAAAATGTTTCTCCCGCAGGTCGTGAAGTCCGCGCGCGTGATGAAAAAATCCGTCGCCTACCTCACGCCGTTCATGGAGGAGGAAAAACGCCTCCATGTCGCCGGCGGCGGCATCGCCAAGCCCAACGGCCGCGTCGTCATGGCGACGGTGAAAGGCGACGTCCACGACATCGGCAAGAACATCGTCGGCGTCGTCCTCGCGTGCAACAATTACGAGGTCACCGACCTCGGCGTGATGGTCCCCGCCGACAAAATCCTCGCCAGGGCCCGCGAGATCGGCGCCGACGCGATCGGCCTTTCCGGCCTCATCACCCCGTCGCTCGACGAGATGGTCCACGTCGCGAAGGAAATGAAACGCGAAGGGTTTTCCGTCCCGCTCCTCATCGGCGGCGCGACGACGAGCCCTGCGCACACCGCCGTGAAAATCGCGCCCGAATACGCGCCCGGCGTCGTCCATGTCCTCGACGCCTCGCGCGTCGTCAACGTCGTCAGCGCGCTCCTCTCGTCCGAACAAAAACTTGCCTTCCTCGCCGAAAACGTCGCGAAACAAAACCGCCAGCGCGACGACTTCGCCGCCCGCCGCGCCCGCAAGCCGCTCCTCTCCCTCGCCCAGGCCCGCGCGCGCAAACAGAATTTTGACTGGGCGGCGGCGGACATCCCGCGCCCCGAATTCCTCGGCACCCGCGCCTTCTCCTCCGACCACTCGTCCCACGTCACACATCACATGTCACTCGGGGACATCGTCGCCTTCATCGACTGGGGTCCGTTCTTCAGCGCGTGGGAACTCCACGGCCGCTACCCCGACATCCTGACCGACGCCTCGGTCGGCGCCGAGGCGACCAAACTTTTCGCCGACGCGCAAAAACTCCTCGGCCGCATCGTCGCCGAAAAACGCTACACCGCCAAAGCTGTGATCGGCTTTTGGCCGGCGAACTCCGTCGGCGACGACATCGAAGTTTACGCCGACGAGTCGCACAGCCGCGTGCTCACGACCTTCCACCAACTCCGCCAGCAGCTGGAAAAACCCGCCGACCAATTCAATCACTGTCTCGCCGACTTCATCGCGCCGCGCGACAGCGGCCGGATCGACTACCTCGGCGGCTTCGCCGTCACCGCCGGCCACGGCGTCGAGAAATTCGCCGACGAATTCCGCGCGAAACACGACGACTACTCCGCGATCATGGCGCAGGCCCTCGGCGACCGTCTCGCCGAAGCGCTCGCCGAGCTGATGCACAAGAAGGCTCGCGAGGCGTGCGGCTACGGCAAGACCGAGAATCTGGAGATGAAGGACATCATCCGCGAAAAATACCGCGGCATCCGTCCCGCGCCCGGCTACCCCGCGTGCCCCGACCACACCGAGAAGCCGCCGCTCTTCGCGCTCCTCGATGCCACCGCCGCCACCGGCATCACGCTCACCGAGAGCAACGCGATGAGCCCCGCGAGCAGTGTGAGCGGCATGTATTTCAACCACCCCGATTCAAAATATTTTGCCGTCGGCAAACTCGGCCGCGACCAGATCGAAGACTACGCTGCACGGAAAAAAATTCCCGTAGCCGAAGCCGAGAAATGGCTCGGGCCGTATCTCGACTACGATCCGGTCTGACGTTTGGTGCGCCCGTGCCGGCCTTGATCTGACGATCTTCATGAATTTACTCGGCAAAATTATCCGCCTGCAAATTCAGCGCGGCAGTCTGAAACGCGACGACGCCGGCCGCCGCGTCTACGATCCCGCACCGCTGCTCGCTGTCGATGCCCTCACGCTCACGCGCACCGGCGCCTGCGCGCACACGGCCGACGGCAGCTTCACACTCGATGTGCACAACTCCGCGCACCCGCACACCAAATTCTCCGGCGCCAACCCGCTCTCGTTCGGTTTCACGAGCCATTACGCCGTCATGCGCTCGCGCTTCGGCGAGCATCTCACCACCGGCTGCGCCGGCGAAAATATTCTCATCGAGACCGACGTCACTGTTTCCCTCGCCGATGTCTCCTCTGGCGTGTTCATCGAAACGCCTCACGGCCGCATCGCTCTCGAAAGCGTGATCGTCGCGAGACCATGTCGCCCGTTCAGCACCTACGCTCTCGCAAAAACCGATCCCTCCACGCCCGAGCTGAAAGCTGCACTGCAATTTCTCGATGACGGCACCCGCGGTTTTTATTGCGCGCTCGCAAGCACTTCACCCGCGACCGTCACGCTCGGCGATCAAGTCTTTTCCGTCGGGCCATCGGAAGCGCCTTCGAACGGTTGACCATTTTTTTGCCGATCGAGCGCACTCTCAACCGCCCTTTTTCGCCGCCACCGGCTTCCGCGTCGCCGCCTCCACGAGCGCGGCGCGCCATGCGTCCTGCTTGAGCTGCTCCAGCGTCCCGCCGAGGTGGATGGGTTGATCGATCAAGGTGTAGCCCAGCGCGTCTTTTTGGGCGGAGAGCAATCCAACTTTCTTCAGCAGGTCGGCGATCGAGCCGCGCACGCCGAATTGCACGTCCAGACTCAGCGGTCGCGCGCTGAGGGCGATTCCCTTCGCGTAGCCGATTTCGCCGGATCCCGTCAGGTGCTCGTCCGCGGCGGTCATCGCCAGCTCCACGACACGGATCGTCCCGTCCGCCGTGCGCACCCCGGTCACCACGAGGCTATCGTAGCCGATTTCCGCGATCGTGTTGTCGAAGTTGAGCACCGCCTCGGTATTCGGGCTCAAGGTGATTTCACCCGAGCCGAGGGATTTGCTTTTGGAGCCAAGCAGTTTCACGAACGCCGTGCCGACGTTGTCCAAGGCATCGCTCACCGGCGACGGCGGGGGCGGCGGAAGCGCCTCCTCGACGTGCGTCTTGAGCATCCGGATAATTCCGCTCGCGCTCGTCAGCCGAAACTCCTCCCGCATGCCGCCGATGAGCTCAGCCAGATTGCCGCCCTCGCCCGCAAGCGAACTGGCGACGGTGAAGCGTCCCTCGAACGCCGGCTCTTTGTCCGGTTTTGGCGCGCCGAAAACCGACGCGGCATCGACCTCGAAGGGCGCCACGGTGGCTTTGAAACGGTAGGGATGCTCGGCCGCGTCTTCGAAGGTTAGCGCGCCGTTCAACTCCTCCCATCTCTGCTGCCCCAGCTTGCCGTGGCCGCCTTCCACCAGGATCGAGTCATGGTCGAGCTTGAGGGTGCCGCCAACGTCCTCGAACTCGCGCTCGCCGGACCTCGCCCGTTCGAACTCCACCCGCACGTGTCCGACCCAGTCGCCCCAAAACGGCATTCGGTCTCTCGCTCCCGCGTGCGCCGGCGCCACGTCGTTTCGGGCCGCGGTGCTCGCCGTCAACGGCACGCCACCGATCGCGGCCAACGGCCCGGCGAGCCAGCGCAGATGATCAAGCGCGATGTCGCCGCTCTTGAGTGTCACCTCGACGCGGTGCCCGGTTGAACCGCCGGCCCACGTTCCTTCGACCGACAAATCCGACTCCTTCGGCCCGACTGAAATTTTGAGCGGCGCGACGAACGCGATCGAGCCATCGGCCTGAACCTCCGCGCTGAAGGTCGCCGCGCACGCGTGACTGGGATCATGTCCGGCCACCGCCAGCTTGCCGTGCCACTCCGTTGACGCTCCGACGCTCCCGGCAAATTCGCCCGAGGCTGATCGCGCGGTGAGCCAATGGTGTTCCATGAACGCCGGATGCGCGGCCAGCATCGCGAGGTCCGCGCTCCACGTTCCCGCCCACTTGATCTCCTCGTCCGCGCCGGCTCCCCGGGACACCGTGGCCTCGCCGGTCGCCAGACGCCGGCCGTCGCTCTCAACCGTTAGCGCCGAAAACTGCACCTGCCAGCCTTCGCGACCATGGCGCGCACGAGGCGAAAACGACAGATCGAGCGCCCGCCCGAGCGTCCTGCCCGCGTTCTCCACCGCCACGCCGCTCGCAGTCCACGGCGCTTTCGCGCGCAGCACAAAATCGCCATCGGCGGCGTGGACGACAAATTCACCGCTCGTCGTCCCCGCGGCGAAGTCGAACGGCGCGATCGGCCCCGCAAACCAGGTCAGCGGAAAATCATGGAGCGAACCCTCCAGCCAATCGCCGCGCCCGTCGGAAATTTTCATCTCCCCGCTGCGCTCGTCGATTTCGAACGGTTGCAGCGAGCGCACGACGGCCACCGGTCGCACGCCACCCAGGGACGCATCCAGCCGCTCGACCCGCAGCGTCCGCCCTCCGTGGGTCAGATCGAAATCGACCGCCAGTATCGTGTCGCCCACCTTGGCGAAATCCGGCGCGACGAACGCGAGCTGGTTCGCGCGGCCGGCGACCCGGCCCACGGCGTGCACGCGGCCGAAGCCAGGTTTCGCGTCGAACCGGCCTTCCCCGGCCGCCGCCAGCGCCGGCCGCGGACCGTCGGGTGTAAACAGCGCCACGTCGGCATCTCGCACATCGAGCTTCCAGGTTCCTTCCAGCCGGCGCGTCGTCGCCGAAAGCTGGGCGCGCACCGCCGCGACGTGTCGGCCGCCCCGGCTCAGATCGAGCGTGTAAGCCTCGCCCTCCGCGCCGCGGGCCACCGTGGCTTCGAGCGCCCCGGCCAGATTCCCCGCTTTCGATCCGCTCTTGACCAAAAATTCGGCCTGAAATCCGACGCGATCGATGGTCCGCGGGGAGTTCATCGTCACGGCCAGATGACCGCGGACATTGGCGGAATCCCCCGGCAGCCGCGCATCCATGACCGTCGCGTCAACCGTGAAAACGCCCTCGTGTCCCGCAGCCATTCCGCCGCCTTTGACGATCACATGAATCTGGGTTGGCAAAGTTCCCGGCGGCACCGCGACGAGCACGTCGCCCTCGAGGTCAACTCCGTCCAGCGACACATCGCAGGGAAAACCCCATCCGCTCAAAATTCCCCGAAAGACGCCCGCCGCCGCCTGGGCGGCCACAGTTTCGACGCGCGGAGTCGGCTCCGTCTTCCCATCTTCGGTTGCGGAGACCGCCGGAGTCTGTGCGCCGTTCGGCGCGACCGCGCGGCTGAGGTCGAGCGTCCAACCCTTCGCCACGAGGCTCCGCAACGGCAGTTTCCCCTCCCGCGCGGCGCTCACGACCGGAAGATCGGCGCGCGCGACAGGAAGGGTGAGCACGCCGCCGTCGAACTCCAGATGCAGATCGTCGATCTCGACTCCGCCCAATCCCGCGGAGAACGAATCCAGCGTCGCCCGCCCGCCGGCGCGCTGCGCGAGCGCCCGCTGCGCCGCCCACGTCTGCACCACCGGGGAAAACGCGGCGGCCACGACCAGCGCGAGCAGCGCGATCGCCAGCCCGAGGAACAGCAAAAAAATGCGAAGGATTTTCAAGCGATGGACGGCCCCGGTCTGACCGCGAACGGCTGCCGCGGTGTCATCAAAGTTGGCCGAAGCGCCGTTGTCCGCTCAAAACCCGCGAGACATCCCGCCATGCCTGCCCCGCTCCGTTGCCTGCGCCTCAGCTTCCGCTCACCTCGACGACTAGACCCTTAGCCAGCCGCGAAATCCCCGGCCGCTGTAGTAGGACTCCGCGCCGTTGTGATACACGAACACCCGGCCGAAGCGGCGATCGCCAAAAAGCGCGCCGCCGAGTTTTCTCATCTCAGCCGGCGTTTTCAGCCAGCTCGAAGACTTCGTGTCGAACTCGCCCAGTTGCTGCAGCTCGCGATATTCTTCTTCCGTCAACAGCTCGACGCCCATCGCCGCCGCGAGCTCCGTGGCGCAGCCCTTCGGCGGAAACTTTTTTCGCCCATCCAGCGCCTCCCGGTCGTAACACAGACTGGCGCGGGCCTCGGGACTTTGCGCGGCACAATCGACGAAGAGATATCCGCCGGTCTTTTTGTCCTGACCCACGACGTCCGGTTCGCCGCCGGTCGCTTCCATTTCATGAAGTGACCACAACTTCGCTGGGTTGGCTTCCAGCCTTGCGTTCACCTTGGCCCATTCGAGACCGGCATGGCGGTTCAGGTTTTTCTCGAACCGGCCTTTCAATGCTCCGAGCAGCTCTTCGCGTTGTTTTGGTGACAATTCCTTTTTGGCTTTGGCGCCCTTCATGGAAATTTAGCTTTGTGCCATGCAGGGCAAAAGACCAAGTCGAAGATTACGCCGCGCGGAAAAAATATCCGTCGCCAAGAGAGAATGTTGGCTAAGGCCATATTTGGACTACGAGCCAAGTTGAAAAACAATCTTGGCATCGAGGAAGGTTTGACCCACCTCCACTGGCACGCTGTCTAACACACTGTGTCACGTGGAACTCCAGCATTTGTGCAGCCTTCCTTGCTCATATGGGCGCGGAAGAGCGCTGGTCTGCGCCTCGAAGAAGCGGCGCATAAAATCGAACTCACACCAGATGAACTTCAAGCTTGGGAAAAAGGCGATGCTCGCCCATCGATTCCACAGCTGCGTAAACTTGGAGAAACTTACAAGCGTCCGCTTGCAGTCTTCTTCCTTCCGGAGCCGCCGACTGACTTTGATGCGCAGCGCGAGTTTCGTCGCCTCGCTGGTGTAACACCACAGAATGAGTCGCCGGAATTGCGGCTCGCATTGCGCACTGCATTATACCGGCGAGAAGTTGCCAAAGAAATCTACGAGCAACTAGGTGATGCGATTCCTTCGTTCACGGTTTCGGCTCAAGCAAATGAGGATTCGGAGACTGTCGGTGCTCGCATACGCGAGCTACTAGGAATTACTTGGAAAAAGCAGCTCTTGTGGACTGACGCGTATGCAGCGCTGAGAGGATGGCGAGAAGCCATCGAGGCATTAGGTATTCTCGTTTTTCAGACTGGAGACGTGGAATTGGATGAAATGCGCGGCACCAGTATTCCGCAGGGCCCGTTTCCCGTCATCGTCCTAAATAATTCCGATCATCCCCACGGCCGGATCTTCACGCTCCTTCACGAATTCTCGCATATCCTGCTTTTCAATGGCGGCAACCGCACGAGCCTTATGGATGGGAAGCAATTACCCGAAGACCAGAGGTTGGAACAAGTAAGCAACCGCTTCGCAGCTTCGGCTCTCTTGCCGCGAGAGGAATTCCTATCTGAGATTGCTCGTTTTCCGTCTGCTCTTGAAGGAGAAGAAAAAGCACTTCGGCTCTTTGCGAACAGAATAAAGGTCAGCCCCGAGGCAATTTTACGTCGATTACTCCTGTTCAGGAAAGTGCCGCTTTCGCTCTACCGACAGAAAAGACGCGGATGGATAGCGCAATCTTGGTATTCCTTCCCTCAAGGTGTGGGTGGTCCTCCAATTGAGACCCGCGTGCTTTCGTCAGCTGGCAGACCATTCGTCTCACTGGTTTTGGAAGGATACCATCGGAATGCCATCAGCAGTTCAGCAGTGTCCGACTATCTTGGCGTGCAGCTAAAGTTCGTTTCGCGAATCGCCGATGCGCTCACCCCGGCACCCGGAAGCTCTGAACTCGGCTGACCATGACCTACTGTGTCGACACCAGTGGATGGCTAGACGGCTGGCAACGTCACTATCCGCCTGATGTGTTTCCGACATTGTGGCAGCGCATTCACGAGCGCATCATGGCGGGCGAAATTATCGCGAGCGAGGAAGTCTATATCGAACTGAGCAAGAAAGCCGACGATTTACACGACTGGGTGCGCGAACGAAAGCAGATGCTTGTGCCGATCGATGAAGCAGTGCAGGCCCAAGCAACTGCCCTGTTGATGGCACATCCGAGACTTGTGGACACGCTGCGAAATCGCTCGATGGCGGATCCATTTGTGATCGCCACCGCGCTAGTTCGCAACGCAGTCGTGGTAACTGGTGAGCCGTTTACTGGTAAAATGGATAGGCCGCGCATACCTGATGTCTGTCAAGCCAGAGGCATTCGATGCATGACTTTTCTCCAGTTGATTCGAGAACTGCGGCTTACTTTCTGAAACAGTTGAGTGCACCTTTCGCGTCTCTCCTCGGCGAAAGCGGCAGCGATCAAGAGTTAAAAATTCACTGGACGATAATTTAATTCTTGCTTAATTAAATTTATACTTAATTAATG
>Ga0265313_10003279_pt1 | contig 13293 bp, 12 predicted proteins | sample 4123metaG_FD_203122 | JGI IMG/M metagenome (GOLD analysis project Ga0265313, IMG submission 203122) | Rhizosphere microbial communities from Carex aquatilis grown in University of Washington, Seatle, WA, United States - 4-1-23 metaG | ecosystem: Host-associated > Plants > Roots > Rhizosphere >...
TGCCCGAGGAACTCTACAACTCAACGATTGCCGAGCTGTCCGGGCTCCTCGAGCGGGGCGCCCTGTCGTCCCTCGAGCTCATGAAGGCCGTCATCGCGCGGACGAAGGCCGTCGAAGGCCGGGTGCACGCCTTCAACTCCTACGACGAGGAGGACGCGCTGGCCCAGGCGCGGGCGTCGGACGCGCGGCGCGCCAGGGCCAAGGGCTCCGGGACCGGCGCGGCCAGCCGCCTCGAGGGGATCCCGGTCGGGATCAAGGACGTGATCTCCGTCGCGGGCCAGCCGCTGACGGCGTCGAGCCGGATCCTCGAGGGCTTCGTGTCGCCGTACGACGCGACCGTGATCCGCAAGCTCAAGGCCGCCGGCGCGATCTGTTGGGGCCGGCTCAACCTCGACGAGTTCGCCATGGGCTCGTCCACCGAGAACTCGGCGTTCGCGACGACCTCCAATCCGTGGGACCTCGAGCGGGTGCCCGGAGGCTCCTCCGGGGGTAGCGCGGCGGCGCTCGCCGCCGGCGAGGCCGTGGCGACGCTCGGCTCGGACACCGGCGGGTCGATCCGCCAGCCGGCCGCGCTGTGCAGCGTCGTGGGCCTGAAGCCGTCCTACGGCCGCGTCTCCCGCTACGGGCTCATCGCCTTCGCCTCGTCGCTTGACCAGATCGGGCCCTTCGCGCGGAGCGTGGAGGACGCGGGCACCATGCTGGGCGCCATCGCGGGCCACGACCCGAAGGACTCGACCTCGCTCAGGCAGGAGGTGCCCGACTACGCCCGTGGGATCGCCGACCTGGCGAAGTCCGGCCGCCGGTGGAGGCTCGGCATCCCCAGGGAGTACTTCGGGGAGGGCCTCGACCCGGAGGTCGGCGCCGCCGTCCAGGCCGCGATCGACGAGTACCGCAGGATGGGCTGCGAGGTCCGGGAGGTCTCGCTGCCGCACACCAAGTACGCGATCGGGGCCTACTACATCATAGCGACCGCGGAGTGCTCCTCGAACCTCGCCCGGTTCGACGGGGTGCGCTACGGGCACCGCTCGAAGGACGCCAAGGACGCCGTCGACATCTATTTCAAGACGCGCGCCGAGGGGTTCGGCCCCGAGGTCAAGCGCAGGATCATCCTCGGGACCTACGTGCTCTCGAGCGGGTACTACGACGCCTACTACCTGCGCGCGCAGAAGGTCCGCACGCTGATCCGCCGCGACTTCCTGGAGGCCTACCGGGATGTCGACGTGATCGTCACCCCGACGTCGCCGACGCCGGCCTTCAGGAAGGGCGAGAAGGCGGCGAACCCGCTGGCCATGTACCTGAACGACATCTACACGATCGGCGTCAACCTGGCGGGGCTGCCCGGGATGAGCCTCCCCTGTGGCTTCACGGCCGGCGGCCTTCCGATCGGCCTGCAGCTGATCGGCCAGCCCTTCAAGGAGACGGAGCTCCTGGCGGTGGCCGGGGCCTATGAGCAGCGCACCGAATGGCGCCTGAGGCGCCCCCGGCTATGAGCTACGAGGCCGTCATAGGCCTTGAGGTGCACGTGCAGCTCAAGACCCGCTCCAAGATGTTCACGCGCGTGGCCGCGGGCTACGGCCTGCCCGAGAACACGCTCACCGACCCGGTCGTGCTGGCGCTGCCCGGGACGCTCCCGGTCATGAACAAGGAGGCCCTGGACAAGATCATCAAGGCGGGACTGCTTCTCGGCTGCGAGATCGCGCCCGTCTGCAAGTGGGACCGCAAGAACTACTTCTACCCGGATTCCCCGAAGAACTACCAGATTTCCCAGTACGACCAGCCGCTGTGCAGGGGCGGCTTCGTGGAGATCGAGCTGCCGGGGCCTGCACGCAACGTCATGGGCGAACACAAGCGGATCGCGCTCACGCGGATCCACCTGGAGGAGGACGTGGGCAAGCTGAATCATGTCGAGGGGGCCTCGCTCGTCGACTTCAACCGCGCGGGCACGCCGCTGATGGAGATCGTGTCGGAGCCGGTGATCCGCAGCGCCGACGAGGCCTTCGCCTACCTGACCGCGTTGAAGACCGTGATGGTCTACGGCGGCATCTCGGACTGCGACATGGAGAAGGGCCAGCTTCGCTGTGACGCCAACATCTCGATACGGCCGGCCGGCGCCGCGGGGCTCGGGACGAAGGTCGAGCTGAAGAACCTGAACTCGATCTCGTTCGTGCGGGACGGGATCGCGCAGGAGATCCGCCGGCAGACCGCCGTGGTCCTGGCCGGCGGGACGATAGAGCAGGAGACGCGCGACTACGACGGGCAGACCGGCCTGTCGCAATCGCTCAGGTCGAAGGAGATGGCCCACGACTACCGCTACTTTCCCGACCCGGACCTGATGCCGGTCGAGGTGGGGGAGCCTTGGAAGTCCGCGATGCGCGCCACCTGCCCGGAGCTCCCGTTCGACAAGCAGCGCCGGTTCATGGAGCAGTACGGCGTGCCCTACACGATCACCTCGGTGCTCGTGCCCGACCGGGAGCTGAGCCACTTCTTCGAGGAGGCCGCGCGCCTGTGCGGCAAGCCCCAGGCCGCCGGCAACTGGATCGCCAACGACCTGCTGCGCGAACTGGGCTCGGCCAAGATCGACCTTGCGCAGTCGAAGGTGGGGCCCGCCCACGTCGCGGGCCTGGTGAAGCTGGTCGACGCCGGCGTCATCCTCAGCAACGCGGCGAAGGAGGTCTTCGTCGACATGTTCCGGACGGGCGAGCCGCCGGAGGCCGTGGTCGCGAGGAAGGGCCTGAAGGCCGAGACGAACCTCGACGAGCTCGAGCGCTGGTGCGCCGAGGCAATCGCGTCCAACCCGAAGTCCGTCGCGGACTACAAGGGGGGCAAGGACAGCGCGCTGAACGCCTTCAAGGGGCCCGTCATGAGGGCCGCGAAGGGCAAGGCCGACCCCAAGCGGGTCGATGAGATGCTCCGCAGGCTGCTTTCCCGCTAGGGAGATCCGTTTTCTGGGAGGCGGGGCGTTCGCGAACGCCCGCTCAGGCTTGCAAGCGAGACTGACTTGCATAGCTTCGGGCAATGACGCGACGCGACGCGATTAGGGTGATAGGAGGTGGTGCGGCCCTAGTGGGGATGGGCGCCATCACAAGATCCTGGGCGGCCGAGGTGGCCGTGCCTGTTGGAATGGGCTTCACCAAGCAACCGTTCGTGCTCCCGGACCTCGGCTACGCCTACGACGCCCTCGAGCCGCACATCGATGCGAGGACGATGGAGATCCACCACACGAAGCACCATGCGGCCTACATCAAGAATGCGAACAAGGCGCTGGAGGGGCAGGCCTCGTTGTCGGGCAAGACGGCCGAGCAGATCCTGATGAACCTCCCCTCTATCGAGGAGCCGCTGCGGACGACGCTGCGCAACAATGTCGGGGGTCACGTGAACCACTGCTTCTTCTGGTCGATCCTTTCCCCTTCCGGGGGCGGCGCGCCCACCGGCGACTTTGCCGCCGACATCGATTATGTCTACGGCTCGCTCGACACCTTCAAGAAGCGGTTCACCGAGGCCGCGATGAAGCGCTTCGGGAGCGGCTGGGAGTGGCTCGCGATGATGGGCGACGGAAGGCTGGTCATCCACTCCACGGCGAACCAGGACTCGGTGATGAGCGAGGGCTACATGCCGATCCTTGGGGTCGACGTGTGGGAGCACGCCTACTATCTTAAGCACCAGAACCTGCGCGCGGACTACCTGAGCGACTTCTGGTCGGTCGTGAACTGGCCGCAGGCGGCGAAGAACTGGGCGGCCGCTAGGGCCGCCTTCAGGCACTGAGCCCCAAAGGGGGCCTTCAGACCGCGGGGACGGCCGGCACCGTTGCCTCGGCGCTCGTGCGAACGCCCGCCGGGGATTTCCCAAAGAATTCGACGATGTGCCCGACCTCGGAGTAGCCCTGCGAGCGCAGCGTCTCCTCGACCGTCTGAACCGCGCGGCGCAACTCGTTAGCAGAAGCGGCGTCGAGCTCCTCGACCTTGTTCGTCTGCTTGCAGACCACGTGATAGCGATTCGGGTCGCCGAGATTAATCTCGTAAAGGCTCGTGCCGTTGATGAGGAACGCACGCCGCACCAGGCCGATGGACTCGAACGCGGCCATGCAGCGGTAGACGGTAACGATGTCGCAGGAATTGGGCCCAAGATCGCTGTGGAGCGCGTCGATGCTTGTCGGCCGGCCCGTCTTGATGAGGGCCGCAAGGATGGCGACCCGCGGCTGGGTGATCCTCAGGCCGGCCTCCTTCAGTTTGTAACAGGCGACCTCGACGGGTGTCTGGTCCTTCCCGTCCTTGACCCCTGCAATGGGATGGTTCGTTTGGGTGGAGGCAATCATTGTTAAGGTCTGACAGTGGGGGGTGTTGCCACCTTTTGCGAGCCTAGAAGCGATTCTTTTGCAACTTGCGTTCGATGCCGCAGATAGAGTGCATCTGAAGGGCGGTGTTGCGCACTCGATGCGCCCATGCCAATTTCGCTTCCAAACATGCAAGATTCCGAATTTCCACGGATTGTGGCGTTAATCTGCAAGGAGGACACCCGGTTTGACCGAAAGGCCTACGATTTCGTGAGGCTCGGACTCGACCACACGGTGAAGGAGATACGCAAGAAGGACAGCACCCGGAGCGGAAAGTCGCGGCACGTCACCGGTCCCGAACTTCTCGACGGGCTGCGCGGATACGCCCTGGAGCAGTTCGGCCCTCTGACCAAGACCGTCCTCAATTCCTGGGGCGTGCGCTGCTGCCAGGATTTCGGCGACATTGTGTTCAACCTGATCGATTATAACGCGTTCAGTAAGACCGACAACGACCGACGCGAGGATTTTGCGAACATCTACGAATTCGACGACGTCTTTGTGAAGCCCTACCTGCCCGCGCGGCGCCCCCGGGGCGCGTCCGCGGCGGAGGCGTTGGGATCCGCCTGACCGAAGCCACCTGATGCCCAACTCCCAAGCCCCGAAGGCGGACCGCGCCCTGCTGGACGCGTTCTGGCGCGAGCCCGTCGAGCGGACGGTCCTGCCGAACGGCCTGACGCTCCTGGTCAAGTCCGACCGGTCGGCGGCGCTCGTCTCCGTGCAGGTGTGGGTGCGCACCGGCAGCATCCACGAGGGCGCGCACCTGGGCGCGGGGCTGTCGCACTTCCTCGAGCATATGCTCTTCAAGGGCACGCTGCGCAGGAGCGGGCGGGAGATTTCGGCCACGGTGCAGGCCAATGGCGGGTACATCAACGCGTACACGACCTTCGACCGGACGGTCTACTACATCGACCTGCCGAGCGAGCACCTCGACGTCGCCGTGGACGTGCTCGCGGACGCGGTCCTGCATTCGACGCTTCCCGCCGAGGAGGCTGCGCGGGAAAAGGACGTCATCCTGCGAGAGATCGCCATGACCCGCGACGATCCGGACAGCAGGCTCTGGGAGGCCCTCTTCGCGACCGCCTTCCGGGAGCACCCTTACCGCGAGCCCGTGATCGGCCACAGGGACGTGTTTGCCGCGACGGACCGGGAGGCGCTGCTCGGCTACTACGGGAGGCGCTACGTCCCGAACAACATGGTCGTCGTCATCGCGGGCGACGTCGGGGCCGCGGAGGCGAGGGCCGCGGTCGAGCGCCATTTCGGGGCCACCCCCAGGTCGCGCCTGGCGCCCGTCCTCGTTCCCCAGGAACCGGCCCAGCTCGGACCGCGCAGCCTCCACCGCTACGAGAAGGTGGAGGTCGTGCGGGCGGCGCTCGCGTGGCCGATTCCGGGGCTGGCGGATCCGTCCGCGCCGGTGCTCGACCTCCTGGCCCTGGCGCTCGGGGGCGGCGACAGCTCGGTCCTCTGGCAGGAGATCCGCGAGAAGGCGAAGCTCGTCCACTCGATCGACGCGTCGAGCTGGAACCCGGGCTCGAGCGGGCTCTTCTGCGTCAGCTTCACGTGCGACGCCGGGAGGCGCGAGCAGGCGCAGGCGGCGATCCTGCGGGTGCTGGGGGAGCACGGGGCGCCGGACGCGTTCAGCGCCGCGCAGGTGCGCAAGGCCTACCGCCAGTCGGTCGTCGGCGAGATCAACACCTGCAAGACCATGAGCGGCCAGGCCTCCCGACTGGGGATGGCCGAGGTGGTGGTGGGTGACCTGGATTTCAGCCGCACCTATTTTGAGCGCCTGGCCCGCGTGGGGCCGCGCGACCTGGGGACCGCGCTCAGGACCCACCTGGTGGGCGGGCGCCTGACGTCGGTCTCGATCGAGCCGGAATCGGACGGCCCGGCCTCGGCCAGGCCCACCGCCGCGTCCCTTGCGGGGCGGCCGGACTTCGAGGAGATCCGCCTTTCAAACGGCGCGCGGATCCTCGTGCAGCAGGACCGGCGCCTTCCGAACCTTCACATGAGGCTCCTCACCCACGGGGGGCCGCTCAGCGAGTCCGCAAGGCGCAGGGGCAGCTCCGCGCTCCTTGCGACGCTGCTCACCAAGGACACCCGCAGGCGAAGCGCCGCCGAGGTGGCCCGCAGGATCGAGGAGGTGGGCGGATCGTTCAGCTCGTTCTCCGGGGACAACACGATCGGGATGGCGGCCGAGGTGCTTCCGCCCGACACGGACCTCGCGCTCGGGCTCCTCGCGGACGGCGCGCTCGCCGCGGCCTTCAGGCCCGGGACACTCGGGACCGAGCGCGACGCCCAGCTTGCGGCCCTCAAGGAGGAGCAGGACGACGTGGTCTCGTGCGCGAGGCGGATGCTGCGCAGGAGGTTCTTCGGCGCCCACCCCTTCGCACTCGGCGCGCAGGGGAACGAGGAGGGCGTGTCGGCCTGCGGGGCCGCGGACCTCTCCGCGCTCTGGAAGCGCCTGCTGGTGGCCCCCGGGGTGGTCCTGGCCGTTGCCGGCGACTTCAACCCCGACCGGCTGGTGCCCAAGCTGGAGGCGTTCCTGCTCCAGGTCCCCAAGGGAAGGCCGATCGGCGCCGGGCCGGAGTTCGAGGGGCCGGCGGAGCCCGGCGATTTTGTCGAGCGGCAGCCGCGCGAGCAGGCGGTCGTCCTTCAGGGCTTTCCGGGGCCCGTGCTCGACGCCCCCGACTTCTACGTCGGGGACGTCGCCGACGAGCTCTTCAGCGGGATGGCCTCCAGGCTCTTCGAGCGCGTGCGCGACCAGAAGGGCCTGGCCTATTTCATCCGTTCGGGGCGCGTGTCCTGCCGGAGCGCGGCGATGTTCTACTTCATCGCGGGGACGCAGCCGGGCAAGGAGGCCGACGTGCTCGGGGAGATCGCCCTTGAGATCGAGCGGGTCCAGTCGGGAGACATCTCGGCGGAGGAGCTGCGCCGCTGCCAGGAGCGCCTGAAGGCGGGCCAGAGGAAGGCCCTGCAGACGAACTCGTCGCGGGCCATGCAGGCCGCCGTCGACGTGCTCCAGGGGAGGCCCGCCAACCACTGGAGGTGCTACGACGCGCTCGTCGACGCGGTCACGGTTGCCGACCTTTCCGCGTTCGCCCGCCTGCACCTGCAGCAGGCGAGGCGCACCCAGCTCGTCGTCCGGCCGTAGCTACCGCCGCTCGGCGGCGCCGCCGCTCCACTTGAGCTTCGTGCGCATCACGGCGAAGTGAGAATAGCCGCGCTGCTGCGCGAGCCCCAGGCGCTGGCGGGAGATCGAGATGTCGATCGCCTCGTCGACCGAGGCCCGGAGCTCCCCCATGCCGTCGAGGCAGACCAGGACCCGGGCGCCCGTTGTTCGGCTGAGCACGCGCAGCTTCACGCTATCGCGGAAGATGATCGAGCGGTTGGTGAGCGTGTGCGGGCAGATCGGGGTCAGCGCGATCACGTCCGCCTGGGGGTGGACGATGGGGCCGCCCGCCGAGAGGTTGTAGGCGGTGGAGCCCGTGGCGGTCGAGAAGATGAGCCCGTCGCAGACATAGTCGGTGACGAGCTCCCCGTCGGCGAACACCTCGAGGTGGACGAGGCTGGTCTGGGGCGCGTTCTTGATGAGCACGTCGTTCAGGGCGAGGCTCGGGGCGCCGCCCCCGACCGAGCACTCGAGCATGGCGCGGCGGTCCACGCGGAACACGCCGCTCAGCAGGCCGTCAAACCCGAGCCGCGCCTCCTCCTCCGAGAAGGTCGTCAGGAAGCCGAGGCTGCCGCGGTTGACGCCGATGATGGGGACCCTCTCGCGCGCGGCCTCGCGCACCGCGCCGAGGAGCGTGCCGTCGCCGCCGATGACGCAGCACGCATCGCATCCGCGCAGGTAGCCGCGCGGAAGCGGGAAATGCGAGGTCCGCCGGATCCGCACCCCCCGGGCGCGCGCCGTGCGCACGAGCTCCGCGGCGAGCTCGACGGCGCCTGGCTTGTCGGCGTTGACGACAAAGGCGAGGGTGCGGATGGGTTTCATGGCGGCGGCGCCCCGACTGGGGCGGGAGCCCCAAAATTGGCTAGGATCGGCGGAGGCACAACAGGAATTCCCGGTTTCCGTCGGCGCCCGCTATCGGCGAGTCCATTGAGCCGACGAGCCGCGCGCCCGCCAAGCCGGCGACCGCGAAGTCGCGGACGCGCGCCAGCGCGGCCGCGCGGACCTCCGGGTCACGGATCACGCCTCGGCCCCTGTCGGCCTCGGCCTTTCCCGCCTCGAACTGCGGCTTCACGAGCGCCACGAGCGTTCCGCCGCCCCTGAGGAAGGGCCACACCGCGGGGAGCACGGCCGTCAGGGAGATGAAGGAGAGGTCCATGACCACGGCGTCGTATTCGGGGCGGGGGAGTTCGGAGGCGGCCAGGCGCCTCGCGTTGACCTTTTCGATGTTGGTGACCCTGGGGTCCGCCCGGAGCCTGGCGTGGAGCTGGGCGCGGCCCACGTCCACGCAGGTGACCGACGCCGCGCCGGCCTGGAGCGCGCAGTCGGTGAAGCCCCCGGTCGAAGCGCCGACGTCGAGGACATGTGCCTGCCTCAGGTCGACCGCGAAGCGCTCCAGGGCCGCAGCGAGCTTCTCTCCGCCGCGGCTCACGAAGCGGGGCGGGCTCGTGACGGAGATCTCGCCGGCGTCGTCGAACTCCCGGCCGGGCTTGTCCAGGCGCTCGGTGCCCCGCAGGACGCGCCCCGACATGATGAGGGCCTTCGCCTGCGTCCTGGATTCGGCGAGCCCGCGCGCGACAAGGATCTCGTCTAGGCGCCGCTTCATTGCACTCCCGCCTTACGCGAGGGAGGCCGCGAAGGCCCCGAAGTCCTCGTACACGGGCACCGTCCCCTGCGCCACCTCGGGGATCGACTCGGCGGGCTGCAGACCCGTGCGGACGGCGGCCGCGCGGATTCCCGCGGCGAGCGCCGCCTGCACGTCGGCAGGGGAGTCTCCCACCATCCAGCACCCGGCGGGGTCGAGCCCGTGCGCGGCGAGCGTCTCCCGGATGAACCGTGGGGACGGCTTGCGGTAGGCCGACGGCTGCCCGGGGGACTCCGGGGCGATGCACGTCCCGTCAAAGACGGGGGCTGGAAGGCCCAGCAGCTCCTCCATGCGTGCGTTCACCCGGCGCGTGTCCTCGAGCGTGTGCAGGCCCCTGCCGATCCCCGACTGGTTCGTGAAGAGAAAGAGCTTGAAGCCGAGGGCGCGGGCCCGTCGAAGGCCCTCGGCGGTCCCGGGGATGACCTCCACGCCGTCCGGATCGGCCAGATAGACCTTGTCCACGATCAGCGTTCCGTCCCGGTCAAGGAAGAGGGCCCGGCTCACGGCGCGTGCGAGACGTGGTCGAGCAGCTCGGCCGGCGAAACGGTCGCCGTCCCGAGCTTGGCGACGACGACGCCCGCGGCCGCGTTGGCAAAGTGGGCGGCCTCCTCGAGGCCGGAGCCCGAGGTCAGCGCCAGCACGAGGCCCGCCAGGGCCGTGTCCCCGGCGCCGGAGACGTCGTAGATCTCGCGGGCCGCGGTCGGGATTGTCTTGAGGAGCCTGCCGGCCGAGCTCAGGAGCATCCCGTCCTCGCCGAGGGTGACCACGACGTTGCGGGTCCCGTAGCGCTCGTCGAGGCGGGCGCACACGGCCGCGGCGGGGAACGGGGCGCCCGGGGCCGGCTCGATCCCCGCAAGCTGGAGGGCCTCCCGCTTGTTCGGCGTGATCAGGTCGAGGCCGCTGAAGGCCATCTGGTGCTTCGGCTTAGGGTCGAGCGCGATGAACTTCTTGCCCGAGCGCGCGAGCTTCGTGACGTGCGAGACGAGCCGTTCGGAAAGGGTGCCCTTCGCGTAGTCCGAGAGCACGACCGCGTCGCACGTCCTTATCGCCCTCGCCAGAAGCCTGCCGGAGCGGGCCGGGTCGATCGCATAGGCATAGGGCGCCGACTCGCGGTCCAGCCGGCACAGCTGCTGGTGCTGGACCATCACCCGGGTCTTGACGATCGTCATCCCGTCGCCGGGCGTGGCCAGGGCGTCGACGCCCTTTTCGCTCAGGATCCCGCGGAGCCGGGCGCCGTTGGCGTCGTTCCCGAGGAAGCCGATGACGGTGCAGTGGGCGCCTAGGCTGGCGACGTTGATCGCCACGTTTGCGGCGCCACCCGCCGTCCACGTGTCACGGGCGATGTCGATCACAGGGACGGGCGCCTCCGGGGAGATGCGCGTGGCGTCCCCCCAGATGTAGTGGTCGAGCATCACGTCGCCGATGACGAGGATCCGCAGCCCCGAGATCCTCCTGAGGAGGGCCTTTGCCTTGGCGAGGGGAATCGACATGAAATCGGGGCCCGTGTCGTCCGCGGCAACGCTACCGGAGCTCCCAGGCGTAGGGGTACCTGGAGAGCATGCGCGGGGCGCCCGCGGTCACCTGCACGACGTCCTCGATCCGGCACGCGCCCACCCCGGGGTAGTAGAGGCCCGGCTCGACGGTGACGACGGTCCCCTTCTTCAGCGGAGTGTCCGCCGTCGCGTTCATCCGCGGGGGCTCGTGCACCTCGAGGCCGAGGCCATGGCCGGTCCCGTGGAAGAACCCGACCGAGCCGCGCGGGGTCTTGCGCGTCTCGAATCCCCTGGAGACGAGCGTCTCCGTGACCCTGCGGTGGACCTCGCTTCCCAGGACCCCCGCCCGGATCGTCCGCAGCGCGCTCAGCTGGGCGGCCCTGACGGCAGCGACGATGGCCCGCTGCGCGTCGCTCGCCTTCCCGCGCAGGAAGGTTCGCGTCATGTCGCCGTGGAAGCCCGTGGCCGACACCCTCGGGAACACGTCGACGATGATCAGCTCGTTCGCACGCAGCGGGCCCGTTCCCGCGTTGTGCGGGTCGCAGGCCTGGTCCCCGCCCGCGGCGATCGTCGAACTGGAAACGGCGCCCGCCTCGATGCAGGCGGTCTCGATCGCGACCTTCAGGCGCTCGCTCGTGAGGACGCGGCCGTCAAGCAGGAGCCGCCCCGATCGGATCCTGCACGCGCGCAGGAGCCTCTCGGCGGCCGCGATGCCGGCCGCGCTGGCGCGGTTGCCCTCGCGCAGGGCCTCGGCCTCGGCCGCCGTCTTGATCTCGCGCTCCGGAAAGAGCGGGCCCTTGGCGACGGCGACCCTGACGCCCAGGTCCCGAAGCTCCCGGTAGAGGCCGACGGGGAAGTCCTCGGGCACGGTGAGGGTCCCGGCCCCAAGCTCCCTGCACAGGACCGCGACGACGCGGGCCGGGCCGGCCTTCTGGCGGGGCCACAGCCGTCTCGCCCGCTCCTGGCAGGCCTCGAGGGGCAGCACCTTGTCGAAGTCGGACGTGCGCTTGAAGCGGCCGAACTCAAGCGCGCTCACGACCGCGACCTTGCGTCCCCGGATGCCCAGGGCCACGAAGGGGTCGGGCGCCTCGACCGCGCCGAAGTAGAGGACGTCCGCGCTGCGCGCAGTGTCGGAATAAAGCAGGATATCGGGTTTTTTTCTGGTGGTCATGTGACAGACTTTGGTTGTCTCGCCCGCTCGCGGGCAATTAACCTGCTTATGCGTGAAAAATGCAAATCCGGTTTCTTCGGGGCTGATCGCCGCGGCCCTGGCGCTCTTCGTGGCCGGGTGCGGGTCCGGGAGGTCGCCGGACCCGGCCGCCGACACCAAGACGGTCTTTGACCATTTTTCCGTCGCCGTCGGCGGCACCATGGCGAGCCTGCAGGTCGCGGTCCTCGGGCCCGAGCAGGCCCGGGGGCTCATGCAGCGCCCCGATCTGGGGGCGGACGAGGGGATGATCTTCGTCAACGAGAGGCCCCAGGCGCTCAGCATCTGGATGAGGAACACCCCGGAGGCGCTCGACCTGGCCTACCTGACCCGGGAGGGCGCCGTCGCCGAGGTCTACGGCCTGCTCCCCCTGGACGAGAGGCCGGTCAACTCGCACACGGGCCAGGTCCAGTTCGCCCTCGAGATGCCGCGGGGCTGGTTCGCGGCGCACGGCGTCGCCGTCGGCTCGCACCTCGACATGAAGGCCCTGGCCGCGGCCCTGAAGGCCCGCGGCTTCGACCCCGGGAAGTTCGGGATCCAGTGAGGGGGCCTAAAGCCTTTTCGATCTAGATAGTCCCGCCTTGGGCGTGGAGAAAGAAGCCCTGGCAGTGATCGGGATCGAACTGGCCGAGACCGGCTGCGACCGCAGCTTGGGGATCCTCGAGGGTAGATGAAGATCAAGTGCCGCGGATCCCGCTCCGGCTGCTCGCTGCACCGTTTCAAATCGGATTCGGTTTTCTCATCCAGAGGATTTTCAGCGGAGTCTTCCTGATATTTGTATTACGCCAGCTCATTGAAGCGAGTTGATGGGCGATGTCTTCGGGCGAAAGGATGTGGTCAACATGGTCAATTTGAATCGCATTAATGGGCATGGATTTGGCGACCGCCGACGCAGGTTCTTGAGCCATGGTGACCCCGCCGCCTTCCTCCTTCAGAATCTTAATTCCCTCAGCACCGTCGGAGCCTTCTCCTGAAAGAATGATTCCGATGGATCCGAAAACATGATCTTCCGCCAGCGAGAAAAGGAAATGGTCGATGGCATTGTTCGCCCCCTTGGCGGGGCGCGGCACCAAATGGAGCGATCCCTCTGCGAACTCCATCAGCTTATCCGGAGGAATAACGTAGATATGGTTGGCGAGAAGTCGCATCTTATCCCCCGCCTGAATGACCGGCATTTTTGTCGAGCGCGCCAAAATTTCAGGCAACAGACTGGTCGAACCGCGCAAAATATGAGTGAGTAAAACAAAGGCCATGCCCGTATCGACCGGCAAGTTTTCGATGAGCTTCCGAAAGGCGTCCAGACCTCCAGTCGAAGCTCCGATTGCAACCACTCTTGGTCTTTCTACATTTCTCATCGGGATGATTTGCCCTTCTTCAGGAGTGCCGTTGAGAGGGCCGTCCAATACTGGACGATCCAAATCGAAAAGGATCTAGCTCTCCTGCTTGAGGCCAGGG
>Ga0265313_10003280_pt1 | contig 13293 bp, 16 predicted proteins | sample 4123metaG_FD_203122 | JGI IMG/M metagenome (GOLD analysis project Ga0265313, IMG submission 203122) | Rhizosphere microbial communities from Carex aquatilis grown in University of Washington, Seatle, WA, United States - 4-1-23 metaG | ecosystem: Host-associated > Plants > Roots > Rhizosphere >...
CCTTGTCGGTCTCGCAACATCGTCATTTGTGGCGCCGCTCTTCGGAATCAAGCCAGTTGTGCCGACGCATCAACTGGGTTTCGCCGGCCTTGTTGTCGCCGGACTGCTCGTAGGGTTTGGCACACGTCTGTCGTCCGGTTGCACGAGCGGTCACGGCGTCTGCGGACTGTCTAACCTTTCATTCCGCTCCCTTGTAGCGACCTCGACATTCATGGCGGTCGCCGCACTCACTGTCTTTCTCGTTCGCCATGGCGGCGATTTGCTGCAGAGGTCGTGACGATGCGTGGCGCTGCGAACAGGTTGCTTCTCGTTGTCACGTCTGGCCTTTTCGGACTGTCATTCGGCTTTGGCCTCCTGCTCTCCCATATGGTTGATCCAGCGCGCGTCGCCGCGTTTTTGGACTTCACCGGAAACTGGAACCCGGCGCTCGCCTTCGTCATGGGCGGCGCAATCGTCGTCGCGGCGCCCGCCTTTGCTTACGCTCGCCATCGTCGCCACGCGCTGATTGGGGTCGCATTTGATCTGCCTGACCGCTTCAGCGTCACCCCGCGTCTCGTGCTTGGCGCAGCACTGTTCGGCATCGGTTGGGGCTTGAGCGGCATCTGTCCCGGCCCTGGAATAGTGTTGGCTGGCAGCTTGAACGGTCTTGCGCTGGCTTTTGTTGGCTCGGCTGTCGTGGGCAGTCTGCTGAGCGATCTGCTCCGCAATCGTGTCTAGGAACGAATGAACGGCGGAGCGCCACGCAACGCCCCCAATTCCTCAGCAAGGAGACTTTTGAATGTCGGAACTCAGCAAATTGCATCAAGAAAAGCCGGGTCGCGGACGAATATTCAATTCGATCACAGAGACGATTGGCAACACACCTTTGGTGCGGCTGGCGCGTTTGCCGCAGCAAGCCGGCGTTAAGGCCGACATTCTGCTGAAGCTGGAGTTCTTCAATCCAATCGCGAGCGTAAAGGACCGTATTGGCGTCGCAATGATCGAGGCGTTGGAACGAGACGGCAAGATTTCACCGGAACTTACGACGCTGGTGGAACCCACGAGCGGAAACACCGGCATTGCACTCGCGTTTGTGGCAGCCGCCAAGGGCTACAAGCTGATCCTGACAATGCCGGAGTCGTTTTCAATAGAGCGCCGCAAGATGCTCACGCTGCTTGGCGCAAAGCTAGTTCTGACCGAAGCGGCGAAAGGCATGAAGGGAGCGATAGAGAAGGCGCAGGAGATTGCTGCCTCAACACCGGGTGCCGTCAGCCCGCGTCAATTCGACAACCCCGCCAATCCCGAAATTCATCGCCGAACGACAGCCGAGGAGATCTGGAACGATACTGGCGGAAAGGTCGATGCTGTGGTTGCCGGTTCGGGCACCGGCGGGACAGTTACAGGCGTTGGCCAGGTCCTGAAGAAGTACACAGATTCCAAGGTCAGGATTATCGCCGTAGAGCCAGAGGACTCGCCTGTTCTCTCCGGTGGGAAACCGGGACCGCACAAAATACAGGGCATAGGTCCGGGTTTCATTCCGTCCATCCTGGACCGCAGCGTCATCGACGAAAGCATAACAATCTCGAACGTCACCGCGATCGAGACCGCTCGTAAGGTGGCTCACCAGGAAGGAATACCGGTTGGTATTTCGTCGGGCGCCGCGATCGCGGCGGCATTCGAAGTTGGTGCGCGTCCAGAGTTTGCGGGGAAAACCATCGTCGTGATCGTACCCTCGTTCGCGGAACGCTATCTCTCAACGGCGCTATTTGATGGACTGGATATTCCAAGTTGAGACGGGGTCTTACCTCAATGTTGCGTGTTTAGCGTCTTGGGGTGAACCTATATCCGGTGGGTCCAGAGAGGAGTTCGCCGCCAATGAGCGAAACCAACGCCGTCAAGGATCTGGTCGTTCGATTTTACAATGCGCTTGCCCAGGGTGATATCGAAACGTTGCAGGCGCTGGGACGGCCCGACTATATCCAGCACAATCCGTATTTCGAGACAGGCATCGAGGGATTGGTGAAAGCGATCCAGGCGCAGCCAGCACGTCAGGCCGGGTCGCCACCAATTCCACCGCTGGAATTCGTTCGCATCATCGCTGAGGGCAATTTGGTGATGACGCTGCGCCGGATGCCCGCGCGGGGCAAGCGGGCGTCGTTGACTGGAGCCGAAATCGCCAACGTCGACATATTTCGAGTTCAGAACGGCAAGGTCGCCGAACATTGGGACTACCAGGAGCAGTTCCCACGTGGTGACAGTCCGCCCCGCAACGATAACGGTCGCTTTTAAAGCGGCGACGTCTGGGCCGAGCCTCGAGCGCTTAGCGTCCGCGGGACGCCGAAATCTGACGCAGTGCGCGCACGAGGCAATCCACGTCGTCATGCGTATTGTACAGCGCCAGAGATGCGCGCACCGTCCCTTCGACGCCAAATCGGCGCAGGATGGGTTGGGCGCAATGATGGCCTGCGCGCACAGCGATTCCATATTGATCCAATGCGCTGCCAACTTCTTCGGGCGTGAATCCGTCGAGAAGAAATGAAACAACGCTCACCTTTTCGGGCGCCGTCCCGATGATCCGCAGGCCGGGAATGCCAAGCAGCTCCTTGGTCGCGTAGCCCAGCAAATCGTGTTCGTGGCGTTCGATGTTCTCAATGCCAATCTTCTCGAGATAGTCCAGTGCTGCCCCCAATCCGACAGCGTCGGCGAGATTTCCCGTACCGGCCTCGAACCTGGCCGGTGCGGTCTGGTACTCTGTCTTCTCAAATGTGACATCCGCGATCATATTGCCGCCGCCTTGCCAGGGCGGCATCGAGTTGAGGATGTCACGCTTGCCGTACAGCGCGCCGATGCCGGTCGGTGCAAAGATTTTGTGCCCCGAAAACACAAAAAAGTCCGCGTCGAGCGCCTGCATATTAACGCGTGAGTGCGCGACGGACTGCGCGCCATCAATCAACACCTTCGCGCCGGACGCGTGAGCACGGGCAATGATAGCGTCGATCGGGACCACGGTTCCGAGCGCGTTGGAGACGTGTGTCACTGCAACGATTTTGGTGCGATCAGACAGCAGGCGCTCATATTCTTGAAGCAGAATTTGCCCGCGATCGTCGACCGGAATGACGCGAAGAAGCGCGCCCTTCTCCGCAGCCAGTTGCTGCCAGGGCACAATATTGGCGTGGTGCTCCAGATGCGAGACAATGATTTCGTCGCCCGCTGAGACGTTCTGGCGGCCCCAGGACTGCGCGACGAGATTAATGGCCTCGGTCGCTCCGCGGACAAAAACGATCTCATCCGACGATGAAGCGCCAAGAAAGCGCGCGACGGTCTTTCGGGCATTCTCATATGCATCGGTCGCGCGTGCGGCGAGTGTGTGGGCGCCGCGATGAACATTGGAGTTCTCGTGTTCGTAAAAGTAAGCGAGGCGCTCGATCACGGCCTTCGGCTTCTGCGTCGTTGCGCCATTATCCAGCCAGATCAGCGGGTGGCCGTGGACTTTCTCGGACAAAATCGGAAAGTCGCGCCGAACGGCTTGAACGTCGAACACAGGATGGCCGCCGGCATCCAACTGGGAGAGATTCTGTTCAACCTTGGGCGACGAAGTGTTTGCAGCCGGCTCGGCCTTCAAAGAAGCCAGCACGGGAAAAAGGTCTTCGACGCCTGGCAAAAGATCCGGGCGTGCCGTCAGCCAGTCCACATGATGACCTGTTTTCGCGGCGGTCGCATCGCGCGCGAGCGACTCAGAAACGATGTACAGACCGCCGTGCTCGGGACGTTCTTTCGCTGACGCAAGTGAGTCGGGTCGTTGACTGGGCGCACCTTTGCTTTCGACCGGCGCAGTCCCGATAGTCGGTGCATCGCTGGGCGCTAGTCCGATCCCGCCAAGAGAGGGCGAGACATGTGAAATTTCAGGTCCCAAACCTGCAAAGCCTGACGGCGGTAGGCCGGCTCCGGGCACGCCAATCCCCGATCTGTCCGGAATCGGCGTGTTGCCAAGCGGAATCGAGTCCGGCGCTAGCCCGGAAGGAGAAAGCCCAACGCCGCCGACTGAGACTGGCGATGGGCTGAACGCGCCAAGATCCGTAGTCTCGCGCAAGGCTGCGTGCGTGCCCTGGCTGCCATGCGCTGTCGGCTCAAATCGGATACTGTCGGAGCCGGGTACGGCACGGAACATGGCGTTCGCCAATCGAGCCAGTTCCGCCTCATCAGACAGATATTGAGAGACGGAGCCTGTATCAGCGATAGATGTCTTTGTAGTCATGGTACTTGTCGACCTCGACATCCTCGAGCACGGCGAGCGCATCCTCGGTCAGGACGGCGAGCGAGCAGTAGAGCGAGATCAGGTAGGATGAAATCGCGTTGCGGTTTATTCCCATGAATCGCACGGACAGACCTGGGCTCTGTTCGCCGACCAGACCAGGCTGGAACAGTCCAACGACACCCTGCCGCTTTTCTCCCGTGCGAATGAGCAGGACCTTCGTTTTTCCCTCCACGACAGGTACCTTGTCCGACGGGATTAAAGGTATGCCGCGCCAGGTCACGAACGGCGAACCGAAGAGATTGACAGTCGGGGGCGGCACGCCGCGGCGTGTGCACTCTCGCCCGAAAGCGGCGATCGCGAGAGGATGCGTGAGGAAGAACCCCGGCTCTTTCCACACCTTGGTGATCAGTTCATCCAGGTCGTCGGGGGTGGGCGCCCCGGTGAGAGTGGAAATTTTTTGCGTTTCATCAACACTTGCCAGAAGTCCATAGTCTGAGCTGTTGATCAGCTCATTCTCCTGGCGCTCTTTGATAATCTCGATCGTCAGCCGCAGTTGCTCTCGGATTTGGTCGTGAGGACGGCTGTAAAGATCCGAGACACGTGTGTGGACGTCGACGATCGTCGTCACTGCGTTCAGAAAATACTCACGCGCGGGGTCTTCATAGTCGACAAACGTCTGAGGCAGTTCCGACTCGTCGCGTTTCGTGCAGGCCACCCTAATGGCGTCCGCGTTTTTTACTTTGTTCAGTCGATAAATGCCGGCTTCGACCGGAACCCACTGAAGTAGGTGCGCGAGCCAGCGCGGCGTAGTTGCGGACAGCTGGGGCACTGTCTTCGTGGCATTGGCAAGCTGGCGGGCGGCATTGTCGCCTAATGCCAATCGGGCTTCCGAAGTGTCGGCCATAACTACTACTCCTAATCAGTTGCGATAAGTGAGGATGCGGATTCCATGTGCAAGCGGGAGGTGCTTGAGGGCTTCTGGTGTGGTGTTTTTGCAGCGACCCCGTGCGTCTCAATCCTGTACCCAGGGTAAGCCACGATGACGCCATCCACTGAGGCTCCCGCGCTGTGCATTTGCGTCGAGGTCACCCTCAAACCCTTCTGAAACGTTGAAAGCGTGCGAATACCCGGCCTTGGTGGCTGCGGCCGCCGCGTCTGAGGACCGCTTGCCGCTACGGCAGATGAAAAGCACCGCGGCGTCGGCGGGCACTTTTGCGGACAGCTCCTTGAGGAAACGAGGGTTCTTGATCATCGCGGCGCCCGTCTGCCAAGCGACATGAATACTTCCGGGCACATGGCCGACAAACTTGCGCTCCTCCGCGGTGCGCACATCAACAAGCACTGCACCGTCTGACCGGAAGAGTTCGTGCGCGGTAGCTGGGTCCACGACGCCGGCGTAGGGCAATCCTTCGTCTTGCGCGCGCGCTCGTGTCAGCTGCAGCGATGCGGGTTCGGCGCGTGACGGACAACCATTAGGCAGCGTCGACGCTGGGGCAACCTTTTGTGATAGCTCGATGCTCACGATAAGGCATCCTTGTGCGGGGGCAGGGAATTAATCTCTAGTAATACGATAGTATATTAATAGTATGATCGCGGCGCCGTTCGCAAGAGGCCTGCGTCGTATTGTCGGAGGGGACGGACTAAACTCTGACGGCTGGCCGGATCCGGTTTCGGGCCATGGCTCCTGCGTCGTCTCAGGGCGTCATTCGATTGTTAAATTCGTGGGCTACGACCTTGCGGTGAATGAATTTTACGACGCCGGCTTGAGCGCGGGATAGTCCGTGTAACCTTCCGGACCGGGTGCATACAGCGTTTCAAGCTTCAATTCGTTCAACGGCGCTCCGGACTTCAACCGGGCTGGTAGATCCGGATTTGCTATGAACATCCGCCCGAAGCCGACCGCATCGATGATTCCGGCGTCGAGGTCTGCCTGCGATTGCTCAAGAGTGTACTGCTCGTTGCCGATCACGATACCGTCGAACGCCTTCTTGAGTGCTGGTGCAAGGCGATCCTGCCCGACATGTTCGCGAAGGAACAGGAAAGCCAGCTTTCGCTTACCAAGTTCGCGCGCAAGATAGCCGAAGGTCTGCTCGGGATTGGAGTCGCCCATGTCGTGTGCATCACCGCGTGGCGCCAAGTGCATTCCCACACGACTGGCTCCCCACACTTCGACGCAGGCGTCCGCCACCTCCAGATGCAGGCGTGCACGGTTTTCGATCGAGCCACCATAGGCGTCCTCGCGCTTGTTGCTGCCGTCCTGGAGAAATTGATCGAGCAGGTAGCCATTTGCTCCGTGAATCTCGACGCCATCAAAACCTGCGGCCAACGCGTTCTTTGCACCCTGGCGAAACGCATCGATGATCCAGGGGATTTCCGACGTTGCAAGAGCCCGAGGCACAGGGTAGGGCCGCTTGGGGCGGGCGAGGCTTACAAACCCCTTTGCAGCGATGCTGCTCGCCGAGACGGGCGCCTCGCCGTTTAAGAGCTCGGGGTCAGAGATGCGGCCGACGTGCCAGAGTTGCAAAAAAATGCGGCCCCCAGCAGCGTGCACTGCGTGGGTTACGATCTTCCATCCTTCCGTTTGCTCCTTCGACCATATTCCTGGCGTGCGCGGATAGCCTACGCCTCTGGCCTCAACGGATGTGGCTTCGGCGATAATCAGTCCAGCCGAGGCGCGCTGCACGTATTGCTCGGCCATGAGCGATGTCGGAACGCGTTCGTCCGGCGTTGCGCGCGTTCGCGTCAGCGGGGCCATGATGATGCGATTGGGCAGATCGAGATCACCGAGGCGCAACGGATCAAAAAGCGTGGTCATAGTCGATCAACTCCATTTTCTTAGGCGATGGGACTCATTGGCTCAAGACTCGCTCGACGGCCCGTCTGGCGAGCATATTTTCTTCGGGCAAGCCGATTGAAATGCGAGCCCACTGGTCAAGCGGAGGAAATCCGCGGGCGATTTCGATGCCGTGCGAAAGAAGTGCAGCCGCGAAGACATCATGCGGACGCCCGGTCTCAAAAAATACAAAATTGCCGCGCGAGTCGGCATGATTGATATGCCGGCGATCAAAAAGAGCGTTCCACTTGTCGCGCTCTTCGATGACTTTGGCGCGCGTCCTCGTCACGAAGCCTGCGTCCCGAAGGCTGGCGCCGGCTGCCGCGATTGCAAGCCGGTTCAGCGTATGCGGCTCGCCTACGCCCTTGCGCTTCAATGATCCGGCGAGTTCTGTCGGCGCCACGGCATAACCCATGGAGAGCCCAGCAAGGCCGTAGATCTTTGCAAAGGTTCGAAACACGACGACATTCTTTCCGGCTCGAACTAAATCGATCGCCGACCGGTCCGCAAAATCCGGCTCAAACTCAAGGTAGGCTTCATCCACAATAACGGTCGCCCGCCTCGAGACCTCCGTCAGAAACGCCTTGAAATGGCTGGTTTCCGTGACCGTACCAGAAGGATTGTGGGGATTGACGATATAGATCGCTCGCGTCCGCGCATTGATCTTTGAAGCAATCGCCGAAAGGTCGTTTTGGAGCCGTCGATCGAGAGGAACGCCAACGACAACACCGCCGCCGGGCGCGACAGCGTCGACAAGAGCCGTATAGCCGGGCTCGGAATATATGAATTCGCTTCCAGCGCCGCCGTCCAAAGCCAGTTGCAGGCCGAGAACATCCAAAATTTCACCTAAGACGATTTTGTCGGAAGAGATATCTTCGTTCGCCGCAATGCGGTTGGTCAGCAAAGCGGCATCGTCACCGACATAGCGACAAAGACGATCTGTCTGGTCCCGGATCGCGTGTATCGCGAGCGGCGAGGGACCGAATGGGTTCTCGTTGAGTGACAATCGGGCACGGCCCACCGGTTGCGTCCTCGCAGTTGCCGGCGCGAGAGAAGCTGCGAAGGCGAGTCCTCCCGCTTCCAGCCAATGGCGTCGCGTTATCTTCATTCAAAAGGTCTCCACGACTTCCATTCCAAGAAACGGTCTTCTGGCTGTGAATGGGCGTCCAGTCAGAAGGGGACAGACATTGTCATCGCTGGTGGTCCTCGTAAAGATTCTGCCGAAAGGCGTGAGAACGTATTTTCACGCCAGGCTCGAGAATGTTCTTTACTATACCGAATAGATATACTTTAATCGGGACGCTGTCGCTTGCGCGTTCGGAGGCGATGGCGGTTCTTCCCTGAACTTGGCGGGCCGGCTTGTCCGGCCCGTTTTTGTTTTGAGCGCGGTAGCGGTCGCGTCGCAGGTTCCTAGTCGGTCACGCTTGCCTCGCCAGACCTCAGGCCGGTAGAAGTATCGTGCGGGTCAAAACCAAGGCGGAAGATGCTTTCTCACAAGGCAAAATATGCCATCAAAGCGTTGATTGCGCTTGCACGCGCGCCGGAAGGCGAGCTACTGCAGGCGAGCGAGATTTCAAAGCAGCAGAACATACCCAAGAAGTTTCTGGACCTGATCTTCTTCGAACTGCGGGGACATGGCCTGGTCCACAGTATTCGAGGCAGGGACGGCGGCTACGCCCTGAGCATGCCGGCCGCGGATATCTCCATCGCAAGGATCGTGCGCGCTGTCGATGGCCCGCTTGCGCCGCTGCCGTGCGCTAGCGTGACGGCGTACCGGCGCTGCTCCGACTGCCGGAACGAAAAGACCTGCGAAGTGCGCAAGATGATGCGCGAGGTCCGCGATGCGGCGTCTGCAATCTTAGATAACACCTCATTGGCCGAAGCGGCGTCGCTGAATGAGCGTAAGCCGCTCAGCCCGCGCCAGCGCGCCGCGCGCAAGGCGCTCGTGCGCTAACCAGCCAAGTCCGGGCTCTGGGCCCGGACACACCTGCAAACGCTTCGAAATTTCCGACAGCACGTCTGCGGCCCGGCTGCGAATGCCGCGTCCGTAGCGTTCTGCATTTGGACTTGGGCCGGCGACGCGACCGCATCGCCTCTTTGGCCCTCTTTGCCGGAGAGGTTCAATATTGTGTAACCCTATCGATATGATATAGTAAGCGTCTTCGACAGGAGGTACCGGCATGAACTATCAAGCCATCGACGCTCTGAAGGGCGTACGCGCCAGCCTCAACTATCTCGTCCGAACCGAAAAGAAACCCTACAATTATACCTATGAACCGCCGCCGGGCGTGCCCGCACGCTTCGGCGAAGTGAATACGGTCGGCGACATTCTGATCCGCGATGCGCGGCCTATTGCCAGTTTGCTGTCCCTGGACGAGCAGGGCTTCGTTCTCCGTCGCCATGAGAGCCGCGTTTACGACTTCTACAACGAGGCGGAGCTTAGTCGTGTCTATTATCCCGAGATCGAAGAGCTTCTGAAGCGAGAGACCGGCGGCGAGAAGGTCGTGATATTCGATCACACAATTCGATCGATTCCCCGATTCAAGGCCGGTTTGCCCGGAATGCGAGAACCGGTCCGTCGCGTGCACAACGACTACACTGACAGCAGCGGACGTCGTCGCGTCACCGACCACCTCGAACCGGCCGAGGCGGAGGAACGCCTCAAGCGCCGTTTCATCGAAGTGAATGTCTGGCGGCCGATAAAGGGTCCGCTTGAAGACACGCCATTGGCTCTGCTCGATGCTCGAACTGTCGAGCCACAAGATCTGATTTCGAGTGATCTGATCTACAAGGACAAAGTCGGAGAGACCTACGCCGTGAGTCACAATTCGGAACACCGATGGTTTTACTTTCCGCGCATGCAACGCGATGAAGTTGTGCTGATCAAGGGCTACGATTCGGACGTGAACAGCCATGCACGGTTCACGCCGCACACAGGTTTCGACGACCCAAGCACACCCTCTACGCCCGTCGCTCGTGAGAGCATTGAAGTGCGGGCCCTGGTTTTCTTTGGTCCGGACAGATGAACGTACCGGTCGAGCTGCACGAACTTCAAGCTCTTGCTGACATTGGGCAGGAATCGAGGCCGGGCCTAGCGGGCGATAGTCTAATACCTCGCACAGACAACGTCGTGCTGCTTTGGAATGCTTGTCCGCACTCGGAGGAGGTTACCGAATACGACCAGCGCAACATCTATCTCTATGGTTTGCTCCTGGAAGCAGAATTCGAAGGCGCATCGGAGCGTCGCATGGCCGAAGTGTTCTTTCGAATCCCCTTCGAGCGTCGCCCGGATTGGGCCCTGAATGTTGTTCGGTCGCATCTCGCTCGTGCTCATTGGTTGAAGAAGAATTTTTATCCCTGGATCGATTGGTGAAGGCTCTCTGCCTTCTCCGATCGTCGAGCTATCAATTGCAAATGTGAGGAACGTCCCGCCGCGAAACGAACGCGTCCGGCTTTCGGCCGCCGCCTCCGTCCGCCACCCTCGGTTCGCTCTGCGCGCATTCTGACCGTGAAGTCCAACCAGTTCGCCTCGAGAGATTGTGGCAACGCTGGTTCACACGCCTCAACACAGATTCAATGGGCCTGACCATATTGTCCACGCCCACTCACGCCATACGGCCGTTCTCGTGGGCCAAGCGATTAACCCGCGTTGACTCTATAAAATTGGTCGACTTTAATTGTCGTCGAGGCGGCGTCCTGACGTAGAGACATAAGTTCCGCGGCGGCTTTCCGTCATGCAGGCATGAATTGCGTGCGGAGCACTTCACTCGAGAAGCGAAGTCGCTTGCGAGTTCACGCAAGAATGAAATTCGGTGGGAAGACAATGTTGGTGTCGACTGCAAATCGTATTGACGTCGCTGCTCTGAATCCGACAATTGGCGCACTCGTGCGCAACATCGCCTTGGACGGACCCTTGCCAGAGGAGACGATTGCGGATATTCGCGCGGCACTGTTGCAGCACAAGGTTCTTTTTTTGAGGATCAAAACCTTTCTCCCGCTCAGCAACGCGACTTTGCCAAGCGCTTTGGGCCTCTGCATGTCCATCCGGTATACCCTCACACGCCGGCGTCCCCGAGGTGCTCATTCTGGACAACCATCGGGAAAATCCGACAGATAACGACAATTGGCACACGGACGTTACCTTCATAGAGACACCGCCGATGGGCGCCGTGCTCTATGCCGAACGGCCGCCCTCAAACGGCGGCGATACGATATGGTCGGACAGCGAAGCCACCTTAGCGGCTCTATCGCGGCCGTTGCAGGCATTTTTGAGTACGCTTGATGCGGACCACGACTTCACGAAGTCTTTCCCGCCGCACCTTCTTGCTTCGAAAAACGCGGGCGCTGATCGCTATGAGCAGGCGAGGCGAGAGCATCCGCCGGTGATCCATCCCGTCGTGCGCACACATCCGGAAACCGGAAGGCCAAGCCTGTTCGTGAACTACGGCTTCACAACGCGCATCAATGGTCTGGCGCCGAAGGAAAGCGCAACGATCCTGCGGTTTCTTTTCGAGCACATTCAAAAGCCTGAATTTCAGGTCCGCTGGACTTGGAAGCGGGGCTCGCTGGCTTTCTGGGACAATCGCGCGACCCAGCACTATGCGGTGAACGATTATCTCCCACATCGCCGAATCATGCGCAGGGCGACGATCCTGGGCGACCGTCCGTTTTACGATCCACGCGCGAGCGCCTCATGAGAGAAGCGCATGGGGTCAACGGGTGGCACTGCGGCGCGTTCTTCGCAGCACAGTAGTCTCGGCGTAGTGGTTGAGCGGCAGCTCTACGATCTCTCGCGCGATCCTGGGAAAAAACGACTTGGCGGCAGAGGAGCCTGAACGCCTGGCCGCGCTGATTGCCGACTGAACGTTTATGCCCGCGAAACCGGTGTGCTGATCTTCAATGTCATGACGCGAAAATCGCGCTGCGCTTCAGGTTCTGTGAATGGGTATTCCATTTCGGCGCGAGCATATTGAATCCAGTCGCAAGGCGCTTCCACATTTTGAGCGTGTCAGAAACCTGTGGAGACACGCAAGTTCACCGACGCTCAGAAATGGAGCGGACCAGAAATCTGTTTTTTAGTTCGCAAGAATAGCGCATTCCAAAGGGAGTCCCATCCATCGGCCGAGCGCGGGTGTCGATGTTCCTGCGGCACAATACTGATCTCGGCGGCAAAGAAGACGCCGAAAACACAAAGTGTCGGCTCCAATCCAGCGGTTGCCCTTTCTTCGTTTCCGGGTGACATCGGTCATCCTGCTGTGGAGAAGCCCTAGGCCTTGTTCGTCTGGGCCTGCGTCACGTTGCTACCGGGCGGCACGCTCTGCGTCAGCCAAACATTTCCGCCGATGGTCGATCCCTTGCCGATGGTGATGCGGCCCAGGATTGTCGCGCCCGCATAGATGACGACATCGTCCTCAACGATGGGATGACGTGCATAACCCTTTGCTAGTGAGCCGTCTCCATTCAGCGAGAAGCTCTTGGCTCCGAGCGTCACCGCCTGGTAGAGGCGCACGCGCTCGCCTACGATGGCGGTCTCTCCGATGACGACTCCGGTCCCATGGTCGATGAAGAAGCTTCCGCCAATCTTGGCTGCCGGATGAATATCTATGCCGGTTGTTGAGCGCGCATTGTCCGCGATGATCCGTGCCGGCAGTGTCGCCCCGAGCTTGAATAGCGCGTGCGCCAGCCTGTGCGAGATGATGGCGTTGATGCCGGGATAGCCGAGCAGGATTTCCGGAATGCTCGTTGCCGCGGGATCGCCGTCAAGCGCCGCGTGCAGATCGCTCACCAGCAATGCCCGAATGGCCGGAAGCATTGCCGCAAATCTCTCGGTGATCTTGTGCGCAGTCTGGCGGACGATGTGTTCCGCGTCGCCCCGACCGTCCGCAACGAATAGCAGCCCACGTTGGACCTGTTCGGCGAGCGCATTCAGGCTGGTGTTGAGCGTTTCGCCGACAAAGTAGTCGACACTTTCCTCGGTCAGGTCCGGCCGGCCGCGATGGGTGGGAAACAGGACAGCCGTCAGTCCATCGGCTATCTCGGCCAATGCCTGTCGCGATGGAAGCGCTCGAATCCGTCCGTCCTGCCGGATATTGTGCGTGACCTCGCGCGAGAGGCGCAGTTCAGCGACGATCGGCCGGAGGTTCCAGTAGAGTTGAGACGTCCCGGCGTCGACAGGCTCCGGCTCGATTGGACGGCGTTGCGCGGTGTCAGCACTCATTCGTCACCT
>Ga0265313_10003281_pt1 | contig 13290 bp, 13 predicted proteins | sample 4123metaG_FD_203122 | JGI IMG/M metagenome (GOLD analysis project Ga0265313, IMG submission 203122) | Rhizosphere microbial communities from Carex aquatilis grown in University of Washington, Seatle, WA, United States - 4-1-23 metaG | ecosystem: Host-associated > Plants > Roots > Rhizosphere >...
AGCTCCGCAATGTCGAGAAGTTCTTCCAGCACGGCGCGACCAAGACTTTCGTCCTTCGCCGCATCGGCGTCGACATTCAAGAGGGCGATTTCGTATCGATCATGGGTCCTTCCGGCGCCGGCAAGTCGACCCTGCTGCACCTGATCGGGATGCATGATAGTAGTTGGACCGGCGAGTACCACTTTCTGGATTATCCGATCCACGCGATGAAGAAAAAAGATCGCGACGAGGTGTACAAGAAGTACTTCGGATTTGTGTTCCAGAGCTATCACCTGCTGGATTCGCTGACGGTGTACGAGAATCTGGAAATACCGCTTTCCTACCGCAACGTCCGCAAATCTGAGCGCGACGCGGCCGTGTGCGACGTGCTGGACCGGTTTCAGATGGTTGGCAAGAAGGATCTTTTTCCCAATCAGCTATCGGGCGGGCAGCAGCAGCTGGTAGGCGTCGCTCGCGCGATCATCGCCAATCCGAAAGTAATCCTGGCCGACGAGCCTACGGGCAACCTCCACTCCAGCCAGGCCAAGGAGATTATGGAGGTGTTCCGGAAGCTCAATGAATCCGGCACCACGATCATTCAGGTGACGCATTCGGAGTCGAATGCTTCTTACGGGAAACGAGTGATCCAGATCGCCGACGGGTGGATCGAGAAAAACGCGGCTGAGAAAGCTTAATAGCGATCCCGCTTGTCCAGGAACGCTTCCTTGAAACTTCCGCTGGAGAATCCGGCGGGCGCGTCTCCACCTGTGGCGTACCGATACAGCGCGACTGTAAAAATGCCGCGCACGGCACTCATCACCGCGCTCAATAGCAGGAAGTAGGGCACCACGATCAGGAATCCCAGCGGGTGCAGCTTATATCCCACCAGTCCCAGCAGAATCCCCGGAATCGCCAGCAGCAACGAAGGCAGGCCGAAGCTGAAGCCGCTCACGATCTGCTCTCCCCACGTCTCTCGCAGAAGTTCGCTGGAGCGCTGGATGGATCCGAATACACCGTCATCTTCGAAGATCAGCACGGGGACGATCAAGTAGGTCGCCATGGCCCACGCGATTCCCAATGTGGCGCTGACAATCTTGCCCAGCCAGGACGAGCGTTCTTCAATGGCGTGAAGGACCATGCCGACCGTGCTCGCTACCACGGCCCACATCAGGATGCTGGGGATTTTCCAGCCGGCCTGGGCCAGGCCCGCGCCCAGTGTCGGCTCGCCTCCGCCAAAGCGAATCTGCGCGCAAGCTGCGAGAGCGCAGTTGAAGAAGATCATCACGAAATAGTTGGAGCAATACCATAGGAACAGCCACGCGTAGACGGTAGGGTCGACCGTGCGGTACGCCTTGTACTGTTCGAGCACGCCCATGTGGAACAGCGGAAGGAAGTACATGGCCGCGATCGCCAGCGCGGACATCCCGCTCAGAATCGGGAATAGCACCAGCTTCTTGTCTTTGCGAAGGACGGAGAAACTCTCGCCAATCATGTCCCAGGAACGAGAGAACGTATCCACGATCCATATATCGGCGCTCGAAAATAGAAGCAGAAGCGGCTTAGGGGTTTCTGCTTAGAGAGTCATACGCCATTACGCCGCGACGATGGTGATTCCTGCTCTGTTCGCCCGCGAAAGCATCTCATCGCGATCCAGCAGCAGTGTGCGGCCCGCATCGATCGCCAGGGCCGTGGTCCCGGTCTCGCGCATCACATCGATAGTTTGCGGGCCCACCACGGGAACATCGAACAGCAGGTGTTGGCGGCGCCGCGATCCTTTGATGAGCCGCAGAGGCTTTCCGTCCACGAGCGAAACGGCGCGGCGAAGCATCGCGTCAGTGCCTTCCATGGCTTCCACCGCCACGCACGCCCGTTCGGCGATCACTACGCTTTGTCCGATATCATGCTCCGAAAGCGCGGCGGCGATGCGACGGCCGTAAGCGATATCGCGCTCCTCGTCGGACGACGGCTTGCGGCGCGTCAAAACTCCTTCGGGCGCCAGCAGATCTTTCAAGAGCAGCGTCGAATCGGCGAGAGTGATGCCTTCGTCCGCCAGGATCTTGGCCACGCCGCCTATCAATGCGTCGGTGTTCTTTGCTTCGAGTGACGCCAGCAGCTTCACCAAACGCCAGTCCGGCACGATGGAGGAAAAAATGTTGACATGCTTTACCTGCCCGCACATCATCACCTGGCTAATGCCTTCCTGCTTGCAGATGTCGATGAGCTTGCTCAGGGCCCCCAACGAGATCCAGTGACAGCGCGCGGCCAACTTCTCGATTTCCGGCGATGCCTCTTCCTTGATCGCGATGGCGACCACCTCCATGCCGGCCTGGCGCGCCGCTTCGAGCGCGAGCACCGGGAAGCGTCCGTTGCCGGCGATCATCCCTAAGGCCATTTACTTGATAAACCCGCGCTGCGACGCCGCGATGAACTCCAGTAGCTCGTCGACTTCGGCCGAGCCGGTGATCTCCTGGCGGATGCACTCCACGGCCTGCGTGGTGTTGAACCCGGAGCGAGTCAGCAGGCGGAACGCCTTGTGCAGCGCGTCGATAGTTTCGGCCGGGAATCCGCGGCGCTCCAGACCGATTTTGTTCGCCCCGAATACCTTCGCTTCGCGCTCGGTCACGGTGTTGGAGAACGGCAGCACGTCCTGTGTGATCACGCTGTAGCCACCGATGATCGCGTGCCGCCCCACGCGGCAGAACTGATGCACGCCGCTCGAAGCACCAATAAACGCCCAGTCGCCGACATTCACGTGGCCACCGAGCGTCGCCGCGTTCGACAAGACGCAATGACTGCCCACGTGCACATCGTGCGCGACGTGGACGTACGCCATCAACAGGTTGTCGTCGCCGACCGAGGTCAGCATTCCACCGCCTTCGGTCCCGCGATGGATGGTCACGAACTCGCGAATCTTGTTTCTGCTTCCGATGCGCGTCGAGGATCGCTCGCCTTTGTATTTCAGATCCTGCGGCGCCACTCCAACGGTCGAATAAGGAAAGAAAAGATTATCTTCACCGATCTCCGTGGAACCTTCGATGAAAACGTGGCCTTTAAGCACCGTGCGAGCGCCGATCCTGACGTCCGCGCAGATCACCGAGTAGGGTCCGACCTCCGCGGAAGCATGGACGTGCGCTCCGGAATCGACGATTGCTGTCGGATGAATGGGCATCCGCCTATGTACCTATGTGTCTCTTAGGGGCGATCGGCCAGCTTGCACAGCATTTCAGCTTCGGCCACTACCGCGCCGTTCACGCTGGCCGTGCCGAACATCTTGGCGACGGTTTCCTTGCGCTTGCTGACTTTCATTTCGATGCGAAGCTGGTCGCCTGGCCGCACCGGCTTGCGGAATTTGGCCTGTTCCACAGACGCCAGCAGCACCAATTTTTTGTGGCGGTCGGGAATGCTGCTCAGTACCAGCACGCCCGCCACTTGCGCCATCGCTTCGATGATCAGCACGCCCGGCATCACCGGAAAATCGGGAAAATGCCCCATGAAAAACGGTTCGTTGGCGGTGACGTTCTTGATGCCCACTACGCGATCCGACTCCAGCTCCTCAATGCGGTCGACGAGAAGCATCGGAAAACGGTGCGGAAGAATGTCGCGGATGGCCTGGATGTCCAGAGAGGGCATGTGCGGTCCCGCTATTATAGCAAGCGTGGATTTATTCCTTCGCTCGGCACTTGCAAAAAAAACGAACGCAAAACAAAAAGACATGATTTCGTGCATTCGAGAACTAGTCGAGTGCGAATCGCCCAGCGATGACCCGGCCAGCATCGACAAGTTCATAAAGCTGTTCAGTGGGATGGTGAGCGATATCGCTCGGGTCCGGAAGTATCCGGGAAAGCACATGCGCTGCGAATTTCAACTGCCGGGAAAGCGCAAGCAGGGCCAGATTCTCGCGCTGGGGCATTCCGATACTGTGTGGCCGCTGGGGACGCTCAAAACGATGCCGTTCCGGCAATCACGAGGGCGCTTGTGGGGACCCGGCGTCCTCGATATGAAGGCCGGACTGGCGTTCTTCGTGTTCGCTATGCGCATTCTGCGCGAGCTCGACGTGCCCGTAAAGCGCAAGGTAGTTCTGCAGGTGAACTCAGATGAGGAAGTAGGCAGCCCGACATCCCGAGTGCTAACCGAGGGAATCGCAAGACAAAGCGTCGCTGTCCTAGTGCTCGAACCCGGCACGGGACTCGACGGGAAACTGAAGACCGCCCGCAAGGGCGTCGGCGACTTTCGGATCACGGTTCGGGGGCGCGCCGCGCATGCCGGGCTCGATTTCGAGAAGGGCGCAAACGCAGTGGTCGAGATGGCCAGGCAGATCGAGCGCATCGCCGGCTTCACGCGCCTGAAGCAAGGAATCACCGTCAGCCCCGGTGTAATCCAGGGCGGCACGCGCAGTAATGTCGTGCCCGCCGAGTGCCACGTGGAGGTCGATGTGCGCGCTCCCAGCGCAGCCGCCCAGCGCTATCTGGAACGCCAGTTTGCTTCCCTGAAACCGTTCGACAAGCGCTGCACGGTGGAAGTCGAGGGCGGATTGAACCGGCCCCCGATGGAGCGTTCGGCCGGGGTCCGTAGATTGTTCCAGACGGCGCGTAAGCTCGGCGCGGAGCTTGGCGTGGCGATCGAAGAATCCTCCAGCGGCGGCGGATCGGACGGCAATTTCACCGCGGCTCTGGGCATCCCGACGCTCGACGGCCTGGGGGCAGTCGGCGAAGGCGCGCACGCACCCCATGAGAGCATCTTGATCAGCCGAATCGCCGACCGGACGGCCCTGCTGGCGAAGCTGGTAGCGGCTTTGTAACCCCGATTTTCGCGCGCGCTACCATGTAATTACCTGTATGCGCCATACCCGGTGGCTTTTCCTCGCCGCCATCGTCGCCATTATTTTTGTGGTCGGCGCCGCCTATGTCAAAAGCAGGGCTATCCTCGCCAAAGAGGTAGTTGTCCAGCCGAAGCCGCTCGAAGCTGGAGTGGACGGCCGCGCCGACTACTGGGAGCACACCGTCTTCAAGGGCGACCAGAAGCATTTCACGATTCGCGCCCGGAACATGCGCGTGATCAAGGAACCCTCGCTCATGGAGCTCGAGGGAGTGGAACTGCAACTGTTCCACAACGACGGTGAAAAATCGGATCTGATTAGCTCCGGCAAGGCGCAATTCGATGTTGACGCCAAGACGCTGTATTCGGACGGCGAAGTCGACATCATCATGGGCGTGCCGGCGGACCAGCCGCCCACCGGCCGCCTGTTGCGCATCCACGGCTCCGGAATGCATTTTTCGAGCGATACCGGCAAAGCGACCACGGACCGTGCGGTAACGTTCAGTTTTGACCGCGGCCACGGTTCGGCCGTCGGCGCCGAGTACGATCCCAACACTCGTGAATTGCAGCTGCACAACAAGGTAGTCCTCGATTGGGCCGGCAAGACTCCGGAAGCCAAGCCCATGCACGTCGAATCCGACCAAGCCATCTACACCGAGCGCGATTCGAAAGTGGTCCTGTTCCCGGTCTCGAGATTTACCCGCGATACACTCCACATGGAAGGCGGCCGCAGCGATGTCCAGCTCGACAACGGCGCCATTCGTTTCGCCAAGATGCAGATGGCTCGCGGCGTCCACGATGATCCAGGCCGCAAGGTGGAATATGCGGCGGACGAATTGAACATGAACTTCGACGATGGCATGGTGATTCGCGCCATTGAAGGTCACGATCACGCACAATTGATCTCGACGTCCGACACCGCGCGGACCACCGTGAATTCCGACCGCCTTGACATGGATTTCGAGACTACTGACAAAGAGAGTACGCTCAAGACCGCCGTCGCGACCGGGAAAGGCGTGGTGCAGGCGACCCCCATTCCACGCCCCGGCACCCAACCCAGCGACACGCGCATTCTCCGCAGCGACATCATCCGGCTCGCCATGAAGCCCGGCGGCAAGGAGATCGATCGCGTGGAAACCGACGGGCCGGGCAAACTCGAATTCCTGCCTAACCAGCCGGATCTGCCGAAACGGTCCATGCAAGGCGATCGCATCTGGGTGGCCTACGGCAAGGAGAACCGCATCCAATCGGTGCGGTCCGTCAACGCGTCTACGCTCACGGAGCGTCCTCCGAAAGCACCTAAGACGATGCCGACCGTGACGCGCACGCAGAGCAAGGACATCCTGGCGACGTTCGATCCCAACACCAGCGAGATTGTCCGCCTGGAACAAACCACCAACTTCCAGTACGAAGAGGGCGACCGGCGCGCCCGCGGAGACAAAGCTACGCTCGACCAGTCCAAGGACCTGATGACGCTGGACGGCTCGGCGCGCATGTTGGATCCTACTGGCTCGGTGAACGCCGACCGTATCGTGATGAATCAGAAAACGGGAGACTACACCGCCGATGGTCACGTGTCGTCCACTCGCCAGCCGGATCGCAAAGGTGCATCCTCCGCCATGCTTTCAAACGACGAAGTGATGCAGGCCGTGGCGGACAAGATGATCTCCACTGGAGAAAGCAAGCACATCCATTACGAAGGCAACGCTCGAGCCTGGCAGGGAGCGAACAGGGTGGATGCGGACCGGATCGAAATCGACCGCGAGCGGCGCGTGATGGAAGCCCACGGCAAGGTGATCAGCCAGTTCGCCGACAAATCCTCAGACAAAACGCAAGATAAAACTCAAGATAAAGCCCAAGACAAAAAACAGGACAAAGGTCAGGAGAAAAGTTCGAAATCCAAAGCGCCTGCGGCGCCCATCTTCACCGTGGTGCGTGCCTCCGATCTGGTCTACACCGAGGAAACCCGGCTCGCGGTCTATCAGGGTGGCGTGGTTCTCACACGCCCGGCCCTCACCGTGAATTCCCAGGAGCTGCAAGCTTTCCTGAAGCCTGCCGACTCGGATTCCTCGCTCGATAAGGCCTTCGCCGATGGCGCGGTGAAAATCGTGAGCATCACCACCACCATCAAACCCACCCGTATCCGAACCGGCACGTCTGAGCACGCGGAATATTATGCCGACGAGCAAAAAGTGATCCTGCAAAAAGGCGAGCCGCTGCTAGTGGATAACGTGAAAGGTAACGCCAACGGCCAACAATTGACCTGGTGGGCGAACAATGATAGGCTGCTGGTTGAAGGCGAGGCAAACAAGCCCGCTAAAGGTACTATCCGCAAAAAGTAGAGCATGTGAAAGCGCTTCAGACAGCGGAAATCACCAAGGCATACCGCGGTCGCAAGGTCGTCGATAACGTCTCGATCAAGGTTCAGCAGGGCGAAGTCGTGGGTCTGCTCGGCCCCAACGGCGCCGGCAAGACCACCTCGTTTTACTGCATCGTAGGGCTGATTTCCCCGGATTCCGGCAAAGTGCTCCTGGGCGACCAGGACATCACGTCCGAGCCGATGTATAAGCGGGCCCGGCACGGCATCAGTTACCTGCCGCAGGAAGCGTCGGTGTTTCGAAAGCTGACCGTCGAAGACAACCTGATGGCGATCCTGGAAACGCTGCGGCTCTCGCGGCACGATCGCCTCGATCGGGCCAATCGCCTGATTCGGGACCTCGGCTTGGAAACGGTCCGCCACAGCAAGGGCTATATGCTCTCGGGCGGCGAACGCCGGCGTGTCGAAATCGCCCGTAGCCTGGTGATCGAACCCAGTTACCTGCTGCTCGATGAGCCGTTTTCGGGGATTGACCCCATTCAGGTGCTGGAATTGCAAAAGATCATCTTCGACCTCAAGCGTTCTGGCATCGGCATTCTGGTGACCGACCACAACGTTCGTGAAACGCTGGCGGTGACGGATCGCGCCTACATCATCAATGACGGCCGCATCTTCCGATCCGGCACGCCCGACCAGTTAGGGAACGATCCCGAGGTCCGCCGCGTGTACTTGGGCGAGAACTTCAACCTGGCGTGGCAAAGCTCGCGTCTTGAAAATTAGAGCAACGCTCGGGAATTAAGCGGCCGGAAGTTGATTAAGCGGCTGCGCCGGCAGTAGCCTGCTCGCCCAGCGAGTTCGCGAAGTGCGACACGATCATGGACATCTCATCCAGCGCACGGCGTGCCGCTTCCGGAGAGAAGCGTTGGCTGACGCTGCACCAGGTGTTCATCAGTCGATAATTGAGCTGCAGCATGCGGCTTTCCATGCCCCACTCGCCCTGCCCGGAGGTATGTTGGATCAAGTAGGTCACCACCGCCATATCGCGGTCGAGAGAAGCTTGCAACCGGCTCAGGTCGGCCGGCTGTTGATCCCGCAATTCCGCCTGGACTTGCAAGAAGCTCAACTGATTCGCGGTGGCGATGTCAGACGCATAATCGCGGATGGTCTCCGCGCTCAGGATCAGCAGGCAGGAATAACGAAACCAGTAGCCCAACATGAGCACCGAGCTCACCGTAATGACCAAGGTGACGATTAGTTCAAGCATTGTTATCTGCTCTCCCTCACGCCGGTCATGCGAGTTGTGAAAATATTGGCCACGAATCTATTGGAAGAATAGCACCCCTCCCCCAAATGGACAATACCTCTTGAGGTACTAGGGTCGTTTTGCCTAAGGGTGATGGAACTGCATGTCGCGAGGTACTGTCGGATGTATTCGACGATGTTCCTCGTAAAGCGCTGCATAAGATGATGTGATGTAATCGGCAGGCTTAAACCCCAGCCTTACAGCGGTTTCATCAATCCAGTACCCCGGGCCTTCAAGTTCCAGAAAATCGCCGATGGGCGTCTCGTCCAGAGTGACGATTCCGTCTTCGTCCGCCGCTTTAAAGGTGGTCCGGAATTTTTCATACGCGAACGCGCGCTGATAACCCAGCCTCTCCAAGATCTGCGCAAAGGCAGCGCCGTCGGACACCGCGGCTTCGATCTCTTCGCGGCTTTTATGCCTGGTGCCGGCATCGGGCGGGCCTTTATAAGTGACGATCCACCGTTCGCCCGCCGAACGCAGCCGCAGCAGACGGCCGCTTTGCCTCAACTCGCCCGTGGGCAGATCGAAAGTCTGATCGGTCTCGAGCTGACGTGGGCCGGTTGCCCGGAACCCGTGCTGTTCCAGGAGTGCCCTGGTGCGCTCGGGGCCCTGCGTCAGACGCAGTTTGATTTCGGTCTCCACGGCCATAATGAATCGATACTCACTAGGATGATACGATGAGGCCATGCGCCCGTAGCTCAGCTGGATAGAGCGACTGGCTTCGAACCAGTAGGCCGGGGGTTCGAGTCCCTCCGGGCGCACCAGCTGACTTTGGTCCCATCCCCAGGGACTAGTATTCGTACAACCACCTGCTAGTACGATCCATACCCGCCGCCTATAGGGGTTCCAGAGATTTTTGCCGATGATACCAACTTGAGGGCGAGAACGTCGCCACCCACAGGCCCGGTATGGACGCCCGAGCCGCCCGGTGACTTCCCGCCCTCATGATCTCGCACCCTCCCCTCCCGCAGCGATACATTATTACTGATGAAGGCCTTGCTGTTTCTCTGCGTCCTGACCACGATCGGCGGGACCTACGCCGCCACGGTGACCACCCTTATCGGTACCGGTAAACCTGGCTTCTCCGATACCGAGGTCAATAATCCGTACGGGCTCGCCATCGGGCCCGACGGCGCGCTGTACTTCTGCGATCTGGAAAACTCCAGGATCCGCAAGATTGACCTGTCCACCAAGCGCGTCACCACCATCGCCGGTAACGGGCAGAAGGCGTACAAGGGCGACGGAGGTCCTGCTATTGAAGCCTCGCTCAACATGCCGCATGAGCTGTTATTCGACGCAAAAGGCGACCTGTACATCGCCGAGCGCGACAATCATGTCATCCGCAAGGTCGACATGAAGACCGGTATTATTTCGACCGCCGCAGGCACCGGAATGCGCGGATTCGCAGGCGATGGGGGGCCCGGCGTGAAGGCGCAGCTCAACCAGCCGCACAGCATCGTTCTTGATCGCGACGGTTCGATGCTGATCTGCGATATCGGGAACCATCGGATTCGCCGGTTGCATCTGGACACCGGAATCATCGAGACCTACGCTGGCACCGGCGAGACCAAAGAAACGCCGGAAGGCGCACCGGTGAAGGGAACGCCGGTGACCGGGCCGCGCACCATCGTGCGTGCGGCGAATGGCGATCTGTATCTGGCCTTGCGCGAGGGTAACGCCATTTATCGCATTGACGCGAAGACGCAGACCTATCATCGGCTCGCTGGTACGGGGGAATTGGGTTTCACGGGCGACGGCGGACCCGCTCTTCAAGCCAAGTTCGGCGGCTCGGCGACAGGAGGCGCGGCGCGGCTGGCAGGCCCCAAGGGTCTCGCTCTTGGATCGGATGACAGTCTTTACGTCGCCGACACCGAGAGCCACGCCATCCGCAAGATCGATCTCAAGACCGGGATTATTTCTACCGTGCTCGGCACGGGCCAGATCGGCGATGGACCGGAGCCCGATCCGTTGAAGTGCAAGCTGAATCGTCCGCACTCGGTGTTGTTCGCGAATGGCGTCCTTTATGTGGGGGACAGCGAGGCCAACCGAATTCTCGTTCTGCGCTAGTTTTTTGTGCTGAATAACGCATATTGTCCACCCAGCGGCACCTTCGTCAGCGCGGCTTCCATCCGTCCCAAGTAACGATACAGCGCCTGCGGAAGATATAAGAAGTAATCTCGTTCCAAGGGAGCGAATCCCGCTTCAATCGTTAATTCCCAGGCCTCCGATGACGGCAGCAGGATCGCATCTGCATCAACAGGAGTCCGGCTCACGATCAGCCGCGTCACGGGATTGAAGGGATTGTGCTCGATCATGCAGAAAACTCCGCCGGGCCGTAGGACGCGTCCGATCTCGACGGTCAGCGCCGGGCGGTCAGCCGCAGGAACATGGTGATAGACGCAGACGGCGGTCACCAGATCGAACTCGGCGTCGCCAAAGGGAATCTGCAACGAGCCTTCTTGAACCCTGGTTTCGACGCCGGTGATCTCCCGCAGCATGGCTGCGGAAACATCGCATCCCGCCACGCGCTTGAAGTCCGGTTGGAGCAGACTAAGCAGCTCGCCTTTGCCGCAGCCTACGTCCAGATAACGAAGCCCCGACGTGCTAACACCGCGCTGGCGGAAAAACTGCCGAATCAAGTCGGCCTTGCGTCGATGGAAGAATCCCGACTCCTGCCCCGTGAACCGGTCTCGAATCGGATCGCGCAGCAGTTCTTCATAAGACGGCGACAACCGGTCGAAGCGTGTCATTTGACGTGAACTGCCGCATCCCATTCGCCCGCTTTCCTGGAAATAGGGGAGCGGCCTCCGAACGTCCGCGCCACGATGTACAGCGGCCGTCCCTTGGACTGTTCGTAAAGCTTTGCCACGTACTCTCCCAGAATTCCGATACTGATCAGCAGCGCACTTCCGATCAACGCTACCAACACGGTCAAAGAGGTCCAGCCGGGAACCGTGTACCAGCCGAGAAAATGAGCCAGCGTTGCCCGGATTCCCTCCTCGATTCCAAGTACTCCCACCATCGCGCCAAAGATCATGCTGAGCCGCAACGGCAAGGTCGAGAACGACGTCGCGGCGACCCAGCAGAACGCCAGCATCTTTCGCAGCGGATACTTCGTGACTCCGGCCACGCGCTGCTCCCGGCGGTAGCGGACAGCAGCCTGAGGAAACCCGACCCAAGCCACCATGCCGCGCAAAAACCGATGTGTCTCCCGCATCTGACTCACGGCGTCAAGGCACTGGCGCGAGATCAACCGGAAATCGCCGACGTCCGGCGGGAGCTCGCGGTACACCAAGGCACGCATGATGCGATAAAACGCCCACGCGGTGAAGCGCTTCCAGTCGGATTCCCCGGCGCGCGATTCTCGCTGTCCATACACCACGTCGTACCCGTCGCAATAGCGATCGATCATCTGGTGAATCACGGGCAGCGGATCCTGTAAATCGGCATCCAGAAGCACCACGGCATTGCCGGTCGTGTGATCCAGGCCGGCAGTGGCTGCGATCTGGTGCCCGAAATTCCGGGAGAGGTGTAGCACCCGGACCCGATCGTCGGCAGCAGCCCATTCCGCCAATAACACCAGCGTTCGATCCGAGCTACCATCGTTCACCAGCACCAGTTCGAGATCGCATCGCAGGGTGCGAGCGAAGCTGTCGACTGCAATGCGAAGCGGGGCAACAACCGCTTCCTCGTTGTACATCGGAATCACCAGCGACAACCGGGCCGGACTTTGGCGCGGCGAAAGAAGGTGGCTCGTAGCGGAATCGGCTGGTTTCAAGGCGTTCATGCCCAGAGTAAGTTCTGGTTTTGTACGCAATTCACCATATTCACCACGAGCCCGTCACCCTGGACTAGCTCCACGACGTGGCCCACGACATGGCATAGTTCAAGAGATGCCTCCCGCAACCCCTTCTTTCGATCCTGGATTGACGCAGCAGTACACCGGACCACTGTTGCGCGCCATCAACAAAGACGGTTCCTTCAACGTCCGCCGGCGCGGATTGCACGGCTTGGCCGGCAGCGTCTACATGCAACTGGTCAATCTGTCGTGGCCCCGTTTTTGGGGCTTGGTGGCGCTGGCCTTCCTGGCGGCGAATGTCGTCTTCGCCTCGCTTTACACCGTGCTCGGACCCAGCTCGTTGCGCGCCGCCGCAGATGATATCGGCCTGGGCGCCTTCGGCAAAGCATTCTTCTTCAGCGTTCACACCCTGACCACGGTGGGCTATGGCGATCTCTACCCGCAGGGCTTGGCAGCCAACGTGGTGTCGTCCGTGGAGGCGGCGCTGGGTCTGATGGGCTTCGCCGTGGCCACGGGCCTGCTATTCGCGCGGTTCTCACGTCCCAACGCCCAGTTGATATTCAGCGATCGAATGGTGGTGTCGCCCTACCGCGAGGGCCACAGCCTGCAATTCCGCATGGCCAACCGCCGTAATAACGTCCTCACCGACGTCCTGGTCGACATGATGCTGATGACCGTGGAGCAGGATACGGAAGGGCAGCTTCGCAGGAATTTCGTGGAGCTGAAGCTGGAACGCAGGAAGATCTTCTTCCTGGCGCTCACCTGGACGGTGGTTCACCCCATCGATGAATCCAGCCCGCTGAAGGGAATGAAGGCGGCGGATCTGGAGCGCCTGCAAGCAGAGGTGCTGATCCTGATCCGGGGCTACGACGACTCGTTCACCCAGGTGGTGAATACGCGGTATTCCTATCGCTGGGAAGAGGTCGAATGGTCGGCGCGCTTCGCCCCCGCGTTCGACGTGTCGCCCGCCGGGCACCTGGTGCTTGATCTGAACCGCATCAGCGCGACGTCCGCAGTTACCAACGTGCCTCGGAACGCGTGAACTACTTTTTCATCACCACCGCGTAGTATTTGTCG
>Ga0265313_10003282_pt1 | contig 13284 bp, 8 predicted proteins | sample 4123metaG_FD_203122 | JGI IMG/M metagenome (GOLD analysis project Ga0265313, IMG submission 203122) | Rhizosphere microbial communities from Carex aquatilis grown in University of Washington, Seatle, WA, United States - 4-1-23 metaG | ecosystem: Host-associated > Plants > Roots > Rhizosphere >...
ACGGTGATCAACTGCTCGTACAGCGTGCGCGCCAGATCGGGCTTCGATTGATCGTCCTTCAGCACCCATTCCACAGGGCGGCCGAGCAGCCCCTTGCCGTGATTGAGGCCGTCGACATAAATCTCGCCGACGAGCTTGTGGATGATGCCGGTGGCGGCGAGCGGGCCGGTGAGCGCCAGCGTGCTGCCGATCTTGATCGGTTCGCCCGAGGGATCGGCATTAGCCGATCCGACCGAGACCGCGAGAATCAGCGACGCCAGACCGGCGATCGCAATACGAGCTGCGCGCATCGGAAACCTCCCCTTTGAACCAGCGACCTGGTCGGTGGACGGGTTGACGGCTTCGACCGCGCCTCGTCCGATTGTATCCAACAGTTGATAGCGCAAGGCCGGCCTCTGTCCAGACGATTTCTGGCAAAAATCCGGCCGGCCGTGGCTTGTACGGCCCTGTTCGCCCGTCCGCGGCTTGCCCACCGGAGTGGGCCATTCATGACGCGCGTGTATGGCAGCAGCGCGGAGTCACGATGACCAATGAGTGCCGTCCTCCCCTATGATGGCTCCCGTGGGGTTGGGACGAGCCGTGCGGCCTGAATAAGGGCGCATGCGGATGACGCAAGGCAGGTGATCTCATGCCCTACACGATTCAAATCAATGGCGCTCCACGATCCGTCGATGTCGACGGCGAGATGCCGCTGCTATGGGTTCTGCGCGACGTTCTCGATCTCAAGGGCGCCAAATTCGGCTGCGGCGCGGGATTCTGCGGCGCCTGCACCGTGCATCTCGATGGCGCGCCGATCCGCTCCTGCCAGACCCCGGTGTCGGCGGTGGTCAACTCGGCCATTACGACCATCGAAGGAATCGCCGCAACGCCCGAGGGCAAGCGGGTGCAAGCCGCCTGGCTTGAGGTCGATGTGCCGCAATGCGGCTATTGCCAGGCCGGGCAGATCATGTCGGCGGCCGCATTGCTGCGGGACACGCCGCATCCCAGCGATGGAGATATCGACGGCGCAATGGCGGGCAATGTCTGCCGCTGCTGCACCTATACGCGCATCCGCGCCGCGATCAAGAAGGCCGCCGGATTGCGCACCGCCGACGCAGGGAGTTTGTGACATGGGCGCCATGATCGCTTCCCGCCGCGCCTTTCTCAAAGTCAGCGCCGCCGCCGGTGGTGGGCTGTTGTTGCATTTCGCGCTGCCCGCCATCGCGCGCGCCGCGATGGCGGAACCATCGGACGGCGCCGCCGCCATCAACGCCTTTGTGCGCATCGCGCCCGACGGCGTCGTCACGATCATGAGCAAGAACCCGGAGATCGGCCAGGGCATCAAGACGATGCTGCCGATGCTGATCGCCGAGGAGTTGGATGTCGACTGGTCGCAGGTGCGGATCGAACAGGCCGATCTCGACCAGGCCAAATACGGCCGCCAGTTTGCCGGCGGCAGCATGGCGACGCCGCTCAACTGGGACCCGCTGCGCCGCGCCGGCGCGGCCGGGCGCCAGATGCTGGTGGCCGCCGCCGCCGAGTCCTGGGGCGTTCCCGCCGGCGAATGCCGGACGGCATCGGGCGTGGTCTATCACGACGCAAGTTCGCGAAGCCTAAACTATGGCGCGCTGGCCTCGAAAGCCGCGACGTTGCCCGCGCCCGATCTGAAAACGGTCGTGCTCAAAGATCCGAAGGATTTTAAAATCATCGGCCAGTCGGTGCACAGCGTCGACAATCCCAAGATCGTCACGGGACAGCCGCTCTATGGCATCGACGTGGTGCGGCCGGGCATGCTCTATGCCGTGTTCCAGAAATGCCCTGTGTTCGGCGGCAAGGTGGTGAGCGCCAATATCGACGCGATCAAGGCGCTGCCCGGCATTCGCGACGCTTTCGTGGTCAAGGGCGGCGACAATCTTCAGGGCCTGCTCGATGGCGTCGCCATCGTGGCCGACAGTTGGTGGATCGCCAACAAAGCCCGCAAGCAGCTGGAGATCGTCTGGGACGAGGGCCCGACCGCGGCGCAAAGCAGCGCGGGCTTCGCCAGCGACGCGGCCGAGTTGGCCAAGGGCGCCCCGGCCAAGCCGATCTACAGCACCGGCGATGCCAAGGCGGCGTTGGCGGGCGCCAAGACTGTCGTCGAAGCCGCCTATTTCTATCCGTTCATTCCGCACATGCCGATGGAGCCGGAGAACTGCACCGCCCATATCCATGACGGCAAGGTGGAGTTGTGGGCACCGACTCAGAATCCCGGACCGGGCGCGAAGCTGGTGGCGGACACGCTGGGCGTCGCCGAGAGCGACGTCATCGTCCACATGACGCGATCGGGCGGCGGTTTCGGCCGGCGCCTGAAAAGCGATTACATGGCCGAGGCCGCCTGGATCGCCAAGGAGAAGGGCGTGCCGGTGAAGCTGCTCTGGACCCGCACCGACGACATTCAACACGATTTCTACCGGCCCGCCGGCTTCCATTTCTTCAAGGGCGGTCTCGACGACCAGGGCAAGCTGGTCGCCTTCACCGATCACTTCGTGACCTTCGGCCAAGGCGATCAGTTCGCCGACTCGGCATCGCTGGACGGGAACGAATTTCCCGCCGGGCTGGTGGCGAATCTCGATTACGGCGCCTCGCTGATGCCCTTGGGTGTGCCGACCGGGCCGCTGCGCGCGCCGCGCTCGAACGGGCTGGGCTTCGTCTTCCAGTCCTTCATCGACGAACTCGCTCATGCCGCCGGGAAAGACCCGGTGGAGTTTCGCCTGGCTTTGCTGGGCGAGCCGCGCGTCATGCAGGATCGCTCCGGCCAGAACAACGCGCTGCGCGCCTTCGACACCGGCCGCATGAGCGCCGTTCTCAAACTGGTCGCCGAGAAATCGAACTGGGGCAAGCAGGCGCTGCCCAAGGGAACCGGCATGGGCGTGGCCTTCTATTTCAGCCATTTCGGCTATTTCGCCGAAGTGGTGCAGGCGACCGTTGCGCCATCGGGCGACGTGAAAGTGGACAAAGTGTGGATCGCGGCCGAGGTCGGCAGCCAGATCATCAACCCGATCAATGCCGAGAATCAGGTGCAGGGCGCGGCGCTCGACGGCATCGGGGCGGCGCTGGGCCAGGCCATCACCATCGAGAAGGGCCGCGTGGTGCAGGCCAATTTCGACACCGTGTTGCCGCTGCGGATCGATCAGGCGCCGCCAGTGGAGGTCCATTTCCTGACCAGCGACCATCCCCCGACCGGCCTGGGCGAACCGGCCCTGCCGCCGGCACTTCCCGCATTGTGCAACGCCATCTTCGCGGCGACGGGAAAGCGAATCCGCAAACTGCCGATCGATACCGCGACGCTTAAATGGACTTAGAATCGGTCGATTCGATTCCCGCGACATAGGCTGACAGCGCCGCCCGCGCCGGCGCGGTCAGCACCGGAACCGGTGCCGAGGCTTCGATCGATTGGATGGCGCCGTATATCAACTTGATGTCTTCGGGCTCCTCGGGCTGTTCGAGGAAATTCGCCACCTCGATCTCGATCAGCGCATTGAGTTCCGCCGGATCGACCGCGCTCGATCCGCCATGGACGATATCAGCCAGCGCGTAGTTCTTCTCGATCGCTGCCCTAAGGAAGGCGACGGGCCGTTCGGTGGTGCAGAACAGGAAGGCCAGCCGCTCGGCCGCCGCACCGATGGCGTCGCGAATCGCGGGCCGTTGGTCGAAGCCGGCCGACTTCACGGTGAAGATGTTGGTGCCGTAGATGCTGTGGAACAATCCGGCGCGGCAAATCTCGGGCGCGTTGCCCCAGGATTCGAGCAGGCGAAAAGTGCCGAGCAGATGGTCGATCAGATGCCGGCCGGAATGCTCGGTTGCATCGGCATGATAGCGCTGGAGCAGTTCGAGATAGGGCGCCGCGCCGGGCGGGATGATCTCGTCTCGCGTCATAGCGGATCATCGCTCTACCGAGACAATCTCGCCAGATCATATCGATCTCTAGTAAATCGTCATGGCCGGGCTTGGCCCGGCCATCCACGTCTTTCTTGTTTTTTTCGCCGTAAGGCGTGGACCCCCGGGACAAGCCCGGGGGTGACGGCATAGAGGTGGCGCCGATTAGGGAACGCGCTAAGGCTTCAAAAACCCCACCGCCTCTTTGATCTCGGCCAGGATCGGCGCCGAGATCGCGCGGGCGCGCTGGCTTCCCTGGCGCAGCACCGCATCGATCGAACCAGGGTCGGCCAGCAGGCGCTTCATTTCCGCCGTGATCGGTCCCAACACCGAGACCGCGAGATCGGTGAGCTCCTTCTTGAAATCCGAGAAGGTCGCGCCGGCGAATTTCTGGACCGCGGCCTCGACGGTGCCGTCCGACAGCGCCGCCCAGATCGACAGAAGATTGGCCGCCTCGGGCCGCTCCTCCATCGCACCGACGCTGTCGGGCAGCGGATGCGGATCGGTCTTGGCCTTGCGCAGCTTCTGTGCGATCGCATCCGCATCGTCGGTCATGTTGATGCGCGAATAGTCCGATTCGTCTGACTTGCTCATCTTCTTGGTGCCGTCGCGCAGGCTCATCACACGGGTCGCCGCGCCCAGGATCAGCGGCTCGGGCAATGGGAAATGCGCCGCGCCATAATCGGCGTTGAACTTCTGGGCGATGTCGCGCATCAGCTCGATATGCTGTTTCTGATCCTCGCCGACCGGAACATGGGTGGCGCGATAGACCAGCACATCGGCCGCCATCAGCACGGGATAGTCGTAGAGACCGACCGAGGCGTTCTCGCGATTCTTGCCCGCCTTCTCCTTGAACTGGGTCATGCGGTTGAGCCAGCCGATGCGGGCGACACAATTGAAGATCCAGGCGAGTTCCGCATGATCGGGATTGTGGCTTTGCGCCATCAGGATATTGCGCGCGGGATCGAGCCCGGCCGCGATCATGGCGGCGGCGACTTCGCGCGTGTGCTGGCGCAGCTCAGCCGGATCCTGCCACAGCGTGATGGCGTGCATGTCGACCAGGCAATAGAGGCATTCATAGTCGGATTGCAGCCGCACCCAGTTGCGCACCGCGCCGAGATAGTTGCCGAGATGCAGATTGCCGGTCGGCTGGATGCCGGAAAAAATGCGGTTCATCGAATTCCCCTGGGTTGAGCCGCGCAAGGTGCGCGAGCGAATGCTTGCGGTCAAGCCTGGGGATGGAGAGGTACTGTCTCAGTTTGCCTCTTATCCTTCGAGACGTGTTTCGCCTCATCCTGAAGGGACGCCCAGCCCTACAGGCTGGGCGGCTGTCTCGAAGGACAGGCGAAACACTCCTCAGGATGAGGCAAACTGAGACACTGCCGGTGGAAAGGCGGCTAGAACTTCTCCTCACCGCGATGGCGGACCGGATCGGGGAAGTCGCGGTAGAGCGCGAATGTGGCGTTGACGACCAGCGAATTGACGCCGAAATGGAACCCTTCGACCGGCTCGCGACGGCCGGCGACGCGTTCGAAGGCGGCGTCGAGCTGAGCCAGATTTTTGGTCTCGATGGTCAGATGGAATTCGCCGAGGCCGGGCGGGCCGAGACCGAGTTTCCTGCGCGTCAGCCGCCAGGCCTCGATCAGGCCTTGGCTTTGCAAATGCCCGAGATATTTGCCGACTTGCTCGGTAAAGACGATATCGCCGACGCCCGGCTTGAGATCGCACCACACGTGGTAGATGTCCATCGCGCGCCTTGGTCAGACCAGCTCGGCCAGCCGTTCCCAATTGCCCTTGCGGAGCTCATCGAGCACCGGGCCGATCGCGGTTCCGTTGTTGATGGCGGTGGCGATGTGCTTGCCGGTGCCGGGCGGGCCGACGAATACAGCGCCGACCAGCTTGCCGTTTTCAAGAATGAGTTTGCGATGAATGCTGTCGTCGCCGTCGTCGTTGCCGATGACCTCTTGCGTGTCGCCGGCCGGCTCGGTGAGGCCGAAGCCCCTGACATCGATTCCTTCGAGCTTGAGGCTGACCAGGGTGCTGGGCGCGGCGTAGTCGGCGACGCGGCCGAACATCGCTCCGACCGCGACCGCGGCCTGGGCATTGGCGACCGCCCACAACCCGCCGATCGAGCCGGGCAGTTCGGCCACGTCGCCGACCGCGAAGACATTGGGATCGGAGGTGCGCATCGACGCGTCGACGACGATGCCGCGATTAACCTTGAGCCCGGCGGCCTTGGCCAGCTCGATATTGGGCGCGACGCCGGCGGCGGCGAGATACAGATCGGCGGGAATCTCGGTCCCGTCGCTAAGCGTGATCGATGTGATCCGGTCGGTGCCGTTGATCCTGGCCACCGACACATCGGTTTTGACCGTGACGCCCAGCCCATCGAGGAATCGCATCAGGATGCCGCTGCCGCGCGCGTCGAGCTGGCGATTCATCAAGCGCGGGCTGCGTTCGAGGATGGTCACTTCGAGATTGAGATGGCGCAGCGCATCGGCCGCCTCGACGCCCAGCACGCCGCCGCCGGCGACCACCGCGTAACGGCATTCCTTCTCCTGGCGCCAGCGCCGGATCGCGACCGCGTCGGAGGCCTCGCGCAGCACGAAACAGCCGGGCAGTTCCGAACCCTCGGCCGGCGGCATCACCGCCCGCCCACCCTGGGCCATGATCAGCCGATCATAGGGCAGTACTTCGCCGGTGCCGAGCCGGACTTCGCGTTTGTCGAGATTGACCGCGCTGGCCACGGTGTTGAGCCAAACGGTGATCTTGTGCGCCTCGGCCCAGTCGGGCGCGAGCAGATAGAGACCCTGCATGGCGCTGCGGCCATAGACCAGTCGCCCGATCGCCATGCGGTTGTAGAATTGGCGATCCTCCTTGGCGACCACATCGATCTTGCAGGACGGGCTGGCGCGCCGCACTTCGTCGGCCGCGCTGGCGCCGGCGGCGCCATTGCCGATGATCACGACGCGCGCGATGCCGGCCTTGAGGCCGAAATCGATCTCGGGCGCGACTTCCGGCGGCGCGGGCAGGCTGCGCGGGTCGACCGCGATGTCGATGGTGACGCCGCCCTTGGGCGCGCGACAGACGCAGGCCATGCGGGCGCGCCCTTCGAGACCCAGCCGGCGCAACGTGGCAAGTTCGTCCTTGCCGGGCTCGCTGAGACTGCCCATGCCCTCGATGATCGCCACGGGATCGGCGCCGCACACGCCCATGCGGCACCCGTAATCCATCTTGAGTCCGGCCGACTCGATGCCTTCGAGCAGCGAGCGGCCGGGTTCGGCGGCGAAGCTGCGCCCGGAACTGCGCTCGACCACGAGATCGTTGGCGGCGCCGCTGGCGGCGCGGATGGTCGCGGTCTTGACGCCGACCTTGGGCTGGGCCGTCTTGATCTTGGCGAAGGCCTGTTCCGAGCGTAGCCCGTTATAGAGAACTGCCGCCGACAGCGCCGCGATCAAGACCAGGATTATATAGCGGCCGGTCATCACCGCCACGCTCAGGCCGAAGACCGTGAAGTCGCCATTTTCGGCCGGCACGTTCTGGCCCGACAGCGTGACGAAAGTCTGAACCAGGAACAGCGAGTTGAACCAGTAATAGATCAGCAAGGCGCCCATGGCGAAAACGGCCGAGGCCTTGTAGGCGCTGACGCGTACCAGCCCGGTCAGCGCCATGTAGCAGCCGAGCGAAACGGCGATCGCGCCGGCCAGTTCGACATAATAGGCGAACAGACCGACGATATGCGGGTTCTCGACCAGATAGAATCCCGCGGCGAAGCCCGGCAATCCGCCGATGAAGAATTTCTTGTGGCCGGCATACCACGGGTCGGGATCGGCCAAGTCGCCATGGATCGCGGCCTTGGGGTTGAAGTCGTAGCAATTCTTCTGGCAGCCGACACAGGTCGGGCAATAGCCGTTCTTGACCATGACGACCGGCGCGTTGCCATAGGCGCGCTGGATCGGCGCCAGCGGGCAGAAGGTGCCGCACCATCCGCTGCGGCCCTTGAACACCAAGCCGCCGACGAAGGCCAGCGCCAGCGCGATCGACATCAGGGCGATCAGGCTGAGCGGGTTAATGTTGAAATAGACCCAGCGCAGGCTGACCAGCAGGAAGAAGGTCAATACCGAGATGAGATAGACGGCGTTCTTCCACGATGCCGGCAAGGTCTTGTTGAAGCCGAAGCCGAAGGTGCGCGGCAATTGATTGAGAAAGGCCATCGGGCAGACCTGGCGCCACAATCCCGGCATGAAGGCGAAGATGGCCGGCAGCAGCGGAATCGTCAGCCGCCAGAACAGCATGAAGCCGGTGGTGGGATAGGCGGCGACGACCCAGATCATCAGCCCGGCCACGACCAGGGTGGCGATGCGCATGGCCTGCCAGAACCATTTCGGGAATCGCGACGGGAGTTCGAGATAATTGGGAAACGGATTCGCCGCCGGGATGGCGACCGCGGCGGCGGATGCGGCGCGCTCGGCCATGTCAGACTTTCTTATTGGTGAGATAGCGCAGGCGGACCGCGAGCGTCTTGCCCAGGTCGAACAGGATGCGGCGCGCCAGCATCGGCTCCCAGGCGGCGAGATGCTCGAAATTCTGGCGGGTGACGCGGATCGCGGTTCCCTTCTCGACAGCGCGGATCGTGGCGCTGCGCGCACCCTTGTCGAAGAACGCGACCTCGCCGAACACCGAACCCTCGGCGATGACACTGAGCCTGACCTGCTCGCCGCCCGAATTCGAGACGATGACCTCGCAGCTTCCCTCGGTCAGGATGTAGAAGGAGTCGTCCATTTCGCCGGACCGGATCAGGTCTTCGCCCGACCGGAATCGCCGGGTCTCGACCAGCGACAGGATTTTCTTCCAATCCGCCTCGTCGAGGTCGCCGAGGAAGTTGACGTCCTCGATGGGCGCTTCCTCCCCCGCCTCGGTGGGGTAGTCGAACAATCCCATGGTCGCCGAACCCTTCCCGCCGGCCGCTTTGCGCCGGACCTAACCTATATAGCCCGGACCAAGAACATCACAATTCGCCGGTGCGGTCAAAGCCGCCAGAGCCGGATCGGGGGGACCCGGTCAGAGATCCGGGCCGGCGCCGATTTCGCTGGCCGATGAACGGGTTCCACGACGCAGCCAGCCCCGCACCTCTTGAATCCGCAGGGCGCCGAGCAGCTGCGCGGCAATCGCGTAAACGACGATTCCGATGACGATCAGCATGGCCAGTGCGACGAAACGGATACCCGGCTCGGCGAGCCAGTGTTCCAGCACCCGCCGGGCGCCCTCCAACACCGCCGCCATGACAGCCGCCGCCGCGATCATGCGGAACGAGCGGCGCTCGTTGCGCTTGTCGATATGGAACCAGCCGCGCCGCTCCAGCAGCCAGACCAGCAGGATCACATTGACCCAGGCCGAGACCGACGTGGCCAGGGCCATGCCGAGATAGGAGAGATAGCGGGCCAGGATCAAATTGAGGATCACGTTGATCACCATCGCCGCGACGGCGATGCGCACCGGCGCCCTGGTATCTTCGCGCGCGAAGAAGGCGGGGGTGAGAACCTTGATCAGCACATAGGCGGGCAATCCGCCCACCAGCATACTGAGCGCGCCGGTCACCGCATCGCCATCGGCGGCACCGAAATGGCCGCGCTCGAACAGAATGGCCACAAGCGGCCGGCCGATCACCAGCAGCGCGGCGGTGGCCGGCAAGGTCAGCAGCAGCACCAGCTCCATCGCCCGGTTTTGCGATTCGACGGCGGCGACCGTATCGCCGGATTTGAGCTGGCGCGACAGCATCGGCAGCAGCGCCGTGCCGGCGGCCACACCGACCACGCCAAGCGGCAATTGGTTGATCCGTTCGGCGTAGTTGAGGTAGCTCACCGCGCCCTCGACCACGGTCGAGGCGATCATGGTGTTGACCGCGAGGTTGATCTGGTAGACGCCGGCGCCGATCGCGCCGGGCACGATGCGCTTGAGCATTGTCTTGACCTCGGGCGACAGTTTCGGCCAACGCGGCCGCAGCGGCATGCCGGCGCGGCGCACCGAATAGATCAGCCACAGAAACTGGGCGACGCCCGAGGCGAATACGCCCCAGGCCATGGCATGGCCGGGAGTCGGCGTGTAGGGCGCGAGCAGAACCAGCACCGCGACCGAGACGATGTTGAGTAAGACGGGCGTGCCTGCCGCCGCCGCGAAACGGCCGAGCGCGTTGAGCACCCCGCTTTGCAGGCTGACCATCGAGATCAGCAGCAGATAGGGAAAGGTGATGCGCGACAGCGTGGTCGCCAGTTCGAGCTTGCCCGGCTCGTCGCCGAAGCCCGGCGCCAGCACATCCATCGCCCAGGGCATGATGATTTCCATCACGGCGACGAACAGCAGCAGCGTCCAGGTCAGCACCGCCAGACAGTGCTCGGCGAATTCCTGGGCGGCGGCGCGACCGCCATCTTCGAGCTTGCCGGCGAACAGCGGCACGAAAGCCGGGTTGAACGCGCCCTCGGCGAACAGCGAGCGGAACAGATTGGGGAAGCGGAAGGCGACGAAGAAGGCGTCGGCCACGAAACCGGCGCCGAGATAGCGGGCCACCAGCATCTCGCGCACCAGCCCGGTGATGCGCGACAGCACGGTCCAGCCGCCGATGGTGGCGATCGCCCGGCCGAGATTCACGGCGAAATGAGGTCCGTCACGATCCCTACTGCGCCGCCGCGACCAGGGCCTTGGCGGCCTGGACCTCGATCGGATCGCGCACCGCATCGAGCAGGGCCTGGCGGATTTCCCCGATCTTGCCCTCATGCTCGACCTTCAGGCCGAATATGTCCTTGACGTAAAACACGTCGACCACGCGCTCGCCATAGGTGGAGACATGGGCCGAGGCGATCTGCAGATTGAGCCGGGTGATCGCGGCCGTGATGTCATAGAGCAGGCCGAGCCGATCGCGGCCGTTGATCTCGATCACGGTGTGCGTGGCGCTGGCATTGTTGTCGACGATGACGCGCGGCGGCACGCGGAACAGGCCGGCGCGATTGGCGGCATGATCGCGCCGCGCCGCCACTTCGCGGCCGAGACGCAGCCGGTCGGCCAAGGCCTGCTCGATATTGATGGAGAGCTTGGCCAGCCGCGCCGGGCTGGCGAAGGCGCCACCCTCGGCGTCCTGGATCAGGAATGTGTCGAGCGCCATGCCGTTGGCCATGGTGATGATCTTGGCGTCGACGATCGAAGCGCCCGACAGCGCCATCGCCCCGGCGATCTGCGCGAACAGGCCGGGGTGGTCGGGCGTATAGACGGTCAGCTCGGTGACGGCCTGGGCGGTGTGGACGCGTGAGTCGATGGTCAGCGCCTGCTTGGCCATTTCGGCTTCGCGCATCATCAGGGCATGGCGCAAATGCGTGGCGGTGTCGAACGACACCCAGTAGCCGGGATAGCCGCGCGTCATATGCAACTCGATCTCGGCCGGCTTCCAGATTCCCTTGAGCGCCTGGCGCAGCGCATCCTGGGCCTGGTTGACCTGGCGGTCGCGTTTTTCCGCCTGGATGCCCGCGGCCATCATGTCGAGCGCGCTGTAATAGAGCGAGCGCAGCAACCCGGCCTTCCAGGCGTTCCACACGGCGGGACCGACGGCGCGGACATCGGCCACGGTGAGCACGAGAAGAAGCTTCAGCCGCTCGGGGCTTTGCACCACCGAGATGAAATCGGCGATGGTTTGGGGATCGTCGATGTCGCGCTTATAGGCGGTGCGGGTCATCAGCAGATGCTGTTTGACCAGCCAGCTCGCGGTTTCGGTTTCGTCGTCGGTCAGGCCGAGCCGAGGCCCGAGCTTGAGCGCGATCTCGGCGCCGAGTTCGGAATGGTCGCCGTTGCGGCCCTTGGCGAGATCGTGCAGGAACAGTCCGAAGAAGAGCGCGCGGCGCGAGCCTTCGTCGGCGATGGCGCGCATCACTTCGCTGGCCGCCGGCGCGTCGGCGACGAGATCGCCGCGCTCGAGCCGATGGAGGATGCCGATCGCCTGGATGGTGTGCTCGTCGACCGTGTAGACGTGATACATGTCGTATTGCATCTGCGCCACCACCCGGCCGAAATCGGGGATGAAGCGGCCGAGCACACCGGCCTCGTTCATGTGACGCAGCGCGCGCTCGGGATCCTTGCGCGCGGTCAGCATGTCCAGGAACAGGCGATTGGCGAGGGGATCGCGGCGCACCGCGCCGTCGATGCGCTTGAGGTTGCGGCTGATCTGGCTGAGCGCCTCGGGATGGACGTCGAGATCGTTGGCATGCGCGACATGGAAGATGCGGATCATCTCGACCGGATCTTTGGCGAAGGCGTCGGGCTTGGTGGTGTTGAGGCGGATGCCGTCGACCAGGAACCCGTCGATCTCGCGCGCGGCGCCGGCGGCGCGGAAGCCCTTGGGCCGGCGCTTGTTCTGATCTTCGAGCAGCGCGCAGAAGATGCGGGTGAGATCGCCGACATCCTTGGCAATGAGAAAATAATGCTTCATGAAGCGCTCGACGCCGAGCTGGCCGGCATGATCGGTGTAGCGCATCCGTCGCGCGATCTCGGGTTGGACCTCGAAGGTGATGCGGTCGTCCATCCGCCCGGTAATGAAGTGGAGGTGGCAACGCACCGTCCACAGGAATTGCTGGGCCTTGGCGAAACGCGTGGCGGCGTCCTGCGAGAGATGGCCGAGCGCCACCAACTCGCCGACCTCGCCGACGCCATAGAGATATTTGGCGATCCAGTAGAGCGTGTGCAGATCGCGAAGGCCGCCCTTGCCGTCCTTGACGTTGGGCTCGAGCACATAGCGCGGCTCGCCTAGTTTCGCATGGCGATCGTCGCGCTCGGCCAGCTTGGCCTCGACGAACTGTTCCTGCGTGCCGGGCACCACCTCGGCGCGGTAGCGCGTGGTCATCTCTTGGAACAGCGCCTGGTCGCCCCATAGCCAACGCGCTTCCAGCAGCGAGGTGCGGATGGTGAGATCGGCGCGCGCGCCCTTGATGCATTCCGCCACCGTGCGGGTGGAATGGCCGACCTTCAGCCCCAGGTCCCAAAGGATGTAGAGAATATACTCGACCACCTTCTCCAACCGGGGATCGCGCTTTTTCGGCATGAGGAATTGCAGGTCGATATCGGAATGGGGAAACATCTCGGCCCGGCCATAGCCGCCGACCGCGACGATGCTCATGGCTGCGGCCGGCGAAACCCTGCCGATCATGCCGGCCAGACCCTTGCTCTTGGTGGCGCCACCGGCGCCGGCATATTCGTGATCCATCGCGAAGTCGTGGGCGACGCGGACCAGTTGGTCGATCAGGAATGTATGCTCGCGGATGGTCTCGGCGCCGACCCCTTCGATTTCGAAACGGCGGCGGATTTCGGCATAGCCGGCCTGATAGGCAGCCTTGACCGCCTCGAGCACCTTGC
>Ga0265313_10003283_pt1 | contig 13282 bp, 12 predicted proteins | sample 4123metaG_FD_203122 | JGI IMG/M metagenome (GOLD analysis project Ga0265313, IMG submission 203122) | Rhizosphere microbial communities from Carex aquatilis grown in University of Washington, Seatle, WA, United States - 4-1-23 metaG | ecosystem: Host-associated > Plants > Roots > Rhizosphere >...
GTGATCTTTCCGGTTGCGTTTTGGGTCGTGGCCATAAATCTCTCCTTCGAACTGCTGGCGCTCAAACCACGGTCAACGTGACCGGCACGTTGCCGCGCGTCGCGCGTGAATAGGGGCAAATCTTGTGAGCGTCCTCGACGAGGGCCTGAACTTTCGTCTTGTCGGCCCCGGGAAGAGCGACCTTGATCTCGGCCTTGAAACTGAAACTCACGTCGTCCTTGTCCATCGACAGCGCGACGGTGACGCGCGCGTCCTGGCCATCGAGGCCGTGCTTCTTGGCGAGCACGAGAATGGCTTGGCCGAAACAGGATGACCAACCGAGCGCGAATAGCTGCTCGGGGTTATGGCCGTCGCCATTGCCGCCGAACTCCTTTTGCAGCGCCATTGCCAGAGCGAGGCCGTTATTTTCCAGCACCGCGCGGCCGTTGCGGCCGCCCTTGGTTGTTGCCGAGACTGTGTACGCCATGACGTCCTCGGTTACAGCGCTTCCGCGCCGGAGATGATCTCGATCAGTTCCTTGGTGATCATCGCCTGACGGGTGCGGTTATAGGTGAGCGTCTGCTTGCGGATCATTTCGCCGGCGTTGCGGGTGGCGTTGTCCATCGCGCTCATGCGCGCGCCCTGCTCGGACGCGGCGTTTTCGAGAAGCGCGCGGAACACCTGCACCGACAGATTGCGCGGCAACAGCTCGGTGAGGATGTCGGCTTCCTCCGGCTCGTATTCATAGGACGCGGCCGGCCCGGCACCTTCCGCGGCCTCGAACACCGGCGGGATGACCTGCTGCGCGGTCGGGACCTGCGCGATCACCGAGCGGAAGCGCGAGAAGAACAGCGTGCAGACGTCGAATGCGCCCTCGTTGAACAGCGCCAGAATTTTGGCCGCGACCATATCGGCCTGCGCGAAGCCGATCTGCTTCACGCCGCGCAGCTCGATGGTTTCGATGATGTATCTGCCGTAAACGCGGCGCAGCTGGTCGGCGCCCTTGCGGCCGACGCAGAGGATCTTCACGTCCTTGCCGTCGGCGATCAGCGCGTTGATCCGCTCGCGCGCCAGACGCACGATGGACGAATTGAAGGCGCCGCACAGGCCGCGCTCGGCGGTACACACCACCAGCAGATGCACCTTGTCGCTGCCGGTTCCGGCCAGCAGCTTCGGCGCCGAGTCGCTGCCCGCTACCGCCGCGGCGATCGAGCTCAGCACCTTGCCCATGCGCTCGGCGTAAGGACGCGCGGCTTCGGCCGCTACCTGCGCGCGGCGCAGCTTCGACGCCGCGACCATCTGCATGGCCTTGGTGATCTTCTGCGTCGCCTTGGTGGAGGCGATGCGAACGCGCATGTCCTTGAGCGAGGCCATCTCGGCTTACTGTCCGTGCTTTAGGCGAACGTCTTGGCGTAGTCGTCGACGATGCCCTTGAGCTTGGCTTCGTCGGCGCTCGACAGGTCACCGCTCTTGCGGATCGAGTCGAGCAGGTCGTTGTGCTTGCTGCGCAGCAGCGACAGCAGGCCGCTTTCGAACTTGCGGACCTGCGCCACCTCGAACTTGTCGAGATAGCCGTTGACGCCGGCGTAGATCACGGCGACCTGTTCTTCCATCTTCAACGGCGAAAACTGCGGCTGCTTGAGCAACTCGGTCAGGCGGGAGCCGCGCGCCAGCATGCGCTGGGTGGTCGCGTCGAGGTCGGAGCCGAACTGCGCGAAGGCCGCCATCTCGCGGTACTGCGCCAGCTCGCCCTTGATCTTGCCGGCGACCTTCTTCATCGCCTTGGTCTGCGCGGCGGAACCGACGCGCGACACCGACAGGCCGACGTTCACCGCCGGACGGATGCCCTGATAAAACAGGTCGGTCTCCAGGAAGATCTGGCCGTCGGTGATCGAAATCACGTTGGTCGGGATGTAGGCGGAGACGTCGTTGGCCTGCGTCTCGATCACCGGCAGCGCGGTGAGCGAGCCGGCCTTGTTGGCGTCGTTCATCTTGGCCGCGCGCTCCAGGAGGCGCGAGTGCAGATAGAACACGTCGCCGGGATAGGCTTCGCGGCCCGGCGGGCGGCGTAGCAGCAGCGACATCTGGCGATAGGCGACCGCCTGCTTGGACAGGTCGTCATAGATGATGACGGCGTGCATGCCGTTGTCGCGGAAATATTCGCCCATGGTGCAGCCGGCGAACGGCGCCAGGAACTGCATCGGCGCCGGATCGGACGCAGTCGCAGCGACGATGATGGAATAGTCGAGTGCACCCTGCTCCTCGAGCACCTTGACGAACTGCGCGACGGTCGAACGCTTCTGGCCGACCGCGACGTAGACGCAGTACAGCTTGATCTTCTCGTCGGGCTGCGCGTTGAGCGGCTTCTGATTGAGGATGGTGTCGAGCGCGATAGCGGTCTTGCCGGTCTGGCGGTCGCCGATGATGAGCTCGCGCTGGCCGCGGCCGATCGGAATCAGCGCGTCGATCGCTTTCAGGCCCGTCGCCATCGGCTCGTGCACCGACTTGCGCGGGATGATGCCCGGCGCCTTGACGTCGACGCGGGCGCGCTTCTCGGCCTTGATCGGGCCTTTGCCGTCGATCGGGTTGCCGAGTGCGTCGACGACGCGGCCGAGCAGGCCCTTGCCGACCGGCACGTCGACGATCGCGCCGGTGCGCTTGACGGTCTGGCCTTCCTTGATCTCGCGGTCGGAGCCGAAGATGACGATGCCGACGTTGTCGCTCTCGAGATTGAGCGCCATGCCGCGCGTGCCGTTCTCGAACTCGACCATCTCGCCGGCCTGCACGTTGTCGAGGCCGTAGGCGCGGGCGATGCCGTCACCGACCGAGAGCACCTGGCCGACTTCGGAGACCTCGGCTTCCTGGCCGAAGTTCTTGATCTGCTCTTTGAGGATGGCGGAAATTTCTGCGGCGCGGATGTCCATCAGCGGGCCTCTTTCATCGCAATCTTGATTGCATTGAGTTTGGTGCGGAGAGATGAGTCGACCATGCGGCTGCCGACCTTGACGATCAGCCCGCCGATGATGGCGGGATCGATCTTGACGTCGAAGTCGATGTCCTTGCCGCCGGTCACCGATTTGAGCGCGCCCTTGAGCGCCTCGATATTGCTGTCGCTGAGCTTCTCGGCGACGGTGACTTGCGCCAGCACCTCGCCCTTGTGGCGGGCGACCAGTCCGCGATAGCCGCGGATCATGTCGCGCACCGCGAACAGGCGCCGGTTGGTGGTGATGACGCGCAGGAAGTTGGCGGCGATGCCTTTGATGCCGGCCTTGTCGAGAATGGCGCCGAGCGCGGCGAGTTGCTCGTCGGCGCCGAACACCGGGCTGCGCACCAGCCGGTTGAGATCGGCGCTGTCTGCGATCAGCGCGTCGAAGGCGTCGAGGTCTTTCTTGACCGCGTCGGTCGCCTTCTCCTCGAGCGCAAGCTCGAACAGGGCGTGGGCATAACGGCCCGCCATGCCGGATACGATGGGTTGTTCGGCTGCCACCGGGGACGCTCTTTCTTACCTTCACTCACAGGCCGGGCGCCGTCGCGGATGGCGGCGCAAATTATTGGAATCCAAGAGGGAATTCCGATTCCCGGCGGCAGAGCGAAAGCCCTCTGGAACCCCCGAAAATCGATGGCTAGCTAACACAGGGGTAAGAACGGCGCAACAATTCGCGCCGGTCAATACCGCCTCGGGCGTGGGCTGGCGGCCGCCCGCCAGACGCACAGCACGCATGCTACGGCCGGCGCTCGCGGCGCGGACAGGCCCGGTATAGCCTCCCGCGCCACCTCTCCTCTGGCGCCGCCGGGTTCATGCCATTGATCGTTCGACGAGGCCTGCCGTGAAGGCCGATAGCGCCGGCACGGCCAAATTGCTGGTTGTCATGTTGGCCTTCGCGTGGGGGCTCAACTGGATCGCGGCCGCCTTTGCGCTAGAGGAAGTGTCGCCATGGAGCCTGCGCGTCGCCGGTTCGGGAATCGGCGCCTCGGTGCTGTTCCTGTTCGCCTACCTGACCGGCCATAACCTTAAAGTTCCGCGCGGCGAGCACGTCCACGTCATGGTGGCGGGCTTCTTCAACGTCGCTTCGTTTCAGATCCTGTCCGGCTTCGCCCAGCTGAGCGGAGCGACCAGCCGCGCGATCATCATCACCTATTCGATGCCGATCTGGACCACGATGTTGAGCCGCGTGCTGCTTGGCGAACGCCTCAACGCCATCCGCTGGCTCGCCTTCGCACTCTGTGTCGTCGGTCTTTCAGTCCTGGTCTGGCCCTTGGTCGTGTCCGGGATTCCGCCTTTCGTCTTCTACTCGCTCGGCTGCGCGCTGAGCTGGACCATTGCCACGGTCTACCTGAAATGGGTGAAGGCGACGGTGCCGCCCCTCGCCAACGCCGCATGGCAATTGCTGTTCGGCCTTGTGTTCATTGTGATCGGCACCGTGATCTTCGAAGGCCATCCGCGTCTGTGGCCGCTGCACGGCACGACAATTCTGGCGGTGCTCTACGTTGGACTGTTCGGCGTTGGTCTCGCGCACTTTCTGTGGTGGTCGATCGTCGACCGGCTGCCGACCATCACCGCCTCGCTCGGCTCGCTGCTGGTGCCGGTCATCGGCGTCAGCGCCTCGGCCGTGATTCTCGGCGAGCGACTGTCCGTGCCCGACATCATTGGCTTCGCGCTGATCTTTGCCGCCGCCGCCTGCGTGCTGCTGCAGCCGGGCGTGAAGCACGCCGAGATGCCGGAATGAGCGCGAAAGGTCATGACGCCGGCGGCAGCGCGCGGCTGCTGGTCGTGCTCGTGGGACTCGGCTGGGGCTTCAACTGGGTCGCCGCCCGATTCATCCTCGAGGCGCTGCCGCCTTGGACCATGCGTGCGGTCGGCATCGGCCTTGGCGACCTCACGCTATTTGCAGCGGCGGTTTTGGCCGGCGTCAGCCTCGCGGTGCCGCGCGGCGAGCGCGGCAAGATCCTGATCGCCGGATTCTTCAACGTCGCCATCTTCAACGTCTGCTCGGCCTACGCGCAGGTTTACGGCACCACGTCGCGGGCGATCGTCATCGCCTATTCGATGCCGATCTGGTCGGCGCTGCTGGCGCGCTTCGTGCTCAAGGAGAAGCTCACCGCCGCGAAGCTGGTGGCGCTCGCGCTGTGCGCCACTGGCCTCGGCATCCTGATCTTTCCGCTGGCGCGCAGTGGCTTTCCGCTCGGTGCCCTGTTTGCGCTGGGCTGCGCATGGAGCTGGGCCGCCGGCACCATCTATCTAAAATGGGCAAAGATCCGCGCCGCGACCTTGGCGGCGGCTGCATGGCAGTTGCTGGTCGGATGGCTGATGCTTGCGGCCGGCACGCTGATGTTCGACGGCGTGCCGAATTTCTTCCTGGTGACACCTCATATTGCGGGCTGGATCGCCTACAACGGTCTGATTGGAATGGGACTTGCCTATTTCCTGTGGTTCGTCGTCATTGACCGGCTGCCGGCGATGACCGCCTCGCTCGGATCGCTCCTGGCCCCCGTCGTCGGTGTCCTCGGCTCGGCGTGGCTGGTTGGCGAGCGCCCCAGCCTTTACGACATCATGGGCTTTGCCTGCATTTTCGCCTCGGCGGCATCGGTGCTGCTGCAGCCGAGCATCAAGCACGATGAGATGCCGGAGTGAGTTGATCGCACTTGCGGCTGCTTGTGCGCGATTGCCGCAGCCTTCGGCCACCGCTCTTCCGCCCAGGCCTGTCCGTCGCAATATGTTGGAAGCAAACACCGCCGTCCGCGTGCAGGAGGAAATCCCAATGGCACCCCTATCCAAGACACCGACAAACGAGACAAGTAAAATTCCCGGCACCGAACTCGCGCCCTCGCGCATCGCGCTCGGCACCTGGGCGATCGGCGGCTGGATGTGGGGCGGCAGCGACGACGCGCTGTCGATCCGCACCATCCAGTCGGCCATCGATCGCGGCATCACGCTGATCGACACCGCGCCGGTTTACGGCTTCGGGCACGCGGAAGAGATCGTCGGCCGGGCGCTCAAGGACGGCGGCCGCCGCACGAAGGTTGCGATCGCCACCAAGGTCGGTCTCGACTGGAAAGACGGCAAGCCGTTCCGCAACGCCAGCCGGAGCCGCATCATGAAGGAGATCGACGATTCGCTGCGTCGCCTGCAGACCGACGTCATCGACCTCTATCAGGTGCACTGGCCCGACCCGAACGTGCCGGTCGAGGAGACCGCCGGCGCGCTGAACGACCTGCGCAAGGCCGGAAAGATCCGCGCCATTGGCGTCAGCAATTTCTCGCCCGAGCAGATGGACAAATTCCGCGCCGTCGCACCGCTTGCCGCCACCCAGCCGCCGTACAATCTGTTCGAGCGCCAGATCGAACGGGATGTGCTGCCTTACAGCCGGCGCAACGGCATCGTGACTCTCGCCTACGGCGCGCTGTGCCGCGGGCTGCTTGCCGGCAAGCTAGCGGCGGACACGAAATTCTCCGGCGACGATCTGCGCCGCAACGATCCGAAATTTCGGGCCCCGCGCTTCGAGCATTACCTGCAGGCGGTGGAGCAACTCGACCGTTTCGCCTCGGAGAATTACGGCAAGCGCATCGTTCACCTTGCGCTGCGCTGGATTCTCGACAAGCAGGGCGAAGGTTTCGCGCTCTGGGGCGCCCGCAAACCGGAGCAGTTCGATCCGCTCGACGACGTCTACGGCTGGACCATCGACGCCGCCGCCATGGCGGAGATCGACCGCATCCTCGCCGCCAATATCAAGGACGCCGTCGGACCCGAATTCATGGCGCCGCCGGAGAAGGCCGCGGCCTAGAAAAAACTCTGCGGGTCGACGTCGACTTCGAGCTTGACGTTACCGCGCGGCTTGGGCGCCGCGCCGAGCCACTGGCGCAAATAGACCGACTGGTCGAAGGCACGCGGCGACTTTACCAGCAGGCGGAAGCGGTGCCGGCCGCGCACCACCGCGATCGGCGCTTCGGCGGGGCCGAGCACGCGCACCGCATCTTCGCGCGGCGCAATGTGGGCCAGCGTGCGCGCGTAGCTCTCCGCCTCGTGCCGCTCATTGGCCGTCACGATGAGGCTCGCCAGCCGCCCGAACGGCGGATAGGAGGTCGCCTCGCGCAGCGCGATCTCGCTGGAATAGAATGCCTCGCGGTCGCCGGAGATCAGCGCCTTCATCACCGGATGCTCGGGCTGGTGCGTCTGCAGCAGCCCGACGCCGCGCCCCTCCTCGCGGCCGGCGCGGCCGACCACCTGATGCAGCAGTTGGAACGTGCGCTCGCCGGCGCGCGGGTCGCCGTTGCCGAGGCCAAGGTCGGCATCGACGATGCCGACCAGGTTCAACTTGGGAAAGTGATGGCCCTTGGCCACAAGCTGGGTGCCGATCACGATATCGAAGCGGCCCTCAGCGACGTCGTCGAGTTCGGCGCGCAGCCGCTCCATCGATTCCACCAGATCGGACGACAGCACCAGGATGCGACTGCCCGGAAACAGCTCGGCCGCCTCGTGCTCGAGCCGCTCGACCCCGGGACCGACGGCGGCGAAGCTTTCGGTGGCGTGGCAATGCGGACATTCGACCGGCGGCGGCGTCGAGAAGCCGCAATGGTGGCACACCAGCCGCCGCTTGAAACGGTGATCGACCAGCCACGCATCGCAATTCGGGCATTGCATGCGGAAGCCGCAGGCGCGGCACAGCGTCAGCGGCGCGTAGCCGCGGCGGTTGAGGAACAGCAGCGCCTGCTCCTTGCGCTCGAGCGAGGTCTTCACCGCCTCGGCGAGCCGCGGCGAGATGAAGCGGCCGCGCGGCGGGCCCTCGCGCCGCATATCGATCGCCTCGACCATCGGCATGTGCTGGCCGCCAAAGCGCTCCGGCAACTGGATGCGCTTGTAGCGGCCGCGCCGGGCGTTCACTTCCGATTCGACCGACGGCGTCGCCGAGGCGAGGATGATTGGAATCTTGGCGACATTGCCGCGCACCACCGCCATGTCGCGGGCATGATAGTGGGCACCGTCTTCCTGCTTGTAGGCCGGGTCGTGCTCTTCATCGACGATGATGAGGCCGAGGTCGGCGTAAGGCAGGAACAGCGCCGACCGCGCGCCGACCACCACCGACACCTCGTTGGCCGCGACCGCCGCCCAGGTGCGCTGACGTATGCGCGGTGACAGCTGCGAATGCCATTCGGCCGGGCGAACGCCAAAACGCTCGGTGAAGCGGTCGAGCGATTGCGACGTCAGCGCGATCTCCGGCATCAGGATCAGCGTCTGCCGCTTCTTGCGGACGTTTTCCGCCACGGCCTCGAAATAGACTTCAGTCTTGCCCGAACCAGTGACGCCATCGAGCAGCGACACCGTATAGCCGCCCTGATCGACCGTGGTGCGCAGCGCGTCAGCCGCGGCGAGCTGTGTGAGAACGAAGTCCGGCTTGCGGAAATCCGGATCGGGGGACAGCGCCACCGGCTCCGGCGGCAGCACCACCGTGCTGAGCGCGCCCTCGTCGATCAGGCCGTCGATGACGCCGACGCTGACGCCGGCCTCGCGCGCGGCATCGCCCTTGGCGCGTGTCAGGCCGTCGGCAAACAGCCGCAACGCCCGCATGCGCGCCGGCGTCATTCTGGCGGGAGGAGGCCCGCCGAGATGCACGCCGACCCGCTCGCGGCCGGGCCCGAGATGCTCGCCCATGCGCAGCGCCATGCGCAGGATCGTGCCGCGCGGGCACAGCGTGTAGTCGGAAACCCAGTCGACGAACTTGCGCAGTTCGCCCTTGAGCGGCGGGACGTCGAGCTTCTCGGCGACATCCTTCATGCGGTTGTGCAGGCGCGGATTGGGCTCGGCGTTGTCGGCCCAGACGACGCCCATGCATGCGCCACGCGCGCCCAGCGGCACCGCGACGAGGTCGCCGGGCGCCAGCACGAGCCCCTCGGGCACGCGATAGGAATAGGTCTGGTCGAGCGCCACCGGCACCAGAACATCGACGACGCGGGCGGTCATGAGGATTTTGTGGCCGATTCCGGCTGCTTAAGGAAGGGTGAAGAAACCAATGTAATAACGGTCCCAGCAAGCGCCATGACCGATCAGACAAATATCGCCCCCGACGTTGCCGCCGAGACCGGCCATTGGCTGAGATTCCTCGGCGCCGAGAAGCGCATGTCGCCGAAAACGCTGGAAGCCTATGAGCGCGATGCCCGGCAGTTTCTCGGCTTCCTCGCCGGACACCTCGGCGGCGCGCCGTCGCTGAAGCAGCTTGCGAAGCTCACCCCGCAGGACGTGCGCGCCTTCATGGCGGCGCGGCGCGGCGAGGGCCTGTCCGGGCGCTCGCTGATGCGCGTGCTCGCCGGCGCCCGCTCCTTCGCGCGCTTCCTCGAGCGCAACGGCAAGGGCAAGGTCGGCGCGCTGTCTGCCGTGCGGGCCCCCAAGATCGCCAAGACTCTGCCGAAGCCACTGACTGCGAGTGCCGCGCGGCGCCTCACCGACACCACCTTGCGCGCCGGCGAAGCGCGCGAACCCTGGGTCATCGCCCGCGACGCCGCCGTGCTGGCGCTGCTCTACGGCTCGGGCCTGCGCCTGTCGGAAGCGCTGTCGCTCAGATGCGCCGACCTGCGCGCCGGCGCTGACGCGCTGACCGTCATCGGCAAGGGCAACAAAGCGCGCATGGTGCCGCTGCTGCCGCAGGTCGAAAAGCTCATCATCAATTACATCGCGCTGTGTCCCAATCTGCCGCCCGACGGCCCGCTGTTCGTCGGCGCGCGTGGTGGTCCACTGTCGCCGCGGATCGTGCAGCTCGCGATGGCGCGCCTGCGCGGCGCGCTCGGGCTGGCGGACACGGCGACACCGCATGCGTTGCGCCATTCCTTCGCCACGCATCTCTTGGCGCGCGGCGGCGACCTGCGCGCGATCCAGGAATTGCTTGGCCATGCCTCGCTGTCGACCACGCAGATTTACACCGCGGTCGACGCCGAGCGCCTGCTCGACGTCTATTCCAGTGCCCATCCCCGCGCCTAAATAATCGCTACTTGCGCCGCAGCGCGATTTCATAGCAACGTCGTCCACACATCATTTGTGCATGATCTTCACCGAAAACCGGTGCCCACTTTTCGGGATCATGCACGCAGGGGCCGACGATGAGCGCACACGAGAATCTCGAACACGCCGAGCACGCCGAACACGCTTCGCACGGCGGCAACAAGAAGATTGCGCTGCTGATTGCGGTGCTGGCGCTGTTCCTGGCGCTGTCCGAAACGCTCGGCAAGAGCGCGCAGACGACTGCCATCACCGACAACGTCGCCGCCAACGACCTGTGGGCGTTCTTTCAGGCCAAGACCATCCGCATGACCGTGCTGAGCACGGCCGCGGAACAGATGCAGATCGAGGCCGACCGCGCCGCCGATCCGGCCACCAAGGACCGGATCAACAAGACCATCGACACCTGGAAAAAGAACGTCGCCCGCTATGACGATGACCCGCCATCCAACGAAGGCCGCAAGCAGCTTGCCGAACGCGCCAAGGAGGCGGAACACAGCCGCGAACTCGCGCTGTCGCGCTATCACAATTACGAGTTCGCCTCGGCCGCGTTCCAGATCGGCATCGTGCTCGCGTCGGCGGAAGTCATCACCAGCATGGTCGTGCTGGGATGGCTGTCCGGCCTGCTTGGTGTTGCCGGTCTGGCGCTGAGCGCGATCGGCCTATGGGCGCCGAACGCGCTGCACTTCCTCTCGGCCGCGGGCGGGCATTAGCGCTAGACGCTTTAAGTTCGCACCCGCCCGCCGTCGACGTTGAGGGTCTGCCCGGTCATGAAGGCCGCGTCGTCGCTGGTGAGGAACGACACCACGCCGACCAGATCCTCCGGCACTTCGACGCGTTTGATCGCCTGCGTTTGCGCGACCGCGTCGAATTCGTCGTCCATGGTCTTGAAGCCGGGACGCGGCGCGCGAATGACGGTGCCCGGTGAGCGCGTCAGGCCCGGCGCGATGGCATTGACGGTAATGCTGTCGCCGGCGAGATCCGTCGCCAGCGCGCGCGTGAAGCCGACGATGCCGCCTTTGCTGGCGACGTAATGCGCAAACCCGGTCACCACCGAGCCGAGCGTCGATGACGCCATGTTGACGATGCGGCCCCATTTGCGCGCGCGCATGCCGGGGACGAAGGCGGCGCTGACCAGGAAGGTGCCGTCGAGGTTGATCGACATCACCTTGCGCCAGTCGGCAAAGGTCATTTCCGGGAAATTCTTCTGCGGGAAAATGCCGGCGCAGTTCACCACGATGTCGACATGGCTGAACTTGGCCTGCACCTCTTTCGCCATCGCGGCGACCGATTGCTCGGCCGCGACGTCGCATTTGACCGCGATCGCCTGACGCCCGGCCGCCTCCACCATTTTCACCGTGGCACTGCCATCGCCCAGATCGGCGATGGCGATGTGCACGCCGTCCTCGGCAAGCCGCTTGGCGAAGGCCTGTCCGATGCCACCCGCCGCGCCGGTGATGACGGCGACTTTATCCTTGTGACCCTTGGCCATGTTCAACTCCCTGATTTCTTAATCCCTCCCCTGAAAGGGGAGGGTCGGCGAGCGAAGCGAGCCGGGGTGGGGTCTCATTTCGCAACACCCCACCCGGCCGCTCGCGAAGCTCGCGGCCACCCTCCCCCTTCGGGGGAGGGACTAGCAAGCGCTACATGTGGATCGCACGTTTCGCCACCGCGAGCGCGGCTTCCTTGACCGCCTCGGGCAGCGTCGGATGCGCGTGGCAGGTGCGGGCGATGTCCTCGGCCGATGCGCCGAATTCCATGCCGAGCACGGCTTCGGCAATCATGTTGCCGGCATCCGACCCTATGATGTGCACGCCGAGCACGCGATCGGTCTTGGCGTCGGCCAGGATCTTCACGAAGCCGTCGGTCTGCTGATTGGCCTTGGCGCGGCCGTTGGCGGTGAACGGAAATTTGCCGACGTTGTAGGCGACGTTCGCCGCCTTCAGTTCCTCTTCGGTTTTGCCGACCGAGGCTATCTCCGGCATCGTGTAGACCACCGCCGGAATGACGTCGTAATTCACGTGGCCCGCTTGTCCGGCCAGGATCTCAGCGACCGCGACACCTTCGTCTTCCGCCTTGTGCGCCAGCATCGGCCCGGCGATGACGTCGCCGATGGCCCAGATGCCCGGCACGCTGGTCGCGTAATAATGATCGACCACGACGCGGCCGCGCTCGTCGAGCTTCACGCCCGCTTCCTTCACGCCGAGGCTCTCGGTGTATGGCGCGCGGCCGATGGCAACCAGAACGACGTCAGCCTCGATCGTTTCCGCCGCGCCGCCTTTGGCCGGCTCGACCGTCGCCTTGAGCCGCTTGCCGGATGAATCGACCGCGGTGACCTTCGACGACAGCTTGAACGTCATGCCTTGCTTTTCCAGCAGGCGCTGCGCCTGGCGGCGTACCTCGCCGTCCATGCCGGGCAGCGCGCCGTCGAGGAATTCGACCACCACGACCTCGGCGCCGAGACGCCGCCACACCGAACCGAGCTCGAGCCCGATGACGCCGGCGCCGACCACCAGCAGTTTCTCGGGCACCTTGTCGAGCGACAGCGCGCCGGTCGAAGACACGATGCGTTTCTCGTCGATCTCGATGCCGCGCAGGCGGGCGACGTCGGAGCCGGTGGCGATGACGATCGACTTCGTCTCCAGCGTCTGCGTCTTGCCGTCCGCCCCTTTCACCTCGACCTTGCCGGCCGAGACGATGCGCGCGATGCCGTGGATGCCGTCGATCTTGTTCTTGCGGAACAGGAAGTCGACGCCCTTAACGTTGCCGTCGATGGCGTCTTGTTTGAACTGCATCAGCGCCTTGTGGTCGAGCTTCGGCGTGCTGACGCCGATGCCCATCTTTGCGAATGAGTGGCCGGCTTCCTCGAACAACTCGGTCGCGTGCAGCATCGCCTTCGACGGGATGCAGCCGATGTTGAGGCAGGTGCCGCCGTAGGTCGCTTCCTTCTCGACGACTGCGGTCTTCAGGCCGAGCTGCGCCGCGCGAATGGCGCAGACATAGCCGCCCGGACCGCTGCCGATGACGATGAGATCGTAGGCCATGATCGTCTTTCGTTGGTTGCCAATTGAAATTCAGTGCGCGGGCGTGGCGACTTCCTCGCCATGCCCGTCCGCCCAGAGACCGTGCAGGCTGCCGTCGTCCGCCACAGCATAGATGATCGGCGTGGTGTTGCTGCCCCAATTTACGGTGAGGATATTGCCGGCGAGCGTGCCGACACCCTGGAACTGGCTGGCGCCTGTGACCCAGGCGAAGTCGTAGCGATCGCCGTTCGCCTTGACGTCAAGCGTGCCCGAATAGCGCGAGCCGTTCGGGTTC
>Ga0265313_10003284_pt1 | contig 13280 bp, 10 predicted proteins | sample 4123metaG_FD_203122 | JGI IMG/M metagenome (GOLD analysis project Ga0265313, IMG submission 203122) | Rhizosphere microbial communities from Carex aquatilis grown in University of Washington, Seatle, WA, United States - 4-1-23 metaG | ecosystem: Host-associated > Plants > Roots > Rhizosphere >...
GTATCGATCGGGATCACATTCCTCGCCTCCTATTTCCTCCTCGGCCACCAAACCGACATCAGACCGGAACTTTGGTGGGTGCTTTCCGTGATCATCAGCTGTGGTACGGTCGCGGGCGCCCTGATTCCCGAGTTCACGAAGATCTTTGTCAGCACGAATTCCCGCCACGTGAAGGAAATCACCAACTGTTCCAGGCACGGTGGCGCATCCCTCAACATCCTCTCCGGCCTGGTCGCCGGCGATTTCTCCGCATTCTGGATGGGCCTTGTCATCATGCTGCTGATGGCCGTTTCCTACTATTTCTCGCAGAATCCGGCGCTCCTCGTGCTGATGCCGGCGAAGTTCCTGTTTGCCGCGCCAATCTTTGGATTCGGCCTTGTCGCCTTCGGCTTCCTCGGCATGGGCCCCGTCACGATTGCGGTCGACAGCTACGGTCCTGTCACCGACAACGCCCAGTCCATTTACGAGCTCTCGCAAATCGAGGGCAGGCCCGGGATCGCGGCGGAAATCGAGAAGACCTTCGGGTTCAAACCGGATTTTGAGAATGCGAAGTACCAGCTGGAAAAGGGCGATGGCGCAGGCAACACGTTCAAGGCCACCGCCAAACCCGTGCTCATCGGCACCGCAGTCGTCGGCGCCACGACGATGGTCTTCGGCATCATCATGCTGCTGCAGGGCCTCTATGACGCCCAGGTCGCCTCGGGCATCGCCGGCCCCTTCAAGGAGGTCGTCAGCGCCCTGAGCATCGTGCAGCCCGAGATCATCCTCGGACTGATCATGGGCGGTGCGGTAATCTATTGGTTTACGGGCGCCTCCTGCCAGGCCGTCGTCACCGGCGCCTACCGCGCCGTCGTGTACATCAAGGACCACATCCATCTCGATGACAAAACCGCCTCCGAGAAGGACTCGAAGGAGGTCGTCCGCATCTGCACGGTCTACGCGCAGAAAGGCATGTGGAACATCTTCATCGTCGTGTTCTGCTTCGCCCTGGCCCTGCCGTTCTTCAACGCCTACTTCTTCATCGGCTACCTGATCGGCATCGCCTTCTTCGGGCTTTTCCAGGCCATCTTCATGGCCAACGCCGGCGGCGCCTGGGACAACGCAAAGAAGATCGTCGAGGTCGAGCTTCGCGAGAAGGGCACCGAGCTCCACGCGGCAACCGTCGTCGGCGACACCGTGGGCGATCCGTTCAAGGACACGTCGTCAGTCGCGATGAATCCCGTCATCAAGTTCACGACGCTATTCGGGCTCCTCGCCGTCGAAATCGCAGTCACGATGACCAACCAGGCCGCGAAGACCGCCATCGGCTGCGTCTTCTTCGCCATCGCGCTCGTCTTCGTCTACCGCAGCTTCTACAGCATGCGAATCCCCGAGGACAAGAAAGCCTGAGGCGCCGGCTTCCCAAGTTGATCTCCCTGAGGGCGGCAGCAAAGGCCGCCCTCTTTTTTTGCCAACCGGCAGGCTAGTGCAGGCTTGGAGTCGGCCTCCCATGCCTCAGAGTGGGTCTCACCTGTGCCCTACGAGGAATTCCAGCGCCTGTCGCCCAACCGGGATGTCGATCCGCCGAATGAGCAGCTCGGCGTCGTTTACCACCACAGCGAACTGGGATTCGACGAGACGATCGCCCTCATGCTGAAGCCGGCCAGCAGGGTGAGCTACCATTGCCTGATCGGGGCAAACGGCATCCGGTGCAGGCTTGTTCCCGATCCGCAGGTGGCCTGGCACGCCGGAGCATCCGCCTTTCGGGGACGCAGCCGGTGCAACGATTTCATGCTGGGGGTCGCATTCGCAGGGTCCACCGACCGGGCGCCGCTGAGCAGGGACCAGATTGCATCGGCCTTGGACTGGCTCCGTCCCCGATGGAGCGCCCGGGGTTGGGGGATCGGATGCATCACGGATCACAGGCAGGTGTCGCCGGGGCGGAAGAGCGACCTCAATCCGGCCGAGTGGGAGCGGCTGCGGGCGGCGATCTGCGCCGAATTTGAGTCCACTCCGTGATTGAAATTGGTCATCCATAGGCGCAGATATTCTCCGTCCGAAGACAGGAAACGGATGCCTCGCATCCAGCGAATCAGCAGCTTCCCCCATGCCGCTCCCAGACCAAACGCCGCGCCTGCCCAAGTGGCCCTTCCTCATCGGCGATGCCGCCCTCCTCTGCGCGGCGTGGCTTATTGCCGACCGCTCGAGTCAGCCCCTGCAGGCTGATGCAATCTACGCCATCGCCGGGTGCTGCGTTTTCGCCATCCTTGCCGGCGCGATTCCCTTCCTTTCCGACTATGCGCGAAAGCAGGACGAGTCCCTCGATGAGCGCCAGCGATCGCTCGAAGCCCTCGCTCGCACGGTCTCGGCCGCGTCCGAGCAGATTAGCATCGCGGCCGGCGGCTTCCATGAGATAGCCGAGATTGCGCAGAAGAATATCCGGCACGCCGAGCAGCTCCCGCAGAAACTGCACGAGAAGATCGCGGAATTCCAGGCCAGGCTTGCGCTGACTGCCGACGAAGAAAAGGAGGAACTTGAGCGCGAACTCGCCACCCTCCGCAGTTCAGAGAGCGAAAGGCTGGAGTCCATAGCGGACAAGGTCGCCAGGGCCGCCGCCGACTGGGCCAAGGTCGAATCCGCCGCCCAGAAACAACTTAATGCCACGAAGGCGCTTCTGGCCCAACTCGACGAAAACGTTTCCCGGCTCGAGAAGCGGGTCGGTCAATCGGGAGACGGGATCGCCGGCCCGGGCGCGGAATCGAAATCCGCCCCGGTTACTGCCGCGCCAAAACACGCCGATCATCCGGATCCGGCAATTCCGGCGCAGGAATCCCACCCGGCAACCGGACCGGCAGGCGTCGGGGGGCAGGAGGCGGCATCTCCCGAACCGGAGGTCAAGGCGGAGCCGCCCAAGGACGCACCAGGCCAGGACGGAACACCCGTCAAGGCCGAGCGCAAACGAAAGCCCAGGCGGCCTGCCGCGGCGAAAGCGCCGGCGGAGACGGCGGCGGTCCCGCCTGCGGATTCCGGCTCCGAGGTCAAGGCGACGGCACCCGCAAACCCCGAACTTCCATCCCAGGAAAAGGTCCCCATCCCGGCGCCATCCGAAAAGACCCGCGGCAAACGCACGGAATCCGACCCGCCGGAATCGTTCGGACTCGAATTCTCCCAGGCGTCACCCGACGACGGGGAGCCCGCGATCGCCGTGTCCGCCGACGGCGCAACACGCCTTCTCGTGACGGCCTACATCGGAATCGGCAACCGGCTGTTCATCCGGGGCGAGGGACCCGGGCTGAGCTGGGACAAGGGCGTGCCCCTGCAGTTCGTTTCCATCGGCCGCTGGAGCTGGGAGACATCGGACGCTACCGCTCCGGTGAAGTTCAAGCTCTACAAGAACGATGAAGCGGAGTTCCGCGGCCTCAACCCTCCCCCTCTGGAACCCGGCAAGCAGATGGAAATGACCGCGACGGTCTAGCTAGAAATTCAGGGCCTTGATGTCCCCGATCTTCACCTCGAACCTGTCGCTATAGGGCGTCACCCGCCTGAAGTCGGCGTAGCTGGCCTCGCGGGCTATTCCGAATGGAATAAAACCCATGATTCGGAGGCGGCCGCTGCCCTTCCACCAGACGAGGGCGGGAGTCGTGTTCTCCTTCACAACATCCAGGCGCCCCTCAAGGTCTCCCGAAACCACCTTGACGACGCCTGCGTACCGGAACGGCTCCCTGGGCCGCAGGGAGAATGAAGTGAGCGCCCCGAGGCGCTTGTCGACAGCCATGAACACCTCGAGCTTGTCGGCCGGGAACCGATCGCTCGCTCCCTTGAGAATCGGAACGAGAAAGGTAGCCAGCGCCGGAGTCTCTGCGGCGAGGGCCGCATGGTTCAGGTCGAGGACGTCCCCAAGCGTCTTCTCGCCGTGGTGCTTCATCGCCTTCCCCTTCTGGTAGTGCCAGATGCGCATGTCCAATTCCGATGGGGAATGGCCCGCGTACTTGATCAGCTGCCACTCCTGGCCGATGGGCTTTGAAGGATCGTATCGCTCGACCGTCGGTCCGCCCTCGGGCTTGCCGGACCTGTCGAACCGCAGCGTGCTCTGTGTAAAGGCCCAGTGATCCTCGTCGGCGATCAGCTTCCGGATCGCCTGGTCGAGCAGGCCGGGAGTCTCCGCGCGGAGCGGAATGGCAGTGAGCAGGATGGCGACAAGCGGCGTGAAACGCATGGAGAACCGGCCAATCTAAGCCAAGAATGCCGGTCGGCAAGCCGGGATTCAGGCAGAGGGAAAAAAAGCAGCCGGCTCCGGGGTCAAATCCGGCAGATCAGGAGCTCCCGCTCAAAAATCATCTCCCGCGGCAGGCGTTCGTGCAAATCCAGGAAGAGTTCCTCGTGCCCGGCCAGTTCGTTGCGCCATGCCCTGCGGTCGAACGCCTGCAGCTCGTCAAATCGGGCCCGCGGGAAGTCCATGCCGGTCCAGTCGATATCCTCGAACTGGGGCATCCATCCGATCGGAGTCTCCCGGCCAAGGGCCCGGCCGCGCGTGCGCTCGACGATCCATTTCAGCACGCGCATGTTCTCGCGGAAGCCCGGCCAGATGAATCTTCCGTCGGAATCCTTTCGGAACCAGTTCACGTGAAAAACGCGCGGCGTGTCGGCCAGCCGCTTTTGCATCCCGATCCAATGGCGGAAATAGTCCCCCATGTGATAGCCGCAGAACGGCAGCATGGCCATCGGGTCCCTGCGCACCTTGCCAACGGCCCCGTTTGCGGCCGCGGTCATCTCCGAGCCCATCGTCGCCCCCATGTACACTCCGGCGCTCCAGTTGAATGCCTGGTAGACCAGCGGCATCGTCGTCGCGCGCCGGCCGCCGAATATGATCGCGCTTATCGGCACGCCCTCCGGACTTTCCCAGGCCGGATCGATCGAGGGACATTGCGAGGCGGGAGCAGTGAACCGGGCGTTGGGATGCGCCGCCTTGGCGCCGGTCTCCTGCGCCGTCTTCGCAGTCCATACGCTGCCCCTCCAATCGAGGCATTCCGCGGGCGGCTCGTCCGTCATCCCCTCCCACCAGACGCTGCCGTCCGGGGTCAGCGCGACATTCGTGAAGATCGAATTCTTTGCAAGGGCCGCCATCGCGTTTGGGTTCGTCCTGGCGGACGTCCCGGGCGCGACCCCGAAGAATCCGGCCTCCGGATTGATCGCGCGCAGGCGGCCCTGCGCGTCCGGTTTCATCCAGGCGATGTCGTCGCCGACGGTCCATATCTTCCACCCCTTGTCCTTGAAGGGCTTCGGAGGAACCATCATCGCAAAGTTCGTCTTTCCGCAGGCGCTCGGAAAGGCCGCGGCGACATAGGTCTTCTCGCCGTGGGGGTCCTCGACGCCGAGGATGAGCATATGCTCGGCCATCCAGCCTCCGTCGCGGGCCATGTTTGAGGCGATGCGCAGGGCGAAGCATTTCTTTCCAAGGAGCGCGTTGCCGCCGTAGCCGGAGCCAAAGCTCCAAATCTCGCGCGTCTCGGGGAAATGGACGATGTACTTCTCGGGGTTGCACGGCCACCGCGCGTCCTTGACGCCGGGCGCAAGCGGCAAACCCACGGTGTGCATGCACGGGACGACCTGCTTCGCGCCCTTGTCGATCTCGGCGAATACGCGCAACCCGATGCGCGCCATGATCCGCATGTTCACAACCACGTACGGCGAGTCGGTCAGCTCCACGCCGATCTCGGACATGGGCGACCCCACGGGTCCCATGCTGTAGGGAAGGACATACATCGTACGGCCGCGCATGACGCCGGTGAACAGGTCCTTCAGCCTGGCGCGCATTTCCAGCGGATCCACCCAGTTGTTCGTCGGCCCCGCATCGTCCTTCGAATGCGAGCAGATGAACGTGCGTTCCTCGAGGCGGGCTACGTCGTTCAGATCGGACCGGGCGTAAAAGCACCCGGGCCAAAGCTTGGGGTTGAGCTTGATGAGCGAGCCCGCCTTGACCATCTCCGCGCAAAGAGTGTCGTATTCCTCCTGCGAGCCATCGACCCAGTGGATGGCCTCCGGCTGACACAGTTCGGCCATCTTTTTAACCCACTGCAGCAGCTGCTTGTTGGAGCTGAGCGGATTCGAAAGGCTGCGTCTCGTCATCGTCCGGGGGATCATGTTTTTGAGGCAACCCGAGTAAATGGGAAAGGCCAAATCGCCGACGAATGAAGTTATTTTCCGCCGGGCATTAGCAGGCCGGATGATCCGGCGGGTCCGGCTCCGTCGCTCCAGGGCGCCGGCTCAACGTGCACCGAAACATCCGTAATCCGCAACGAGGACGAAAGAAGTGCGTTTTTCACCTCGTGCGCGATCAGATGGCCCGCGCGGACGCTCAGCTCCCCGTCGACGCACACATGGATGTCGACCAGATGGTCGAGCCCGCTCTTCCGCACGCGGCACTTTTCCACCGCGCGCACCCCCTGAACGCCATCCGCGATGGTCCGGATCTCGTTTTCGACGGCTGCGGGCACGGCCGAATCCATCATTTCGCCCAGCGCCTTCTTGAGCATGGCGACGCCGTTGAAAACAACGACGACGCACGCAAACAGGGCTGCCCAGTCGTCAGCCGACTCCCATCCCCTGCCGCCCGCGACGGCGATCGCTATTCCGACAAACGCGGCCGCTGAGGTGATCGCATCGGCTCCGTGGTGCCACGCCTCGATTCCAAGCGCCAGGCTCCCGGCCCGGCTTCCCGCCCGGCCCATGCGGCGCGCAAACCAGATCTTGCTGGCGATGATCGCACAGAGGAGCGGAAGCGTCAGCCAGTGGGGACCCCGATGGGGCGTGACGATCAGGTGGGCCGCATGCCAGGCGACCAAACCCGCCGCGACAAAGATGAAGAAGGCGACACCCAGCGCGGCAAGCGGCTCGGCCCGCCCGTGACCGAACGGATGCCGGGCGTCGGGAGGGCGCGAGGCCACGCGGAAGCCGGTCCACACGAGGAACGACGACAGGACATCCAGGAGCGACTCGGTGCCGTCTGCGATCAGGGCGAAGCTGTGGCCGACGATGCCGCTCGAAAACTTGACCAGGGCGAGGAACCCGTTCAGCGCGATTCCCCCAAGGACAAGCTGCGCGCCCGCCAGCGCGCGATTGCGGGCGGCAGCTTGATGAGCCGGGAGGCCGGGGGAATTCATCTGTGCCCCATTCTGCACGGAATCGTCCCCGGCGTCGAGTAAAGCGCGCCGCCGTTGACCTGCACCAAATTATCTTCATCCTGCGCCGCTGTCATGGCCGCCGAAACCAGCACCACTCCACTCGACCCGGTGAAGCAGTTCTCGGTGTTCACCGAGAACAGGGTCGGGCGCCTCCATGACCTGACCGCCCTCTTCAAGCTGGGGAATGTCCACGTGATGGCGATCACCGTCCTGGACACGACGGACAGCGCGATCGTCAGGCTCATTGTCGACGACCCCGACCGGGCCAGGGAGCTTATGATCAACAATGACTTCCCCTACGTGGAGTCGGACGTCTTGGCGCTGGAGCTGACCGATGAGTCCGAGCTGAAGGGCGTTCTCGCGGCGCTCGTCGAGGCGGAGATCAACCTGCATTACATCTACAGCTTCATCAAGCGGCCCCATCTGAAGGGGGGCCTGGTGCTCAATGTCGAGGATGCCGATGTCGCGAGCCAGGCGCTCAGCCAGCGCGGATTCAGGATCCTGAATCAGGGGGACATTTCCCGCTGACCTGAGGCTATCCTAAAATTGCCAAAGGCAATTGCCCGTTTTCGGTCAGCCTCTCACTCCTTGATGTCGCCCATTTTCTCGGCGTCCATCGCGTAGATGCCGGTCATGTAGCCGTTCTCGTACATCGCGCCGATCTTCAGCTTTCCGTAAAATGAAATGGGGACATCCTGGGTGACCGGAACGCCCTTCGGCATCCGGACGATTATCCACTCGTTCATGTTGGGAATCGTCCCAAAGCAGCAGGCCATCTGGTTGGCCATGATCAGGAATTCCACCGCCTTGCCGTTGTCGAGCTTCGTCGGAAGCATGAAGCCGGTGACGACGGCCTTCTGGCCGCTCCAGCTTTTCACGACGCCCGGGATCTGTTCCTCGCCGGTTGGCGGCGTCGCCTTTGGATCGGCGACCGGATCGTACGCGGGCGTGACGAACTTGAACCCGGCGAGCTTGTCGAACCCGAGCTTCAGGTAACCGTCATCCATTTCCGGCGCCGAAATGATTCCGTCGGCAAACGCCGTTCCGGATGCGGCAAGGGCGAAGGCTAGGGCTAAGATTGGGAGGCGCATGGTACGGTGAAACAGGATCATAGTATCGGATCAGGACGCAGGCGCAAGTGTGTCGGCCACGGGAGTCCGGTAGGCCTTGATTGCGGGCACCGTGCCCCCGAGCGCGCAAAGCGCCGTCATCCCCAGGGGACAATAGTACAGGACGGGGTGGCCCGCCCATACCGACAGGACGACGCCGGTCTGCTGCCGGACTATGTTTGCAACCACCGCAAGGAGAGAGAAATAGATTACGAATCCGGCCGCCGAGCCAAGGGCCCCGATGCAGGCCGACTCCGCCACCACCGCGCCAAAGATCGTCCGGCGCCGGGCGCCGAGCGCCCGGAGGATTGCCAGGTCGCGGCGCCGCGCGTTCATTGAATTGTAGATGCTCGCCAGGACGGATCCCGCCGCGACCAGGGCGACGAGGTAAGCGACGAGGGCGAGGATGCGGTCGAACCAGGAAATCCGGCTGAACAGGTCGGCGATGATTGCGCTCACCGGGTAGGCAAAAGTCAGCCGGTTGCCCTGCCGATTGTACATGATGTCGAGCATGAGCCCCGCGGTTGGCGACCGCAGCTGGATCAGGACCGCGCTGACATCGGTCGCGTAGCGCGGATCGTGGCCGCTCATCGTCTGCAGTCCGTGCAGGGGGATCCAGACCACGCGGTCCACCGGGGTGTTCGTCGGCCGCAGAATGCCCGTCACCGTGTAGGTGTCGGCGTGCTGGTCGTTGGGGCCGTTCGCGTTGAAGGTCAGCCCGTGAAACGGGTGAAAGGTGTCCCCCGCCTTCAGGCCGAGCTTGACCGCGGCAAACGAGCCGACGACGGCTTCCCTGGCGTCCTCGTGGAACAACCGGGGATATCCCTGGGCGGTGCCGCCCGCGACAGGCTCCAGCTCGAACTTGTGCCCCGGCGAGTATTCGACCCCGGTGAAAAGCTCGGCCAGGGTGCCGACGATGCGATAGCCGCGGAGATTGTCGCCGACGGCGATCGGAATCGCCGTCCTCACCGCGGGATGGCGCTTGATGTACTGGTAGTCGGCAAAGGCCAGGTTGCCCGGGGAGGCCTCCAGGTGAAAAATGGAGTTCAGCACGAGCTGGAGCTTCGACCCGCGGGCGCCGAGAACGGCGTCGAACCCGGTCGTCGTCGAGGCAAAGGTCGTCTCCGACTGGGTTTTCACCGTCCAGACACACATGAGCAGGCCGCAGGCGAGCGCGATGCTTCCGGCCGTGACAAACGTTGAGAGCGCATGCTGCCGGAGCGACCGGTAGATGATGAGGGGGAGCGTCATGACGCGGTCCGGTTTATGGAGGAAAAATCGCGGACGTGGTCGAATTGGGCCAGCACCTCCGGAGAATGGCTGACGAGAAGCAGGGCGGCGCCATTTTCGCCGCAGGCCTCCCGGATCAAATGCAGGGATTCCTGCGCGCGGCGGCGGTCTAGATTGCCCGTCGGCTCATCCGCAAGGACGAGCTGCGGACGGTTGGCAAGCGCCCGCGCCACGGCGACCCGCTGCTGCTGGCCGGTGGAAAGCTGGCGCGGAAAATGGTGGAGATGCCTGCCCAGTCCCATCCGCTCCAGAAGGGCCCGGGCCCTGGCGCGGTCAACGCCCGGCCCGAACGACATGCCCAGCGCCACATTTTCGAGCGCCGTGTAGCCTTGGAGGAGGTTGAACGTCTGGAAAATGTAGCCCAGCTTCTCCGCGCGCGTGCGGTCGCGCCGGGGCTCGGAAAGCGCCGTCAGGTTGATGCCGTCGATCACGACCGAGCCCGAGTCGGCGGCCAGGATTCCGGCGACCAGGTTCAGAAACGTCGTCTTTCCCGAGCCGCTCTCGCCCCGCAGCGCGAGCTGCTCGCCGGCCCCGAGGCGAAACTCCGCCACGTTGACCACCTCGACGCGCTCGCCATCCGGCGACACAAACGATTTGCGCAATTCAGTGACGACGAGCATGGCGGTAATGGAAGCTAGACGTCCGGGGTCGGCTTTTCGTTTCAGGTCGGGGCGCGGCAGTTTGGAATAGAATGCATGGCCTGCTTCTCAGCACAAGTCTCTCCGGAATCATGTCTTCCACACCAGCTCCCAAACATCCCGGTTCTCAGCCCAATTGAAGTCGGGCAAGCCGGCGCGCGGCGCGGCCCATCCCAGGATGGCCGACCTTCGTCCCCCGCCGAGCGCGGAAAAGCTCACCGCTCCATTCGTCAGGACAGGCGCGCCGGCCCTGAACCGGCCCAATCCCCGCGCGCAGATGCGAAGCCGCGGAGGCGGCGCGGGCGGGCCGGTCCATTCGACGGGCGCCGACACGCGGTAGTGAAGCCGGGCGCGCGGCTGGGCGGCGCGGGCCCGAAACTCGATGAGGAAGAGACTGTGCACCTCCTCCCATTTGCCACCCTGAGCCATCCGTTCGACCACGACCTTTTGCAAAGCGGGGGCCTCGTCCTCGACCTTGATCATCAATTGCCAGGCGCCGGCGACGGGCGAGGCGTCCCAAACGCAACCGGGCTGGGCCCGGCACCCGCCGAGCCACTCGCGCCACGCATTCAGCCTCTGCCGGTCCGCCGCCAGAATCCGCTCGTTCGGCCCGGTTTCGCCCGGATCCCGCGTCCGCCGCCACATCGTCCGCGCCGCCGAACCGGCGCCAAGGGACAGCCTCCCGAACACGGCCGCCTCGCGCTGCAATTTGGCGAGAATACGCCTCAGACGCGGCAAGTTGTTGTCGGCGAGCGCCCTGCGCAGATCAAAGACCCCTTTTCCCGCCCTCCTCACGAACAAGTCGCGCTCGGCCAGGTAGGCGCGAAACCGAAGGCTGGCCAAAACCGCCGGCGGCAGTGCACCGCCGGGGGACAGCCTCCTGTCGATGGCAAGCCTTGCGCAATACTGCGCCTCGCGCCGCCAGGGCTCGATAGACTCGTCGGTGAGGACCGTGTCCCAGCGGTCGTTTATCTGCCAGCGAGAGTACCCGCAGAACGGCTTTTTGTCGGAGGCCCACAATCGGGCTGCGGAGGCCCGGCCCCTGTTGCCAAATGCCCGCCGGCAGCCGAGTTCCCAAAGCCGCCTCGGATCCTCTTCCCTCTCGATCCAAAGTCCGGCCGCCGCCGCCGCCACGGCCATAGGCAGTTCAGCCGCGAGCCTCTGCGGCTCCCACGAGGATAGGAGAAAGCCGGTCGCGCGGGAACGCAGGCACCGCTCCCACCAGGCGACGATGTTGGCCAGCCGCTCGCGGAAGATCGGAAGCGGCTCATGGCGGAAAGACCCGGCCATCGGGCATCCCCAATAGTCGATCCTCCGGCCTCGCAGCGCCGCGGTCAGGTCGTACTCGGCGAAGTTGCGGACTTCGAGGCGGGGCCTCCCATGAAACGGGTGGTAATACCAGTCGTACGCGATGATACCTGCCGGCAGGAGGCCGATCGCCTCCGGAATCAATGCAAGCATGTCCGCCCACAGCCCGAGGCGCAGGCCGAACGACTCCGCCTGCCCATTCAGCCGCCGAACATATTTCGCAAAATGGGCGGCCAATCCAACCTCCGCGATTTCCGCGCGGCTCAGGGGATGCCGGCCCAGGTTGTAGGACTCATCCAATCCGACGTGCACCTTGCCGGCTGTGCAAAACTCGGCGACGTCCTCCAGGAGTTTTTCAACGATTTCCGGTGTCCGGGGGTGGAGAGGACAGAGCTGTCCCTGCGGAAGAGGCGACCCGTCGGGCGCCCGGCACTCGTTCAAATCGCGCAGACCGGGCACCTTGATCAGGTACTGCGTATGCCCGAGGAGGTTCACTATCGGAACGACGCCGAGACCCGCGCGGGTCGCCTCCCGGACAAGAAAACCGAGTTCACGGTGCGAGTAGGCATCCTTCCGCGCCACCCCGGGCAGACTCGGGTACTCGACGGCGTCTTCGAGATGGAGGTAGATCTCCTGATAGCCCCAATCGGCGAGGCGCGGGATCTGCGCGGTCAGCCAATCGAGCCGCTCGACCTGCCGCGCCAGATCCCACTGGAAGGCCCGGAGGGGCGGAGGAGGGGCGGCGGGCAAATCGGCGGTCTTCATTGCGCCCAAATCGGGTTCATGTTCAAACGCTTTTCGTTTCCTCCAGGCGCCGCTTCAGCCATTCCAGCCCCCCCGCCTCGTCAGGGAACGCGCCGTCCAGCTGCGCCTCGAAAGCGGCGGCCAGAATTTCCCTGAATTCGGGGCCGGGTTTTCTCCCGAGGGCAATCAGGTGGCGGCCGAGAATGACCGGCCTCGGCGCCGAATTGCGGATTTCGAGCTCATGCGAACGGGAAATCAGCTGCGCGATCAGCACCGCGGTCTCCGGGGACTCCTTGGGCGGCCGTCCGCGCGAGTCGGCCGTCATGACGAGCGCCAGGTCGTCGATCGTCGCCGGCGAAAGTTTTCGGGCAAGCCGGCGGATCTGGGAATCGGTGAATTCGCCGGCCTGCCCGTGATGATGGGCCAGATGATGGACCACGAGCGCCTTCACCGGCGCCGCGAGTTCGAGCGACGCGCCTATTGCGCGAAGGAACTCCTCCGCAATCGGTCCGCCGGCTGCCTCGTGGCCCAGGCTGACCCATCGCAGGGCGCCCCGCTTCTCGACGCGCTCCGTAGTCGACGGTTTTCCGAAATCGTGGGCCAGGACCGCGAGCATCAGGAGCCGCCGGCGCCCGGGGTCCGACGAGCGCCAGGCCCCGATCCCTGCAAGGGCGTCGAGGCACAGCTGGGTATGGGTGAAGACGTCGCCCTCCGGATGCCATTCCGGCTCCTGTGGCGTGCCGCGCAAGGCCGCGATCGCGGGAAAATGCCGGAGCCAGCCTGTTTCCTCCAGGACGGAAAGCCCCCGCGAGGGAACCGTGGAATCCGCCGCCCATTTGCTCCATTCCCCCCAAACCCTCTCGACCGGCAGTTCGCCATAGGACCCGGCGATCGAGCGGCACAGAGCCGCCGTCTCCGGGGCGAGCGAAAAATCGAATCGGGCCGCGAGCTGGAACGCGCGCAGGACGCGCAACGGGTCTTCGACGAACGCGGCGCTCGTGTGGCGCAATACGCGGGCCTTCAGGTCGGCC
>Ga0265313_10003289_pt1 | contig 13272 bp, 17 predicted proteins | sample 4123metaG_FD_203122 | JGI IMG/M metagenome (GOLD analysis project Ga0265313, IMG submission 203122) | Rhizosphere microbial communities from Carex aquatilis grown in University of Washington, Seatle, WA, United States - 4-1-23 metaG | ecosystem: Host-associated > Plants > Roots > Rhizosphere >...
GGGTGTTCACGCCCATGCTGGCGTTTCCCGTCTCGAACGCAGGCTTTCCGTTTTACCGGAGCGTCTCCCAGCTCCTGCATCTGGTGATCGTCGGCGCCTGGGTCCTCATGCTGATAAAGGTCAGCCACGACCAGGACTACCACCTCCCGGTCATCGGCGACTTGGCGGATAGATCCGTCAGCGAACAGCGCCCGTAGGGAGAGTTGGCTGTCTCCGTTTTCTGCGTGGCATAATTGAGACATCCAATGTCCGAAACCCCTGTCGGGATTGTCGGCTTTAGCGGCTACAGCGGCGCGGAACTCGTTGCGCTGCTCGCCAAGCACCCGCACGTCGAGCCGATTCTGCTTGAGCATCGCGATTCCGGCGATCGCGCCAGACCTCTAGGTCACGACGGGCCGCGCCGGCTCCCCTGCTCAGTGGATTCCGTCCGTTCCGCCGGTCTGGCAGCCGTTTTCTTTGCCACGCCTCCGGAAGTTTCGATGGAACTAGCCGGTCCCATGCTCGACGCGGGAGCCAAGGTGATCGACCTGAGCGGGGCTTTCAGGCTTGGCACCGCGGAGAACTATAAACGGTGGTACAAAGAGCCCCACACGCAGCCGGAGCTCCTTAAAGAGGCTGTTTACGGGCTGCCCGAATTCTGCCGCGGCCGGGTGGCCACTGCGCGACTCATCTCGAATCCCGGCTGCTATCCGACCGCCGCCAATCTTGCGATCAAACCGCTGATCGAAGCGGGCGCGATCGCCCGGGAATCCGGAATCGTCTGCGATGCCAAGAGCGGCGTCAGCGGCGCGGGGCGTAAAGCTTCGCTCAAAACCAGTTTCTGTGAGGTCACCGAGAATTTTTCCGCCTATTCGATTCTCGACCACCGTCACATCCCCGAGGTCCTGCGCACCTCCGGCCTCGAAGAAGCCGAGTTCAGCTTCACCGCGCAACTCATTCCTATACACCGGGGCATTCTGGAAACGATTTACTTCCGGGCCGCGGAACACATCGCGTCGGCTGAGGATCTGCTCGCGATTTATCGCGGGCGTTACACTTCGGAGCCCTTCGTCAGGTTATATGCACCCGGCCATGTTCCCGATCTGCGCGCAGTCGCGCATACTAATTTTTGCGATATCGGTTTCAAATACGACGAAAACACCCGCCGTGCCGTGGTTATTTCGGTGATCGATAACCTGGTCAAGGGCGCGGCCGGACAGGCTATCCAGAACATGAACCTGGTCCTGGGGTATCCGGAAACCGCCGGGCTCCTTTAACGTGCCGCGTAAACTGCTGATCAAACTGGGCGGCACGCTGCTAGACGCACCCGAATCCCGCCAGCGTCTGGCCCGCGAAATAGCACAGGCAGCCGCCGAGCCAAACAATCGGATTGTCGTCGTCCACGGCGGCGGCAAGCAGATGACCCGCTTCCTGGCCGAGCGCGGGGTCGAGAGCCGTTTCGTGAATGGGCTGAGGGTAACTACGCCAGAAGTAATAGACGCGGTGCTCAAAGTCTTCGCCGGAAGCGTCAATGCGGAACTCGTCACCGCCTTCAGGGCCGCAGGTGCGCGGCCCGTGGGATTGAGTGGACTAGACGCAGGGCTGGTTGATGCTGAATTGCTCAATCCAGAGCTCGGACAGGTTGGCAAACCCATTCATTCGGATGCGCGATTACTGGATCTTTTAACAAGGGAATCATATCTTCCGGTTATAGCCTGCGTCGCTGGAGATGCCAGCGGTAATGTCTATAATGTCAATGCGGATCAAATGGCGGTGGCGTGCGCAGCGTCCTTCGCAGCTGAATCCCTGCTCTTTCTGACCGATGTCGAAGGCGTTCGCGATAAAGATGGAGTCATTTGTCCCCTTCTAACTTGCGATCGTGCTAGAATGCTTATAGGGGAAGGTGTCGCAACCGGCGGCATGCAAGCCAAACTTGAGGCAGCAATCGATGCTCTCCGGCAAGGCGTTCGCCAGGTTCTGATCGCGCCCGGTGCGCTCACGGGTGTGGTCGGCACGCTTCTGGCAGGCCAAACCGTGGGAACGCGCCTGGTCCCATAAAAGACTGACATTCCGCTCTGACTAAATTGAATTGTTTAGGTTTCAATATATTTGTTAATTCCTTTGAGATTTATCCGATCAGGCGTACACTAAAGTAAGTACACGTACCAAAGATGGCGCCGTGCGGCCGTATTTCCGCGCGCTACACCGTTCCGGGGTGTTCGGGTTGTTGAGAACCAACGGGAGGTGCTTCTTTGAAGGCACAAACGGTAGCCGTCCGTGAGTCGGCCGGACGGATTCTTTGTTGCACCATCTTTCGCCAAGGCGGACGGAAACTTCTAGCCAAGGGTCACATTCTCAGTGAGGACGATATCCGGCTGCTCGAAACGGAGGGACTCGGGCAAGTCTGGGTCACCGAACTGGAAGACGGAGAAGTCGGCGAAGACGAGGCCGTGGCTCAAGTCGCCGCGGAAACAGGATGCGGGTGCCTGGAATTCCGCTTGGCCGCCGGAGGACGGGCCAATTTGTTCGCCACCGAAGACTGCTGCGTGCTGGTCGACGAAGAGCTCCTGCGCCATGTCAACTGCACCGCGAGCATCGTCATCGCCACCACCCCGAATTTCAGCCACGCTCGCCAGGAACAACGCATCGCTACCGTCAAGAGCGCTCCTTTCGCCGTGGCGCAGTCGCAACTGGAAGCGGTGCTCGGTATTCTGCGGGAACGCGGTCCCATCCTGCAGGCCCGGCCCATCCGCTCCGCCGCAGTGGCCGTGCTGTACTCCGATCCGCTTCATGGCGAACGTGCTCGCCAGCTCTTTGAACCAGTGGTGCGGCAGCGCCTGGAGCATTTCGGCATAGCGCCCAGCTACGCACTGGCGCCGACGGAGGATGAGGACTCAGTGGCGCGCGCCCTCGAACATCTACTCCGCGCCCGCCCCACCGCTGTACTGGTTGCGTCCACATCGGCTCCGGCTGGCCCGGATGATGTGGTCGGCCGGGCTATGACCCGCATCGGCTGCCATCTCGAGCGTTTTCTCGCTCCGGTGGAACCTGGCAACCTTTTCCTGCTCGCGTACAAGAACGAGGTACCCATCGTCTCCGCACCGGGCTGTTTCCGGTCATCGAAGGCGAATATTCTCGATCTGGTGCTGCCTCCCATGCTGGCGCGTTATCGGATTTCGGGATGGGAAGTCGCCGGACTCGGCCATGGCGGCCTCCTGGGCTGAGGCTTCCCTTTCAACAAGTTCCTCCGATACCGTGGGTCGAAAGTTGCAGCACTCCGCCTTCACCCGGTAGAATCAATGAGTTTGATAAGGGATTTAGGGAGGGTGCATGTCGGTTGAGCAAAAGGTCAAGCAGATCATCGTCGAGCAGCTCGGTGTGGATGAGGCGCAAGTCGATCCCACCGCCAGTTTCGTCGATGACCTCGGCGCCGATTCGCTGGATATCGTCGAGCTGGTGATGGCGTTCGAGGAAGCCTTCGATCTCGACATTCCCGACGAAGATGCCGAAAAGATCGCCACCGTGAAAGACGCGATCACTTACATTGAGTCCAAAAAGAAGTAATCCCAAGGCGAGGTTCACGGAGCCCTCTTGCAGCGCAGAGTTGTAGTCACTGGAGTCGGGATGCTGACTTCGGTTGGAATCGGCACCGAGCCGGTCTGGCAGGCCATCCGGAACGGCCAGAGCGGGATTGGTCCGATCACCGCTTTCGACCCCACCGGCTTCAACTGCCGGATCGCCGGCGAGGTCAAGGGATTCGACCCCGCCAACCACATCGAGAAAAAAGAAATCAAGAAAATGGGCCGGTTCATCCACCTGGCCATCGCGGCGGCGGATTTCGCGCTCCAGGGCTCGGGATTCAAGGTTCCTTCGGGCGAAGAAGCCGAGCGTACCGGTGTTTATATCGGCAGCGGCATCGGCGGATTCGAAGTGATCGAGCGGGAACATAAGAACCTCCTCGAAAAAGGCCCCGGCCGCATCTCCCCGTTTTTCATTCCGGCGACCATCATCAACCTCGCTTCCGGCTGCGTCTCCATCCGGACGGGCGCCAAAGGGCCCAATTCCGCCACGGCGACGGCATGCACCAGTGGGGCGCACGCGATCGGCGATTCCTTCCGGCTGATCCAGCGCGGCGATGCCGATGTGATGATTTGCGGCGGGGCCGAAGCCGCCATTACCCCCATGAGCATCGGCGGATTCGCCGCCATGCGCGCGCTTTCGCAGCGCAATGACGAGCCCGAGCGCGCCTCCCGCCCCTGGGATCGCGACCGCGACGGATTCGTGGCCGGCGAAGGCTCCGGCATCCTGATTCTCGAAGAGTACGAGCACGCCGTGCAGCGCGGCGCGCCGATGTTAGCCGAAATGGTGGGCTATGGCATGAGCGGCGACGCGTATCACATCACCTCGCCTTCGGAAGACGGCAACGGCGGCTTTCGCGTCATGCGCAACGCGCTCAAAGACGCGGGCCTGCAGCCTCATCAGATCGATTACGTCAACGCGCACGGCACCTCGACGCCGGTCGGAGACCGCATCGAGACCATCGCGATGAAGCGCCTGTTCGGCGAGCACGCGCACAAGGTCGCCATCAGTTCCACGAAGTCGATGACCGGGCATCTCCTGGGCGGTGCGGGCGGCTTGGAAGCCGGAATCACCATCATGGCGATCCGCGACCAGATCGCCCCGCCAACCATCAACTACGAGTGCCCCGATCCCGAGTGCGATCTGGATTTCGTCCCAAATCACGCCCGTCCGATGAAGATTGATTACGCGTTGTCGAATTCCTTCGGCTTCGGCGGAACCAACGGCTGCCTGATCTTTAAGAAACTTTAAATGAAAATCGCTGTTGCGATTAAGCAGGTTCCCCTCCGCGATTCTCCGCTGCGCGTCAACGCTGCCGGAACCTGGATCGACGAAGACAACCTGGGCTTCGAGATCAACGAACCCGACGCCTACGCCCTCGAAGAAGCCCTGCAATTGCGCGAAAAGCACGGCGGCGAGGTGATCGTAATCAGCGCCGGTCCGGCCCGCGTGTCGCAAACCATTCGTGAAGCCCTGGCCAAGGGCGCGGACCGCGGGATACACATTGAAGTCGCGACGAGTGTCATAACGAACGATACTCTGCGCGTTGCTAACTTGCTGGCTGCGGCTCTCAAAACAGAAGCACCTGATCTCATCCTCACGGGCCTCCAGTCCGATGACCTGGGCTACGGGCAAACCGGCGTCGTCCTGGCCGAACTGCTCGGACTGCCGAGCTCGACCATCATCATGCAAGTGGAGATCCAGCCCGGCAAAGTCCGCGTCAAACGCGAGCTGGAGGACGGTTGGTTCCAGCACATCGAGATGCCTCTGCCCGCGGTACTCACCATTCAAAGCGGGCTGAACAAACTGCGCTACGCCACGTTGATGGGCATCAAGAAGGCCAAGACCAAGGAGATCAAGGTCATCACCTTGGACGGAGCATCTGAAGTTCCTTCGGCTTCGGCGGTCATCGAAAGGCTCTATGCACCGGAGAAGAACAAGGCAGGACAGATCTTCGATGGTGACCCTAAGACCGCCGCGGCGAAGCTAGTTGAAAAACTGCGCTTCGAGGCACGCGTATTATGAGCGTCCTCGCCATCGTCGAGCAGCGCATGGCCGGCGAGGTTCTCGCGGCGGCCCAACAATTCGGGTCGCCAGTCCACGCTTATTCGATCGATCTACCTTACACCGCCGACGCCTACGCCGCAGCTGTCGAGGAATTGGTGCGGAAAATGAATCCCGCGTTGGTGGTCTTCGGGCACACCTATCAGACCCGCGACTATGCTCCCAAGCTCGCCGCGCGCTTTGGACGCTTCCTGATCAGCGACATCATCGCGGGCAAACCTCCTGTTTTCGTCCGCCAGATGTTCCAGGGCAAATTCAATGCCGACGTGCGCCTGACAGGCGACGGTCCGCATTTCGTCTCGATCCAGGCCGGAGCCTGGCGGGCGGAAGGTTCGCCAACAACAGAACCATTCATTCCGGCTTCCCCGATAACGCGCCAAGCAGCGGAGCCACCGTTCCGGGAAGCAGCACGTGCCGTCGATTTGACCGCAGCCGACATCATCGTCTCCGTCGGCCGCGGCATTAAGGAAAAGGAAAACATCCCAGTGGTCGAGGCACTGGCACAGGCCCTCGGCGCCGAGCTAGCGGCTTCGCGGCCTATCTGCGACGCCGGCTGGCTGCCGATGGACCGCCAGGTGGGCAGCTCGGGCCAAACGGTTTCGCCGAAGGTCTATTTCGCGATCGGAATCTCCGGCGCGATCCAGCACTTGGTGGGCATGAAGGGCGCGAAGACCGTTGTCGCGATCAACAAAGACCCAGACGCTCCCATCTTCGAAGTGGCGCACTACGGAATCGTGGGGGATCTCTTCGAAGTGGTTCCCGCTCTGGTCGAAGAAATCAAAAAAACGAAGGTCTGACTACTGCTGCTCCGGGATGCCTGTAACCTGGCGCAGAATACTCATCTCTTCCGGCGAGAAATTACCCGCGTCGCTGTTCAGACGATCTTTCCGCAGTACCGGCCTCATCTGACGCAGTTCCTGGAGCTCGGCACGCACCGCCTGCCGGCGCACAGGACGAAGGTTTTCGAAAGCCGGATACAAACCCTGGAGCCGCTGCATCTGCTCCGGAGAAAGCTGCTGCAGCCGGTTGAGTTGTTTCTCCACCTGCTGGCGGCGTTCCGGCGTAAGCTGCGACAACGCGCGCTCCCGATCCTCGGGCGACATTTGCAGGAAGCGCTCCACGGCGGGCGCCGGCAGCGGCACCATCTTCGGCTGCTTCTGTTGCTGCTGCTTGAGCTTCTGCTGCCGCAACTCCTTCTGACGGACGATATTATTCTGCGCAGCCAGCGGAACGGCCAGAGCCACCACGGCGGCGATAGTAACTAGAAACCGCATGCACTATTTGTCGATCGGCGTCAGCAGATCCAAATCGTCCACGGCCTGCGCCACTTGTTCGATGTCAGTCTTGTTCACCTGCTTGGTCACGTCCCCGCGCGTCGGCACATGCACGAACATGATCACCGCCGCCACCGCGATCGCGACCACCGGGGCGATGGGAGGCCACAGCAGCCGATACCACCAGGGTCGACGCGCCTCTTCTGCCGCGATACGCGCGTACAACCGCGCGTCGAATCCCGGCGAGACTTCAGGAGCCGCGAATTCATCCAGCCGATCCCATACCGCCGCGAAGCCGCGGCAATCCGCGCACTCGACATCCGGCCCATGCTCATTCGGACAAATCATAAGTTCCCTCAAAAAAGTGCGTTTCCAATTTTAGACAGTTCAGGCCATGTGTGCCAGCCGGTCGCGCAGCGCTTCGTAGGCCCGGAACAACAACGACTTGATCGCGGATTCCGAACAGCTTAACACTCCCGCGATCTGCGCGTAATCCAGGCCCTCGTACTTGTGCATCAGTACGGCGGCGCGCTGCTTGGCGGGCAGGGCTTCGATCGCCTGCCTCACCTCGCGCAGCTTGACCTTATGGACCATCTCTTGCTCGATCGTTGGTTGCCGATCCGCCACCTGGCGTTCCAACCCGCCGAGCATCTCGTCATTACTATCACTCAGGCTCTCGTGGCCTTTTTCTTTTTTCCGGTCGCGTATCGAATTCAAAGCCACATGCGTGGCGATGCGGAACAGCCAGGTTGTAAACTTCGCGGTCGGTTCGTACGTCTCCCGGCTCCGGTAAACCCGTAGGAAAACTTCCTGAGCCAGCTCCTCCGACACCGCCTGATTCTGCACCATCCGGTACAGGAAATGCACCACGGGACCCCTGTGCCGTTCGAGCAACAATGCGAAGCTGGTGTCATCCCCTTCGCGGACACGCAGCATCAACTGGGCGTCTCGTTCCAGGGCGACAACAGCCTCCATATCTCACTAAACCCCGCCGACCCAAGAAGGTTGCGGGGGCTGCTTAAGCAGGGTCACTCCCCTTTGAGCGTCCGGTCCATTAAATCCCGTACGGCCTCTTTAGGGGACTTTCCCGCGCTCAGGACAGCGTGCATCTGTTGAATAATCGGGAGATCCACGCCAAACTTGGTACCCAGCGCCACGGCCGACCCGCAGGTTTCCACGCCTTCCGCGACCATCCGCATGGACCCCACAATCTCGCCCAGCTTCCGACCGCTGCCCAACTCCTTGCCTACGTATCGGTTACGGGACAGTTCGCCGCTACACGTCAGGACCAGATCCCCGAGTCCCGCCAGACCCGCCAGGGTCTTCGCCTCGCCCCCCATGGCGATCGCCAGCCGGGTAATCTCGGCCAGCCCCCGCGTGATCAGGGCGGCGGTGGGATTGTGCCCCAGGCCCAGGCCCTCGCAGATCCCCGCGCCGATGGCGATCACGTTCTTGAGCGCGGCTCCTACCTCGACCCCTACCGGGTCGGCATTAGTGTAAAGACGGAAGGTGGGGCCCGAGAACGCCTGTTGTACGTCTCGTGCGGCCTCAGGCGCGGAGGACGCCACCACCACTGCGGTCGGGTTTCCCGCAGCCACCTCGCGCGCGAAAGTCGGCCCGGAGAGGACGGCTACCCGCGGCTCGAACTTAGCCTTTACGACGTGCTCGATTACTTCCGACATCCGTAGCAGGCTGGATTGCTCCAGACCCTTGGTGGCGCTCACCAGGATCATGGAGGGCATCAGATGGGGCAGCATGGCGGTGTAGATGCCCCGCGCATGATGGGAAGGCACCACACCCAGGACGATATCCGCGCCCGCCAGAGCGTTTTCAACGTTTGCCGTGACGATCTGCACGTTTCCCGGAAGGCGGAATCCGGGAAGAAAAACATCGTTCTCACGCGAGCTGACCATGCGCGCCGCCAGATCGGCCTCGTACACCCACAGCGTGACCGATTCGAAGCGCGGAGCCAGCACGATCGCCAGCGCCGTACCCCAGCTTCCCCCTCCGATAATCGCCAGCTTCAAGAATTGCTCCACCGGAACACGGGTTCTTTGCCCATCCGTATGCGCCGCATGTTGTTCTTATGCCGGTAAACAACGATGGCGGCCGCAATCACCGCCGCGAGTATCACATTCAAGCTCGCATGATCGATCAGCCACACGCCGATCGGAAACGTCGCCGCCGCCAGGATGGAACCGGCCGAGATGTAGCGCGTGACCACCACCGTGATCACGAACACGATGATCCCGGCTAGCGCTGCAATCGGTGTCAGATATAAGAACGCTCCCGTGAATGTGGCAACCGCCTTGCCGCCCTTGAAGCCCAGGAAAATCGGGAACGCGTGGCCCACCATGACTGCGAGCGCGGCATCGGCTGACCACCCAGCAGAGCCATCCGTAAGGTTTGCCGCGATCCACACCGCGGCGTAACCCTTTGCCAGATCTAGAAGCAATGTGGCTACCGCCGCGCCGCGTCCGGCCGCGCGCAGGACATTGGTCGCACCAATATTCCCGCTGCCCTCGCTGCGGACGTCTCTGCCTGTAGTAAACCGAGTCAGCAGGTAGCCGAACGGAATGGCGCCCAGCATATAGGCAATGAGGATTCCAAGTAGTCCCATCATCATTTGAAGGTAAATTCCTGAAGCTTAGTGTACTTTCCAGCAGCCGACAAATATAGTGCAAAGGACGACGCCCGGAACGATCCGATAGTGGAAACGTCGAGATCCATGTGCGGAACGCGCTTGCGAGTTCTTGCAAGCGTTATGTGTGGGCTATAAGCGCGATCTTCAGCGGGAACTCCCACCGCCCGTTCGGTCGCCGCCGCAAGTGCGGTGAGTCCTTCGTTGGGCTCGACCGCCGCGTATAGAACCCGAGGGAGCCTGCCCAGTCCGCGAATCACGATATCCACCGGCGCAGGAGCCCTAACCGAAGCGAGCGCCGCCTTCAATTCATCCAGCCGGGCTTCCGGCTTGTCCGGCCACTCGCCGATGAATTTGGTGGTGATGTGGAGCTTCTCCAGCGGGATCCAATTAAGCTTGGCAAGAGGCCGTAGCCGGTCGAGCAGCGCCGCCAAAGCGGCCTTGACGTCGGCCGGGATATCGATCGCCGTGAAAAGTCGCAAGACCCACTAGTGTACGGCAATGGGGCTGGAAGTTGGTGATTCAGCGGTCAGTTGGGCGCTTGCGAATCCGAAGGAATCCCGGGAGTCATTGTAATTAAAAATACCTGATGAACTGCAAAGCTGACGTTCACGGCGGTCAGAGCCGATCGAGATGGGAAACTAACATACGCCAGTCGTGCGATCGCAAGGGCCTTAGCTTTCTTTTCCGCCGCCGGAAGGTCCTTCCATGGCGAGTTCACGACGGCAATACTGAGAACGCTGCCATTGAGCAGGTTGATATTGATTTCGTTGTACCCGAGCGATTTTGCCAGCTCCGCTTGGACCTTTTGCAGATCCTGCAGCGCTCCTACCACTTGGTGAACGCCCGCGCAGGAACCGAGGAGCATAAGTACAACGATCAACACGGTCGGAAGTCCGTGGCGGCGCGACATGCTGGTTGGCTCCTTCCGTTCGGGATCAACAGCGATTATAGTGCGTTTTCGAACCGCTCGATTACAGCGCCAGCTGTCCGTGATACAGCATTTCGCCGGTATTGAACTTTGCCTTTAACGCCAGCAATCCAATGCGGCAGGAGAATTCGAACCGCTTGATGCCCCTGGTCGATGTCTTGGGGAAGCCGATCAGGAATCCATCCGCGATTTTCGGGTGAACCTGGACTATCTCCGCGTTGACCGGACGTGAGCCCATCAAGACCGCGGACTGCTGCAAGTTCTCAACGGGTTTCGACCCGAGATCCCTGCGAGTCGCGTAATCGAAGTAGATGCCGACAACGTGGTAATCGCCGAAAGTGGCCGGCAAAGCGGTCTTTTGCGCAATTCGGACGGGATCCGCGCTTTCCCACCGGACGGTCGCTTGATACGGCGCCTTAAGCGATTTCTGGAGCGGCGGGCCGGATCCTCCGCTGAACGGGGGCCTCTCGCCCCATGGCTGGCGATCGGTCGGAGGCGGCAGAGACGTGTAAGTCGGGGTGATTTCCTGGGCCCACGGCGAGTCTTTCAGCAGCCGGCCGATTTCTTCGGGCGTCCAATTGGCCGGCGGTTTCTTGTTCCAGAAATCCGAATCAGACGCATACAGCGGCGCGGCCAGCGCCAACATCAGGAGTTTCCTCCGGTTTAAGACTGCGTCGCTCATGCGAGTTCGACGGTATTATCGCGCCGGGCGTTTCGCGAAAGGGGCAGTAGAATGAGATCTTGCATTTCCGCCTCTATGCCCTGCGCCTCACGTTCCGCGCGCGAGCGCCTCTTTCGTTCCCTCCGGGGACCACAGGCAACCGCCTCCGCGGGGCGTTCGGGTCGATCCTCCACAAACTTGGATACGCGCCCATGTTTGAACCCTCCCAGCCGGCTGGCCCCAGCGGCCTAGCCGACTTGCCGCGCCCTTTCGTCTTCCGCGCTCGTCACCTGGATGGACGCACCGTCGCGGCCGGGGAAACTTTCCATTTCGATTTCCACTGGTTCGACCTGCGCCGCCCTTCGCTCGACACAGCGATCGGCGCGTTGGCACAGTTCGCGCACGAAGCCGAGCTAGTGGACATCCACGGCGCCGATGCTCCGCTAGAGTTGTGCCTCACTACTTCCGGCGATCCCGTGAATCGGATCCTCGTGAATCAAATCCTCGTGAATCAAGTCATCGTTCGCTTCGAGACGCCCACCGAATTGAAGGCTGGCGGCGAGACGGTCGAGCGGCCCGAGTTCGGCGTCCTCGCAGCTCGCGTCCGCGACCGCATCAGCACGCTGCGGGCGCTGTACGACGACGGCCCGCTGACGATCGACTTCCGTGAATTCGGCGAACGCGCCGAACACGTTAAATTAACCCGTTGCAACATTCATCATGTGGACACGTCCCGGCGCAGCAGCCGGACCGGCCAGGTTCACTCGCTCGGCGGCTTCGTAGGCGAGGCGGAGTACGAAGGCGATTTGACGGAATTCGTTCCGTATTTGCGCGCCGCGCAATGGACCGGCGTGGGCCGCCAAACAGCCTGGGGAAAAGGCGAATTGACGTTGTACACTGGAAGATCCGAGGATTAATCATGCTCAAAAAACTCTCCACGCTCCTGTTCCTGTGCGCCCTGTGCATGTGGGCCGCCGATTTCTGGACCACCAAGCCGTTCACCGATTGGAATGACAAAGAAATTCAGAAAGTTCTCACCGATTCGCCATGGGTCGGGAAGATCACGGTGAGTACTCCCGGTGGCGGCGGTGGTGCGCCCCCTCCGGCCGATGGTGGCGGCGGTGGTGGTGGCCGGGGAGGCGGTGGCGGCGGTGGCGGGCGCGGGGGCGGTCCTCAAGGCGATTCCGGCGGCGCTGACTCGGGCGGCGCGGGAGGCTTTGGCGGCGGTGGAGGAGGCGGGGCCACCGTAACGCTGCTTTGGCAAACCGCATTGCCGGTAAAGCAAGCTCTCGTCAAGCGTCAATACGCAGCGGAAGCAGGCACCTCACCAGCAGCCAAGGCCATGTTGGACCGTGAAGAGAAATTCTACGTCCTAACGTTAATCGGCGTACCGGGGAATTTGCTCGCGGCTACGCAAGGCAACCAGAAAGCGGTCTTGCTCGACATGACCGCGCTTACCGTGGCCGGAAAGCCGCCACTCAAGCCAGTCGACGTCCAGGTCAGCAGCGGACGCGGTCCCGGGACCGTGAGCTTCCTCTTCCCCAAAACCACGGCGTTCACGGCCGAGGACAAGGAAATGGAATTCTCCAGCAGGTTCGACAAGACCCCGGTCAAACACAAGTTCAAGCTCAAGGACATGGTGTTCAACGGCAAAGTGGAGATGTAAGGTTTGATGTAAACGTGTCTGCGCCGTTTCCTCGAGCGTTCTATAACCGGCCTGCGGTCGAGGTCGCGCGAGCACTGCTCGGCACGGTACTGGTGCACGGGACGTCTTCCGGTCGAATCGCGGGCCGCATTGTCGAAACGGAAGCCTACCTCGGCCTTCAGGATCGCGCTGCGCATTCCTGGCGCGGCATCACTCCCCGCACTCGCGTGATGTTCGGCGAGCCGGGCCATGCCTACGTGTACCTCATCTACGGCATGTACGAGTGCCTAAACGTGGTCGCCGAGCCGGAGGGCAGTCCGGGATGCGTCCTGATCCGCGCCCTGGAGCCGCTGGAAGGCCTCCCGCGGATGCGGCGCCGCAGGCCCGCTGCGCGCGGTATTGAGGACCTGGCCAACGGCCCGGGAAAGCTGACGCTGGCCCTGGGGATCAGCCGCCGCCACAACGGATCCGATCTCACGAGTGGTTCGTTGACGATTC
>Ga0265313_10003290_pt1 | contig 13270 bp, 13 predicted proteins | sample 4123metaG_FD_203122 | JGI IMG/M metagenome (GOLD analysis project Ga0265313, IMG submission 203122) | Rhizosphere microbial communities from Carex aquatilis grown in University of Washington, Seatle, WA, United States - 4-1-23 metaG | ecosystem: Host-associated > Plants > Roots > Rhizosphere >...
GCTTGGCGCACCACCGGAGCGCCGGCGTTGCCGCCGAGCTTGACTTCCTTTCGTCCGAGCTCGCGAAGGGACTGCGCGCCGGCGGCGTCGTGGGGGGGTTCATCGACGGGGCCACCAACGTCGACGTCCGCGGCGCGGGCCTGCACCTGGACACGAGCCGGCTGCCCGACGGGACCCTGAAGGAGCTCGCCGGGTTCGTCGTGTTCGACCACGTGCGCCAGCACGTCCTCGCGCTCCCGAGGGGAGCCTCCAAGGTCATGCTGCTGGACGAGCTCCGTCGGATCCTGCTCATACCGGGTGCGACCGAGTTCGTGAAGGAGCTGCTGGCGCAGATGAGGAAGTACCGCTGCGTGTTCATCGGGGCCTTCCAGGAGCCCTCCCAGATCGACGACATCGACCCGGCGCTCACCGACCTGCTGCTCGGGCAGTGCAAGCAGCACTTCCTCATGCGCCAGAACAACGCCGACCAGGTGCGCCGGATCGCGCGCGTGATCGGGCTTCCCGGCTCGGCCGAGCGGGCCATCGCGACGCACCCGCTGGTCGAGCATCAGCAGGGCGCCCGCAGGGCCTCGTACTTCACGTTCTTTTCGCGGGAGGCCTCGGCGCCGGTGTGCGGGACGGTCCGCGTGGAGGTGGACCCGGCGATGCTCTACGTTGCCGAGTCCTCCGGCGCCGTGTTCGACAGCCGGATGAAGGCGCTCGGCAGGTACCCGTCCGCGTACGAGGGCGTGCTTGCCGAGGCCGGGGTGGGGCAGCCATGAGGTGCTTGATCTTGGCGGCGGCGGCGCTCGCCCTCTGCGGGTGCCGGACGGCCACCGGGCGGGCGGACCGCAGGGGCGTCGACGAGGGCTACCTGCTGGGCTCGGCCGACGCGGCGAAGCAGCTCTACTGGGCCAAGCAGGCCCTCGAGGCCCCGGGCGGCCCGGGGCCCGAGGGAAGGATCAAGTACTACACGTGGGAGGACTCGGGGACGACGCGCGACGGCCGCAGGCTCGCCCCGGAGACGGTGGCGGTCCCCGTCTTCATCCCGGCGCCCGCGCCCTCCGGCGCCAGGAGCCCATGAGCCGCGCCGCGATTCGCGCCGCGGCCCTGGCGGGCGCGGCCTTCCTCCTATTCGGCCCCGGGCCCGCGCGCGGGTTCCTCGGGATCGCCGACACGTCCTTCGTCACGGTGATCGCGAACCCCGCAGAGGCGGCCAACTGGGCCGCCGAGCTTGAGCGGCTCAACAACCAGCTCCTGGCGGCGAGGGCGACGCTCCAGACGGTCGGCGACCTGCGCGCCTACGCGGGCGACCCCAGGGCGGCCGTGGCCTCGCTCGGGGACCTCGCGGACGTCGCGGATGCGGTCCGGGCGCTCGCGTCGGGCGCCCAGACCGACGCCGACCTGTCGCGGGCGTGGCTGGCCCTCGGCGCGGCCCAGCGCGCGGCGGACGCCGCGGCGCTGCTTCGCAATTCGGGCCCGGGCGAGACCATGCGGGTGTTCGGCGAGGACCGGCCGCGCGACATGGCGCTCTACGCCGGGTACGCCTCCGATGCGGGCACGGCGCAGCTGGCGCGCGGCCAGATCTCCCGGGAGCAGCTTGCGCGGGCGTCGGTTGCGGCCGAGCTGGCGCTCGCCTGGGTCCGGTTCCGGGGCGCGGCGACCGAGTCCGGCAAGCAGGCGATCCTGGCGGAGATCAGCCAGCTCCAGTCCCAGAACCAGGTCATGGACGCGCGGCGGCGGGCGCTGCTCGACGACCTCGAGCTCTCGGACCGACAGGCCCGGACGGCCGCCGCCGTGCAGTCGCGCGCCGCGGACGAGCAGCTGCTCGCCGAGTCGTCGCTCCTGAACGCCGGCGTCGAGGGCCGCGCAAGGGACGCCCAGGCGCAGCGCATGGCCACGCTCCAGAAGGCCCCGGCCTACGCGCACGCCCCGGACTACTCCGGCGTGAGGACGTGGACGACGGCCGACGCGGGAGGGCCACCGAATTGAGCCCCCTCCTCGCCCAGGCTTCCCCGACAACGGACCTGCTGGACCTCTTCACGGCCTATGACGGGAACGTCCTCTTCCGCGGGCTGACCGAGGGCGTCGGCGGCCAGCCGCCGGTCCTCGGGAGGATTGGATGGGTCTTCACGGGCCTCGGGGCCCTTTTCGCCCTCTGGGGATTCGTCCTTAGGACCCAGCGCTCGGCGGGCCAGGACAAGATGGGCGAGATCGCCAGGACGTGGATCGTGATCGGATTCATGGTCGGGGGGCCCTTCCTCATGCGCGCGGCCATGCAGGGCGCCGACTCCCTCTATGAGTCGTCCGCCGGGGGCCCCCGAAACCTCACCGCGGCGTGCGTCAAGGCCGCCTACGCGATGCCCGAGCTTAACCAGCTCTTCGACGCCCTCAGGAAGGGGGCGCTCGCGCAGCCTGGATCCGGGACGGGCACGGGGAGCCAGGCGCGGCAGGCGCTGATCGACGGCGCCAACGACGGCAGCGTGCTCGGCTACCTCGAGGCCTACGGGGTGGCGGTGTGGGACACGGCGTCGGGCTACGCCTCCGGCGCCGCCGCGACATGGAACGGGATGGTCCGGATGGCCGCCATGGCCGCGGGCGTAGGCTCGGCGATGCTCAAGTGCCTGCTGATCGCCCTCACGGTCGTCCCGCTTTACCTGCTGCTCCTCGCGTCGGCCGCGATCATCTGGTTCATGGAGCAGCTGCGCTTCTTCCTGGCGGTGTCGGGCACCATGATGCTTCCCCTCTTCGTCGGCATGTTCTCGCTGCCGGAGGGCCAGCCTGGGCGGCAGGCCGCGCAGAGCTACGTGATGCACATGGTGTCGCTCGCGCTCTGGCCCGTCGCCTGGGCCGTCGGCCATACGGGGACCATCGCGCTCTACGACGCCCTGATCTCGCTTGTGGCGGGAACCAGCCGCGTTCCGGACATTGCGGCCGTCCTGCAGTGGAGCGCCATCACGGCCGGCGCGCCGACCGAGGCCCAGGTGAGGGCGCTCGAGACGGCGCTCGGGAACTGGTTCATGGGCAACCTCGCGGCCCTCCTGTCGATCCTGGTCGGCGCGGTCGGCTTCCTCCTCTGGGTCGTGATCGTCTCGGTCCTGGGCCCGGCCTTCCTGCACAAGCTGCTCACGAGCGGCGCGCTCTTCATGACGCAGGCCGCGGCGGCCGCGGGCCGGCAGACGTTGGCCGCGGGAAGGATGGCGCTTGGCGCCGCGCAGGTGTCCGGCCTCGGCGGCGGTCCGGGCCTCTTCGCCGGCGTCCCCTCGGCCGGCGAGCGCCTGTCCGGGGCGCTTGCCGCCGAGGCCGCGCCCTTCGCCGCAGGAGCCCGTTTCGAGGCCCCGGGGGGCGCCGCGGTCTCGATGGCGAGCGCCGCGCGGGCGGTCGACGATTCGGATGGCAAGGGCGCCGCCCCGATGTGACACTCCCCGCGTGGCGTTGCCCCCGATCCTAAGATCATTGACCGATGGCGCCGAGCGCCTCTTGGACCGCGTCCTCTGTGTCGCCGGGGCGGTCGTGTTCTCGCAGGCGCCAGAGTTCATGCAGCAGTACCTTCAGCGGCTGGAGGGGCACCTCGACGAGGCCCGCCTCGCCGTCAGCCGCCTCGGGGAGGCCGCCGCCCGGTCGGGAATGAGCCTGGACGAGCTGGTCGCCGCAGCCTCGAGGAACCCGGATCCCTCCATGGGCAGGCTCGCCGGGGTGGTCCAGGCGGCCGTGGCCCGGGTGGGCGACCTCGCGGCGGCGGACGACGCGCTGCGCCATGCCTCGGTCTGGACGCGGCCCTTCGTCTTCATCGGCCATCTCGACGCGGGAATAGCGAGGGCGACCTTGGCCATCTACAGGCCGGCCGTGCCGACGACGGCCGAGGGCATTCTCTACGCCGGACTGGGGATGATCCTCGTCCTGGCGCTGTACCACGTTGCGGTCCGCGGGCCGATCGTCCGGCGCCTTCGAAAGAGGAACGCGGTCGCGGCGGTGCGATGACGCGGGCCACGAGCCCCGCCGCAGGGCAGCAAATCCATGGACAGGAGGGGCCCCAGCGGCCAAGTTTGCAGGCCACGATGCCCGACACCCTCCAGGTCAACCTTGGCGACCGCTCCTACTCCATCCTCTTCGCGGAGGACCTGACCGCGGAGGTCCGCGCCCTGGTGACGGAGCTCGAGGCGTCCTCGCGCAGGATCGCCGTCGTCACCGACCGCAACGTCGCCACGATACAGGCCTCGACCCTGAGGGCCCTCTTCGCCGACGCCCCGACCCTCGTCGTCCCGGCGGGCGAGGAGTCGAAGTCGATCCCCGAGTTCGGCCGCGTCCTCGATTTCCTCGCGGGCCAGGGGCTCGACAGGTCCGCCGCGGTGTTCGCGGTCGGCGGCGGCGTGGTCGGCGACCTCGCGGGCTTCGCGGCCGCCTCCTACCTGAGGGGGGTCGACTACTTCCAGGTGCCGACGACGCTCCTCTCGATGGTGGACAGCTCGGTCGGCGGGAAGACCGGCGTCAACCTGAGCGCGGGCAAGAACCTCGCGGGCGCGTTCCACCAGCCTCGCCGCGTCTTCGTCGCGACGGGCTTCCTCAAGCTGCTTCCGCTGCGCGAGTTCGCGGCCGGGATGGCCGAGGTGATCAAGACGGCCCTCCTCGGCGACCGGCTCCTCTTCGAGGACCTCGAGCGGGACCCCCTCTCGCCGGGCGACCTGAGGCTCGCCTGGACCGTGCGGGTCTGCTGCGGCATCAAGGCCCGGCTGGTCGAGGCCGACGAGCGGGAGCGCGCCGACAGCGGCGGGCGCGCGCTCCTCAACCTGGGCCACACGTTCGGCCACGCCGTCGAGCAGGTGACCGGCTACGGCACGTACCTGCACGGGGAGGCGGTCGCGGTGGGGCTTTGCGCGGCCGCCCGGCTGTCGCGCCGGCTGGGCCTCCTCGGCGACGCGGAGGTCTCCCGCGTCGAATCGGTCGTGCGCGCGCACGCGCTGCCGACCCGGCTGCGCTCCCACCTTCCCGCGGACGACCTGATGGCTGCGATGGCGCGCGACAAGAAGGTGCGCGCGGGCTCGCTTCGCTTCGTGGTCCTGCGCTCGCTCGGGGACGCCGAGGTCCGCGGCGGCGTCGCGCTGGCCGACGTGGAGGCCGTCTGGCGCGAGGTGGGCGGCGCGTAGGCGCACGGGAGAAAATTCGTGTGTTCCCGCGCGCAAAGGACTAAGGGATAAGGCATGTCCGCAATTGACGAAGGCATTGTCCGCGAGTTCTTTGAGCAGAACGGGTTCTTCGTGCGCCAGGTGCGCAAGTACCAGGTCCAGGCCCGCCGCAAGACCGGGGACGAGGAGATCGACCTGCTGGTCCACAATCCGGCGTGGCAGAAGGGGAGCCGCAGGCCCGACTTCTTCCTGTTCTCGACGGAGCTGCAGTTCGTGCACCAGGCGGTCGTCTCCGTGAAGCCGTGGCACACGGAGGTGTTCACGCCGGTGATGCTGAAGGGATCCCCGGAGATCTTCGGCTTCCTCGAGGAGACCGTCCTCAGGCAGGCCGCGCGGCTCTTCCCCGCCGAGGGCGAGGGCGTCGGCAGCGACGTCACCAAGATCCTCGTCCTGCCCGCGCTGCCCACCGCGGAGCCGTTCCGCTCGCAGAGCGTCGAGCTGCTGAAGCAGCGGGGCGTCGACGGGATCATCTCCTTCCGCGCGATGCTGCTCGACATCATCGAGAAGATCGAGGCCAACCGGAACTACGGCAAGAGCGACACCCTTCAGGTCATCCGGGTCCTCAAGAACTACGACCTCCTGAAGGACGCGCAGCTCGACCTGCTCTCGGACCGGATGCAGTCGGCCCGCCGGGCCAGGGCCACGCCGGCCGCGGGCGCCCCGGAATGACCCGGCGCGGGCCTGCAGATCGTTCTCGCCCTCGGCGCCGACCCTTTGGAGATTCTGGGCGATGAAGTCGTCGATCCACCCCACGGCCATCGTCGAGCCGGGCGCAGAGCTCGGCGACGGCTGCGTCATCCACGCGGGAGCCATCGTGAGGTCCGGGGCAATCCTGGCCGAGCGGGTGGCCGTCCACCCGTACGCCGTCGTGGGCGGAGATCCCCAGGTCCTGCGCTTCGACCCGGCGACGCCGACCGGCGTCAGGGTGGGCGCGGGCACGATCATCCGCGAGTACGCCACGATCAACCGCTCGACCGATAAAGGGGGGCACACCGTCGTGGGCGCGAACTGCCTCCTGATGGCCTGCTCGCACGTGGCGCACGACGCCGTGGTCGGCGACAACGTCGTGATCGCCAACGCGGTGCTGCTCGCCGGGCACGTGGCCGTGGGCGACCACGCGGTCCTCGGCGGCGGCTCGGCCTACCACCAGTTCACGCGGGTGGGCGAGGGCGCGATCGTCGGGGGCCTCGCGCGCATCACGCAGGACATACCCCCCTTCGTCATGGCGGCCGAACGCGACGAGGTCGCGGGCCTGAACCTGGTCGGCCTGCGGCGCCGGGGCGTTCCGCGCGAGGCGATCAAGGAGATCAAGGAGGCCTTCCGGCTCGTGTATTTCAGCAAGGGGAACATCCGGGACGTCGCGAGGCAGGCGCTCGAGTGCGGGCGCTTCAAATCCGCCGAGGCGGGCCGTTTCCTCGAGTTCATCACAAAGGGAAGCCGCGGCATCGCGCGCGCCAGGCTGGCGGCGGCCGACTCCGAGGCGGGCGGGGAGTGAGCCGCACGGGGGATTCCTTGAGCGAGCGGATCGCCATCACCTGCGGGGATCCGGCCGGGATCGGCCCCGAGATCGTCTCGGCATGGATCATGGCCAACCCCGCCGAGGCGGCGGGGACCGCGGTCATCGGGCCGGCCCGGTGGCTTGCGACGCTACCGGCAGGGCCGCGGGCGATCGCCGTCGGGTTGGAGGACTTTGCGGCCGAGCCGGGGCGGCCGACCGGCGAGGGGTCGCTCGTGGCCTGGGCGGCGCTCGAGCGCGCCGCCGCGCTCTGCCAGTCCGGGGAGTATGCCGGCGTCGTGACGGCCCCCGTCAGCAAGGAGCGGATGGCCGCGATCGGCTGGGAATACCCCGGGCACACCGAGTTCTTTGCCGCGCGCTGGGGCGGGGAGCCGACCATGGCGTTCTGCGGGGGGAGGCTCCGGGTGGCGCTCGTCACTTGGCACATCCCGCTTCGCCTGGTGCCGGCGGCGCTCACGGCCTCGAGCCTCGGGCGGGCGGTCGCCGCCGCCGCCGAACTCGCGCGCGCGGACGGCGTCGCGGCGCCGCGGATCGGGGTCTGCGGGCTCAATCCCCACGCGGGCGAGGGCGGCCTGATCGGCACTGAGGAGCGCGACACGATCGACCCGATCCTGGACGCGCTGCGCCCGGCGCACCCCGGGCTCTCGCGATGCCAGCCGGCGGACACGCTCTTCGGCCGGCAGCTTCGCGGCGAGTTCGACGTTTCCGTCGCCCTGTACCACGACCAGGGCCTGGCGCCGCTCAAGGTCATCGACTTTGAGGACGCGGTGAACGTGACCCTCGGCCTGGGGCACGTGCGGACGAGCCCCGACCACGGCACGGCGTTCGGGATCGCGGGCCGGGGCGTCGCCAGTTCCCGCAGCTTCTCGAACGCCGTCGCGGTCGCACGGCGCTTGATTCGGGCGCGTATTGGGCGATAGTGCGGCACGGATGCCCGAAACGACCACCCTGACGCCGCCCCAAAGCCCGCACGTGCCCCGAGAGGGGGGGGAGGGCCTGGTGCGCCTCACGGAGGCCGCGGGCGGCAAGGTGCGCGCGCTGATCGCGCGCGAGAACCAGGGCGAATTCCTCAGGATCGCCATCACCGGGGGCGGATGCAACGGCTTGAGCTACAAGCTCAAGTTCGCCCCCGAGCCCGGGCGGGGCGACATCCTGGTGCGGTCGGCCGGGATCGCGGTGATCGTCGACCCGAGGACCGCCCTCTACCTGAAGGGCACGGTGCTCGATTATTCCACCCAGCTGATCGCGGGCGGGTTCAAGTTCAGCAACCCGAACGCGAAGGCGAGCTGCTCCTGCGGCGAAAGCTTCAGCGTTTAGGTGTTGTGTTCGAGTCGGTTTCCGACGAGCGTCCCCGGACTCTACACACCCAGCAGCGTAATCATTGATGGCCTTACCGACTCCCTCGGCCGCCCCAGGCGGCAATCGTCCGAATGGACAATATCAGCGCCGCAACAACGATCCGTTCGCGAGCATACGCCGCAACCACCGAATAAAGGTCCCGCAGGTGCGGGTGATTTCACCGGAGGGCAAGCAGCTCGGCATCCTCGACACGCCCAAGGCCGTCAACCTCGCGCTCGAGGTGGGGCTCGACCTGGTCGAGGTGGCGCCGAACGCGACGCCGGTGCCCGTCTGCCGGATCATGGACTTCGGCAAGTACGTCTACGAGGAGTCGAAGAAGCACTCCCACGCGAAGTCGACGGCGAGCAAGATCAAGGAGATCGAGTTCACGGCGCGCATCGCGCCGAATGACTTCAACACGAAGCTGCGCCATGCCGAGGAGTTCCTCGACCACGGCAACAAGGTGAAGCTCCGGCTCAAGTTCCGCGGCCGGGAGATGGCGCACACGGAGCTCGGCTTCGAGGTGATGAAGAAGGCGGTCGTCGAACTCTCGGGCATGGGCCATCCGGATGCCGACCCGAAGCTCATCGGGCGCAACATCCACGTCATGCTCACGCCCCTGCCGGCGAACAAGCGCAAGGCGCGGTTCCACGCCAAGGGCCCCGAGGGCGAGGACGAGACGCCGCCTTTGGCCTCGCGGGCGGAGGCCTGAGCCCGGCGCGGCCATGCGCCCGGCGGCCTTCATCCTTTTCCTCCTCCCGGCGATTCTCTCGGCCTCCGAGGCCGGCGACCTGGCGTCGGTGCGCAACAAGGGGATCGACTACGTGGCCCTCGACGATGGGGCGGCGCGCCTCGGGCTCCGGCTCGAGCGCTCGATCCCGCCGTCGGCCGTCATGATCAAGGACGGCGCGCAGCCGGTGGCCCGCCTCGCCGAGCACAGCCGAGAGACCGACATCCGGGGCCTGCGGGTCTTCTTCGGCGACCCCGTGATCGAGCGCGGCGGCAGGTTCTACGTGAGCCGCACCGACTTCAACCTGAGGCTTGTCCCGCGCCTGAGGCCCGAGTTCTGCGGGCCGCCGCCCCGGCCGCCGCGGGTGATCGCGATAGACCCCGGGCATGGCGGCCTCGACAACGGAACCGAGAACCCGAAGCTCGGCACGGTCGAGAAGACGTACACGCTCGACGTGTCGCTGCGGCTCAAGCGGCTCCTGGAGCAGGCCGGCTACACCGTCGTCATGACCCGCGAGTCGGACACCTCGGTCGAGAAGCAGTTCCGCTCCGAGATCGCGAACCAGGCGGGCGCCGACCTGATGGTGAGCGTGCACTTCAACTCGCTCTACCCGAACACGAGGACCACCGGGGTCGAGCTCATGCTCTTCCCCCCGAAGTCGCAGCGCTCCGCCGACTCGTGGAGCCCCGGCAAGAAGGACGACCACCAGGACACGGGCGAGCCGATCAACGCGTTCGACGCCTGGAACACGGTCCTCGCGGGGCCGCTGCACCGCCGGCTCCTCGACGCGATGCGCGACGGCGACCGGGGCGAGAAGTTCGAGCACCTCGGGGCGCTTCGGGGCCTCAAGTGTCCGGGCGTGCTCGTGGAGCCCGCCTTCCTCTCGAGCGACGCCGAGGGTGCGCGCCTCGCCACCCCGGCCTGCCGCGACGCGATCGCCGCGGCCATCGTCGCGGGAATCCAGGACTACGCCGAGATCCTCCGGCGCCTGCGTCCCGCTCAGGTGCAGCCGGCGCCCGCGGGGCCCTCCGCGCCGGCGCCCGCCCCGGCCGCGAGGGCCCAGCCGACGCGGCCTTCCGGCCCGTGACCGGCGCGAGGAAATTGGCCCCGGCCGACGCCCGCCGGTTCCTGAGGCGGGTGCACCACTTCGACGCCAAGCTTCCCGATGTCGCGGCCGCGCTGGCCTACCACGGCTACATCCAGATCGACCCCATCAACGTGTGCGGGCGGATGCACGACCACATCCTGCGCAACCGTGTCGAGGGCTACCCGGAGGGGGGGCTCATGGGCCACCTCCACGGCCCGGGCGCCCGCGGAAACGTGGCCCCCGGGCAGCGCTGCGCGTTCGAGCACCATCTCCCCTCGACCCGCATCTTGGCCGCGTTCCCCCTCGACGCATGGCCCCACCTGCAGTCCGCGATGCGCGCCCGCGCAAGGCAGCCGGGCCCGTGGTCGGGCCGGCTTACGCCGCGCGAGAAGGAGCTCGCGGCGCGCATCATGGAGCGCCTCGCCGCGGGCGGCGCGCTGGGCCCGGAGGCCTTTGACGACGACCGCAGGGGCAGGAGGGTCTGGGGGGCGGCGACGCTCGCCAAAGCGACGCTGCAGAAGCTCTTCTTCCACGGGCGCCTGCTGATCGCCGGCCGGCAGAACAACCGAAGGCTCTACGACCTTCCCGAGCGCGTGCTTCCCGGGGCCGTGTTGGCGGAGCCGGAGCCCGCCGCGCAGGAGACGCGGCGCTGGCTCGCGCTGACCCGCCTTCGCCAGCACCGCCTGGTGGCGCTCAAGCGGGCCGAGGCCGCGCTCGTGGGGGACCTCGTCCAGCCGATCGAGGTCGAGGGATGCCCGGCGCTCTTCTGCCTGAAGGAGGATCTCCGCTGGCTTGACGAGCCGCAGGGCGACGGCGCGGCGGCGGCCCCGCTGCTGCTGGCCCCGCTCGATCCGGTGATCTACGACCGGCGGGTGATCCGCAACCTCTGGAAGTTCGACTACACGTGGGAGGCCTACGTGCCGCCGGCGAAGCGCAAGCGGGGCCACTACGCGCTGCCGGTGCTCTCGGGCACGGAGCTCGTGGGCCACGTCGACCTGAAGGCGGACCGCGAACGCCGCCGGCTTGCCGTGGTCTCGCGCGGCGTCAGGCGCGGCCACGCCTCCGCGCCCGCGGTGAGGGAATTGGCCCGGTTCCTGGGGCTTGAGCCCGGAAGGCCTACATTGCGGCGGCCGTGATTTGGCCCGACGACCGCGCGGGCTCGAACCAGAGGGAGGGTTCGCTTTCGCGGGCAAACTCAGGGCACACCTGCTCGAGCAGCGTGCGCAGGCGCTCGCGGGCCCTCGCAATGCGGCTCTTCACGGTCCCGACGTTGATGCCGAGCTCGACGGCGATCTCCTCGTAGGACTGGTCGAGGACGCTGCGCATGGTCAGAATCCGGCGGTGCGACGGCTCGAGCCTCTCCATGCACGACTCGACCGCGTCGGCAAACTCGCTTCGCGAGGCCTCCTGCGAGGGGTCCGGATCCGCGGCGGAGAGCAGGTCGGAGAAGGTGGAGTCGCCGGACTCGCCGATCGCCGCGTCAAGCGAGAGGGTCGAGTGCCGGCGCCGCCTGAAGAAGTACCAGTAGCGGTTCCTCGCCAGGTTGACCGCGATCCGGTGCAGCCAGGTCGCGACCGACGCGTCCCCGCGGAAGGCCGAGAGGCCCCGGTGGGCCCGGATGAACGTGTCCTGGGTGATCTCCTCGGCGTCGGCGCGGTTCCTCAGCAGGGCCATTGCGGCCGCGAAGATCCGGGCCTTGTGGCGACTCATGATTTCGATGAAGGCGGACTCATCGCCGCCGTTGAACTTCCGTACGAGAAGGGCGTCCTCGAGTGCTTCGGCATTCATGATGCCAGAATCCACACCTTTCCCCGTGCCAACTGATGCCGGACTGCAGTAAGTTACTCTTCAGGACACGCTTATCTTCATGATGACGGGAAGGCCCTGCATTACGGCCGCGAATGTCGTGCGTATTGCATCTACATTCCGAACTGAAGCCTGCAAATGGCACGAACGAGGCTCGCAATTGCACCTACCGGTTACAAGTTTGCGTCTTTCAGAATCATTCGGCTTCGATGCTTGACTGGCACTGGAAACGCAGTTGTGCCTATGGACAAGAGTAAGCAACTACAGCCTCCTCACCTGGGAGACTTCTATTCGGGAGAGTTAATCCAACACCTATGAAATCGACGTTCCCATCTCTGAGATGGACCTTTGCCGGGGCAGTCGCCCTGGCCTTCGCAACCACAACGAGCGTGCTCGCCCAGGGCGTGACGACTTCCGGGATCTCCGGCTTCGTGACGAACAAGACGGGCCAGGCCGTTGCCGGGGCGACCGTGACGGCCGTCCTCGACGCGACCGGCGCCCGCTACACGGCGACCGTCCGCCCGACCGGCCAGTACTCGCTCTCCGGCCTCACCAGCGGCGGGCCGTACACGGTCACCGCGACGGCCACGGGCCTGCCCGCTGCCGAGAGGAAGGATATCTATCTCAACCTTGGCCAGACGACGGGTGTGGACCTCGAGATCTCGACCGAGATCGTCCGCCTGGAGGCCGTGAACGTGAGCGAAAGCGCCGCAAACACGACCTTTGACATGAGCGCGATGGGCTCCGGCTCGAGCTATAACACGAAGCAGATCCTTCAGATCAGCTCGATCCGACGCGACCTCCAGGACTTCGAGAGCCTGGACCCGCGCGCGGTCACCCAGCAGGTCGCCCCCTCGGACCCGGCGTACACCTTCAGCGTCGCGGGCCAGAACCCGCGTGAAAACGCGATCCTGGTGGACGGCGTCTCGGCCGCGGACAACTTCGGCCTCAACTCGAACGGCTACGCCGGCCTGCGCAACCCGGTCCCCCTCGAGTGGATCTCGTCCGCGACCCTCGCGATCAATCCCTTTGACGTGATCTACAGCGGGTTCCTGGGCGCCGTGACCGACGTGTCGCTCAAGACCGGCACCAACGCCTTCCACGGGTCGTATTACACGATCTACACGGGAACGAGGATGCGCGGTCCGGACCCGGTGGTCGGCGCCCTCGGTACGCATGAGTCCACGCAGCAGCACACCAACGGCGCCACGCTCGGCGGCCCGCTCTGGAAGGACAAGGTATTCTTCTTCGTGGGCTATGATGCGTTCCGCCAGATCGCCGCGGCACCGGCCCAGATCTTCAACCCTCTGGGTTCTGCGGCCGGCCAGACCGCTGTCGCCCAGGTCGTTGCGGCCCTCAAGGGCGGCTACACGATTGGCGGCCACACCTACACGTACGACCCGGGCAGCCTCTCCGCGATCAGCCACACCTGGGAGCAGAACTTTGTCGGCAAGATCGACTGGAACATCTCCGATACCCAGAAGTTTTCGTTCACGTTCCGCCACACGATCGGCGACGCGCCCGTGTTCTACAACTACACGGGCACGAACACGACGTCGTTCTCCACGTCGTGGTACAACTCGAACCGCAGCGACCAGTCGTACACGGCCCAGCTGAACAGCGACTGGAGC
>Ga0265313_10003291_pt1 | contig 13262 bp, 13 predicted proteins | sample 4123metaG_FD_203122 | JGI IMG/M metagenome (GOLD analysis project Ga0265313, IMG submission 203122) | Rhizosphere microbial communities from Carex aquatilis grown in University of Washington, Seatle, WA, United States - 4-1-23 metaG | ecosystem: Host-associated > Plants > Roots > Rhizosphere >...
CGTGACATCCGGTCTGGCGACGAAGGCACTGATCCAGGCTTCGCATTCGATCAACCTGAGCACTGGAACGAACCTCAACATAGTGTTCGGCAGCTTCATTCCTGCGGGCGGAACATTCGAACTGCTCTCTGCCCCTATTGGGCCCGGCGGACTTACGATCAATGCGAGCGATCTCATCGCGTACAACTTGGCCGTCAACGGCACAACGAGACCATTCCTTTTCAGCAGTTCGGTGCTGACAATCGTTCCAGTTGGATCGAACAACGTGCTGGAATTGCAAGTCACTCCCAAGTCTGAGGCCGATCTCAAGCTGTCGGGATATGCCGTGCAAATGTTCCCGTTCGCCAATGCTGCTGTCGCGGGCGACGATTCGCTTGGCGCGGCGATGGTTGCCGGTATCCGGTCGCCGCAGGACGCGCAGGCCGCGTACAGCGCCTTCGCCCCGGAAGTCTCCGGCGGCACGCGCGCCGTCGCAGTCTCGCTCACCGATCAGAGCACGGGCGTGGTTGCAGCGCGCGAGCGTCAGCTTCGGCTGTTTGCCAAGGAACCGGGCGAACTCACCCTTTGGGGCAACGAGTTCGGCGAATATCTGAGCACGCACGGCCAGAATGTTCGGGGTGTTGTAGATGGTCCGGGCGTGAACGATCCCACGCTTCCGGCCGGAACCGTGTGCCCGACAAGTGGCTGCCCCTCTGTCTCGCTTCCGGGCTTCAAGGATCACGGGTTCGGCTTCTCGCTCGGCCTCGACAGCGGTTCGCCGTCGGACGGCTGGTACGGCGCTGCATTCAGCTTCTACACGGGCGACGTTCAGGCCGGCGCGGCGACGGCCGCACCGACCTCCAAGACCGGCGAGCTCTGGTATCTGCTCACCGGATACAGCGACTGGCGCGGCCGCGGCCTGTTCGTCGATTCCCAGGTGTCGGTCGGCTATGGCAGCATGAAGGGCAAGCGCTTCCTGGACCTGACCGTTCCGGTCGTGGGCAGCAACGCGACCACGCTCTTTTCTCGCGAAGCCGACAGCAATCGCGCGGCGCTTCTGGGCTCGCTCGGCATGACGGTCGGCGCGCTGATGAAATTCGGCTCGACGTTCTTCACCCCGCAGCTCTCGCTCGACGGCATGTCGATGCGCGAGGAAGGCTATACGGAGATCAACGGCGGAACAGGCTTCGATCTTGCCGTGAAGCCCTATTACGCCAATTCGCTGCGCGCCTTCCTCGGGACCGAGGTTCGCCAGGACGTCGATCTCGGCGACTTCTTCCTGCAGCCGTCGGCGCGCGTCGGCTATCGCTTCGACTTCCTGAACGACCCGACCAAGCTGCACGCGCAGTTCTCCGACAGCAATAACGCCACGCTTGGAGCAACGCCGGGCCTTCCCTTCATCGTTCAGGGACCGGATCCGAGCCGCGGCAACCTGGTCGGCGGCCTCAACCTGAACGCCACGACGGACAATTGGACGATCGGCCTGTCGTACGACTTCGTTCGCGGTTCGAACAACGCGACCGAACAGACCGGCACGCTGTCGCTCCTAGGACGAATCTGACGGCAGCCCCCTTCCCGAGATCGCCGAATTTCAGGCGTCGCGTGCCAGTTCGATCAGGCGCGTGACGTCTTCTTCCGGCGTCGCGAACGACAGCATGAGCCGCGCAAGCGTCCTGCCCTTCGACGGCACGCCCCAATCGTAGAACTGCACGCCGTTCTTGCGCAGCTTCTTGGCCAGCGCATCGGGCATGCGGGCAAAGACCGCGTTGGCCGAGACTGGATGCTCGATCTCGATCGCGCGGGCTTGTGCAAGACCCTGTGCGAGGCGCTGAGCCAGCCCGTTGGCGTGGCGCGCGCTGGCGAGCCAGTGCCCGTTCTTCAGATAGGCTTCGAGCTGAACCGACACGAAGCGCATCTTCGACAGAAGATGGCCGGACTTCTTCCTGCGATATTCGAAGTCGCGGACATCGTCGCGGTTGAAAAAGACCACCGCCTCGGCGGCGAGCGCGCCGTTCTTTGTCGCGCCGAACGACAGCGCATCGACGCCCGCCTTCCAGGTCATCTCCGCCGGAGTGCAGCCCAGTCCCACCAGCGCGTTGGCAAAGCGCGCGCCGTCCATATGGACCTTCATGTCGCGCGCCCGCGCCAGAGCCGAGATCGCGGCGATCTCGGAAGGCGAATAGACCGTGCCGAGCTCGGTCGATTGCGTGAGGCTGATCGCGGCCGGCTGCGCGTGATGCACAAAGCCCTTCTGGAAATGGCCGAGCGCTTTTTCGATCGCGGCGGGCGTCAGCTTGGCGTCATGTCCCTCGACGGGAACCAGCTTTGCGCCATGGGTGAAGAATTCCGGCGCGCCGCATTCATCGACTGCGATATGGGCCTCGGCATGACACAGGATCGCGCCATGCGGCGGCACCAGCGTTGCGAGCGAGAGCGAATTGGCCGTCGTGCCGTTGATGACCGGATAGACGGCCACATCGCGCTCGAAGACTTCGCAGAGCCGCGCCGTGACGCGTTTGGTGACGTCGTCGTCACCATAGGCCGGCTGCGGCGCCTGCCCGACGGCGGCGATTGCCGCCAGGATGTCCGGTGTCGCGCCATAGTGATTGTCGCTGGCGAAATTCATCGCGCGTCCCTGCTGCCTTAAAGGCTGTCTACCAGGCGCCAACATTGGGCATTGATACCCAAGGCTCCTGTGGCGGCTTGCTGCCGCCCTCCTGCAGCAACTCGATGGAGATGCCGTCAGGTGAGCGTACGAACGCCATGTGGCCGTCACGCGGCGGCCTGTTGATCGTGACTCCCCCGTCCATCAATCGCTTGCAGACCGCATAGATGTCTTCGACGCGATAGGCGAGATGGCCGAAATTCCGGCCTCCGCCATACTCTTTCTCATCCCAGTTGTAGGTCAGCTCGACCATCGGCACGCCGTCGCCGCTTCCTTTTTCAGCATCTTCCGGAGTTGCCAGAAAAACGAGCGTGAACCGGCCCATTTTGTTCTCAACGCGCCGCAATTCCTTCAACCCGAGCTTGGCGCAATAAAAGTCCAAGGCTGCATCGAGGTCGCTGACGCGGACCATGGTGTGGAGATAGCGCATGGAAGTGTCCTCACGATGTTTTCGGCTGCATCTTGTTTGCCCGCGCTTGCAGCGTCGCGCAACAGCCGCTCGCAGCGCTAAAAGCTTATGCCGTCAACGCTATCGCCGACCGAGTGCGAAATATGGCACGCCGTGCGGCCATGGACGAATGCAGAATCGTGGCGCGGCGTCATCACTCGGGCTCAATTTGGCCACGGGTCCGAGCGAGTATTTTCAAGCACTTTGCAGCATAGGTGGAACGATTAGCCGCATCCATACAAGCCGTAGGCCGCAACATCACGCGCATATGCGTGCTGTTCGCGAGGTTCGCTTTTCGTGCTTGAAAAACGCGCGGGAAAAGCGCGTCACACCGCTGTCGCGAAGGCTTGGCAAAGATATTCGCGGCGCGGGCAACAGGGGACAGCGGCGGGTCGCTTTACGGGCGACGGCTGTTAACTGGCCCATCACGAAGTTGCGTTTCCCAAATCGAAAGACTAGACCCTCCGTGAAAACCGTGATTACGATGGGTTTAAGAACAAAATGCACCGGGCGGAAACCGGTGCCGGGAGGGGGACGCGTATTCGGCCCAAATCCGCCAGTCCCGGTGCCACCGCGCCGGGATTAGTTTTGTGTAGGCGACGGAAGATCCATGGAACAACCAGTACACGACCTGAGATCACATATACCGGCAGAGGCGCCCAATCCGGCGCGCCGTACCGGCATTCTAATCGGCGTTGGCATTCTTCACGTCGGTCTCATCTGGGCTCTCGTTGTCGGCCTCGCTTCGGGCCTGATCGAAAAGCTGCCGGAAGAGTTGAAGGCCGAAGTTGTTCAGCCCAAGGACGAAGTGAAGCCGCCGCCGCCGCCGCCGCCAGATCTGGCGAAGCCGCCGCCGCCCTTCGTTCCGCCTCCCGAACTCAACATCGCCAACGACGCGCCGGTGAACAATGCGATCACCGCCGTGCAGGCGACCGTGCCGACGGCGCCAAAGCCGGCTGAGCCGACGATCACGCCGTCCAAGGCGGTTGGTCATTCGCATGACTGCACGAGTTACTATCCCGATCTGTCACGCCGCTTGAATGAATCGGGCGACGTGCTCGTGCATTACGATGTTGGCGTCGACGGTACGATCACCAATGTCGGCGTGTCCAAGTCCAGCGGTTCGGATCGTTTGGATCAGGCCGCTGTCTCCTGCGTTTCGTCGCGGTGGCGCAACACGCCAGCGATGAATGGCGACACGCCCGTTGCGTCGCCTAACCATCAGGCCATCGTTCGTTTCAGCCTTCACTAAATCGGCGAGTTCTTCGTCAATCTGGATAATACGGAGTAGTAGGAAAATGATCTCGAAGCACCTGACGATTGCAGCCGCCATCGTCCTGATTTCCGGCCTCGGCTTCGGCCCGGCTGTTGCGCAGACCGCCCCCGCAGCCCCGACCATGGCTGCACCGGGAGGCGCCGCACCTGCCGCCGCTCCCGCTGGCGGAACGATGGCTCCGGCCGCTGCGCCGGCTGTCACGCCGCCGTCGGCTTCCGCCGCCGCGCCGACGGAAAACCCCTACGGCCTCGGCGACATCGTCGCCAAGCGCAACCCGGTTTCGATGACCATCCTGATCATCCTCGGCGTGATGTCGATCGGCACCTGGTACATCTTCTTCATGAAGTACTTCGAGCAGTCCCGCATCCTGGCGCAGGCCCGCACGGTCGAGAAGCGCTTCTGGACCTCGGGCACGCTGGCTGAAGGCGTGGACAAGCTGCCGAAGAATTCGATGTTCCGCAGCGTTGCCGACGCCGGCATCCGCGCCAGCCAGGGCGGCACGAGCCTTGTTGGTCTCAATGACTGGATCGCCATGTCGCTGACGCGCCAGCTCGAAGACGCCAACTCGACGCTGCAGAGCGGCATCGCGTTCCTCGCTTCGGTCGGCTCGACGGCTCCGTTCGTCGGACTGTTCGGTACGGTCTGGGGCATTCTGCAAGCCCTGATCGCCATCGGCGTCGCCGGCCAGGCCTCGATCGACAAGGTCGCCGGTCCCGTCGGTGAAGCGCTCATCATGACCGCCCTCGGCCTTGGCGCCGCGGTTCCGGCCGTGTTGCTCTATAACTTCCTGGTCCGTCGCAACAAGGTCATCAACGAGAAGCTTCGCGGCTTCGCCGGCGACCTGCAGACGTACCTGATCACGAAGAGCAAGTAGGCCAGGGGCGCAGGTAGCGCGGAGATCACATCCATGGCCATGAACGTTCAAGCCGACGACCATAGCGGCGATCCGGATCTGAACACGACCATCAACACCACCCCGCTGGTGGACGTGATGCTCGTTCTTCTCATCATCTTTCTCGTCACCATTCCGGTGATCGTGAAGACGGTGCCGGTCCAGCTTCCGAACGCGCGAAATATCGCGACGATCACGAAGCCGGAGAACATCGTCGTTGCGGTCGATAAGGACGAGAACATCTATTACAACAACGCACCGATCGATCAGGCCGAACTCAAGGACCGGTTCGAGGATGCGTTGCGCCGGGCGCTTGCGAGCGGGCACCCGCTTCCCGAAGTGCACATCCGCGGTGACAAGGATGTGCGTTTCGAAGCCGTCGGACGCGTGGTTCTGGCAGCTCAGATCGCCGGCATCCAGAAGGTCGGCTTTCTGACGGAACCGCGAAACGACGTGGCTCAGTAATCAAAGACCGGATTGAAGGTATCGCCACATGGCAATGAATGTCGGCAATGAGAGCGGCGAAGGCGAGGTGATGGTGGAAATGAACACCACGCCGCTCATCGACGTGATGCTCGTTCTGCTTACCCTGCTCATCATCACGCTTCCCATCCAGACCCATGCCGTGAAACTCGACATGCCCAAGCCGAACGTGAAGCCGCCGCCGACGCCGCCCGTCGTGGTTACGCTGGAAGTCGACTTTGATGGCACCGTGCTGTGGAACGGCACCGCCGTGGACCGCAAGACACTGGACAACTACCTGGCCTCGGCCGCGAGCGATGATCCGCAGCCCGAAATCCATCTGCAGCCGAACCGGCTGGCGAAATATGACGCCGTCGCGAAGGTGCTGGCGGATGCCCAGCGCATCGGCGTGGATCACATCGGTTTCACCGGCATCGAGAAATACAGTCAATGATGTGAGGGGCCATTGCGTCACGGACCATGCAGTCGCATGTGCCCGGGATGCGCCCATTGAAGTGAGGACTCTAATGTTTTTCAGATCGGTCCGCGCCGCCAGCTTGGCGCTTGCGCTTGGAACTGCCGCGGTTGCAACCGCCGGCATCGTCTTCACGACACCGGCCGAAGCGGCGCTGCGCTCCGTCGTCGGCAAGCCGCTCAGCGAAGCCAAGTCGCTCGCAGCGGCCGGCAACTACAGCGCGGCGCTTGCCCGCGTCAGCGCCGCCGAAGCGGTCGGCGGACTGACGGCGGAAGAACGCGCCGTCATCTCGCAGATGCGCCAATATATCGAAATCAAGTCGGGCTCCGGCGCGCTCGGCGTCAAGGCGAAGTTCGCCAACGACTACAATGCCGGCCGCTATCGCGACGTCATCGCCGACGGCGAAACGCTGCGCAAGAACGGCGCGCTGGACGGCAACGCCATGCAGGTTATCGCGCAGGCCTATTACCTGCTGCGCGACTATCATGGCTGCAGCCACTACATCATGAGCAATTTCGGCAGCGGCGCCGGCGAGGCTGTGCTGCAGTTGCAGATGCGCTGCGCCTATGAGAGCCAGGACAATGATTCCATGCGCACGGCGCTGGAAACGCTGGTCGCGCGCACCAACAAGCCTGAATATTGGAGCCAGCTTCTCAACACCGCCCAGGGCACCAAGGGCCTCAGCGATCACCAGACTCTCGACATCTATCGCCTCAAGATGCTGACCAACTCGATCACGAAGGCCGACGACTACAATCTGCTGGCGCAGCTCGCGCTGCAGCTCGGCTACGCCGCCGAAGCGCAGTCGGTCATCAACAAGGGCATCGCGGCCAAGGTCCTCACGGGCGACCGCACGACGCGCCTGCTCACCATGGCCAAGGGTCAGGCCGACACGAACGCCGCGAACAACGCCAAGTCGGTCGCAGCCGCCAATGCCGCGCCGACCGGCGATGCGCTGGTCAAGCTCGGCGAAGACGCCTGGGGCCAGGGCCGCTATCCGGACGCTATCAAGCTGATCCAGGCCGGCATCGACAAGGGTCCGACGGACAAGGACAACGCGCTGATCCGCCTCGGCGTCGCCTATATGAGCGCTGGCCAGAAGGAACAGGCTGTGCGCACGCTCGACAAGGCCGATGGCGATGCTAAGCAGAAGATCATCGCGCATCTGTGGTCGATCTACGCCCACACGCACTAGTTCGAATCCTATCGATGACGAAGGCCGGGCCGTGCGCCCGGCCTTTTTGTTATGCGGGCGCGAGCGTGGCGCCGTTGTAGCCACCGGGATATAACGCCCGTGTCGCCTTTCGGTCAGCCACGCCATGGACGCGATCTTCACGCCCGCGGAAAGCGAGGCGCTCCTGCTTTCGCTGCGCATTTCCGGCGTTGCCGTGCTCTGCGCGCTGCCATTCGCGTTCGCCGCGGCGCTGTTCCTGGCCCGCACCAGGTTCATCGGCAAGACGCTGATCGACGGGCTGATCCACGTACCGCTCGTTTTGCCGCCCGTGGCGATCGGTTTTCTGCTTCTGACGGTGTTCGGCACGCGCGCCGGTCTGGGCGCCTGGCTGCTCGTGCATTTTGGCATCCGCTTTGTCTTCAGCTGGACCGGCGCAGCGCTGGCGTCGGCGATCATCACCTTTCCGTTTCAGGTCCGCTCGATCCGGTTGGCACTGGAAGGCGTCGACAAGGGACTGAACGAGGCGGCCGAGACCCTTGGAGCCGGCTGGTGGGACCGGCTGTTCAACATCACGCTGCCGCTCGCCCTGCCGGGCGTGCTCGCCGGCATCATCACGGCCTTTGCCGCCAGCCTTGGCGAGTTCGGGGCCATCATCACGTTCGTCTCGAACATTCCCGGCGAGACGCGCACCTTGCCGCTGGCGATCTACACCGCTCTGCAGGCGCCGGGTGGCGAGGCCGAAGCGGCACGCCTCTCGGTCATCTCGATTCTTCTTGCGTTGCTGTTCATGTCGCTCGCCGAAGTCGCAGCGCGGCGCGCCCGGATCGCCGGATGAGCATCGACGTTGCGCTCAAGCACGACTTCGGCGGCTTCGCGCTCGATGCGCATTTCTCGGTTCCCCGCGTCGGCGTCACCGCGCTCTTCGGTCCGTCGGGAGCAGGCAAGACGTCCATCATCAATGCCATCGCCGGCACATTCCGCCCGCAAGAGGGTCGCATCGTCGTGGAAGATCGCGTGCTCTTCGACAGTTCGAAGGGCTTGTCGCTGTCGCCGCGCCAAAGACGGACGGGTTATGTGTTCCAGGATGCGCGCCTGTTTCCGCATATGAACGTCGAGGACAATCTTCTGTTCGGCTGGCGCCGCGCCCAAAAAAAGGCCGATAGCTCGGAAATCGACCGCATCATTGCGCTGCTGGGGCTGCAGCCGCTATTGGCGCGCAAGCCGGGCGCGCTTTCGGGCGGCGAGAAAAGCCGCGTCGCGCTCGGCCGTGCGCTTCTGTCGTCACCCGATATTCTGCTTCTGGACGAACCGCTCGCCGCGCTCGATGCGGCGCGCCGCGCCGAGATCCTTCCCTACCTTGAACGACTGCGCGACGACGCAAGGCTGCCGATGCTCTATGTCAGCCACGCGCTCGACGAAGTGGCGCGCCTGGCGCACGACGTCGTCGTCCTGCGCGGCGGACGCGTCGTGCGGCAGGGCTCGGTGTTCGATGTCCTGACCGAGCTGGAACTTCCGGCATTCGCCGGCACGCCGCCGCTCGGCGCCGTTATCGAGGCGGAAGTCGGTGACCGCCGTCCCGATGGCCTCACGGCGCTCGCGTTCGACGGCGGAATCTTGCTGGTGCAGGAACTGCAGCAGCCGAGAGGCGCACGGCTGCGGGTGCGCATCCGGGCCGAGGAAATCATGCTGGCGCTGGAAGAGCCCCGCACCATCAGCGCCAACAATGTCCTTCTGATGCAGGTTCGCGATGTGCAGCACGACTCCAAGACGCATGCCGACGTGCAGCTTCTCTGCGGCCGCACGCGCCTTGTCGCGCGGATCACGCGCTCATCACTGGAGCGACTTCAACTCGCGGCCGGAAAACCCGTTTTCGCGATCGTGAAATCGGTGACGGTCGACACAGCTATGCGTGGGCCGGAGGACTAGTCCTCGCAAGCATGTGATTGGCATTCCATCCGGGCGGCTGTAAGAGAAGGCGCCTTTTTTGGAGGCCGTGATGAACAGACTCAAATCGGCACTCGCCGGATTTGCCATCGCCACTTTGGTGACGGCAGGGACTGCAGTTTGCACGCAAGCCTTTATCACCGGCCTGGCCGCCGGAATTTCGGGCCAGGCGGCGCATACCGCAGTGTCCAGGCCGGACGCGCATCCTGTGGCGTCCAGCGCGCGCCCGACGCGCTCCTGATCACGGCGCCTTGAAGACGAAGCGTTTCGACAGCGTGAAGTTGAAGATCAGACCGACGCCGACACCGAACGCTGCCGCCAGCAGAGGGTTTTTGAACGGGGCCGGCGCGAACGTGACGCAGAGCGTGTAGGTTCCATAGTTGGCCACTGCGCCGATGCTGTTCGCCAGCATGAACTTGAACCATTCCTGCATCACCTTGTGCACGCCGCCTGTTGCAGCATGCTCGGCGAACGTCAGGTTGCGATTGCCCCACCAGGTGAACGTGGCCGCGCAAAAGATCGAGACGGCCCGCGCCGTATAGCGGTCGATGCCGATCAGATAGTGCAGGATCGATAGCACCGTTTCGTCCACGACGAAGCCGCAGCCGCCGATGAATCCAAAGCGCAGGAACGGGGACGCAAGCAGGGCGCGCGGACGCTCGGACAGGTTCACGGCAGCGGCAGATCCTGTGGACCACGGATCGAGAGATAGGACAGCCGCTTGTTCGCCCAGCGCCCGCGCGTCACCGTGTCGAGGATCAGTCCGCTCATGACGGACAGGAACGCGATCAGCATCAGGCCGGTGGCCAGAACTGCCGTCGGCAGGCGCGGCACCAGGCCCGTATGCACGAACTCGATCACGATCGATGTGCCCAGGATCAGAGCTGCAAGAGCGAAGACAAAGGCGATGGCGCTGAAAAACAGCAGCGGCCGCTCCTCACGCAGCATCTGCGCGATGGTGAAGAGGATCTTGAATCCGTCGCGATAGGTGCTGAGCTTGCTGACCGAACCGACCGGCCGTTCCTTGTAGGCCGTGTCGACTTCGGCCATCGGCATCATCAGCCGCACCGCATGCACGGTCAGTTCCGTCTCGATCCCGAATCCTTCCGCAGTGAACGGGAACGACTTCACAAAACGCCGCGACATGACGCGATAGCCGCTCAGCATGTCACCGAGCCTCACATTGAACATGAGCGACGTCAGGCCTGTCAGTAACCTGTTGCCCAGAACATGGCCAGCCCGATAGGCCGCGGCTTCGGAATGGACGCGCCGCCCGGTGACGATATCGAGACCTTCGCCGACCAGCTTTCTGATCAGCGCAGGTGCGGCCGCGGCGTCATAGGTGTCATCGCCGTCGGCAAGCACATAGATGTCGGCTTCCACGTCGGCGAACATGCGGCGCATGACATTGCCCTTGCCCTGGCGCATTTCGGTCCGCACGATCGCGCCGGCCGCGCGTGCAACCTCCGCCGTGCGGTCCTTGGAATTGTTGTCGTAGACATAGACCTTGGCCGACGGCAGCGCCGCCCGAAAGTCGCGCACGGTCTGTCCGATGGCGGCTTCCTCATTGTAGCAGGGAAGAATGACGGCGATTTCGGTCATTGGCGGGGCCATTTGAACAGAGGACAGAACTCATAGTCGCCAATGATGTTCGTGTCGAACACGGTGCATTTTAACCAGTCGATTCGAAGGCCGTACTCCACCAGCGCATCGCGCGCGCGGCCCATGTCATAGGCATCGGAGAGCACATAGACGTCCCCCCCATGTCCCATATGGCCCCAGACGCGGTTCTTCATCGTCTTGGTAATCCTGGTGCCGTCCTGCGGCTGCACCATCCAGCCGTCGATTCGCAGCAGCGGGATATTGTGCGGAAAGGATGGCGCGATGAAGCCGAGCGGGCCGTTCCCGGTCAAAAGAACCATCGCCTTTTCCGGATGCACGATCTTGGGGACGTCGGCCTGCACGAAGGGATCGCTGATCGGAGAGCGCTCTATATATTCGACATGGGTGACGGCCGCCGTCGCAAGGAACAGGACCGCCAGCGAGATGTACTGGACGCGACGCGGGATCGGCAGAAGGCCGATCGCGATGGCGAGACTCAGCGGCCCCAGCATTTCCAGTCCGACGATGTAGCGATAGATCGCGAACAGCTTGAGCCAGACGAGATAGGAGACGGCGGCAAAGGCGAGAATGGGCCGCGCCGCCTCGGGAACGACCAACGGATCCTTCGAGCGCCGTCCGGCAAGCCAGACGATGATCGCGATGATCGCGAAGACATAGGCGAGCATGACGCGGATGTCGCGGAACGGAATGTCGTCGGCAATCGCCCAGTTCAGCGAGAACAGGATGGGAAAGGCTGCCGCGATCCAGAAATGGGTCGGCAGGAAACGCATGTCGCGATAGGGCGCGGGCAGGGCGAGCGGCGACTTGAAATAGTCGTTGAAGTAGGGAAACAGCGGATTTCCCGTGAGATGCTCCAGATGGATCATCCAATAGCCCATGAACGCGGCAAAGCCGATGACACCGCCGAGGCCGCCGGCGATCAGACGCGTCGCCTGCTGCTTCCAGCCGCCGCCGAGCGCGACGAGCGCGCCCGCAAAGCCGATGGCGAACGGTGCTTCGGGCAGCTTCAGTCCGACGGTGATGCCGGTGAGGAAGCCGGCGCCGGCAGCTATCGACGCAACCTGCCAGAGCGGCCCTTCATTCAACCGCTTCCTCTGCACAACAAGGATCACGATGCTGAACAGGATGAGAATGCTCATCGTATTGTCGTGATAGGTCGTCCCGAACATGTTGAGGCCGAGGCCGCCGGTCTGTCCGAGCAGTGCCAGCCCGGCTGCGCCGAGTTTGAATTCCTCGATGCGCAGCGTCTGTCGGCCGAGAAGATAAAGCGGCACGACGTTCGAACCCTGCACCATGCCGAGCACGAAGAGCGTGAACCAGGCGCGGGTGTGCGTGGCCAGCACGTAGAAGGGGATGTCCTGAAACGGATTGTAGTATGTGGCCTGGTGGGCCACGATCATGTCGAACCCTTCGCGCCCGTTCAGGAAAGCGTAGGGGATGTACCAATGATAGTTGCGAAAGTCCCAGGACGTGTCCTTGCCGAGCCACAGGACATAGCAACCCCAAAAGACGATCGTGACCGCCAGGAACAGATATTCCTGGACGCTGAGCCTGAGCGCACGCGAGTCGACACTGTCTGAGGGCATGGGAATGGGGATACGCGCGCTCGTGAAACCGGGCATGGTTCTAGCGCGTCTTGGGCAAACGATAAATCAGGCTTCTTGCGGCTGTTCGACCACCAGATTGCCCAGAAACTGCTGAGTCGAGGCCCGGCAGGAACGGGTAAGGGCAAAGGCCCGCGCCTCGGCCCGTGACAGGGTAAGCGCGCGCCTGCAGGCCGCGCCCAGATCATTGTCCAGCGCCGCCGCGGGACAGGCGCCCACCACGTCCTTCATGACATCGTGGGGAAACGTGGCCACGGGCGTGCCGCAGGCCAGCGCTTCCAGCATCACAAGCCCGAACGTGTCCGTCAGGCTGGGGAAGACGTTGACGTCGCTTGCGGCGTAGATGCGGACAAGCTCCTCGCCCGATTTGGGGCCGAGAAACTTGGCATCCGGATATTTCCGCGCCAGCGCATCGCGCGCCGGACCCGGACCGACGACGACCTTGGTGCCGGGCAGATCGAGCGAGAGAAAGGCCTCGATATTCTTTTCGATCGCCACGCGGCCGACATACAGGAACACCGGCTTGGGAAACGGCAGCGTCGCATCCGGTATCGGCCGGAAGTGGTTCACGTCCACCCCGCCTTCCCACAGCCGCACATTCCGGAAACCGTGCGCTTCGAGTTCGCGCTTCAGCGTCGCGGTGCGCGCCATCGTGGCGATGCCGGCGCTGTGGAACCAGCGCTCGAGCCGCCAGACCACACTTTCCGGCACGAAAGGGAA
>Ga0265313_10003293_pt1 | contig 13238 bp, 9 predicted proteins | sample 4123metaG_FD_203122 | JGI IMG/M metagenome (GOLD analysis project Ga0265313, IMG submission 203122) | Rhizosphere microbial communities from Carex aquatilis grown in University of Washington, Seatle, WA, United States - 4-1-23 metaG | ecosystem: Host-associated > Plants > Roots > Rhizosphere >...
GAAGGACTCGGTTGGTATCTTCCACGCTCATCTGTTCGCGTTGATGTCGGCGGCGGTCAATGAGACCGACGCCGCCAAGCGCGACAAGGCGGTCAAGGACCTGATGGCCGAGCTGAAGGCGCTCACCCAATCGATGAATGCCGCCGCCTCGACCCCGCTCGGAACGGCCTCGGTCCCCAATCTATCCAAGATTTTCAAAAGCTATCAGGACGCCGCCCAGGTCGCTATCGACATGGGTGCGACCGACGCAGCCTATGGTGTGATGATGATGGGGGCTGCCAACGAAGAGTTCTTGAAGCTGCGCACGGAGATCGAGGTGTTGAATCGGGCGCTTGGCAATGAACGCACCGCCATGGTGTCGAGTCTGCGCGATCAGGGGCGCGATTCCGGCCACCAGACCGTTCTGGTCGCGGCCCTGGTGTCCCTGGCCTGTAGTGTCGCAGCACTGGTTATCTCGCGTCAGATCGCCCATCCCATCACCCGGTTGACCACGACCATGACGGTTCTAGCCCGAGGTAATCTTGACGTGGAGGTTCCCGATCGCGACCGTCGTGACGAGGTCGGCGCCATGGCGGCGGCCCTGGGAACCTTCAAGGACAGTATGTCGACCTCGCGGCGCCTTGAACAACAGCAGCACGCCCAGACAGACCTACAATTGGCCCGGGCGGAAAAGGTCTCGCAGCACATCAGCGAATTCCAGCAGCAGTTGGCCCCCATGTTGACCGATCTGGGTGCAGCCGCCGACGAATTGCGCGATACGTCGGAAACCATGACCGCTGCGGCCGAAATCACCTCGCAAGCTTCGGCCAGGGCGGCAAGCGGCGTCGATCAGACCTCGGACGCGGTGGAAACCGTGGCCGCCGCCACCGAGGAATTGTCCAGCTCCATCAACGAAGTATCCCAGCAGGTACGCACCTCATCCGACGTGGTTCAGCGCGCCACCGTGGAAGTGGCGGAAACTGACGGAACCGTCGCCAGCCTGCTGACAGCGGTCGAACAGATCGGCGACATGGTTTCGCACATCTTCCAGATCGCCCATCTGACCGATCTTCTGGCGCTCAATGCCACTATCGAGGCGGCTCGCGCCGGTGACGCCGGCAAGGGATTCGCCGTGGTCGCCGCCGAGGTCAAGGCCCTTGCCGGCCAGACATCAAAGGTGACCGAGAGCATTACCACACAGATCGGCAGCATCCGGAATGCGACCAGCGAGGCAGTTACCGCCATTCGCGGCATCGGCGTGACCATCGCTGAAGTTAACTCCATCTCCACCGCCGTGGCGGCAGCGGCTGAGCAGCAGGCGGTGGCAACCGCGGAAATCACCCGTAGCGCCCAAAGCGCGGCGGTCGGCACTTCGGATGTGGCCGCCAATATGGCCTCCTTGCGCAGCGGAACCGAGGACACGGTGGCGGCCGCAGTCAAGGTGCGCAACTCCGCCGAGCGGCTGAAGCAACATTCCGACGCCATGCAGCGAGCGGTAGACACGTTCGTCCTTCTTCTGCGTCAGATATGAGCGGTGTCGGAACGGGTGTTGACCTTACGATGCTTTCTTGCTGATTCTTCCGACTTCGGCAGCAACTAACAAGAGACATTTAGATAGATTTACTGCGGCCCCTGGCTTTCTGGGTGCGGCAATGCGGTGAGCTCGAAGTGGTGCCGGATGAGGTTTATTTCATTGAGCGTCTCATTTGCCTTCCGCTCCCGGCAAAGCCTTGCGGCTCGATGCAGTTCCTGACGGATCGAATCGATCTCAGAGACTGGATACCAATTTCCGTCATTGAGCTTTACAGGGGGCTGTCCCGGCCGTCCCATCGCTCCCGCAGGAGCACCTTGTAGATTCGAGTAGAGCTCCGTGAGTTGAGCCTGACAAGCCTTAGCTTCGGCGCTTTCTTCGGCTTTAGCCTCGCTGTGAATGGCGGATAATGCGAACAGAGCCACCACCGCGATGGCCGGTCGGAACAACTTTCCCATGGTAAGGCCTCCCATTGTTGGGTAGTGCCGATTTTTATCCTGAGCCTCGGAATGGCCAGTTGAAGCTTACTCGTCAGTGAACCGGCGGCAGGAGGGTCGGAAACCACTCGGATCGACGACAGTGGCCTTGCCACCGTCGTCCTGGTCAAGTCATCGCGGGCAGTGCGCTCTAATACCGCGTTCCTGATGAGTTCAACTCATCGGGGCCGGTACGGGCGCAAGTGCGCCCGTACCGGCTCATGCCGCGGAGGGCAAGGGCCACGGAGGTGGCCCGCCCGCCGTTTGAGGGACCCGGTGATCAGTCACGATCACCAGGATTTGGTATAAGTCAGCCCTTCTTATCGGGGGGGGTAGTCGTGCTCGGCCGGATGGATCACCTCGGGGAGATTCAGCCAAGCACGGATGACATCGAGCCGAAGCATCGCCTCGTGGTCATTCCCGGCCTTACACTGGGACTCGGCCTGACGCAACTGGCCGCCCATATAGGTCTCGGCCATGATGTTGTGATCATGGTCGCCACGGGTCTTTCGCTCGGCCATCTTGCTGTAGGGATGCGGAACGGTCTTCCAGGCGGCCTGCACCTCGGCAAGCTGGCTCTGGCAGGCCGGATCGGCCGAGGCAGGGGCGGCGGCAATGGCCAGCAGGGCGATGGCGGCGGCGGTCGCGGCGAACAAGGTCTTCATGATCAGTCTCCATTGGTCACGTCGCTTTCCGCGACATCCCCATTGAGGCAAGCTCACGTAAACCGCCGATGGTGCTTGACGTAAAGTTTTGTAACCGGGATCGGCGGGATCAGTATTTCCCAAAGACCCGGCTGCCGTTGGAACCGAAGCTGTGGACGATGTTGTCCTCCTTGGGGCCGTCCATGCCGGGGGAACCAGACGGCATTCCGGGCGAGGCGATGCCGGTTACCTTGGGCCACTTCGACAGCATCTTGTCGATGGCCTCCACCGGCACATGGCCCTCGACCACATAGCCGCCGATCTTGGCGGTCTGCATCCGCCCCGGCACACCAAGGCCCCGCTTGATCAGGTCGATGTTATCGACATCGATGAGCACCACCATGTAACCGTTGTGCTGGAGGTAGGTCGCCCAGCCCTTGCAGCAGCCGCAGGTCGAGGACTTCCACACCGGGGCATCCTTCCTCGACGGCGAAAACTGGGCTGCCGTGGGCGAAGGCGGTAAAGATGGCAAGAGCCAGAGTGGGAGGGATTTTCAAGGGATTGTTCTCTATGGAGGGGGCTCGGGTGCGACGCGGACGTCGCGCTGCTTGATCAGGGCGTAAAGCGCCGGAATGACGATCAGGGTCAGGACGGTGGAGGACACCATCCCCCCCACCATGGGCATGGCGATGCGACGCATCACCTCCGAGCCGGTACCGGTGCTCCACATGATGGGCAGCAGGCCGGCCATGATGGCCACCACCGTCATCATCTTGGGCCGCACCCGCTCCACCGCGCCCTCCATGATAGCTGCGTAGAGGTCGGCGCGGGTGAAGGGCAGTCCCTCGCCCCCGCGCTTGGCCTTCATGGCGGTCAGGGCGTGGTCAAGATAGATCAGCATCACCACGCCGGTCTCGGCCGCCACACCGGCCAGGGCGATATAGCCCACCGCCACCGCCACGCTCATATTGTAGCCGAGGAACCATTGCAGCCACAGCCCGCCCACCAGGGCGAAGGGCAGCGACAGCATGACGATCAGGGTCTCGGTCACCCGCTTGAAGTTGAGATACAGCAGCAGGAAGATGATGAGGATGGTGAGCGGCACCACCAGCTTCAGCTTCTCGATGGCGCGTTCCATGTATTCGAACTGACCCGACCACGCGACGAAATAGCCCGGCGGCATCTTGACGGAATCCTGTACCGCCTTCCTGGCGTCGGCCACATAGCCGCCAATGTCGCGGTCGCGGATATCAACGTAGATATAGGCGGACAGCAGGGCGTTCTCGGTGCGGATACCAGCGGGACCTTTGGACAGGCGCACCTTGGCCAATTGGCCCAGCGGCACCGAAACGCCGTCCATACCCGACACCAGCACCCGGTCGGCAATGGCTTGGGGGTCCGAACGGAATTCACGGGGATAGCGGACATTGACCGAGAACCGCTCGCGCCCCTCCACCGTGGTGGTGACGGTCTCGCCGCCCAGCGCGGTCAGGATCACCTCCTGGAGATCGCCGATGGTGATACCATAGCGGGCCAAAGCCTGACGGTCGGGCTCGATGTTGAGGTAATAGCCGCCGCCGATGCGCTCCGCGTATGCAGACGTGGTGCCGGGGACGTTGCGCACCACCGCCTCAATCTGGCGGGCGAGGCGTTCCATCTCGTCCAGATCCTTGCCGAACACCTTGATGCCGATGGGGGTACGGATGCCGGTGGATAGCATGTCGATGCGGGCACGCAACGGCATGGTCCAGGCGTTGGATACGCCGGGCATCTGCAACGCCTTGTCCATCTCGGCGATCAGCTTGTCGGTGGTCAGACCCGGACGCCACTGGTCCTCGGGCTTGAGGTTGATCACCGTCTCGAACATCTCCGTGGGGGCCGGATCGGTGGCGGTCCCGGCACGGCCAGCTTTGCCCCACACCGATTCCACTTCGGGGAAGCTCTTGATGATCTTGTCCTGGGTCTGGATCAGCTCGGCCGCCTTGGTGATGGAAAGGCCCGGCAGGGTGGTGGGCATGTAGAGCAGAGTACCCTCGTTCAGCGTCGGCATGAACTCGGCCCCCAGCTTGGACAGCGGATACCAGGAGACGGCCAGGGCGGCCAGCGCCACGGCGATAGTTACGGTCTTGGCCTTGAGCACGCCGGTGATCATGGGCCGGTAGCTCCAGATCAGGGCGCGGTTGATGGGGTTCTTGTGCTCGGGGATGATTTTGCCGCGCACGAATAGCATCATCAGCACCGGCACCAGGGTCACCGACAAGATGGCGGCTCCGGCCATGGAGAAGGTCTTGGTGAAGGCCAGCGGCTTGAACAGCCGCCCCTCCTGGGCCTCCAGGGTGAAGACCGGCAGGAACGACACGGTGATGATCAGCAGGCCGAAGAACAGGCTCGGCCCCACCTCGATGGCGGCGGCGATCAGGGCCTCGGCGCGGCTGTCGCCCGGCTTCATGCGCTCCAGATGCTTGTGGGCGTTCTCGATCATGACGATGGCGGCGTCCACCATGGCCCCCACGGCGATAGCGACGCCACCCAGGCTCATGATGTTGGAGGTCATCCCCAGCGCCTCCATCACAATGGCGGCGATCAAAACCCCCACCGGCAGCATGATGATGGCCACCAGGGCCGAGCGCAGATGCAACAGGAACACCAGGCAGACGGCGGCGACGATCAGGCTTTCCTCGATCAATGTGTGCTTGAGGGTCTCGACCGCCCGCAGGATCAGGTCGGAACGGTCATAGACCGCCTTGATGGTCACACCGTCGGGCAGGCCGGGGATGATTTCGGCGATCTTGGCCTTGGTGCGCTCGATCACGTCCAGGGCGTTCTGGCCGAAGCGTTGCAGCACGATGCCGCTGACCACCTCGCCTTCGCCGTTCAGCTCGGTCAGGCCTCGCCGCTCGTCGGGGCCAAGCTCGACGCGGGCGACGTCGCGCAGCAGCACCGGCGTGCCCTTCTCCGACTTCAGCACCAGTTGCTCGATATCACCGATGCCGCGCAGATAGCCGCGACCGCGCACCACGAATTCGGTCTCGGCCAGTTCCACCACCCGGCCGCCGACATCGATGTTGCTCTTGCGGATGGTGTCGGTAACCTTGATCAGTGGGATGTTGTAGGCCTGAAGCCGCTGGGGATCGACCACCACCTGATACTGCTGGACGAAGCCGCCGACCGAGGCAATTTCGGCGACGCCCTCGGCCTTGGCCAATTGATAGCGCAGATACCAGTCCTGTACCGTCCGCAATTCGGCCAGACTGCGATCCTTGGCCAGCACCACGTACTGGTAGACCCAGCCCACGCCGGTGGCGTCCGGCCCCAGCGAAGGCGTGATGCCGGGCGGCAGCCGCTTGGCGGCGAAGCTGAGGTATTCCAGGACTCGGCTTCGGGCCCAGTAGATGTCGGTGCCATCCTCGAAGATGATGTAGACGAAGGACACGCCGAAGAACGAGAAGCCGCGCACCGTCTTGGACCGGGGCACGCTCAGCATGGCGGTGGCCAGGGGATAGGTGACCTGATCCTCCACCACCTGGGGCGCTTGGCCGGAATATTCGGTGTAGAGGATCACCTGAACGTCGGACAGGTCGGGCAAGGCATCCAATGGCAGCTTCTTGACCGCCACCACCCCGGCCCCGACGATGAACACGGTCCCCAACAGCACCAGGAAGACATTGCGGGCGGACCAGCGGATGATGGCGGCGATCATGGCCTCGGAACTCCCCGGCTCAGTGATTGTGGAAGTTCTGGAGCGCGGCCCGCAGATTGCTCTCGGCATCAATCAGGAAGTTGGCGCTCACCACCACCCGCTCACCCTCGGCAAGGCCTTGCCGTATCTCGATCAGGCCACCGGCGCGAGCGCCCACCTTGACCTCGCGCGGTTCGTAGCGCCCCTCGCCACGTTCCACCAGCACCGCTTGCTTGGTACCGCTGTCCAGAACAGCGGAATCGGGCACCGCCAGCACCGGGTGATCGGCCACCGGAGCGGCCAGTTCGACGGTGCCGTACAGTGCCGGTTTCAGATGGCCGTCGTGGTTGGGCAGCTCGATCCGCACCTTGGCGGTGCGGGTCTGTTCGGTGACGGTGGGATAGAGGAAGGTAACCTTGCCGTCGAAGCTCAGTCCCGGCAGGGCGTTGAAACTGACGCGGGCGGTCTGGCCCAGTGCCACCATGGCCAAGTCCTGCTCGAACACCTCGGCCACCACCCAGACGGTAGACAGGTCGGCGATCTGGTAGAGCATTTCGCCCGGCATGAAGCGCATGCCCTGGACGGCGCGCTTTTCCAGCACGATCCCCGAGGCGGGCGAGGCCAGCGACAGGGTGCGGGTGACGTCGCCGCCCCGGCGCAGCCGCTCGATCTGGGCGGCGGGGATATCCCAGTTCTTCAGCCGGGCTAAGGCACCGTCCGCCAGGGAACGGGCCGAGTCCCGTGCTTCCGGGCTGGCGGTTTCCAGGGTAGCCGCCCCCTTGGCGGCGACCAGGAATTCTTGCTCTGCCAGCACCAGATCGGGGCTATAGACCTCCATCAGCGACTGGCCGCGTTTGACAGCCTGACCGGTCTGGTTGATGTTGAGGCGTTCTATATAGCCCTCGAACTTGGCAGTGACGATATGCAGGTTGCGCTCGTCCACCTGGACGGTGCCGACGGCGCGGATGGAGCGGGTCAGCGTGGTCAGACGCGCCGCCTCGGTCCGCACTCCCAGCTTCTGCACCTTGTCGATGCTGACCTTGAGCGTGGTGCCGTCGTCGTCGCCTTCATAGACCGGCACATAATCCATCCCCATGCCGTCCTTCTTCGGCACCGGCGAGGTATCGGCCAAACCCATAGGATTGCGGTAGTAGAGGATTTTGCCTTTTCCCGCAGGTTTTGCCGCCACCGGCTCTGGCTCGGGATCGGCATAAACCGGGGTGTAGTCGCGGCCCTTGTCGTCCTTCTTGGGGGTCGGCGAGTAGTCGGCACTGCCGTCCGGGTTCTGGAAGAACAGAATTTGACGTTCTTTGGCCACCTCCGCGGCAATCTGCTGCAGCGCCCCGCCATGCCCGGCATGTTCAGCGGCATCAGTTGCCGGAGGCTGATGAGATTGGCCGGAACGGCCGAGCCAGTAGCCGCCGCCCAGGGCGGCGACCACGGCGATGCCGCCGAGCAGGAGGGCGCGCGTGGTGCTCATAGGTCGCCTCCCACCAGCTTTTCCAATTCGGCGAGGCGCATTTGCTGCTCGAACAGCACCTTGATCAGGTCGATGTTGGACTTCCACAATTGCTGCTCCGTCTGCAACACGTCGATCAGATCGGACCGTCCCAGTTCATAGCCCTTGGCGGCGGCCTGGAAGCCGATTTCGGCCAGGGGCAACTGGCTCTCGCGCAGCAGCTTTTCCACCTCATGGGCGGATTTCAGGCTGATCCAAGCATCGGCGACCTCGTTACCCAGTTCCAGAGCGCGCAACTCGTGCTTGGTCCGCGCCGCTCCGGCCATGGCCTTGGCTTCGCCGATCTCGGAGTCCCTCAGGCTCCGTTGCAGCGGCACGTTCATGGTGACCATGGCTTCGTAGCCCCGCCAATCGCCATCGCGCTTGACCGAGGTGACGCCGACCTCGAAATCGGGATACCAGCTTTTCTCGGCGAGGGCGCGGGTCTTGTCGGCACCGTCGATGGCAGCCAATTGGGCTACGATCTCGGGGTTGGCGCTTTGGGCGCGTTCGGTCAGCGCCGCAAGGTCGAGCGTCTCCATGGCGGGAAGAACGCGCGGTGCCGGGGCTTCCACCAGGGGAGCGTCGAGCGGGCGCGCCAGCAACTGGTTGATCTTGACGCGGGCCTTGCGACGCTCGGCACTCATGCGAACGATTTCGGCTTCCAGCACCGACTTCTCCACTTGGGCGCGGGTCACGTCCTGCTGCTTGCCCAGGGCTTGGCCGTAGCGAGCCTGGGCCAGCTTGGCGAGAGTGTCGAGACGGTTGCGCAGATCGCGGGCGGCGTCGGAGGCGAGATGGGCCGAGTGGTATTCGGCGTAGGCTATTTTGACCTTGGCCACCAACTCGTTCTCCACCTGCCGCTTGAGGATGGCAGCCTTGCGGGCACCGGCCTCGGCGATCTCGCGCTTCAGGTCGCGCTTGCCCCAGAACGGCAGCTCCTGCGACAGCTTCAGCTTCTTGGTGGTGCTGGCGGCGGGATTGGAGGGGAAATAGCCGCCGTTGCGATTGGCGTTCCAGTCCTCGACCGACAGCGATACCTTGGGGTCGGCCAGGGAGCCGGCGCCGTCCACCCTGGCCGAAGCGGCCTCGGCCTCCAAGGTCGATATCTGCACCTCGGGATTCATGGCCTTGGCGATGGCGATCAGGTCATCGACCGTGCCTCCGACCGCCTCTTCGCCATGATGGTGATGCTCCTGGGCCATTGTCGGTTGACCCATGACCAAGCCAACCATCAACACCGTCGCGATCAAGACATGCCTGCTCATCACCATTCCCCTGGTCCGTTCGCGTCAGTGTTGCATGTGATCGTGGTCCATTTTTCCATCCATCGCCCCAGGATTCATCTTGGTGGCAGTGAAGGGAACCGAACCGGTGATGGTTGCCGTTTCACCTTGAACCTTGGCCGACACCGTCAGTATCCACGGCCCGGCCATGGAGATGTCGGCGACAAAGGGGTAGGTCCCCTTGCTGTCGGGGGCGGCCTGCGTGATCTTGGTCGGCATAGGTGCCATGCTGCCCATGGGCATTTCCATCTTGGGCTGGAAAACGATGGCGCCGGGGACCGGCTTGTTGCTGGGGATGTGGATAAGGCGCACCGCCACCGGCGCGGTGGGCGACACCGTAATCTGATCGGAGACCGGCTCGAACCGGTAGTCCTTGGGATCGGCCAAGGCCGGACCAGCCAGGAGAGCCATCGCCGCGCCAATCATCACCATCTTGTACCGCATAGCATATCCTTTCGCTGGAGCATTGGTCCTGATCCTGTATAGCTCTCCGGCGGAAGGATTCCGTGTAAATTTATGTAAACGGAAGTGCCGCATAATTTTACCAAGTCTCCCTCGCGCGAGGAGTGACCGGGCGCTAATAATGGGTGGATGGCCCGGCGCGACTGGAGAACTTTGGGTATGCGAGCGATTATCCCCGATTCCATTGCCGCCCGGACCATGATCGTTCTGCTGGTCGGTCTGACCTTGTCGCACATCGCCAGCACTTGGGTTCTGTCCAACGACCGCCACGACGCGGTGTTCGAGGCCAGTGAGCGGCTGTGCGCCGACCGGGTGGCGGTCATGGCCCGGCTGATCGACAAGACCTCAGCGGAACACCGTGCGCAGGTCATCGCCGATCTCAGCAGTTCTCTGCTGGCCGTTTCCCTTGCCAATCATCCCAAGGTGGGGGAAGACCACCACGACAGCGACGAATTGCCTCGAATACAGGCTGCCATGCGACCCTATTTCGGTGAAGTCGAGCACCGGCGGCTGCATGTGGCGCGCCAACGGGCAAACAGTTCGAGCGGGCCGTCTGGCATCCGGCATCGCCTGCTGAACGGATTCCCTGAAGATCAGGTCATGGAGGTGTCGTTCCAGCTTTCCGACGGGGGTTGGGTCAATTTCGATCTGGCCATGGCCCGAGCCGCGACCTTGTGGTCGCCGCACGTCATCCTCTCGACCCTGGCGATGGCGGTGGCCGTACTGGTGTTCGGCGCTTGGGCCACCGGATGGATTGCGCGTCCGTTGGCGGCTTTCGCCGGGGCGGCGGATCGGCTGGGCCGCGACGTTGCCGCGCCGCCACTGCCCGAGGATGGTCCCCGCGAGGTCCGCCGTGCCGTGGCCGCCTTCAACGAGATGCAGGGCCGCATCCGCCGCTTTGTCGAGGATCGGACCCAGATGCTGGCGGCGATCTCCCACGATCTGCGCAGTCCGATCACCCGGCTTCGCCTCCGAACCGAGGTGCTGCCCGAGGGCGAAGGCCGCGACAGGATGCTGGCCGATCTCGACGAGATGGCTGCCATGGTGGCCTCCACCCTCGACTTCGCCCGCCAGGACGCCGCCGACGAGCCCAGCCAAGCCATCGATCTGGCCGCGACCCTGCAATCCATCTGCGACAATGCCGCCGATATGGGCCTCGCCGCCGAATTCGATTGGCCGGGCCGTCTGGTCTGTAGCTGCCGCCCTTTGGCGATCAAACGGGCGCTGGCCAATTTGGTCGAGAACGGCTGCCGCTTCGGGGGCCACGTCGCCGTCCGCGCCGCTCATCATGGTCCCGGTATCGACGTGGTGATCGAGGACCAGGGACCGGGTATCCCCGAGGCCGAGATGGACCGTGTGTTTGCCCCCTTTTTCCGCCTGGAGGGCTCGCGCAACCGCAAGACCGGAGGGACCGGCCTTGGCCTGTCCGTGGCCCGAACCATCATCCGCGCTCACGGTGGCAACATCCGTTTGGAGAACCGCGCCGAGGGCGGATTGCGGGTCATCGTCAGCCTGCCCCAGGATCGCCCATCATGATGGATCTGCCCCACATCCTCATGGTCGATGACGATCAGGAAATCTGCGCCCTGGTCGCTGATTTCCTGGAAGCGCAAGGCTACCGGGTGACCATGGTGGGTGAAAGTGTCGCCATGCGCCAAGCCCTGGCAAAAGGCCTCGCTGATTTGGTCATCCTTGACCTGATGCTGCCGGGCGAGAATGGGCTGTCGCTGCTGCGCCATCTGCGGACCACCACCAGTCTGCCGGTGATCATGCTAACCGCCATGGGCAGCGAGACCGACCGAGTGGTCGGCCTGGAACTGGGGGCCGACGACTACCTAGCCAAGCCCTTCAGCATGCGCGAGTTGCTGGCCCGCATCCGGGCAGTGCTACGCCGCGCCACTCCGGCAGAAGCGGCCCCGGCGACACGGGAGCCGGTCCAAAACTCGGAAGTCCTGGAATTTTCCGGCTGGCGGTTGGACACCTCTCGCCGCCGCCTGATGTCGCCCGATGGAGTTCTGGTGGAGATGACTAGCGGCGAATTCGACCTCCTGCTGGCCTTCCTGCGCCATCCCCATCAAGTCCTCAGCCGCGATCAACTGCTCGATCTCGCCCGTGGCCGCTCGGCCGGGCCGTTCGACCGCACCGTTGATGTTCAGGTTGGTCGGATTCGACGCAAGCTCGAAATCGATCCCAAGGCTCCGGAGATCATCAAGACGGTCCGTGGCGGCGGGTACGTGCTGGCAACGAAGGTACGGCGCTGACACAAACTGTCCAATCTGGCCTGCTAAAGGGTTCCACTGGCCTTTGAATTGGAGCCTCGTTGCAGTGATATGCTAGGATTGCCGCGCCGGCGTTGAAGGGGGAAATGGGTGACCCGGGAATTTTTCACGACGAGCAGCCGGTGGAAATTATCCATTCCGGTCGTGGCCGTCTTAGGCGTCATTTTGATGGCCCTCTCCTTGAAGGTGGCCGAGCAGATCGTCGATCTCGGCTATGAAGACAAATTGCGTCAGGCGGCCCAGATCACCGCCCGCAAATTGGATGCCACCACCGTCAACGGCCCGATGATGGGGGCCGCTCTCCTCACTGCCACGATTGATCCCAACATCAAGCTCATGGCATCCGGGCGGGCGATAGACGATGACCCGGCTGTCATGGCGACACTGGACGCATTTCGCCTTCTTTTCCATGCGTCCGAGGTTTTTGTCGCCGATGGCCGTGGGCGCATTGCCGCCTATAGCACCGCCGGTGATGCCCGGGGTACCGGCGCACAAATCGCCTTCCGTCCCTATTTCCGGCGGGCCATGGAAGGCCGGTCCAACGTCTATGTCACCGTCGGCACCAACAGCTTCCAACCCGGCGTCTATTTCGCCTCTCCGATTTCCCAGACACCGGCTGCGGACTCCCCGGTGGTCGGCGTCCTAGTCGCCAAACTATCCATCTCAGGGATCAAAGAATTGCTGGCCGACAGCGGGCATCCCGCCTTACTGCTGTCCCCTCAGGGTGTCGTCTTTGCATCCACCCGCGACGAATGGCTGTTTCATGTGAGCGGCACCGTCGATGCCGCGCGTATTGCCGCTATCCGGAACAGCCGCCAGCTAGGTCATGTGTTCGATGCCGCCGATCCGGTCAGCCTGCCTTTCGACCCCGGTTCCGAACGGGCGATCATCGATAGCCATGATTTCAGTATTTCCACTGCGTCACTGAGTTGGAACGATCCCGAAGGGGCGTGGACCCTGGTGCTGGTCGATGACCGGGGGCCGTGGCTATCACCATCGCTGCGCCTGGAGATTTTGATTGCTTCCGGATTTTTTCTCGGTCTACTCGGCGTCGCCGTGGTGCTGCTGCTTCAGGCCAGCACTCAGCGGCGAGCTGAAGCCGAGAGGGTCCGCAAACTGTCGCGAGCCGTCGAGCACAGCCCGGTAGGGACGGTCATCACCGATACCAAACGCCGCATCCAATACGTCAACCCCCGTTTTTCCGAAGTGGCGGGCTATGCCTCCAGCGAGATCAGCGGCGAAGACCTGTCCCTACTGGTGGAGGTCGAGGTTCAGGGCAGCCTGGAGCGGGTTCTGGCCGACGGCCGGCCTTGGACCGGCGAGTTGGTCAACCGCCGCAAGGATGGCTCGTCCTATTGGGCTGATTGGAGGATCGCTCCAGTCCGCGATTCCACCGGGGCCGTC
>Ga0265313_10003296_pt1 | contig 13228 bp, 12 predicted proteins | sample 4123metaG_FD_203122 | JGI IMG/M metagenome (GOLD analysis project Ga0265313, IMG submission 203122) | Rhizosphere microbial communities from Carex aquatilis grown in University of Washington, Seatle, WA, United States - 4-1-23 metaG | ecosystem: Host-associated > Plants > Roots > Rhizosphere >...
TCGAGTTGACGACGGGCAGGCTGGAGGTACAAGTGCACCAGTCGCTAATGCCTATTGATGATCTTTGTGGCTTTGCGGCCAGGCAAAATCCCAAGCGCGGTTTCTTGTTCGTTTCCAAAGTGCTGGGAAAACACATTCCGGCCAAACCGTCGTTGATGCGCCAGGTGCAATTCCTGTTGGCAAATCAGATTGCGATCGATCTGCCCGGTCCGGTGGTCGTGATCGGCATGGCAGAAACCGCAACGGCACTCGGTCATGGCGTATTCGATACGTACATTGCGTTAAGCAAACGGTCGGATGTGGTTTTTCTCCACAGCACTCGTTATCGCCACGAGCGTCAGGTTGCATTTGAATTTCTCGAGGAGCATTCTCACGCCGCCGATCACATCATTTATATGCCCGAAGACATAAATTCGCGCATACTGCTTGAGAATGCTCGTTCTGTCGTGCTGGTAGACGACGAAGTAAGCTCGGGCAAAACGTTCGTCAATCTGACCACCGCTTTCAAGAAAGCCATCCCCACACTTTGCCAGGCAGTAACATGCGTGATTACTGATTGGCGAGGGCCCGCTCGCACCAGCGAGAACAACCGGGCAATGCCTGTTCCGTACACCTCGGTTGCGATACTGCAGGGAGAGTACTCATTCCAGCCGAAATCGAATCTGAGCACGCTCAAGATGCCCAATGTGAAAGGCAATGGGCAGTGCAAAGACACGCTTATCAGAGGCAATTTCGGCAGGTTTGGCATTAAAGCCGAACCTTTTGCAGAAAGCCCTCTCGATAGGCTTTTCCAGAGAGCAATTGAGCGCGATCAGGTTCGCTCGCTTCTTAAAGCCCGGGGACGCCTGCTTCTTTTGGGCACAGGCGAGTTCTCCTACATGCCTTTTCTCTTGGCCGAGCACCTTGAGAAAATGGGGCTCGACGTGCGTTGCCAGACCACCACTCGTTCGCCCATCCTGTTGGGCGAGGCAATTGGCTGCGCACATACGTTCGTCGACAACTATGACGACCATATGCCCAACTATGTCTACAACGTCGTACCGAGCCAATATGCTTCCATCATCGTCTGTCACGAGACGCCCGCTTCAAGCCTGGATGAATCCTTCATCACGGCTCTGCAAGCGGAGACTTTGGAGTTCTAACTATGCCTGACAAAAATGGTCTACTCCTGTCGGAATCAATCGTGTCGACTTTGAGCGCTCCCGTCGTCATTTTCGACGACGTAGATGACAATCGCATCAAAGCTTGCAGACAGGTGCCTCCCGAGGGCGGCACCGCAGTGGCATTCGATGAGTCAGGAGAAGCGACAGGATTCCTCACGCCCAAACAGCAAACCATGCTTGATCTGCTGCTCAAGAATGCCCTGGTAGTACCGACTACTGCCCGCACCAGCGACGGTTTCAAGCGAGTCATGCTGCCCTATCCTGGTTGGGCCATCGTCAGCTTTGGGGGCGTGATACTCGCACCGGAAGGAATGCCCGAGCCACGCTGGCATGAGCGCATGCAGATTGAGTCAAAAAAGTATGAGGCCGAGCTGAATCGGCTTCTCTCCATCGTCCAAAAAACAGCGGCTGGGCATGGCATCGACGCGCGCGCTCGAATTGTTGAGGACTTCGGGCTGAATCTCTTTCTTTCGGTGAAGCACAATCGGAAGAATCTCGCTGAACTCAAGACAATCGCCGACCAGCTTCAGCAGGAGCTTGCCAAAGGCTTCGCCCTTCATTTCAACGGCAATTTCGTTGCCGTTATGCCGCCATTTCTGCGTAAGGAGTACGCGGTTCAGTGGTTCATCGAAAACATGACCGCGCCTGGTGCGGTGCTTATCGGCTCGGGTGACAGCTTGACTGATCTTAAGTTCATCGGCATCTGTGACTGGGCGCTTATACCGACCAGATCACAGAGCTTTTCTACGCTAGTAAGGGAGGTTAGTGAGGAAGATGATAACTAACAAGACCGGCTCATCACCGAATCACTTTGATTTCCATGGAAGTTACGCCGACGATGACGTCACTTTCCTGCTCAAGCCGGTCGACATCCAGCCGACCGATACGCTCGAGAAAGAGCGTCTCATTCAGTCCGGTCGCAAGCACTATTCCGAAATGCTTGCCGTGGAAAAGACGCCGGATCAACGTTATATGGAACTTTTCCACAGGGCCCTTTTGCAGAATCAGCATAAGTTTGCCGCCCATCTAGCCAGCCTCTGCCGCACGCTCTCGTTTCATCCGGGAAAAGAAATCGTGATTGTCAGCCTGGCTCGCGCGGGAACGCCGGTGGGAGTCCTTCTCAGCCGGGGGCTCAAGGCTTTGGGGCGGGCGTCCATGCATTACTCAATTTCGATCATTCGTGATCGTGGCATCGATATGGTCGCCCTCGACTACATCATCACTCGTCATCAGGATGCCGACATCGTCTTTGTTGATGGCTGGACTGGCAAAGGTGCGATCACGAACGAATTGAACAAATCGATCACTGCCTATAATCACAGTCGAGGCACGGCAATAGACAACAGACTCGTCGTCGTCGCCGATCTGGCTGGCTGCGCTGGTCTGGCCGCCACTGCGGATGACTACCTGATTCCCTCCGCCATCCTCAATGCAACGGTGTCGGGATTGGTATCGCGGACGGTGTTATCGGACCTCTATGTCGGCCCGGGGGATTTTCATGCCTGTGCCTTCTATGCCGAAAAGGCGAGCGAGGATCTTTCCCGGTTCTTCGTCGACACGATCACTCCTCTCATGCTGGCTGCGCTCACCGACATAAGCTTGTCACCCGTCTGCGACTGGGACTTTGCCACAAGAAACGCATTGAAGCTGATCTCGGATCAGTATCTGGAACGCACCATGAACCGCTATGGACTCAGCGATCGAAACCGGGTCAAGCCCGGCATCGGCGAGTCGTCACGAGCGCTGCTGCGCCGCGTCCCCGACCAGCTGATCGTGCGCAACCCTGACGCCGAGGATGTTCAACATCTAATTGCCCTGGCTTCGACGCAGGGCGTTCCTATCGAAAAAGACGCGTCGCTCCCATACAACGCGGCCGTCATTATCCAAACACTTGGAGAATAGGACGAGATTATGCACGAGCACCAAATATTGCTCGGTGCGTCTATGTACGTGCCAGCTACTCATGCGCCCGACAACCTTGTGGCTATAGGCAACGGCGCAAAATATCCTGCATTGCGTTCGGTGATCTTCTGCACCGAGGACTCCGTTCGCGAAGATGAAGTTGGACTGGCGCTTTCCAACCTGACGCATGCCCTGCCCAAAATGAACGACAGTGAGCGCCCCATGCGCTTCATCCGCGTGCGCAATCCGCATATTCTCGGTGAGTGCATTATGATGCCCGGGATTGCCAAAATCGACGGCTTCGTTCTGCCTAAGGTGACCTGCGAAAACCTGAACCATTACGTGTCTCAATTGCGCGACAAAGATACATTCCTCCTCATGCCGACACTCGAGACTCGCGAGGTTTTCGATGCGCGTGAGATGACCAAGCTTCGCCAGATGCTTTCCGACAACAAATTGCACGATCGAATTCTGTGCCTGCGCATAGGCGGCAACGATCTCCTCAACTGCCTCAGAGTTCGGCGCTCACCGGCACACACGATCTACGACACGCCGATCGGCAACCTGATCGCCAGGCTCTCCGGCGAGTTCATCCCTCACGGATTCGGCTTGACGGCTCCGGTCTGCGAGTCAATCGACAATGACGAGGTGCTGCGCGCCGAAATCGAGCGCGATCTCTTGCACGGACTTTTTGGCAAAACCGCCATCCATCCGGATCAGATCCGCACAATAGAGGAGATGTATCAAGTCGATCCGATCGACCTCCAGGAAGCACAAGCTATCGTTGATACAGATGCAAAGGCTGTCTTCCGCCTGAACAATCGCATGTGCGAGCCCGCCACGCACACGCCCTGGGCCCACGATATCATCAAAAGGGCCCAAATTTACGGGGTTCGCGGTGAAGCGGCCAGCAACATGATCTACTTTCACCGCCACCGAAAGTCCGGCTGAGTTGGCCCCCCTTTTGCTCCCTTTGAGAACGCACGGTCAGCCCGGTGCCAGGCAACTCGGCCCGGGCTTCAGACTGTACGCACATTATTTGGCTATCAAGGAGACTGGTTATGCAACAATCAAGTGTCTGGTTCAACAGAGCGTTGTCCAGCATATCGTTTTCCATTGAGGCAATCAGATTGGCTGAGATGCCTAACGAGCAAATCCGCGTCATTACTTCTCATTCGAGAAAGGATTTCCCTGCTCGCTTGGTCAGCGACGTTTTTGAGCAGGAGCCACTATCGCTGGACGATCATAGCTGCGTTCCTTACTGCCTGGATTTCGTCAAACGCCACCAGGTAGATATCCTCATCCCCACTTACTGGGCCGATACTCTTGCCGACCACCGCGACGAGTTCAGCGCACTTGGTTGCAACCTGCTGTCGGTAGCTGATCCGGCCACACTCAAGATCATCAAAAACAAAGTGGCGCTCTACCAGACAATAGGTCCTGGTGTCGTTCCCATCTTTGAGTATGAAATTGCCGGTGACGCAGGGGCTTTCCGTATCGCCTGTGAGAAGCTTCTCGAGAAGTACGAGATCATCTGTTTCAAGCCGACCACAGGTCTGGGAGGAAGAGGCTTTTGCGTGATTGCGCGTGACGGACGTGAACTGAGAAGTCCCTGGGATGGTCTGGTTTTTTCCACGACAGTCGATGAGGCGGTAAGCTCACTGTCGATGCCTGAGACATTCAAAGAACAAATGCTCATGCCTTACTTGAAGGGGCAGGAGCGTTCTATCGATTGTCTGGCAGACGGAGGCCGGCTCGCCGCTGCGATCGTGCGCGTCAAATCGTACGATGGGGCCGACGAGCTGATTGAAGCAAATCCGCAATTGGTAGAGTATGCGCGCAACCTGACGTCGAGACTGAAGCTCTCCGGGCTCTACAACGTTCAGTTCATGGAGAGCGACGGCAGTCATTACTTTCTCGAAATCAACTCGCGCCTGGCCGGCGGTGTTCACTACGGCTCTGTGTCCGGTGTTTGTCTTCCATACTGGGCAATTCGCTTAGCAAACGGAACTGCCCGCCTCGAAGACGTGCCGGTGCCAAAAACTGGCATACGCGTGGACCGAAAGACGCGACTGGTGATTCCTAGCTGACACCAAAGTCCGATTATCGTGGGCAAAGGAGACTATCTCATGATCGGGTTCTTCAATGATATATTGCAGAAGATCGGGATCACTGTAACACCTGCAAGCGCACTTCCTGCGGCAAAGCCGATCGTCGGCAATCAGATACTACGTGCAGAACTGCAAGAAGCATTTGCTCAAAGTCGAGGCGGAGCGGCATGCGCTGTCACGCTTATGGGCAGACCTGGCACCGGCAAGACGATGGCTGTGCGTGAGTTAGCTAGAAATAACGCCTGTACCGTCATTACCGTGCAAGTATTTCAAGCCAGTCATGTCTGGGCATTGCCGCTGTTGCTGCGCGTCCTGTGCCTGATTTTCGGTGCAAAAATTGTCGTCTATGACAATTTTGACTACCTGAAGTCACGACACGAGGTTAACGCCAATTACAGCAGATTGGTCTACGGTTTCTCTGCAAACTCTTTAGTACCTGGCGTCTTAACCGTGTTCGTGAGCAATGCTCCAGCCGTCTATGAGTTCTCGCGATCGGTTCGGACAAGGTTATTGGCTCGGTTGCAGACGGCCGCTGTGCTTGCCGAACCGGAGGTACTGGAATTGCTTCAAGCACTGACCGCTGCTGAGCTATGGTCGGTCCCCACGCGCGCTCGTTTGAGCAATCTGGCTCGACAGCTAACCAATGCCAGCCCGGCTGAGATCGTTGCTCTCGTGCGTGAGGCGGAAAGGGACGCGATGACCAGGTCCAATGGTGTTTTGCTCCCGGACCTGATATGTGACCTCGCACTCGCCCACCGTTTTCGGCCAGCAGGACTATAAGTAGAAACGAGATGGAGAATGACTCTCCATCTCGCTCATTCTACTTGTTTTGCAAAATACTAAATACGGTAGTAAACATAGTTATTAAAGAACAGAGGGCGATTTTTGGGGTCACCCTCATCAATGCGCTGAGCGGGAAATCGCATCCGTGTGCTGCCTTCTGCGTCAGCTTTGCCGGCGACGTTCGATCAGCGTTTCCGGCAGATGTCCGATGTTGTCGGCGTTTGGGCTCCACTTCTGCCAAAGCTCAGCGACAGTGGAGAAAGACTGCGCAGCTTCTGCAACTGGGTCGCCGCTCAGCACGAGAATTGCTTCGGGCACGGAATTGCATCTTTCGATGCACCATATCGCACGCTGAAGGATATTCCAGCTGTGCCAGATGCCTTCAGGCTTGAGCCCACACTTTGTCTTAAGCACGTCTTTTACTTCGCGGGCTGCTGTGCGAATGTTCTCGATTGCCTGCGCATCACCGGCGTGCCGTCGCAATTGATCACTGAGAAACGGCTGTGCTTTCGGCGGGACATTCGCCTCGGCATTTGTCTGCAGATCAAAAACAGCAACCAGCGAAGAAACGGCGCGGGTGGTTGGAGCATCTCCGGCTTTGATACATGCTTCCAGAACAGCGCTTATCGGCGCCCCCTGTCGAGCTGTTAGACAGGCTGCACGCAATTTACGCGCCGCTTTTGGTGACGGGCTGTGACCCAGGCGCTCCTCAATGAATCCTAGGAGCGCGTTGCGCACGCTGTTGAGATCGCTGAGTTGATACATATAGGAACCGATAAAGAGCAGGTTTTGCGTGTCCACGAATTGACTTCCTTTTCTTTCTTACTTCTCATCAGAATCGCTTGACTGAGTTAAACGAGCAGTTCGCTCATGCAAATTTTTTGCCATACTGCGATCCACCAGGAGATCGCAATTCTGCGGTCATCCTGGTAGAGATTATGCTGCTATATACTTGCTTCGCTGCTTACCGGAGCTTTTGGCTGGGCTCCCAGCACTGCAAACGGACAAGACTAGCTTTCTTTCTTGGCTGGATCAACTGTACCGAGCACCTTATAGGCACGCTCAGATGCGTCTTTGTCGACGATGTTAAAGTCGTATTCGGTGACGGACAAGGTTTCCGGATCGACCTTGTAGGCTACCAGCCAGAAACTGCCGACAGCAGGAGCACCCCAACTGGTTTCGATTTCAATTTCTTCAGCCAGTGGAACGGCGTAATTAATCGTCGGGTTGGCGCGGGCGACTCCCATGCCAATGATCAGCTCACTGTCGCTGACTGCGTAGTTGCGTTTGAAATCGGCGTTCGTGTTGAGCCAGGTATCATAGAGCGGCTCTTTCACGAGCGCGCCTTCGTGCTTCGCGTCGAAAGGCACCAGGTTGCCCGCCGAATCCTTATACACGTAGATTTGCTGCCCCTTTTCCAGCGCTGGAATCGGGTCGTCGTCATCGCCCAGGGCGACGAGACGCCACTCGCCCGGCTTGATTGGCTGCCCTGGGCAGTGGTTTTCTTTTGTTGCGAAGAGTCCCGAGGCGCTGGCGCGAACTGCTAGTACGCGCACTTTCGACGCCTTCTCGATTTTGATCACCTTACCGTTCGCGACAGCAAGGCTCCAGAGTTTAAGGACTTCGTCGCGGGAGAACTTGGTTGGCATTGTGTTTCCTCTATCTTCAATTACCGATGGTTCCAAACAAAGAGGCTGAGCCGTGCCTCTTCGTGAGATGTCCAGCCCCCTTTGTGCCTGACCAGGAATCTGAACCTTGATGCTGAAGGAATCTGAAATTTCTGGGTTTGCTTCCGACCGGGCTTGCGTGCGTGTATTTGATTGCGCGAATGCTAAGCCTGTGCTACACGGACATTGCGGCCGCCGTGCGGCTTCAGCTCTGCTGTCAGCACTTTGACCTTGACGTCTTCGTCGACCTGCAGATCTGTTTTCATATCGCCGAAGAGCAAGACAGCCTCTTCGCCGCAATTCAATTCGACGACAGCGAAGTTGCGGCAAAAGCGCGCAACTGTTCCGCCAAGGATTGCTCCCACTTCCGGGAATCCGTTCAGACCATTGATTTTGTTAGCCATTTCCTTTAGCTCCTTGTAGATACTGAATAAACGAAATTTGCCGAATATGTTTTTCGGCGCTACTGCGCCAGGGCGCGAGACGGCCGCAGCGGCAACCTTTGCGTCGCTGCGTATCAAGTGAAGGACTGATGCATCATAAGCAAGCAGTCCTTCTATATTCCGGATTACATCTACAGAGCCTGGCGCCGATCTGCTTCCTCGCGGATCAAATCGTTGATGCGTCGGGCCTGTTCATTGAGCTGTGTGAAGCCACTGAGAATTTTCTTGCGCTTTTCCCTGATGGCAATCTGGACGAAATAAATCAGGACCAGATCCTGCGCGTATGGCGCCTTCTCGCTCTGGGCTCGGGTGGCGGAGTTGAAGGAATCCTTGACGATTGCCTCTTGTTCAGCCAATTTTTGTTGCGCTGCGGACACCTGTCGGCCGGTCGCTTCAACGATTTGTGGAATCAGTGCTTCCATCTTCCGGAAGGCGTTTGGCAAAACACGCGTAAGAAAGAGACTGGCGATTTGCAAATCTCCCGGTGTGTTAGCCAGTGCCATTAGAACTCGCAGCATGTATTCCGGGCGTGCTGCCAGAAGCTGCTCGTAGGCAGCCTGCATGTCTCTGCCAGCCAGCTCAGTGAGCTCTTGAACAAATTCGGAAATCCCGGACACTTAATCTTCTCCTTTTATCGGAAAGCAGAACGAAACCAACTTTGCGAACAGTTCAATACAACCGAGTGCATCACTAATTCTCGAGGGAGAAGCGACTTTGCTATTGATTGAATGCGATTTTGCCGGCTGGCTTTGCGTTTTCTCGCTTTTGAATGTGTGATGATGGTTGACTCCACTCTACGTTTGGGCAGCATCCGAAAAACAGGTGCCGAGAGAATTCATTTGTGCCATCATCCGTGAATTTCCCATCGGCACCGCCGGTGATTAATTGCGACTGATTTGCCACGCCTGCACACCTGAGGATGAGAGCGCAAAGTGTAAAGCTCTGCGCCCCAGCGCTAGTTGTTCTCGCTTAAGCGAAAGCGGCTATGTAAGCGTGGTTGGATCCTATCGTTGTTGATTTCTCAACGACTGGGGAGCCGTATCAAGCTTAAGGCAGCAGATTCAACCCGCGGATGAGCGCGAGCAGAGTATTCGCCAGAGTCTCGACTGAAGTGACGAAGCGCATCGAGTCAACCGATTCGGGAACTCGCACCAGCGCCAATTCATTGGTTTTTGGCATTTCGGAGTTGAAATCGGCCAGAACGTCTCGGAGAGTTTCGAGCGTAAGGGAAGGGCTCTCGATGATGGTTGCGGAATTGATTGTCCTGGCATGGGCGAGTTTTTCAGTCAGTTCTTGACTGAGAGAAACTTTCTTCTCGACGGCCTGGTGATGAGCGAATTCGATAGCGCTGTACAAGGCAAGCACCGAGCGAGTGGGATTGAAAAGGGGGTCGATTTGCACCAGTCGACGCATGATGTTGTTTGGGTTCAACATGGCGTTCTTTCTCTTTCACTTGTCTGAGCGGTGTGATTCAGCTCTCAATGAGAGTGAGCTGGTTTCGCGGATTAACCGATTGTATTTGAGATCCGAAGTGCCGATAGAGAGTTGATAGTGGTGAAACACTTTCACCGTAAAAGAACGGAGAAAGGAAGTAAATGCCTGCAGATCGATATTTGTAACGGATGGAGCGAATATAGATGTCGTTTTGATGAGAAACAGAAACGACTGCATCATGCCGGCTTCGAGGGGCACACCTGAAATGCGAAAATGATAATTGATCTGCAAAGTGTGTAAACGCGGACAGATTAAGCAGACTTAGAGTAGATGTTGGTGCTCGCGTGATGCATTAGATCCACTGACAAAAAACCCGCGATTGCTCGCGGATTTTTGTGGGCTACAGATGAGAAACTATCTTTCTTGGCCACCGATTCTCTTGATTTCGAAACTCACTTCAGCGGATTGCTTGCAGTGACGGCATTGGCTCAATTAGACATTTTTGGAGGATTTCTAGATTCTTCTTTGAACCATTTTCGAGAAACTCTCTGAGATGTAATCTGATCTTTTCTGAATCGGAACGATTCAAATACTTGAGCGCAGCGCTGACATGTGCGTCGATTATTTCTGCACGTGAAAGGGAGCCAAATCTGGATATCAAATCGAGTCCATTTGGAGTTGCCTGTACGGAATCTCCGAAGTCGAAGGCGTGTCTAATGAAAAGCAGTAACCAGGTTGGTGATTCGAGTCTGCAGAAGTCGACGATGAGCAAGTACATCGCGCAACAATTCAGCGTCTTCATCGCCGACGAGAGCGAATTCATTGAGGATCGCTTCAGTCCTGAGCCTAGAACTTCAAAAACCTCCATGGTAGTTTCGTTCATCATTAGTCTGTAGAATTTTCTTGCTCGCACAATCAGCTGCTCTTTTGGGATCTTGTTACTTGCCGATGGAGTCTCACTACCCGAGTCCATTTTGGGCTCGAACAGCATGAAATCGTCTGCTACCATTCCTATCTCACCAAACAGGTTTAAACGCTGGTTTTCACTCATTGATTTTTACCTTTAGAAAACGACGGAGTTGAGGACTTCTGTTTGATTACAGATCAATAGTTGATGGTTCCCTTCAGGATTTGTGACCAGCTGATTCCGTCTATACTTTGAGGAATCATTATGTGTGTGTAGCCATCAGTTGACGTGGCACGGAGTTTTGTCAGTGCAGCCATAAACTGCTGATTCCTTGTCACTGTAGCAGGCTTGCTGGTATCAACCGGGTAGTTCTTTTCAAACGCAAGCTCAAATAGATCCCACATAGCTTGTTGCTGCTGAGCCATTGTCGGTGCATTGGGTTTGGCCAATTCTGTCGCCCTGGCAAGTGCCACGCCGCGAGGATCCTTTCCTACATCATCGGATTTTCCGACAAGGGAGACACTTCCTGATGTGCTGTCGGTGCTAGTTGTAGTCGTGGAAGTTGAAGTATCATCAGCTGCAGCGATCGGAACGATCGGCTGAAGATCGATCGGCGCAGCCAACAGTTGTGGATCAAATTCTCCTTTTCCTTTGGCAAAGACGTTGTAACTTTGCTTCAGCATATTTATTGCTTTTTGCTGATCGGCAGTAAATTTAGTCGTGTCAGCGCTATTTATCTGCGTAATTAGATCTTTGCTCATGAAGCTTGAATCGTTAAGCAACGAGGAAATAGGTATGCTTCCATCAGGTCCTGGTTTTCTCAAAGTGCTCAAGATCCACTGTGCATCTGCCGTAGTGATTGGTTTTGCTCCATTTGATGTCTGAAGCTGTTCGAAGGTTTGCGGGCTTGCGGTTGTTGACTCTCCGGCGTCCTGCATAATCTGGTCTAGTGACTTATTGTCAAAATCCTTTTCATTTAAGCTCATTACTTTAAGAGTGTTGTATTCGTCGGAAGTCAGGTTATTCGGGTTACTCGGCTTATAATTGCCCAGGAGTGTACCGACTTTTGACCAGTTAATAGTTTTGCCATCCGGAGCGACCATTGAGAAGAGTCGTGTATCGGTGGCGAGTTCATCGATAACCATTTTGGCTCGATCTGTTTTGGATAAATTGGATCCCGGTATATCGGAATCGCTAAGTACGGTGCCAAACGAGTCTTTCACTAGCCTGCTGCCGTCCGCACGGTACTCAACGCCCGCCGCACCCTGCCCTGTGTAGTTATATGTGAGGTCGCCCGTTGCTTTGTTGAAGGCGACATTGGCGATTGAAACTGTTTTGTTTTGAGAATTTTCAGTATAGTTATCGAACCAATTACCTGATCCGTCTTGATAGATAGTGTGTCCGTCTCCAGTTTTAATTGTGGAAGGCAATGCGCTGGTGCTGTCCTTCCAAGTTAACGACATAGATCCGTTATCCGTATCTTTGTAGTCAATCCGGAGAGGGTCGGTGTTTGCGGCATTCATGTAAATCATAGATGCCGCAGTGTCGGTTGGCTGACTTGCGCTTGGGGTATTAACTGCGTCAGTTGAGCCTGAGTCTAGCGAGCCAGGCAGATTGTTTGCACCCACTGCGCAGAGATTTTGCGATGCGCAGTCCGCAATCGATTGGAATCCTGCACCTTTGGCAATACTGTCCAACGTGATTAGCCCGGAATTGCTGTCTTGCAATTGTGCAAACTGCCCATTGCCATATCCTGTATTCATCTGATCCAGCAACGCAGTAACTTTCTCAGGGGTGCTGTTTGATTCTTTGGCAACATTGATGATGAGCTCTTGTGCTGCGTCATGCTTATCTTTGTCATTACCTGTCGGATTGCTGAGTTTCAAGTAATAGAGGAATGAATCTAAATTGTATTGGTCGAATCCATTGTCTTTCTTTGCGTCATATAGAATGTCTCGATTTTGCTTATAAGTGTCGAGGGAGTCAAACAGCCGCTTTCCAGCTTCTGTGGAAAACATTTGGGCATAGCTGACGTTATCTTTCCTGAGAGATTGATTGTTAAGCCAGGTGGACAACTCAGTCTGCGACACTTGTCCGTCATAGTCCGAATCAATCTTTGTATTATTGTCCAACACACCTACAAAGGCCTTGGTCAATCGATCATTGATTGGATTCTGCGTATCAACATTGGCACCATATGTGACTGCGCCAGTATCAAGATACCCGTCTTTAAACAGCCCGTTATTGCGCTGGACCCAGGCTACCGATAAAGTCTGTAGTTCGGACGATGTGAACTTGTCCATTAGAGCCGTTTGATACTGTTGAAAATCGCCTGCAGAGAGCGTGCCATTCTTCTCGGCGGACTGCCTCTGAGAGAAGTCATCAAATAGGATTTGGGCTGCGTTTTGGGCTGGATTGTCTCCAAGCATTGCCCGCTCCATCTTTTGATATGTAGCGTTGGCGGCTGCATCCATTTGATTTGGTCCTGACATGTTTTAATCCTCTTTGTGCGTTAACGCGGGGTCGTTAGCCATTCCACGCCTTCGTTTGATTTTCCTTTCAGACCATTCTTTTCGTCGCCGAAAATTCATTGGATTGAACTCTAATCTATGAATGTGGAATATTAGTGTCAGTTAGATTCCTGTTCGGTTGGGCAGTTTATTGTGCACAGCGCAGGCTCTTGCTTTGTTTTTGAGAATGCCCGAAAACGCGGATAAATGCAGCGGGGAATTTACGCTCGTCAAGTGTTTGTTGCGGTTAGCGCATGTGGCGAAAATCTCTGCACCATAATTGGTGACTAATTTCGATTTATTGACGA
>Ga0265313_10003298_pt1 | contig 13218 bp, 14 predicted proteins | sample 4123metaG_FD_203122 | JGI IMG/M metagenome (GOLD analysis project Ga0265313, IMG submission 203122) | Rhizosphere microbial communities from Carex aquatilis grown in University of Washington, Seatle, WA, United States - 4-1-23 metaG | ecosystem: Host-associated > Plants > Roots > Rhizosphere >...
TCACCCCATCGCCCGCGCCCTGATCGGCAAGAGCAAGGGCGACACGGTCGAGGTCGCCGCCCCCGGCGGCGCGCGGTCGTATGAGATTCTCAAGGTCGAGTTCGTCTAGACTCTACTTCCCCCCCTCGCTCTCCAGGCTGCGCCGCATGTTGCCGATCAGGCGCGTCATCTGCAGCTTCTCCGGTTCGTCCGGCGTCTGGTAGAGGCTGGTCAGCATCGCCATGTCGGCATCCGACAGACTGCTGGTGTGGAGGTCGGACTCACAGTCTTTCAGAAACAGGTTGGCGATGCTGGGCGCGGGCTGACAGCGGCCGGTGGCGGGAGTCTGTGCCAACGCCATCAGCGCCAGATAGTCTGCAAAACTTCCCATTGTCAGCCCGCTGATCGCAGCGGTATCCGCCAAAATGACGGCGGCCCCCATCCGGGCCTGAATACCAGTTTGAAGCAAAGTATCATTGGCCGGTATAGGCGGCGGCGTCAGACAATCCGGGCAAATGAATTCCCAGGGAACGTCTAAATGCGGCATTCCATTATAGTCCCGCAATACGTTTGTGTACCAAGCCTGCACCGGAAACCGCACTTTCATGTCTCCGGCATCGAATAGCCAATGGTCCTTTGCCACCATGGCATCCAACAGCAGCTGTCGATGGTCCGATACGAATATGACGATGTTGGGCGCGCAGGACTCTTGAGGGTCAACCCTTGCACCGATTGCAAGCGCCACTTCTCGAATGCGCCGCTCTACCAGTCGGGCAGCGGCACTAGCCATACCCACCACATGAGGACAGACCGGCGTCTTCCAGCGTGAGAATTGACCATCCAGCGTGAGACTGGGGCTGAGCAATGACTGCACGAACTTCCGCGACAGCAAATCGTCCTTCTGGCGCTGGGCGTCGGAATAGATCGTCTCCGGCTCGCCCGGCGCCTGCGCCTGGGCCGCAGCCGGAAGGGCCAAGGCGAGAGCAAAAAGAACAGGCGCGATCTTCATTGCGGGTCTCCTGTTCTAGGGCGGAGCTGAATCCTGCCCCCTGGCAAGTGCCTCTTTCATCGCCTTGACGATGAACTGCCGTTGCAACTGCTCGGGACTTTCCGGCGAATGATAAAGGCCGGTCAGCATCGCCAGGTCCACATCGCTGAGGCCGGCGCTCTGGCTCTCCGGGCTGCAGCCCTTGAGCAGCAGGTTGGCGACGGTCGGCACCGGCTGGCAGACGCCGCGCTGCACCGTCTGGGACAGGCCGACCAGGGCGGCATAATCCGCGATCGTGCCCAGGGCCAGGCCGTTCACCGCATTGGCGTCGATGATCACCGTCGCGATGCCCATTTCGGCGGTGACGCCGGTATAGAGACGGCTGAGCCGGGCATGGACCTGCGGCGGGGTGCCGTCGGGGCTCTCCACATCGGCCATGACGCGGCCATTGTCGTCCTTGACCAGGGAAATATACCAGGACTGGACGGGATACTTGATCTTGAGCCGCTTGATTTCCTGCATCGCCACCAGCACGGGGGCCTTTTCGGCGATGCTGTCCAGCGACGCCTGCGGCTGCTGTGTCACCACCACCAGCAGGTTCGGCGTGGCGCAGGGATCGTCCATGTCCACCGGCGCGCCGACCTGTGCCGCGATCTGTTTGATGCGGTGCTCGATCATCCAGGCGGCCACCGGCTTCAGGCCCCAGACTTTGGGGCAGACCTTCTGCTTCCAGCGGGCGAACTCGCCGTCCAGCAGCGGCTCCGATTCCAGATAGCCCTGCACGAAATGCCGCGCCGTGGCGTCGTCCTTCTCGCGCTGGGCGTCGGAATAGATTGTTTCCGGCTCACCCGGCGGCGGCGCGGGGGCCTGGGCCAGGGCCAGCCCTGGCAGCGTCACGGCGAAAAGCAGGACAATGAGGCGCCGCATGTCCCCTCCCAGGACCTTATCCCGGGAATGATACCCCAAAAGAAGGACGCCGCCCACAGGGGCGGCGCCTCCGGCCCATCAGGGCTTGGCGGGCGGCAAATTTATCTTCGTGTGGACGGGGCCTTGCCCATGGGATCGTCCAGCTTGAAGACGACCTTCAACGGGACCCGCGTCGATCTGCAGGCGTTGGGACGCCAGAGATAGTTGTGCCACACATAGGTTGCCGCCGCTTCGTCCAGGCGGACAAAGCCGCTGCCATGGGTGACGTCCGCGCGGGCGGCATGGCCATTCGCGGCAACGGTTACCTGCAGCATCACCGTTCCGGTTTCCCCGGCCTTTTTCGATTCCTCCGGATAGGGCACCAGGGTATGGGTCGCCATCACGCCCTCGACCTTGCACGTCGCGCCTTCCGCCGCCGGCGACCACAACAGCCCGGCCGCCAGCGGCGTCAGCACCAGCGCGGCGGCGGATGCGGCCAGCAGCGTCTTCTTGAGGGCAGTCACGCGCGCAATCATCCTGTTCTCCATGATCGTCTCCATCCTGTGGTTGAGGTTTGCGCCCGCGATTCCCGCCGCGCAGGCCAGCGGCGATTGCACATAGAATTTGCAGACCTTGAGAATGCTTGTCGCATAGGTCTGCGGATCGTTGCCCGCCGCCAGCACCGCCTCGTCGCAGGCGCGTTCGCGTGTCGCGAGCAGGCGCGCGCCCAGCCACCACACCGGCGGCCAGAACCAGAAGACCGCCTCGACCAGCATGTGCAGCGCCGCCCAGAGATTGTCGCGGCGGCGCAGATGGCAGGCCTCGTGCACGATCACCGCCCGCAGTTCGGCGGGGGTGAGCCGTTCGGCAATTCCTTCCGGCAGCAGCAGCACCGGACGGAAGATGCCGACCAGGCCCGGCTCCATCTGCGCGGGCGAAAGCCGAACGGGTATCGGCGCGGCGATGTCCGCCGTGCGGGCGGCGCGGACCGTGGCGCGCAGCCTCAGCCAGCGCCAGAACCAGAACAACAGCAGGGCGACGATGCTCGCGGCCCATGCCCCCAGCATCATGAACCAGACCGGAAGGCTGGGCATGGGCATGGCGCGGAAGATCGGCCCGTCCGAAAAGGGCTGGCCGGCGGCAAAAAGCGTTTCGACCGCAGGCAGGGACGGCACTTTCACGCCCAGCAGACCGGCGAGCCGGATGCCCAGGCCGTTCAGCACAAAGAAAGGCAGCAGGAATTTCAGCGACGCCGCCGTCCACAGCGCGTGACGGACATGGGCGCCATTGTCGCGGAAGAACAAGGTGAGCAGGCCGACGACCGCCAGCACGGCGCTGGACTGCCAGAGATGATCCAGAACCAGGCTCATTTGCGCGCCTCCTTCTTCCTCGCCAGTTCGCGCAGATGCTTTTCCGCCGCCTGCACGTCTTCCAGGGTGAGCTTGCCGCTCTCCACCAGCTGCGCCATCAAGGGCTGCATCCGCCCGCCGAACAGCGCGAGGAATTCGTCCACCAGGGGGCGCTGGGCGGCGTTGCGCGAGACGGTGGCCTCGAAGACATGGGCGTTGCCCAGCTTGGCGGCGCGGCCCAGCGCGCCCTTGGCCTCCAGCCGGTTCACCACCGTCTGCACCGTGGTGTAGGCGGGGCGGGTTTTTTCCGGAAAACGCGCCTGCGCCTCGCGCACCGTCTGGGCGCCGTGGCTCCAGAACAGCTCCATCACCTGCAGTTCAAGCTTGCTCAGCCGCTTCTGCGCCATGCGTTCTCCTACGTCTGTAGTAATTACTACATCGGTAGTAGGAGAAGCGCAAGCCGATTTTTTCAGGCTGTCAGATGAAGCCGAAGCGTTTCACGCGGCCGCGGTAATCCGCATATTCCGGAAAGGCCTCCGTCAGCACCCGCTCTTCGAAGACGGTGCGGGTGACCTGCAGCGCGATCACCGCCGCCCCCATCAGCGCCGCCCAGGGCTGGCGGTATTGCAGCATCAGCCCCAGCACGATGACGATCTCGGCGGCGTAGAGCGGATGGCGCGCCCAGGCATAGGGCCCGGCCGTCACCAGCTTGCGCGCCTCCGGCACGATGGAGAAGGACTTGCCCAGCTTCCACAGCACCGCGAAGGAGGCGGCGCTGCCGAGGCCGGTGAGCAGGAAGACCAGCACCTGCAGCGGCAGCGACAATTCCGCCACCGGCAGGCGCAGGATGCCCACGCCCAGGAAAGTGCCGGCGACGGCGCAAAGCCGCGGCAGCGCCCCGCCGATCCGCCGCTGCGGCGTCTCGCGCGCCAGCAGCGCCCAGACGCACAGCAGGCAGAACAGGATCGAGAACAGCAGCGAGAAGAAGCGCAGCCAGATCAGCAGGCCCGCGCCGCCCAGGATCGCGGCGCCGTCATGGACCAGATTGACCCGCAGATTGACGGCGCTGAAGCCGAACCAGGCCACCAGCGGCAGCGCCGCCAGCAGATCGGCGGTCTTGGTGCCGCGAAAGGCGATCAGGCGCGGATCGGGCTCCGGCACGGAACGCAGGGCCCAGACCAGCAGCGCCAGCCAGCCCGGCCCCATGACAAAGAGAAAGGCGAGCCAAAGCTGCTCCACCTGCGGCAGGGCGGTGGCATCCACCGGCGACAAAAGCTGGAAGATCATCGGCTGCACCCAGCCCAGCACGATGTTGAGGCCAAGGATGACGAGAAAGCGGCGATGGCCGCGCTGGAAAGCCAGCAGCGAGGGCAGGAAATAGAGATACAGCAGGCCAAGCGCGGCCAGCAGCAGAATGCCGTAATCCACCCGCGACCAGTCGATCTGCTGCATTGCGCCCCGCTCTCCGGCTCTTATCTGTTATTGCATCTATTCTTGTCTATTGCGGCCGCCGCGCCAGCACCGCCGCCAGTTCGGCCACTTCGGCGAACTTCCCATCCGGCGACAATTCCCGCAAGGCCGCCCTGAGTTCGGCGTCGAAGGCGCCGGCGCGTGTCCCCAGCGCGTCCCGGGCGCAGATCGAGGTGGAAAAAGCCCGGCCGACGATGTCGTCTTCCGTCAGCGCCTGGCGGATGATGACGCAGAGCCCGTCAATCCGGCTGAAGGCGGAGGCGAAAAGAAACGGCTCATAGCGGCGATGGCCGCCCTCGCCCCGCGCCTTCACATGCGCCATGCGGGCGCGGCCGTATTTCCCGGTGATCCTGCCCAGCGTCTTGTACCAGTCGTTTTCCGCCAGCGGCGGATGGGCGTCATGCAGCAAAGCGACGCCGCCGCCCTTCGCCACGATGCGGTCCAGCATCGCCAGGGTCGCGGCGCGGTCCATCCAGTGAAAGGCCCGGCCGATGGCGGCAAGGCGGAAAGGGCCGTCGTCCCCGGTCAGGTCCGCGGAGCCGCGTTGGGAGAAATTGATCTTCAGCCCTTCTGCCGCGGCGGCGGCGCGGGCGGCCTCCAGCATCTCCGGTTCCGGGTCCAGCGCGGTCACCGCCAGCCCCAGACGGGCGAAGGCCAGCGCCAGATTGCCGGGACCGCAGCCCAGATCCAGCACGGCATCACCGGCTTTCAGGCCCATTTCCGCTACCAGCCGGGCGATCAGGCGCGGCGGATAGTCCAGCCGGTGCTTCTGGTAGTCGGCAACGGTGCCGGCGAAACGGGGGGTGGTGTCCATGAGCCTCTTTGGGGTGCTTTGCTTTGCCTGTCAGAGGCTTATACTGGTTTCAAGCGCCCAGCGGACAGGATTCCATGGCCACCATTGCACTCGTCGATGATGACAAGAACATCCTCGCCTCGGTCAGCATGCTGCTGGAGCAGGAAGGCTATCAGGTCCGCAGCTTCTCGGACCCCGCCGCGGCGCTGACCGCGCTCTCCGCCGCGGCGCCCGACCTCGCCATCCTGGACATCAAGATGCCGCGCATGGACGGGCTGGAGCTGCTGCGCCGGTTGCGCCAGGCCAATGAAAGCCTGCCGGTGATCTTCCTCACCTCCAAGGACGAGGAGATCGACGAGCTGATGGGCCTCAATGCCGGGGCCGACGATTACATCCGCAAGCCTTTTTCCCAGCGCCTGCTGCTGGAGCGGGTGCGCGCCGTGCTGCGCCGCGCCGAAGGCAAGCCCGCCGCCGGATCCGAGCCGAAGAAGGAAAGCCTGGTGCGCGGCAAGCTGGCGCTGGACCCGCAGCGCCATGAATGCAGCTGGGAAGGCAAGCCGGTGCGCCTCACCGTCACCGAATTCCTGATCCTGCAGGCGCTGGCGCAGCGGCCCGGCTTCGTCAAGAGCCGCGACAGCCTGATGGACGCGGCCTATGACGACCAGGTCTATGTCGACGACCGCACCATCGACAGCCACATCAAGCGGCTGCGCAAGAAGTTCAAGGCCGTGGCTGACGATTTCGACGCCATCGAGACGCTGTATGGCGTGGGCTACCGCTACAAGGAGTAGGCTGCGATTTTCCCGCGCTTCTCCGCCCTCACCTGGCGCATCATCGGCTTCAACGCCATCGCCTTGGTCGTGCTCACCGGCGGCATGGTCGCGGTGCAATTGTCCAGCCGCGGGTTGGTGACGGAACGGCTGACGGGTCTGCAGCAGCAGGCGGCCATCGCCGCCAGCGCCCTGGCCAACTACGCCACCGACACCCAGGACGAGAGCAAGCCGCTGAATCTTGCCGCCGCCGAATCGCTGCTGAAATACCTGATCGCGCCGACCGGCCTGCGCGCCCGGCTCTATCTGCCCGACGGGCGGCTGGCGGCGGATACCCGCCAGCTTCTGGCGCGCAACATCGTGCAGGTAGCGGAGCTGCCGGCGCTGGATCCCGTCACCCAGACGCGCGAATGGCTGCGCCGCATCTATGACGGCATCATGGGGGTGCGCCCCTTCGCCCAGCTGGAACCTTATTATGAAGGCGGCAGCAACGGCCGGGTCTATCACGAGGTGCAGACCGCGCTGGCGGGCGAAAGCGCCAATGCCGAGCGGGTGGACAGCCAGAACAAGCTGATCCTGTCGGTGGCGGTGCCGATACAGCGGGTCAAGGCGGTCTATGGCGTGCTGCTGATCACCACCGAGGGCGGCGATATCGACGACATTGTCCGGCAGGAGCGCGCCACCCTGTTCCAGGTGGTGCTGCTGGCCTTCGGGGTGATGCTGCTGACGTCGCTTTATCTCGCCGGCACCATCGGCGAGCCGGTGCGCAAGCTGGCGGCGGCGGCCGACCGCGTCCGCTTCGGCCAGGGCGGACGGGGCGAGATTCCCAATTTCCCGGAGCGCACCGACGAGATCGGCGACCTCGCCGACAGTTTCCGCTCCATGACCACCGGGCTCTATGACCGGATTGACGCCATCGAGCGTTTCGCCGCCGACGTGGCGCATGAGCTGAAGAATCCGCTGACCTCGCTGTCGTCGGCGCTGGAGATGATGCAGCGCACCCCCGAAGCCGACCGCGCCCGGCTGCTGGAGATCGCGCGCGGCGACATCAAGCGGCTCAACCGCCTCATCACCGACATTTCCGACGCTTCGCGGCTGGACGCCGAGCTGTCGCGCGAGACGCGCGAGAAGGTGGACCTGTCGCGGCTGCTCGCCACCATCATCGAGATCTACCGCATGACGGACAATCCGCAGCACATCCGCTTCGTGCTGCGCGACGAGCTGCCGCCCGGCATCGCCGTCAGCGGCCGCGACGAGCGGCTGGGCCAGGTCTTCCGCAACCTGATCGACAATGCCGTCTCCTTCAGCCCGGCGGGGGGCACCGTGACGGTGACGGCGGCGCCCTATGAGGCGGCGGCGCGGGTGACGGTGGAGGATGAAGGCCCCGGCATCCCGGCGGAGAATCTGGAATCCATCTTCGAGCGCTTCTACACCACCGAGCGGCCCCAATCCCCGGAAGAAAGCGGCGGCGCGGCGGCGCCGTTCGGCAACAATTCGGGCCTCGGCCTCTCCATCGCGCGGCAGGTGGCGCAGAATGCCGGCGGCCGCATCTTCGCCGAGAACCGAAGCGAAGGCGGGGCGCGGCTGGTGGTCGATCTGCCCCTGGCGCCGATGGCGCGGCCATGAGCGTCCTGGTTCATGCCTCCTGCGTGGCGCTGCGCGGCGCCGGCGTGCTGCTGCTGGGCGACAGCGGCAGCGGCAAATCCGACCTTGCCCTGCGCCTGATCCATGAAGGCTGGTCGCTGGTGGCCGACGACCGCACCGTGCTGTCGCTGAAACAGGGCGGCATCGTTGCCGCCGCGCCGACCGCGATAAGCGGCCTGCTGGAAGTGCGCGGGCTGGGAATCGTCGCGCTCAAGCCGCGGCCGGCGCGGCTGAAGCTGGCGGTGGAACTGGGCCATGAAGGCGCGCGCCTGCCCGCGCCCGAAAGCTGGTTGCCGAAGGGCCTGAAAGGCGCGCGCGCCCTGCCCCTGATCCGGCTGGAGGGCCGTCATCCCTCCGATCCCGCCAAGGTAACGCTGGCTTTGCGGGCTTTTTCCCAGGGCTTGTTCCGCGACACTTTTGTCACCAAATAACCCTGCCCCCGCGGGGTCTTCCTGCTAAGTTCCCGCCGCTTTGATGGAACCGTCATGATCGGACTTGTTCTTGTTACCCATGGCCGCCTCGCCCAGGAATTCATCGCGGCGATGGAGCATATGGTGGGGCCGCAGACTCATCTGCGCGCCGTCTGCATCGGCCCCGAGGACGATATCGAGCGCCGCCAGCGCGAGATCGCCGCGGCGGCCAAATCGGTGGACATGGGCAACGGCGTCGTCATCGCCACCGACATGTTCGGCGGCACGCCCTGCAACCTGGCGCTGACGCTGCTGGAACGCGGCAAGATCGAGGTGTTGGCGGGCGCCAACCTGCCTTCGCTGATCAAGCTGATCGACATCCGCAACAAGCTGCCGCTGGACCAGGCCGTGAAGGAAGCGATCGAGGCGGGCCGAAAATACATGCGCGCCGGCAGTTCCGATCTGGGGACCTGATGGCCGAAGTGCTGCGGGCCAAGGCCATCATCAAGAACAAGCGCGGCCTGCATGCGCGGGCCAGCGCCAAGATCGTGGAAGGTTCGGCGCGCTTCCAGTCCGAGATTCATGTCATCAAGGACGGCAACATGGTCAATGGCCGCTCGATCATGGGGCTGATGATGCTGGCGGCCTCGATCGGCGCGGAAATCGAGATCACCGCCGAAGGGCCGGACGCCCAGGAAGCCTTGACCGCGATGCTGGCGCTGGTGGAAGCCAAGTTCGGCGAAGAGTAGCTAGCTTCTCTTCGCTTCCGGCAGCGCGACTGTGATTGCGGCCGACAACGCCAGCATCGCGCCCATGGTCAGGAACGAGATGTCGGGCGAGCCGGTCCAGTCATTGAGCCAGGCCACGACATAGGTGCCGGCGAAGCTGCCCAGCGCTCCCATGCTGTTGATCAGCGCCGTCGCCCCGCCCGCCACATTGGCGGGGAAGCGCTCGGAGATATAGGCGAAGAACGGCCCGTAAGGCGCATACATGCAGGCCCCCGCCAGCACCAGCAGGCCGAAGCTGAACCAGAAATTGCTGTTGCCCAGGAAATAGGAGCCCAGGAAGGCCGCCGCGCCCAGCAGCAGCGGCGGCCAGATCCAGATCCTGCGCTTCAGCGCGCGGTCCGAAAGCGCCGAGACCGCCACCATCACCAGCGCCGACACCGCATAGGGCGCGGCGCTCAGCCAGCCCACCGCCACCATGCCGTTGCCATAGCCGCGCAGGATGGAGGGCAGCCAGAGCACGAAGCCGTACAGCCCGGCGCTCCAGGCGAAATATTGCAGCGCCAGCACCAGCGCCAGCGGCGAAGTCAGGGCGGCGCGGAGATTGGGCACCTTCGGAATGCCGCGCTGTTCCTCGGCCAGTTGCGCTTCCAGCCTGGCGCGATCATCCGGCGCCAGCCATTTCGCCTCGGCGGGACGGTCCGCCACCAGCCGCCACCAGACAAAGGCCCAGAGGATCGGCGGCAGGCCTTCCAGGATGAACATGTTCCGCCAGCCCAGCGCATGGGCGAGATAGCCCGACAGCACCGACATCCAGGTGACGGTGACGGGATTGCCCAGGATCAGGATGGAGGAAACGCGGGCGCGCTCGCCCCGCGTGAACCAGCGCGCCACCAGCAGCAGCATCGCCGGCAGCACGGCGCTTTCCACCACGCCCAGCAGGAAGCGCACCGCCATCAGCGCCTTGAGATCGGAGAGCAGGCCGATGCTGGCGGCCAAGCCGCCCCAGGCGATCAGGCCGATGAAGATCAGCTTCTTGACGCTGTGGCGCTGGGCCCAGAGTGTGCCGGGAATCTGGAAGGCCAAATAGCCCAGGAAGAACAGGGCGCCCAGCAGACCGCTGGCGTTCTTGGAGATGTTCAGGTCGCTGGCCATGCCGGCGGCGGCGCCGAAGCTGTAATTGGCGCGGTCGAGATAGGCCAGGCTGTAGGTGACGAAGATCACCGGCAGCAGGACCAGCCAGCGGCGCTGCATGTTTCCCCCCAAGATTTTTCTTTAAAGATTGTCTTTTGAGGCAGGCAATCACGTTATCGGCGGAAACTCAAATCCGCCCTTCGTTGACGCCCACGCTGACGATCCGCCCCGGCGCGCCGGCCAAGAGGCGCCAGCAGTCGAAAATGACGACGTCGCGGCCTGCCAGCAGATGCGGCAAGGCGCGAAACGCCGGATCGGGCGTGGCGACGACGACGACACTGGCGCCGGCGACCGCCTCTTCCAGACTGGCGGCATGGCGCACGCTTTCGCCCAGCAGCCGCCGCGCATTCTCCAGCGCCAGCGGATCATGGACCGTGACGGCGATGCCGCCACCCGCCAGTTCCCGCGCCAAAAGGATGCCCTGGCTTTCCTCGACCACCGGCGTGTCCGGCTTGTAGGCCAGGCCCAGGACGGCGACGGCGCCGCCCGGCGCCAGATGCTGGCGCACCTGCGCCGCCAGCCGCGCCGCCTGGCGGCGGTTGACCGCATCGGTGGCCAGCGGCAGGTCGGCTTCGACTCCGGCAAGCCGCGCCAGCCGGGCGATGGCGGCATTGTCGCGCGGGAAACAGGGGCCGCCATAGCCCAGCGCGCCCTTGAGGTATTTGCCGCCGATGCGCGAATCCTTGCCCAGCGCCGCCAGCACCGCGTCGGAATTGCCGCCGGGCAGGCGCTCGCAAATCTCGGCGACGAAATTGGCGAAGGAAATGCGCATGGTGACATAGGCATTGAGCGCGATCTTGGCGGTCTCGGCATTGACCAGGTTCATGCGCTGCACCGGCGGCGCATTCTCGGTGGTGCTGCGATAGATGCTCTCGATGACGTCGCCGGCTTTGGCGTCGGATTGCCCCAGCAGGATCATGTCGGGCCGCAGCATGTCGCGGATCACCGTGCCCAGGGCGATGAATTCCGGATTGTAGCAAAGCCCGACGCCGTCCCCCACCGCCAGGCCGCAGGCCCGCTCCAGGGCGGCGCGGATCGGGCCGTCGCAGGAGCCGGGCATCACCGTCGAGGTGATGTTGACCACATGATAGCGGCCGGAAGAGCGCAGCACCGCGCCGATGCGGGTGACGGCGTCCAGCACATATTCGTTGCTGAAGCCGCCATCGTCCTGCGACGGCGTCGGCACGATGACGAAAGAGGCTTCGGCCCCTGCCACCGCTTCTTCCCAGGACGAGGTCGCCTTCAGGCGCGGCCGGGCGCTGTCGATCAGCGCCTGCAGCCCCGGTTCCGCCACCGGGGCGCGCCCGTCGCGGATGGCGGCGACCATCGCCGGATCGAGGTCGATGCCGGTGACCTCATGGCCCTTGCTCGCCAGCACGGCGGCCAGCGGAGAGCCCAGTTTTCCCAGACCGATGACACAGAGTTTCACGCAATGCTCCCCGACGCGCCCGGCTCAGGCCACCTGGCCGACGCGGGACGCCGCCACCTGGCCCTCGATCCAGGCATAGGTCGCCTCCAGGCCCGAGACCAGGCTGCGGCCCGGCTTCCAGCCCAGCCGGCTTGCAATCAGCGCATTGTCGGAATTGCGGCCGCGCACGCCCAGCGGCCCCGGAACATGGCGCAGGCTCAGCGTCTTGCCGGCGATGTCGGCGATCATCCGCGCCAGCTGGTTGATCGTCACCATTTCCTCCGAACCGATATTGACCGGCCCGGTCCAGCCGGAATCCGTCAGGCGCAGCGTCCCCTCCAGGCATTCGTCGATATAGAGGAAGGAGCGGGTCTGCTCGCCGTCGCCCCAGATCTCGATGGCGTCGCCGGACTTCGCCAGCGCCACCTTGCGGCAGAGCGCGGCGGGGGCCTTTTCCCGGCCGCCGTCATAGACGCCTTCCGGCCCGAAAATATTGTGATAGCGGGCGATGTGGACGGGAACGCCATGGCAGCGCGCATAGCTGAGATAGAGCCGTTCGGAAAACAGCTTCTCCCAGCCATATTCGCTGTCGGGATCGGCGGGATAGGCGCTGTCCTCGGCGCAGTCGGGATTGGACGGGTCCGTCTGGTTGTGCTGCGGATAGATGCAGGCGGAGGAGGAATAGAAGACGCGGCCGGCGCCCTTGTCCTTCACCGCGTCCAGCATGTTGAGATTGATGGTCGCCGAATTGTGCAGGATGTCGGCGTCATTCTCGCCGGTGAAGATGAAGCCGGCGCCGCCCATGTCGGCGGCAAGCTGGAAGATGCGGTCGAAGCGGCGGTCCACGACCTGGCGCACGAAATAGGGATCGCGCAGGTCGCCCTGCACGAACTCGTCCGCCGCGCTGGCGGAAAACTCCGGCCGCTTCAGATCGACGCCCCGCACCCGGGCGCCTTCGGCCTTCAGCCGGCGCACCAGATGGGCGCCGATAAAGCCGCCCGCGCCGCAAACCAGAATCGATTCCATGCCATCCCTCGCGGCGAATGCCGCCTCTGCGCCCATATTAGGGCCTGGCGCGCCGGGCGCAAACGCGTTGGTTGTCAGCGCCGCGCCACCCCCCTATCCTGTTAACCAGGCAGCCGGGGGCCGCCTGTCCGGGGCCATGATTTCCGCATGTCGGTAGCGCTTCTTCTTGAACAGGCCTTCCGGCTGCAGAACCAGGGCCAGTTCGCCCAGGCCGAAAAGCTCTACAGCCAGGCGCTGAGAAGCGTCCGCGACAATCCCGCCATTTGGTTCAATCACGGCCTGGCGCTGCGCGACATGGGAGAGCCCAAAAAGGCGCTGGCCAGCTTCGACCAGGCGCAGCGGCTCAGCCCGCCCATGGCCGAGATCGAGAATGAACGCGCCAACGCGCTGCGCGAGCTGGGACGGCAGAAGGAGGCGCTGGCCGCGCTGGATCGCGCCCTGGCGCTGCGGCCGCTGCACGCCGGAACCCTGATCAACCGCGGCCTGGTGCGGATCGCCCTGGCGCGCCTGGACGAGGCCCTGGCGGATTTCGACGCCGCGCTGCGGCTGGAGCCGC
>Ga0265313_10003303_pt1 | contig 13206 bp, 12 predicted proteins | sample 4123metaG_FD_203122 | JGI IMG/M metagenome (GOLD analysis project Ga0265313, IMG submission 203122) | Rhizosphere microbial communities from Carex aquatilis grown in University of Washington, Seatle, WA, United States - 4-1-23 metaG | ecosystem: Host-associated > Plants > Roots > Rhizosphere >...
GCTCGGGCGCTGGGTCCGGAAATTAGTAGGTGCTATGGGAAACTGGCCTGCTGCCGAGCCGTCACCGGCCCCGTTGTCCCCGTGACATTGAGCGCAGTGCGCCGCATATACGCGAGATCCGAGGTCGAGCACATCCTGAGGCAAGGCCGGTTCCGGTTGCGCTGCATGAAATCCGCGCACCGCTTGCGCCAGGGCAGACAGATCCTGGGGCGAGAGATCGCGCCACGCCGGCATGGCAGTTCCCGCGCCGCCGTTCCATAGCGAAGAGCCCAGGCGGTCGAGTGTGTACTCGTGTTCTGACAGGTTCGCCGGACGCGGATGGAGTCCGGCCGCACCCGGTCCGTCGCCTTCACCGCGAATTCCGTGGCAACTGGCACAGTTGCTGGAATAGAGCTGCCGGCCGCGATTCGGATCGCCCGACTCGCTGAGCTTCGGGTAGTCGCCCTGGCGGCGAGCCATGGATGGACTCGCATTCAAGACCGTGGAGCCAAACGCGAATTTCTTCTCATTATCGGAGCAGTTGCAAGCCGCACGGGCGTGCGCCTCTCCTTCGGGCCCCGCGAGTGCGCGGTTCCGGCCCAGAGTTTCAAGGTATGCCAGCAAATCCTGAGCTTCCTGCTTGGGACGATCCGGGGCGCCGTCGAACAACCAGGGGAAGGCCGGCATGACCGAGTCCGCCACTAGCCCCCGCGGCGAATAGAGATGAGAAAGTTGCCAGTCGGCCGAGCGCACGGCACCTTCGCGCGACAAGTCGGGACCGATGCGGCGGGTGCCCCAAAGATGTGGATAATCGAAGATCGTCTCCCAGGCCAAGGTGGCCGCGCCGAACCGTGCCACATCGTTGGGCAGGTACCGGACCTGTTGCGTGTGGCAATAGGCGCACCCCTCGCGCGCATAGATCGTACGCCCCCGTTCTTCGCTCGCCGTGGGCGCAAGCGGATGATCGGGAGAGGTGCCGCGGATCTGCTGCTCGAGGACGCGGCCGGGCCAAACACCGAGCAGCAGGACCGACATGGCGAAGAATCCCAGCCCGGCTACGCCAGCTACTAAGTAAGACATTCGGAGCAAGCGCTTCATGACGGCTCCGAAAACACCGGCGCGATTTCTTTTATTGGTTCAAGTCCGATACTGTCGCGAATCGGCCGAAGGCCCCCGCCACGATCTCCCGTCGTTATGCCGAGCAGCAGCAGGATAAAGCCTGCGCCAATGGGCACGACACTCAGTGTGCGAATCCACCAATACGGGCGGGCGGCACGGACCGATTCGATCCACGGCTGGGACGTTTGCCATAAGCGAGCCTCCGCCAGGCCGGCCATAGTCAGATCGGTGACCATGATGATCACACCGGCGAACAGAAGCCAGTACGACCATTCGAGCATCCTGGGGTTGTAGCGCGCCCACGGAATCCGTTGCCACGCGTGAATCAGTCCGCCCGCCGCGGCGAAGCTGGCGAATCCCAGCATGGCCAGATGCGAATGGCCGACCACCCAATCCGTAAAATGTACGCTCTGATTGACCGACATCTGGGCTTGCACGGAGCCTTGGATGCTCACGATCAGATAGAACACGGTTCCGGTGCTCACGAAGCGCAACGCGACGTCGCGCGGAAACCAGCCCGCGCCTCGCAGCGACAGGAGCAGATTCGCGACCACGATCACAACATCCACGCCGAGCAGCGTCGAGGCCGTGATGGCCCCGATCTGCGCGCTCATCGGTATCACGGAAAAGATGTAGTGGTGCGTGCCGTTCAACGGGTAAAGGAAAAACAGCAACCAGAAGCCCAGCATCGACAAAAAGTGGCTGAAGATCGGCCGGCGCGTCGCGGCGGGAATCACAAAATAGAGAATGGCCACGGCCAGAGGAGTGACAAACAAGCCGATCGCGTCATGAATCCACAGTCCGCTGAAGGCGGCGCCGCGAGCCCCGGGAACCAACTCGGGAACAAAGTTCCCCATGGGGTACGCCAGCAGCGTAAACACGAGTGCGCCGATGACATACCAACTGGAGACGTAGAGGTCTTCCAAACCCCGCGAAAAGAACGGCGGCAGGAACTGTACTATCGCCAGCAGAAGTGCCACAACGACGAAGACATCGATCACCAGCGGGAACTCCGCCCACTCCAGGGGCTGACTGAACCCGGCGAGCACCAGAACCCATCCGGGCGCGACCACCGCAAAGTTCCACAGCCCGAAGATCCACTGCCCGAGCCGCGCGCTAGTGACGGATCGCCCCGTGAGCAACGGCACGGCATGATAGAGAAACGCGAAGAACGCGTTGCCGAGCCACCCCAGCAGGATTCCCTGCGTGTGGTCGTAACGGAGCCGCCCCCAGCTCAGCCAAGCCCCGTGTCCCGCAACTAGATCCGGGGCGAGTAGCTCGATCGATGCCAGCGCGCCGAATGCCACCGAGATGAGCAGTGTTATGAGAGCAGCAAGTCCGTGCGCGTAAACCAGCCCGGTTTCAACGAGAGGCGAGGCAGCCGGACGGGAACTGTCATTCATTGAACTTGATATTATCGAACAACTAAACATGGACCGCTCACAGGAACTGCACTCTTGGATGAATAGTGAAGCTCCCAGCACACTAACGTTGAGGTGATAAACCTTATGCGAGTTCTTCTCATCGGCTCGTTACTGGCGTTCTCGGTTTGCGGACAAACGCACTCCTCCCTTTCGGGTCCCGTTCTCGACGCGGGCGGCGTCGCGGTGGAAGCCGCCACGGTTCGGGCTCGCAACACGCAAACGGGAGCCACATCTACCGCCGTGACTGCGCGCGACGGCAAATACACCCTGGGGAATCTCACCCCAGGAGCTTACGATGTGTCGATTACGGGCGTTCCGGCCATGTCCAATTTCGAACGTAAGAACGTGACAATCGACTCGAAACCTGCGGTTCTCGAGATTCGCATGGACTTCAATACTCAGCTCGGCACGCTGGGCGAGGATCGCGTGAACCTCGCCGCCGACGCCCGCCGGCATAAACCGCCGTCTGGTCCGGCGCCCCGTACAAAAGACGGCAAGCCGGATTTGTCCGGCGTTTGGTGGCGCCCCACGGATGTGGATGCCGGCAGTCCCCAGTTCTTACCCGCCGCGGATGCCGTGGCCCGCGACCGTCGCGAAGCCAATACCAAAGACAATCCGCAAGTTCGCTGTCTGCCGGGAGCAGTGCTCCGCTTCGGCCCTCTTTTCGAGATGGTCCAGAGCGAGAACTACCTGGTGATCATCAATGACGACGAGAGCCCCGGCTTCCATCAGGTGTACCTGAACGGCCGTCACCCGGAAGACCCTAATCCGGCATGGTATGGCCATAACACGGCCCGATGGGACGGCGACACCCTGGTTGTCGATCGCGTCGCGTTCGACGAGCGTATCTGGCTCGATCAGGGCGCGCATCCGCACTCACCGAAGCTCCACGTCGTAGAGCGCTACCGCCGGCCCGATCTGGGACATCTGGAATCGGAGGTCACCGTAGAAGATCCAGGTGTGCTGGTGAAGCCATACATCATCAAGCGCGTGGCGGATTTGGCGCAAGGCTACGATATCTACGAGTTTATTTGTGCCGAGAACGAGCGTGACGCTCGGCACATGGTCGGCAAATAGCCGCAGCGATCCGCACCCATCGGTCGGCTGTCGGAAGTTGCCCGATAACCAATCTTGTCGGAAGCCCCCGAGATGCTGTGGTCCGCAAGAACTCCATCCGGCATGCTTCCCGAGGGCGGCACATAGATCGCCTCCTCGTACTCTTCGCGCGGCTCATCCATGAGGAAGAAGGCCATTATATGACGACGACCTGCGGCATTTGGCGCAATCGGAAGGCATCAAGCAGCCCACCAAAGAGCAGTTGGCGAGGCTGGATCGCAAGCGCAAGAAGAAGGCGTCGAACGAGGATTGGGCCATCCAAACGCCCCTTCGGCGCGCAGTACGCAGATGAAGGACGGTCGCACGGAGTTGGCGATAGGGCAGGAAGCCAGGAAGTCTCGAGTTGCGCGTGGAGGTTTGGCCCACTGTCATGAGACTGGCGCGCAAAATGCACAGACTGCAGTGTGGAACAAGCTGGCCCGACTCTTACTAGTAACCTTGAAAAGCGCCAGCGGGTGACTGTAATGAACGCAGCAAAGGAGAAACAATCAAATGACAGCATCTAGAGTATTACCGACAATGTTTTGCCTTGCGCTAATTGGCGCAACGTTCTCGCCCAGCGCAAAGGCAGACGACTACAACAAGAAGACCACGCTAACCTTCAGCCAACCCATTGAGATCCCGCCGCTCCACATAAAGGGATTCCGCGTGTTGCCAGCCGGAACGTACGTATTTAAGTTGATAAACTCCAGTTCCGACCGCCACATCGTGCAGATTTTCAACAAAAACGAAACCAGGATCTTTGCCACCATTTTGGCCATTCCGAACTATCGTCTGCAGCCTAAAGGTAAAACGGTGATCACCTTTAGCGAGACAGTGCAGGGCGAGCCGCAAGCGATCCGGGCGTGGTTCTATCCCGGCGCAAACTGGGGTGAGGAATTCGTGTATCCGAAGGCCAAGGCAGTGGAGCTGGCCAAGGCAACCAATGTGCCCGTTCTCCAAATGCCTGCTAGCATACAAGAAGAAGTCGCGAAGCCGGAAGAATCGCAGGCAGAACTGGAGCAAACGCCCGTAACGGCAGTCGAGCCGTCGGGAGAAGAGGTGGAAATCGCTCAGGTAGTGACGCCTCCACCCGCGGAAGCGCTGGCGGCGCAGAACACTCCGGCGTCAACTCCAGTGGAAGAGCCGAAGCTGCCGGCAACTGCAAGTCCGTTGCCGCTGATCGCGCTCCTTGGACTACTGGCCTTGGGAGGCGCTCTGACCCTCCGCACTGTAGAGAAACGCGGCCTGTAAGGGGCTGAGTTGTCCGTAGAAGTAGAAGGGGATCATTTTGAAAAGGGAACGATCCTGGGACCGGGAGTACGAGATCGCGAAAGCGATCGTGCTCCCGGTCCTTCTTTTTACTTTCAGCGGGCTTGCTGCACCGCAGGTTGCGCCGCCAGTTAACGATCGGGATCAGGACAATCTTCGCTTTTCGGTTGGGGTTGACCTGGTGGTACTGCAGGCAACGGTACACGACCGGGCGGGTCACGCCGTCTCCGGTCTCGGGGACCACGATTTTGAGGTCTACCAGGACGGCGTTCTTCAACCCATCCGTCTGTTCCAGCACGAAGATACTCCCGTCACCATCGGCCTGGTCGTCGACCACAGTGGAAGCATGCGGGAGAAACTCGGAGAGGTGACCTCCGCCGCCCAGACCTTTGTCAGGGCCAGCAACCCCGAGGACCAGATGTTCGTCGTGAACTTCAACGAGGACGTGTCACTGGGCTTGCCCAGTGGGACGCCATTCAGCAATAGCGCCGATGAGCTCGGCACTGCGATCTGGAGCGCGCCTGCGGTGGGCAAGACCGCGCTTTACGACGCCATCGTAGAAGCTCTCGAGGGCCTGCAGAAAGGTGAGCGGGATAAGAAAGCACTGATCGTCATCAGCGACGGCGGCGATAACGCGAGCAAGTCCAGTTTGGAGCACGCACTCAAACTGGCGGAAGAATCGAGCGCCGTGATCTACACGATCGGCATCTTCAGTGAGGACGATCCCGACCGGAATCCGAAGGTGCTCAGCCGTCTAGCCCATGCGACGGGCGGCGAAGCCTTCTTCCCGTCCGAAGCCAAGGAAACGGTGGAGATCTGTAAACGCATCGCCCGCGACGTTCGGGACCAATACACCATCGGATACTCCTCCATGAACGGAAAGCCGGACGCCTACCATGCCATCCGAGTTACCGCACGATCCAAGCAACATGGGAAGCTGTCGGTTCGTACTCGCGCCGGCTACATCGCCGGAGGAGAATTGCAGCCAGGCAAGGGCCCCAAATGAGAGTGGCCGTACGGCGCTCCTGTTTAAGGGAGCGAACCCCGTATAGACGCGAGAGAGTTTGGCCGCGAACCGATCGCTCGTAACATTACTAGTGAGCCATGGCCGCGGAGCCCGGTTTGTTCTTTCGTTTCGCGGTCGGCCGTTTGCGATCTGGCAACCCTGCCCCTTCGATCGTCGATCTCACCGGTTGTTACCAGTCAGTTGCTCTACTGGCGCCGGCGCGCGCGTGTCGGAGTAGTCAATGCTGGCTTGCGTGGGAAGCGCCAGGGCACTGCCGGCAGCCGTAATTGCATCCATGATCTGAAGCAGTAAATCCTGTTGCAATTGGAGGAACTCGTCATAATCGGCAGTCCGAATATAAGCGAAGATTTCTATATCCAACGAATACGATCCGGCACCGATGAAGCGCACTGGTAATGTGCCTGTTTCCACTTTTGGATGTTCCGAGAGGATGCGATGGATCGATTCCAGAACGCTCCGCACCTGGGCCGGCTTAGTATCCCGGCGGAGATTCAGTGTCGTATGGAACCAGACTTTGTCCCGCTTGGAGTAGTTCTCCAGGACCATCGAGGAAAACTCGGAATTCGGTACGGACACGAGAGTGCGGTCGAGCGTTCGAAGTCTTGTGGATCGCAGGCCGATATCTTCCACCGTGCCCACTCGATCGCCGAACTTGCAGAAGTCGCCGACGGCAACCGGCCGGTCACTCACCACTGCGACGCCGCCAAAGAGGTTCTCAATAGTCTTTTGCGCCGCGAGAGCAATGGCGATTCCGCCAATCCCCAGGCCGGCGAGAATCGCGCTGGTATTGTATCCCCAACTGCCGATAACGGCCGTCATGGCCAAAACGCAAATCGTGATCTTGATAGCGCGCGACGCCAGGGGCATAGCCGAGCGCGATAATGTGCTCCTGCGTGCCTCGAGCCTTTGCCGAATCTGTTCGATGATCAAATCCGCCGTCCTCGAGAAGAACCAAGCCGTTCCAAGAATGATCAGGAGGGCGCATATCCTGTCAAGGTACAGCCGCAACAGCGCGGGAGGAGCAAGCCATTCCACGCCGGCTCGAAGAAAAGCACCAGCTAGAAGGAGATGAGCCGGTCCCCGTAGCGCCTCCAATAAACCTTCGAGCCTTGGGAAGAACGTCCGGACCACTGGTCGTAATACAGCGATTCCAAGCCGGGAAAGGGATCGGGACAAGGCAGCCACTGCGATTACGATCAGAGCCAGTGCGATCCAGCGCCATGCTGGAGTTCCGGCGAGATTCCAGTTCACAAGGACGGTGGGAAGATACCTTTCGATCACGGAGTCACTGGTCACTTGCGCAAGTTGAGGAGCTACGGCTGCACTGTCCGAAGAAAACACCCAGACCGCGACGCCGCTTCGCCTGGTCTTTCGTTGGAGTTGGAGATCCACCATCTTCCCGTTTAAGTTATACGACCCGAGCCGTTCATGGTCCTCCGGCAATCCGTCGGATAAGTCTCCCCGGGGGTCCTTGCTCAAATCGGCCAGGTCGAAATCCGTGTCGCGATTCAAAACTTGCTGTAAATCTTGAGCTACACGAGGACCTTCGCTTTGGCGCTGCTCGCGAGGCATATTCTCCAGGTCAATGTACTTGGCAGCGCGCGAAAAATTTCCGGAACGGCAAGCTTCGAGGAATGACACTACGGAGGTCTGTGGCGATTGGCGGTTCAGCGGGTCCTGCGGTGCAGCTTCCCTGGCCGAAACAGGATTGGGCACAAGGGTAGCCTGAGCATTGATAGATCCCAGACCAAGAGCGGCGGCTGTCATCAACCGCCAGAACCGCCAGCTCGGGAGCACTTTCATGCGAGCAGCATTTTAATCTTTTGACATGGGCGGAAACTTTTTGAACATATCTCCGATGATGTGTTGAAGCTTCTTCGCATTCTTTTCCGGGTCGCCGGAGACAGCGTTCTCCTCTGTCGCGCGCCACACCAATTTCTTGGTTTTCGAATCGAAAATGTTCACCATCAGTGACCCGATGGGTACATTCTCCACTGTCGTCGTTGCAAGACCGTCTCCGAATCCTTGCCAATACCAGCCGCCTCCAAAATCATCGTAGAAAGTTTCCAGCCGCTGTTCATTCTTAACGGAACCAACCGCCGCAATAGAGGCATCGCCGCCGGACGGGACGTTTCGCCAGCCCTTTGCGGATAATTCGGCGTCCACATCCCTTCGGATGCGATCTTGCCATAAGCGAATCCCCAGCCTCGACCTTGAGCCAAGAATACGTTTTGAAGCGGCTAAAGTTCACCGAATGAGCATAGTCCGTTTTCACGGAAGCGGCCGCGAGCATGACGCCCGCAGCGGTTAACGTAAGGATCATCAATAACTTTTTCATTGGTCTCTCCGGCATGTCTCAATAGGGAGATAGGCCCTGGGAAACATGTGTTTCGCGCGGGGCCCAGGTCCCGAAAGGGACGCGGACAAACACATCCGGTCGAAAAGTAACACTTCGGGCAAACCGTCAAACCCGTCGGAGGGAGCAGGTGTGACGGAGCCCCGCGCTAGAGAAGATGAGCCATGGCCCACTTTGGTTTCGCTTAGATTTGTCCATCTATTTCCCTGGGCTTGGGCAACGATCGCTTTGCCACCCCACTGCGATTACTGGCGCTATGTCTTAAACCGCCGGGATCGCGACAAGAAACAATATTGCGTCTTGTCCTCTCTCTTAAGTAGCCATGGCCAAGAGATCGATTCCTCGAGAAGACGTCATTCGTGAAGAGTCAGAGCCGTCCATCACCGAGATAGAAGAACCGCCAAAGAAGAGTCCCAACATGGTTGAAGTGGACATTGATGACGCTCAGATAGAAGAGCCTAGGGACGATGCGTTCCGAAAGTCTCCCGAGCCCGTGAAAGCGCCACGGCGCCGCAAGAAGGCCTGAGCGCCGCCCAGGGAAGACGGGTCACCGCAGACTACAGATCCGCTTGGAGCGGAACATCGTGCCAACACCCATGTTCGCTTTGATGGGTCTTGATCTTGTTTTCCAGTTCCTCGACCCGTTGGATTGCTGCTAAGACTGCATCACACTGTGAATTCAGGGGGTCATTGGTGCGGGCCACTCGCCAATCGTGCAAGGCAACCCTGTATTCTTCCAGCAGCGCCGCATGCTCTTCACACGCTCTGGCTAATAGTTCGTTCACACCTATTGGATGCGATGGAAGCGGCGGCAGTTCCACTCCCTCCATCCAGTTGAACTGACACCTACTTCGAGGGTGGAACGCTCTGCGGGACGAAACGTGCAAAAACTGCAGTGTCGCCTATGCAACGGGAAACCTCTCAATGGCGTACAAGCGGTCTTGCGAAAGCTGCATAAGGGTGATTTTTGCAACAGCGCACTAGGCGAGCTGATTCGTACACGGACGGTTCACCGCTCTGTGATGAGCTCCTCGACATTCCCCGCGACCATCGTTACGACGCGGCCATCGCGAGGACGATGACCGCGCCGAGTTGTACACCAGCTACGTGCAAGGGGACCGGCGTTGGCGTCGATCTTAATGGGGGAGTGCTCGACTCAAATCGCCTTGGGATCAAATGTCTTGTTCCGAAGCTGCCATGCGGGGACTATTCGATAGTTCCCTGACGGCGGCGCAGAACCCCCAGACCCAAGAGACCAATTCCCATGAGTGACAACGACATAGGTTCAGGAACGCTAGCAATGGGCGTCACCGTGATAGTCGCCGAGTATGTGTTCGTGACGCTTCCCGATCCGCCGGGCGCAAATGCGGCGAGCACGGTCTGGAAAGGCTCGGCGAACTGGGCCGTGAAGATGCCATCCCACGTGCTGAGGCCGTCGCTCGTTAGGCCAGTGACAACAAATTGCACCGAGGACTGAATCGCCGCTGGCGGAGGGTTGTTGGTGAAGGTAAAGGGCGACCCCCCGGGGATATTAGGCGTACACGTTTGGGGAGGTGTAGTGATCGCTGGCGCCGCCCCGCAGCCGGCGGAACCACCGATACCCGCGGCAATGAAGTTGACGTCCAGGGCCGGCAAACCTGGGGCGACGTCGAACACAATGAATGGCTGGGAAGCGAACGCTACTCCAACCGGTTCGATCGCCGAATTCATATTGTCGATGGTATTTTGCCCATTCTCCCCGACGAATGAACCGGTTGCTCCCGACAAGGTGAACATATCCGCAACGTTCGGAGGTACATCGCTCTGCCACGTATTAGTTGTGGCCGTTGCCGTTACGATCCCGCTCATTTGGAAAGTTCCCGAAATGGGCGATGCCGACACGGTGGTAAACAACCCTGGCAGAAGCGTGCCGAAAATTAAACATCCGATCCTCGTGGGGCTGGCCACAAGGGCAAAGAGCCCTCCTTTATTCTCAGCCATCGCAAATCTACTTCTGTGCATGTATCCTCCTCCTGTTTAGCGTCCCGGGGGCCGCCGGGACTGTGTTGTCCCGTTCGTTGAGTAGATCGATATGCAAGGAAGGCGTTACTGCCTTTCGCAAAGGTTCAGGTGAATTTAGGTGAACCAGATCGTTGTCTGACCAACAGCCGTCACCATTTCACAGAGTGGCGATCGAGTGCTCTAAAGGCCTGCTTCTCTGCTGCCGAGATGTATTGCAGAGAAGAAAATGCGGTTGGCCTGCTCACAACTAATTGTTGCCACTCAAGAAAAAAAATGTTACGCTAGCCCTTATTTTGCTCGGGCTCCTTGGCCAGCTCATCCTGTCGATCGCTTACCAGGCGGAGTAGGTGAACCAGGAAAAGTTTTCAGCGTCGTCCGAATTCCTGAGTTAGTCTCCCGCTCCGCCAAACATCCGGCCGTAGTATTTGCGGTCTTAGACGGCACATGTGTATCTGAACGGATTGTTAGCAATGAAGCTTATACCAGGTTCTTATTCCTCGCACCATCAACAACTTATCCTTCTCGCACCAGGCAACGCACGCATTCCGGAGGGGTTTCGGAACGTCGCCATTGATCCGTTGCGCCATGCAGAGATCCTGGCCGATATGCAAAAAATGCGCGGTCGGATCTACCTTGACGATGGAGCCATCGCACGCTGGCAGTTAGGAAAAGATGACCGGCATTGTAGTCCCGTCGACAACGAAAGCTGGCATCTCCTGACGCTTGACGATCGTGGACGTGTCTCTGGCTGCGTTCGATACCGCGAACATCGCAATACGACGGGCTTTCGCGAACTGGGCCTTAGAGAATCCGCCCTCGCCAGTTGCGATCGTTGGGGGGCCAAGCTAGCAGCAGCTGTAGAGTCCGATTTGGCCACCGCCAGACAATTGGCGATTTCTTTTGTCGAGGTTGGTGGTTGGGCTCTGGCCAAAGAGCGGCGCTGTACTGGAGAAGCACTCCGTACTGCGCTGGCGACATACAGCTTGGCCGAGATTCTTGGTGGATGCGTGGGTATCGCTACAGCGACAGTGCGCCACAGTTCAGCGTCCATCTTGAGACGCATCGGCGGCCATTCTCTTGAGTTTGGAGGCGAGACGCTGCCATCGTATTATGACCCGCAGTATAACTGCGAGATGGAAATCGTGCGGTTTAAGTCGGACGCACCTAACCACAAATACCGGCGCTGGATCGAACAGATCTCGGCGAGTCTTCTGGACGTCCCGGTGCTTTCGCTCCCTGCTTGTGGCGCCCTGGCAAGTGCGTCCTATTAAAAAAACAATGGTGCGCTTTACGCACTAGCTCGGCGCGAACTCATGCCGGCATCGCCGTGCCTCGCGTCGTGGCGGCGTCATGTGAGGCGACATGCCCAACAAGGGTGTTGCGAGCACCCTGATACGCTAAACGTGCCCGCGCCACGGGCTGGTGACCGTGATGCGCGTCTTTACGCACATTCGAATCGCGAGTGATTGTCTCCACGTAGACGGCGAGATCCGCGCGCATTCTCGCAGCAAGCATCGCGCAGGATGGACAGGAATGTTGTGCCGAGAGCATCGCGACTTTTAATTTACCAAGCTCGCGTGCTCTCCTCTACTAGGGCGGTCCCTAGGAGACGCGTAGCCTGGGTGCCTGCCTGGCGCGCTATTCCGTCCTCAAGGTCTTCACCGAGATCGCGCCGAACAGCATCACCATAGATGTGCGGTCGACGTATATTCAGCTTATTTCAGGCGACCGGTGGTTCCACAGTTCTTCGATCAGCTCTTCGGCGTCATACCAATCTGATTCTGGATCGTCGGGCAAGTCGCGCTGTTTGCGTGCCTCCCAAAGGGCGTACGCCACGCTTTCCGTCACAGCTCGCTTATCGGCCTGTGCGTCAGACACCTGCCGGAGCTCCGCTGGGACCGTCGATGATCCGCTATGCTGCATCGGACTCTTTCTCCTTTTTTTCTTCGGTGACGCTTTCGACAGCTTCCTGCACGACCTCTTTGACCGCTGCCTTTACTGCGTCTTTCACGCTCGCCTCCACCTCGCCGGGGGTCAGATCTAGCTCTGTCTTCTCTACTCCCATCTGCTTGATGAGCTCTTCGAGTACGGGCGCGATGGGCGGCAGTTCCTTCGCTACCGCCTTGGCCAGCTTTTTGGCGACTTTCTCAGCAGGCGCCCTTTCCTCCGTGCGTGCTTGTGCTCTAGTCGTCTCGGCGAGCTGCCAGTCTTCACGAAACACTTTCATCAGACTCGGTACGATTCTTCGATCGCTAAATATTACTCCGACCTCGCGGCGCGCATCGAGCTCCGCCGCTCGCAGGCTTTGGCTCCCTATAAAGGCGTGCTTGCCGTCGCGAATGATGGTTCGCGTATGCAGCCGGAGCTTGGCCAACTTATGCACTTCGAGCTTAGGATTCCGGCGCGCAAGACGCCCGATGATGCGGACGGTGACGCCCGCCTTGGCTCGCTCTTCCAGAAACCGGATCATCGTAGGATCGCTGACGGCGGGATCGTAAATCAGGATCTCGCTCTTCGCTCCGCGGATGAACGCGGCCAGCCGTTTGCGGGCGTTCGCGGGGCTGACCACCAGGGATCGCGCACGAGGCATGTAGGGAAGCCGTTTGGTATCCGCGTCGAACAACTTCCCGGTTTCCTGCACCAGCGTTCGATTGCTGGTAACAATTCCGAAACTGCGGGTGCGCTCGGTATCGAGCATAGTGAAGTTGAAGGCGAAAAGATACAATTGACGCCGATCCACAATCATCAGCTTGCCGTGATAGCGGACCAGATCATCCGCCGTTCGCGCCACGCTCACTCCGGCGGCGAGCAGACGCTGCTCCAGTTGACGCAACCCGTCTTCACCCGCTTTATTCGCATGCGCCACGAGCGCGCGAATCGCCACGCCTCGGCCCACGGCGCGTGCCAAGGCGGCCTCGACGTCTTTTCGATCG
>Ga0265313_10003304_pt1 | contig 13203 bp, 9 predicted proteins | sample 4123metaG_FD_203122 | JGI IMG/M metagenome (GOLD analysis project Ga0265313, IMG submission 203122) | Rhizosphere microbial communities from Carex aquatilis grown in University of Washington, Seatle, WA, United States - 4-1-23 metaG | ecosystem: Host-associated > Plants > Roots > Rhizosphere >...
CCGGTGATGGCCTTGAGTCGCATAACCCTTTTGAATCACCGCCATTCCCGACGATTCATCTCTCTCAATCTTTTACGTCAGGATGGGATCAACGCCCTCTGCACAGGCGTCTCGGCGGTCCTCGCACAGAAGCATTTCTACAGCATCGATACGGACGAGGGGCGGGACACCGCCGTCGAGAAAATGTTCGCCTCGAACGTTGAACGCCCGGCAGCGAGGGCGATCCCAAGGGTCATAGACCAGAAGAAGCCTTGTGCCTTCCCTGGGTTGCGCGAGCCGATAGCTACGTTTCTCGCATTCCAGTTTGTTCGCGGGCCGGCGGCTAGGCACTCGGCAGTCGAGTTTTTCAAAGCAAGCGCACGCAAGATCGCCACGATGGCTACACCCGAGATCGTCCAGCGCGTGCTTGCCCGAGAAGGAGAGCCCATCTCCTCGGACGAGGCGGAAGATCTTGTTAAGTTTGCGCGGGGCGATCAGTACAGAATGGAGGTTTCCAGCGAGGCAAACGTGCACCTGAGCGTGGCCCTCAAGGCTGCGCTCGAACTGGTTCCCCTCTTCCTGGAACGATCGTGGACAGTGCTCGACTTCGCTACCCCAGTACTTCTGACCGGGGATGAGCCCCTTGCGCTTGTCGGAGAATCGCTCTCACCCGGCGAGGCACTGGGTGCGGGAGACGCGCCGGAGGTCGTTTTTCCGACAGATCCATGGCACGCGCTGGTGCTCCATAGGAGGGATCAAGGGCGAAGCGATGGCAGACACGCCGGAACTCAAAGCATGGCAGACATCATCAATGCGCACGTCGCGTTCAACTGCCATCGTTTCCTTATTCGATACCCTGGAACGGACCCGTTACAGGGTATCGAAATTCCGATGAAGGCGCCTCCGGTGATGACCCTGGGAGACATGATCATTATTCAGCCGCGCGTCTCCGTTCAAGGGCGCAAGACATGGCTCCGGTCAAGGCGTCGTCGTGGCTAGCAGCACGCCGTCCGGCCTAACGGCTTGGCGTTAACCCGCAAGCGCGCAAGCGCTTGCCGGGTTCAACGCCAGGTTAGCCGGCACTCTCGCTGGAGTCGCCTGAGCCTCTTCCAGGAAACTGACCACATTTTCGAGTGTGGAGGTTTCGCTGAGGAAGCGTCTTTCATAGGCCGTCATTAAGATTGCGTCAGCAGCATCCTTCTTGCCCCCGAGATCGTGCAGCATCCGCGAGATTAGCGCGACGGCGTCCTTTCCGTGTACAAGGTCCAAGTCTGGGACCTTAGCAAGTTCCTCCTCAAGACGTTGCCATGCATCGGTCAGCTCCGCCAATCGAGCTAGACTGATTCCCGCGTTCTGGACGAGTGCCCGAAGATATTCGTGTCGATTCACTGAGACAAGACCCTGGCTGCTGCGACTGTGCCTGAACAAGTCTACTGACTGAAAGGGAAGGTTCAGCGCTTCGCGAACCGAGAGTATGCGCAGCACACCCAGGGCCCTTCCGGTAGTCAATATGGAACCGAGCGCGACAGAAGGGGTTGGCCCCTCGCAACAGAGTCCAAGTACTAACATCTTTTCGAAACATTCTACGCGTAAACAGTATGACTCCAAGTCCCGATGGTCAGTCAGCCAGACCGAAGGAGGCTGAGGTTTCTTAAAAATGCGATCCCAATCAGCATCAACGAAGACACGAATCGAACACATGCTGTCGGGAATCTTTTGCGCAAGGGCAATGCAACGCGCACGGTTTCCGCCTGTGTCAACTGATACTTCTATCGTGTCGATCTCAAGCACCTGGGCGTCAGGACATCGAGAGCTCGCCAGCCACGCAACAAAAAGGCGATCTCGGCGCCCCTCGACAAACAGGGTTCGGCGCGCACGGTCCATTTTGTGTGCCAGCAGGAGCGCTTGTGGATCGCGTCTCATGTGTTCTGGCTCGCCACCTGTCGGGTAGGCAACTCGATCATAGCGTCTTGAAACTCAGCAGCGATGTCGGGAGAGTGAGTCGCCAAGAGAAGCTGGGGCTGTGAGTTGGCGGCGCACTCAAGAAGAGCGCGGACGAGTTGTCGCTGCCAGGAAATGTGCATTGACAACTCTGGCTCATCGATTGCAATCACGGTTCCTCGATGCCTGGCCGTGAGACTGGCAACGAGGAGAAACATCAGATGATACTCGCCGCTGCTCAATTGATCCTCACTCAGGACGTAGCCAGCATCTGTAAAGACTTCGAACCCTGTTTCTGCGTTTACAAGAACTTCCTTACCCGCGAACATACGATTGAGAATGGTGGTAAACGAGCGCAAGCGGCCGATTAGCAAGGCTCGCTGTTCAGCCTGGCTTTCGAGCGCATCAGCGTATGAATTCAAGATGGCAAGTGGAGTGCTGTGATCTGGCGTCTTGCTTGCGCGTAAGAACTCCTAAATCCATTCGAAGTCCCAGTCGTCCACAGACAGACCAAATGCAGAAATTTCTGCGTCTTGCTCTCTTATCTTTGCAAACCTCTGCATAAGGTGCGGGACCTCAGGTGGAATGAGGGAGGGCTGACTAATTGCCCGCACCAACTTTGGAAACAGGGCTGGTGAACGGCTGGAGAAGAAACTCTTGTAGTCCGCCTGTGCCGCGCTGATAAACTGCTTAACCCTTCCGGCGAGATATGGTCCCTCGGGGCGCCTTCGGGCGCCCTTCCTGAGGCGACGAGCCGGGCGAAGAACGCCATCATCTTCGACGATTGTCGTAAGGTAGTGTTCCGCAGAGGCGTCTTGGGGAACCAGTCGTTTCAGCAACCTCGTAGAGTCGATTAGGGTGAACTCGATTCCTCTCGTAAAACGGACAAACTCGGCGCGGAACTGCTCGACAGCTTGAACCGCTTCTTGCGAGTTCTCAGATGGTCCTCCGTGGTCTGAATGGAGAGAGACTGTCGTGTCATGAAACTTTACCGTGAGCCGGTGCGGGGGCGTAGGATCGGATGGTTCAACGTCGACAGAAGAGCCATTAGAGAACACAAGCTTGCACCGTACAAATGGCACAGAACGGAAAGGGGTGAAATCCAGACGGAGAAGTCCCTCTAGCATCGATAACACGGTCGTCTTACCGATCCCGTTAGGACCGTGGAGAATGACGACCGAGTTTGCGCCAACATCGTCCGATGATCCTGGGAACAGAACGTCGTGAGTGAAAGTGCCAAAGAGTCCCTCGACCTCTAGGCGCCTCAACTGCACCTGTGTGAGGTTCTCGGTTGGCCCGCCAAGTTGGTCATGGCGGAGAGGGTTGCTAGTCGTGGGCGAGGTGGCCATGCGAGGAAATTACCACGTCCTTCGGTGGAGGGATATCGTCGCCCGATTCCTGTTTTGCGTGACCGGCTAACTACTATTCTACGCCGAAACGGATTCGTTATTTCTTCGGTGTTGTCAGGCTCCGGCCAGGAAGGCCTGGCGACAGGATCACGTGATTTCAGTCTGTTGGCGAAGAACGGCGCCACGAGTGGAAGACCAGAGCGGGCGGAATAAGAGTTGGAGGCTGTCGAATAAATAGATAAGGAAGTCCCCGCTGGAACCGGTGGTGTGGCTCGCGCAGGACTGCGGCCTCGGAGAACGAAGATGAAATCCGCGCTGCGTGGGAAGACTATTTCGGCGGTCGAGATCGGTAAGGTCTCGCGGGATGGCTTCTGGCTGCGCGTCGATGAACGCGACTGCATCCGGCCCGGAAAACAGCATCGGCCCCGAAATTCCAGCCGCTGATGCCTCAGGAAGCGCTAGCAACGCCTGCTACCGCAGCCCTCGGCAGCAAGGGAGGCGGTGCAACTCGTTGCTACCCCTTCCTTGGCGGCTGGGATCGCCACGCCAATGATTGCGCCCTTTTTCCGCGCTTGCTCGGGACCGGGTGCAAGTCGTTGCGACCCCTTCCTTGGCAGCAAGGGACGCCATGCAAATCGTTGCGACCCCTTCCTGGCATATCAACAATTTGCGCTAGACATCACCCGGCAGCCCGTCCTAGCGTGGCTGCGGGTCTGGGGGTGATGTTGGGGCCTCCGGCCTTCGTATCCACACTAAATTGGAGGTGGCGAAATGCCCGAACGGACGTTGCCTGAAGACAGCTCTTTGGATTCGATTTGGAGCGAGGTGGTGTTTACCGAGGCCCGATTGACCAGCGATGCCAACGCCAAGGAATACGCGCCCGCATTTTCGGATCTGCGAGGACGTTTGGAGCAGGTACGCAGTGGTCAGATCGGAGCCTGGCGAGAAGAACTGGTAGCGCAGGCTGCAGTGGGCGCCGCGGACGACGCTCTCGACGATTGGGTCCACGCTCTCGATCTCGCCCTCGACCACATCGTGGCGGGTGACACGGCGTCGCCGCGCTACCGGCGCTACTTCGCGACGGCGCCTTCGCTCATCATTCGCATGGGACTGGAGGCCGAGCTTGGCAAAGTTCGCGGATGGGTCGATTCGCTGGCGACAGAGCCCGAGGCCGAGCTGCAAGCCTCGGGCGGAAAGCTGAAGGCGATCATCGCGCAAGGAGATGCGGCGCTCGAAGCTCGGCGCAAAGCCGCCGCATCTCGCTCGGATCATCGCGTGCGCTCGATCAGCACCATCATCGACGACATCAACAACGCCCGCCGATCGCTCTATGGGACGCTCGCCAAGAAGGCTGCAGACTTGCGCCTGCCGAAAGACTGGCCCGACCGCTTCTTCCAGCACGTCACGCGAACGCCGAAGGCAGCGCCGCAACCGGCGCCGACGCCCGCGGCACAGTAGAAAAGCACTCGGCCCAAAGGGGCGGTCTCGCACGGGATCGCCCCTTTCCCCGAGCTCCTGTCGAAAGACTCTGAGATGGCGGTAGCGATGCTCCCAACCGGTTGGGCAACACGAGCCGCGATGACTGACTGAACTGAACAGAGCAACAGAGGCGGACAAAGACTTTTCGAGGTGGTTCTAAGAGCAGGCCTGAGAACTCTTTTGCGGTGCGGATTCCAGGTGCCAGAGACCTAAACAGGACTCGAGAAGCACCCTATTATCAAATCGAGGGCATGTGGCTCTGGCGAAGCTGAGGTCAAGCTCGGCGCGCGGGCGGCCGGGGATTCCTCCGAGGCGGCGTAGACGAGCGCCGCGAGCGTCTGCGCTCGCGCGCCAGCGAGTCGGGATAGGGGCCCGCGACTGGCTTGCACGGATCCCCTCACTTTTCGCAAATGCGACTGCCAGTCGCGTAAGGACCCGGAAGCCGAGCGCGCCACGGACGCGCGAAGCGCGGCCTATGGCGTGCGGCCGCCGAGGGGGAACCCCGGCGCAAGCCCGCAGAAGCCGAGCGCCGCTTTCCCGTATGTCACCTCAGTGAACCCGAGAACCAAGGACGGTCCTTAGCCTTTCGTGTTCGCCAGCGCTTGCAAGCGATCCACGATCGCTTGCGCGGCTTGCGGGCGGGCGAGGGCGCGCATGGCGGCGCTCATCTGGGCGCGCTTGCTCGGATTACTGCCGAGCTCGAAAATCGCTGCTGCCAAGTCTTCCGCCCGCGCGGTCGCCTGATCGAAGAGCTGCGCGGCGCCCTCGTTGGCAAACTGTGCGGCGTTCTTGCGTTGGTGATCGTCGGCGGCGGTGGGTAAGGGAATCAGAATCGCTGGTTTTCCGGCGATGGCCAGCTCGGCCAGGGTCAGGGCTCCGGCGCGCGCGATGACCACATGGGCATGGGCGTAGGCGCCGGCCATGTCGTCGATGAAGGCTTTCGCCTGGGCGCGATCCGAAAGCCCGAGCTCGCGGTAGCGCGCTTCCACGCGCGCGAGATCGGCCGCACCAGTTTGGTGCACCAGCGTGAAATCAAGCCCGCGCGCTGCCAGCACCTGCGCGGTCGCGAGGACCAAGTCCGTCACGGCACGTGCGCCTTGGCTGCCGCCTACCACGAGAATGCGCAAGCTCGCCGATGCCGATGCCGGTTGCGCGCTTTCCAGCGCTGCGACGATTTTCTGTCGGACGGGATTTCCCAAGTGCTCGGTCTTGCGCGCGGGGAAGAAGCGGGCGGCGTCTTCGAAGGCGATGAACACGGCGCGCACCAATCGGCCAAGCACGCGGTTGGTGATGCCGGGAACGCTGTTCTGTTCCTGAATCGCCGTCGGGTAGCCCAGCAGCGCGGCGGCGAGCACCATCGGCCCCGACGCGTAGCCGCCTACGCCCAGCACGACGTCGGGTCTGAACTTTCGCAAGATCGCCCGCGAGCGGAATATGGCGAGAGGCATACGCAAAAGGCCGCGCACGGTTCCGAGGAGGCCCATGCGTTTGAGGCCGGTCACCTGCAGCGTTTCGAGCGCATACCCGGCCGCCGGTACGGCGCGCGCCTCGATGCCGCGGCTGGTGCCCACAAACAGAACGTCCAGCGCTTCGCTGCCGCCACGTCGTACGACTTCATCGGCGACGGCGATACCGGGAAACAGGTGACCGCCGGTGCCACCGCCCGCGATCAGCAAGCGCATGCTCAGCGAGCCTCGACGACGACGCGCACGTCGGGACCGCTGGTACGCCGATTCTTGGAGCGGCTGCGTACGGTGCGCAGCGATTGCCACAGCGTCATGCGTGCCGGCTCGGGCGCGCGCGCCGAGATGTTGGTGAGGACGCCGGCCATGAAAAGACTCATGACGAGAGCGGTGCCGCCGTAGCTGACGAAGGGCAGGGGCAGTCCCTTGGTTGGCAAGAGCCCGAGCACGACGCACATGTTGACGATGGTCTGCAACCCGAAGAGGCAGGTGATGCCGAAGGCCAGGTAGCAGCCGTAGGGATCGCGCGCCTTCATCGAAGCGCGCATCCCGCGCCACACCAGCAGGCCGAAACACGCGAGGACCGACAGCACGCCTATCAGGCCCAGCTCTTCGCCGACCACGGCCAAGATGAAATCGGTGTGCGCTTCGGGCAGGAAGAAGAGCTTTTGGTGACCTTGTCCGAGGCCCTGACCCCAAACGCCGCCCGATCCCACGCTGATGAGCGATTCGTAAAGTTGGTAGCCGGTGTTGCGGCGGTACTGCCACGGGTAGAGGAAAGCGAGCAGGCGCCGCATGCGCCACGCTTCGCCCGTGATGAAGACTTTCCAGCCCACCGGCGCAGCGGCCAGCACCGAAATCAGAATGTAGCTCGTGCGCGTTCCGGCCACGAACATGAGGCCGAGCGCGGTGACGCCCATGATGACCGCGGTGCCGAGGTCGGGCTGCTTGAGCAAGAGCCCGAGGAAAACGCCGGTCATGATGAGCGGAGGCAGAAAGCCGATGGAGAAATCGCGAACTTTCTCCGCCTTGCGCGCGAGCAGCACGGCGAGATAAAGCGCCAGCGAGAACTTGGCCAGCTCCGACGGTTGAAACGACAGCGGTCCCAGGCGGAACCAGCGAACCGCGCCGTTGATCGACGGACCGAGTTTCAAGACGGCGGCCAGCAGCACCACGCTAACGAAGAGCAGCGGATAGGTGACGCGCCGATAAACCGAGTAGTCGAGGCGCGAGCCGACGAAGAACGCCAGCAGGCCGACGCCGGCATAGAACGACTCGCGCTTGAGGAAGTAGGTCCAGTCGCCGTAGGTCTTGGCCGCGAACACGGCACCCGCGGAAAACACCATCACGATGCCGAAGCCGGTAAGCGCGAGCACCGCCGTGACCAGCCACAAATCCGGGCCTGGCGACGCTTGCGCGCGCTCGCCCAGCTCGGCACGCAGGTCGCGCTTGCGTTTCGGCAGCCAGGCCAAGAGCGGAGCGATGCGTTCGCGCAGGGTCACTCGTCCATCTCCGGATCGATGGGAATCTTGTCCGACGTGTTGGCGATCATCGTCTGCACCGCGGTTCGATAGACCTCGGCCCGATGGGCGTAGTCGCGGAACATGTCGAAGCTCGAGCACGCGGGTGACAGCACGACGGCGTCGCCACGCTCGGCCAGCTCGGCAGCGCGATGAACCGCTTCGTCCATGTCCGCGGCCATCTCGACCGGAACCACCGAGCCCAAAGCAGCACGAATCTTGGGTGCCGCCTCGCCGATGAGCACTGCCGCGCGCCCGTGGCGCTGCATCACCTCGCGAAGCGGGTCGTACGAGCCGCCTTTGTCCTTTCCGCCGGCGATGAGCACGACCTTGCGGGGAAATCCGTCCAGCGCCGCGACGACCGCACCCACGTTGGTGCCTTTCGAGTCGTCGTAGAACTCGATGTCGTTGAAGTCACCCACCAGCTCCATGCGGTGGGGCAGGGGACGAAAGGCCATGAGAGCGTAGCGCGCCTCGGCCGGCAGCGCGCCGAGAAGGCGCGACGCAACCAGCGCCGCCAGCGCGTTCTCCTGGTTGTGGCGGCCCACCAGGCCGGGCAGCATGGTCGGGTAGTATTCGATGGGGCCGCCCGGCAAGCGCACGCACAGCGAGTCGCCTTCCAGCCAGCCACCGACGCCCAGCGCTTGGTGGGTGGAAATCAGGACGCAGCGGCTTTGAATGCGACGGGCCGCCGTCTCGACGTTCGGGTCGTCGATGTTGACGACCGCGAAATCCGACGCCGTCTGCGCTTCGAATACGCGCTGCTTCGCCGCGAGATAGTGCGAAAAGTCGGGGTAGCGGTCGAGGTGATCGGGCGAGACGTTGAGCAGCACCGCGACTTGCGGCCGAAATGCGCGCACCGTCTCGAGCTGAAAGCTGGACACTTCGACGACGCAAATGCCGCCGACCCCGGCCGCTGGCGTGCCGACCGCTTCGGCGAGCGGCGTGCCCAGGTTCCCGCCGACGAAGGTGGGCCGGCCAGTGGCGGCCAGCATCGCTCCGCACAGCGTAGTCGTGGTGGATTTTCCGTTCGTTCCGGTGATGGCGACGATGGGCGACTCGATGAACCACGAGGCCAGCTCCAGCTCGCCGGTGATGAAGACGCCCTTGGCGCGCGCGTGGTCGAGGGCGGCCATGGGCGGCACGCCGGGAGAAAGCACGATGGCATCTTGCGCCGCAAAGAGCTCGGCGGGATGACTGCCGAGCACGCTCGTCACGGTGGTCGGCAGCAGCGAAAGCTGTGCGCGTAGCTCTGCCGTGTCCTTGGCGTCGTTGACCGTGACCTTGGCGCCTTTGCTGGCGCACAGACGGGCCGCCGCCATGCCCGAACGGCCGAGGCCGACGACCAGGACGCGCTTGCCCAGCAAATCGAACGGAGGAGTCTGCATCAACGAACCTTCAACGTGAGGAGCAAGCCAACGATGGCGCAGAAGAATGAAACGATCCAGAAACGCACCACAATGCGGGATTCGGGCCAGCCCTTCTTTTCGAAGTGGTGATGAATCGGTGCCATCAGGAAGATGCGCTTTTTGGTGGCCTTGTAGTAGCCGACTTGGATGATGTCGGACAAGCCCTCCACGAGGAAAATGCCGCCGATGACCGGCAACGTCAGCTCGGTTTTGGTGGCCAGGGCGACGAAGCCGATCGCTCCGCCCAAGGCCAGCGCGCCCACGTCGCCCATGAAAACCTGCGCCGGGTGCGTGTTGTACCAAAGAAAGCCGATGCCGGCGCCGCCGATGGCACCGCAGAACACGGTCAGCTCGCCCGCGCCCGCCACGTGCGCCATGCCCAGGTAGTGCGCGATGTTGAAGCCCGCCAGGGTTTGCCCGGCGGCGTAGCACAGCAACATGTACGCGAAGGTCGAGACGATGACGGGGCCGATCGCCAGCCCGTCGAGCCCGTCGGTGAGATTGACACCGTTCGAGCAGCCCATGACGACGAAGACGAGGCCGCCGAGCGCGTAGAGAAGGACGGGAATGTGAATGTGGTGGTGCTCGAAGTTGAGCAGCGGAATGGCGACGCGTTCGCGGATGTCGGGTGAAAGTCCGCCGCCGTAGAAGAGCCAGCCGACCGCCACCGCACCCACGATGAACTGCACCAGCAGCTTCAGCTTGCCCGGCACGCCGCGCTTGTTCTTCTTGGTGATCTTCAGGTAGTCGTCGACGAAGCCGAGGCCGCCGTACCCGACGGTCACGAACAAGGCCGGCCAGACCAGCGGGCTCGTCAGGTCGCACCACAGAATGGTGCCGGTCACCAGCGCCATGATAATGAGCGCGCCACCCATGGTGGGCGTTCCCTGCTTGCTGGCGTGGCTGGCCGGCCCGTCGTGGCGGATCACTTCGCCCAGCTGGCGAGCTCGCGCGCGCCGGATGAACCACGGCGCGACCAGGAACGTGATGAACAGCGACGTCAGCGTCGACAGCATGGTTCGCGTCGAGACGTAGCGGAACACGTTGAACGCGCCGACTTCGCCGCGCAGTCGCATGAAAAGATGAAAGAGCATGACTAGGCCCCCAACTTCTGCTGCAGCGCCTCGAGGGCGCGTTCGAGGCGCATGCCCCGCGACGCTTTGACCAGAACCCAATCGCCCGGCCTCGACCACTCGGCAATCGCTGCCGCAGCGTCGGCGGGATCGCGAGCGGCAAGCACGCGCCGATCCTCCAGCCCGGCGGCGCGCGCGCCGGCCGCCATGGATCCTGCCCAATCGCCCACGCTGGCGAGACCGGCGAAATGCAGGCGCGCCACCAACCGACCGATCGCTTCGTGGGCGCTTTCCGCCTCGGCGCCGATCTCCAGCATGTCGCCCAGGATGGCGAATGCCGCCGCCGAATTGCCCGCGGACGCAGCGACGGTTTGCAGCGCTGCCATCATCGAAGTCGGGTTGGCGTTGTAGCAATCGTCCATGACTTTGCGTCCGCCGATCACGTGCAGGGCCGACCGGTGGGGTGGCAGGGAGGCCGTTTCCAGGGCCTTGGCGGCGTCTAGAAGCGGCAGGCCGACCAGCGCCGCCACGGTCAGGGCGGCGGCGGCGTTGCGGGCGTTGTGCTCGCCCGCAAGCGGCAGTCGCACGATGACCGGCAACGTACCAACCGAAAGGCGAATCACGGAGCCGTATTCACCGGCGGGGATGCATTCCAGGATACGCACGAGGGCGTGATCGGGTCGTTGCTCGGCCGGCGCAAAGCGCGCCTTGCGCTCCTCGGGCAGGTGGCTGGCCTCGGCTTCGAGAAGCGGTTCGTCCGCCGGCAGGACCGCCAGGCCACCCTCGGCAAGGCCGTGGAAGATCTCGCCCTTGGCACGCGCCACTTCGGCGAGCGAGCCGAGACGCTCGAGGTGCGCTCCGGCAACGTTGGTGACGAGCCCGATGTGCGGCTTGACGATGTCGGCGAGGTACGCGATCTCGCCGCGGCCTCGCATGGCCATTTCCAAGACCCAAAAGGCTTCGTCTTCCGACGAATCGAGCACCGTGATGGGAAGGCCGACGTCGGTGTTGAAATTGCCCTGCGTGCGCAGGACTCTGCCGCCGACTCCCAAGGCCGCCGCGATCAACTCTTTGGTCGTGGTCTTGCCGTTCGAGCCAGTGACGCCGACGACCCGACCCTTGAAGCGCGCGCGCACCGCTCGCGCCAAATCACCGAGGGCACGGCGCACGTCGCGAACGCCGATGACTATCGCGTGCTCGCATCCGGCTGGAATGCCTCGCGCGCTCGGCACGACCACGCCGGCCGCACCCGCGGTCATGGCGGCAGCACAAAAGTCGAAGCCGTCGACGCGCTCGCCAGGCAAGGCGAAGAAGAGTCGGCCCGGCTTGACGGCGCGGCTGTCGGCGGCAATGCCTACAAAGGTCGCGCCCAGCGCTTCGGCGGAGTCGAGCCGCGTGCCGTTCATGGCACCTACCGCCCACTCGATAGAACGTGTCTTGGGCGCGAGCGAGAGGTCGCTCATGCGCCTCTCCGGGCCGCGAAGGCCGCTGCGGCGATCTCGCGATCGTCGAAGTGGATTTTTTGCGTGCCCACAACCTGGTAGTCCTCGTGGCCCTTGCCCGCGAGCAGGACGACGTCGCCCACCCGTGCCAGCGCTACGGCCCGCGAAATCGCGACGCCGCGATCGGGCTCGACGTGATACCCGGCGTAGCCTTGGGACAGCTCGATGGCGGTGCGTTCCGCTTTGCCCGCACGGCGAACACCCTCGACGATCATGCCGATGATAGCGTTGGGCTCCTCGGTGCGCGGGTTGTCCGAGGTAACGATGGCGATATCGGCGCGCGACGCTGCCGCCTCTCCCATCAGCGGGCGTTTGCTGCGGTCACGATCGCCGCCGCAGCCGAAGACGCAAATCAAACGGCCTTTGGTCAGCGGTCGCAAGACGTCGAGCACGCGCAGCAGGGCATCGGGCGTGTGCGCATAATCGACCACGCACAGAACGCCGGCTTCGTTGCCCACGCTCTCCAAACGTCCCGGTACGCCGCGCAGGCGGGCCGCGCCCGTGGCGATGGCGCCGGCGGGAATTCCGTGTGCGATGGCGAGCCCGACCGCCGTCAGCAGGTTCGATAGGTTGAACTCGCCAACCAGCGGCGACGAAATTTCCAGCGCGCCCGACGGCGTCCCCAGGCGCAGGCGAGTGCCTTCCGCGCCCAGCCGCCGCGCAAGCACGACCACGTCGGCGCCGCGCTCGTGCCGGCTGAGCGTGAGCGTTGGGCAGCTCACCGCCTTCTTCATGGCGAGGCCTGCTTCATCGTCGACGAAGAAGACTCCGACGCCTGCGCTCTCCACCAGCAAGCGTTCGAACAGGATCTGCTTCGACGCCACGTAGTGCTCCATGGTGCCGTGGTAGTCCAGGTGATCCTGCGTGATGTTGGTCAGCGCCGCGGCCCGAAAACGACAGCCGGCAAGGCGGCCCTGTTCGAGTGCGATGGACGATGCTTCCATCACCACGTCGGTAGCTCCGGCCCGCCTCATCTCGGCCAAGTTGCCGTACAATTCCAGCGCACCCGGCGTGGTCAGCGCCGCTTCTTTGTGGCGTCCGCCAAAGCGGTAGCCGACGGTGCCGATGACGCCCGGCTTGCGTCCCGCCGCGCTCAGCATGGCTTCGACCAAATAGGTCGTCGTGGTCTTGCCGTTGGTGCCGGTGATTGCCGTCAAGGTCAGAGCAGCCGCCGCACCGAAGTGATTGGCGGCGATGACTCCCAGGGCTTGTCGCGCGCTCGGCACCACGACAAGCGCGGCGCTTGCCGCCTCGGCTGACGCTGCCTTGGCACCTTGCGCTTCGCACACGATGACGGCCGCGCCCTTGCCGAGCGCGTCGGCGATGAAGGACGTGCCATCGTGCTTGGTGCCGGGAACGGCGACGAAAAGATCGCCAGGCCGCACGCGGCGGGAGTCGTCGCACACCTCGGCCACTGGCAAATCGTCGTGGCCGCGCACGAGCACGGCGCCCGCCACGTCCTTGAGCAGGTCGGAAAGCTGCGCCATG
>Ga0265313_10003305_pt1 | contig 13200 bp, 8 predicted proteins | sample 4123metaG_FD_203122 | JGI IMG/M metagenome (GOLD analysis project Ga0265313, IMG submission 203122) | Rhizosphere microbial communities from Carex aquatilis grown in University of Washington, Seatle, WA, United States - 4-1-23 metaG | ecosystem: Host-associated > Plants > Roots > Rhizosphere >...
TTCGTGCGTGGCACCGTTTCGAGGTCGATGAGCACGTCTTGACCAGGTTCGGCTGGACTGAGCCAGGCGGACAACCAATCGTTGGCGACGCGCTGCGAGAACACGGCCTCAAATTGCTGTTGCCCGGAGCCGCTGCCGTCATGCGCCGTTTTCGCCGGCGCTTGAAGCACCTCGTGGAGCCATTCGTCGAGGATTGGCTCGACGAAGCCGCTCACGAACGCTGCCGCATTGCACGCGAACTGATGGCTGGCTTTATCAGTTACCAGCCCAGGGAGCTGGAAGAGGTCCCACCCGCCGCGGGAGGCGGAGATGATCGCGTGCGACACTCCGTCGTGATGGGGCCGTTTGAGATAATGAACGCCGCCGTGACCCACGAGCAATTTGCGTTGTTCGACGCCGTCCGTGCAGGGCAACTTCGGCAGGAATCGTCGGTAGAGTTGGACGCGGGGCCTCATAGCCCAGTAATCGGCGCCACATGGTTCGACGCATTTGCCTTCAGCAAATGGCTGGGGCCAGAGTACCGGTTGCCGACAGAAGCTGAGTGGGAATGCGCCTGCCGGGCGGGAAAGGCACGCCAAATTCAAGGCAACATCCGGGAATGGTACTGGGATCGGCACGACGACGTCTCGTCGCGTCGCTGCGGTGGCGACCTTGGGCATAATGGTTTTCGAGTGGTAAGAGCGCCTTAACCCCAAACTCGATCGCCGCCCCGATGCCTGCCGCGATCGCAAGGTCAGCCAGCGGCGCCCGGCCCGCGAGACGGAGACAGCCTGCCGGGCCTCGCCAGCCGGCTTCCCGCCGATACGACACCCCGCCAGGTAAGGGCCGAAACTGATCTGCTTCCGACTACCGATGGCCGGTCCAAGCGCGAATCAGTGGGCATGATTGTCGCCCAAGAATTTGCAAGCCGACATCGGCACCGCTATGCTGGCGGGTGCCGCTGGCGCCGTGCCGGCGGCCTGATCGACCAACTTGAACGAGGATTGAATACGGCCCGACGAGGGCCACCAACGACAATTTGAACGACGCGAAAGCGTCCTGCATTTGCTTCCAGACAAACCGCGACCTGGGGCCTTCGGGCTCCTATACACGAGAAGCAGTGCGTGGACCGCGCTCCCTTGCGAAAGGGAGCGTCGGCCATGCGCTGGTCTCGTGCCCCTGTCGCGGGGGTGTCTGGAGCGGCCTTGGTTCGGCGCTCCTTTTTTTGTTGGGAATTATTTTTGCCATGCCCTCGGTTGCGGTCACCACGCAGTTCCTTGAGGCGTTTCGTCGGCTTCCAAACGGTATCCAGCGGAAGACGATTGCGTTTGTCGAGAAGTTCCAGGCCGACCCAAGGTCACCTGGGATCAACTACGAAACTATCCAAGGCGTGCGGGACAGGAAACTTCGATCCGGCCGGGTTGACCAGACCTACCGGGCCATTGTGGTTCAGCCATCGAGGGGCGAGGTCTATCGCCTAGTCTGGGTGGACCGGCATGACGAGGCGTACGCTTGGGCCAGGGTCCGGGTGTTCAATGAAAGCCCAGACGGGGCCCGCTGCCAGCTCATCGTTGAAAACGCGACCGAACTCGAACGGCGAATCGAGGGCCAAGCTGGCATCATTATCGGGCAGGAGATCTTTGCGGGCTTCAGTGACGAGGATCTCCACTCGCTCGGCGTCCCAGCCGATCTGATCCTCTTGATTCGCCAAATACGTTCGCCAGAGGTGTTGTCCTCCTTACGAGGCCTTGTAGCGGACCATGTTCTATTTGGGCTGGAGTGCCTCGTGAATGGCGACGAGCTCGCCGATGTCCGTAGCGTAGTCGAGGCAGAGGAGAAGAGGCTCCTGGCCGGGGCAGTCACAATGCTTGGGTCACTTCAAGAGCCAGCGGACACTGGTCAGGTCGAAACGGTGTCGCTGCGGCACGGACTGCGCGAGTTCCTTGAGCGATTGATGGCGGCCACCCAGCTAACAGGCGAACCGACATACCAGAGATCCCCGCCTACACCCGCAGAAGGTGACAGCAAGTCGCGTGACGCTGGGGGTGCGTACACCGGGGGCGAGGTCGGAGCGATCGGACCCGCAATCCCAGATCCGGACGGATTGGAGGATCGCATCGAACGGTATCGCCGCGAACTTCTCACGCACGTCGAGCGACAGTTTCGAGGGTTGGAGCCGGTTGGCCTCGAATGTGAAGAGTCAGACAAAACCAGCCGGGGCCGAAACACGAACCTAGGGCTTACTGTTGATCTGCTGACGGAACGACTGCGGAAGCGCGAGTCCGTGTGCCTGTACAGCGGAGGGGGAAGCGGCAAGACGACTACGCTTCGACTGCTCGCTCGCCAGTGGGCCTCGTCCTACGAGCCGCACACGGTGGTTCGTGTTCTGGCCTACCTGGATGGCTACACTCATAATCACAAGGACCTGCTGGAGTTCCTGGCTGACCCGTTAGCATTCCCGGAGGATCTGCGCCAGCATCTGCTCCGGGAGGACTTGCTCGCGCTGGCGCGCGCCAGTCGGATCGAGCTGTTGCTGGACGGGGCAGACGAAATCCAGCGATCGACGCAAAAGGACCTCCTGTATCACATCGAGCTGTTTCACCGCGAGCATAAGACCATCCCCGTGATCCTCGGGACACGACGCCCAATGACACGGTCCGATCTGTTCCCAAGGTGTGTCCGAATTCGGCCGATGAGTGAGCCGGCACAAAACGAGTTTGCCCAGGCCCGCTTACAAGACGTTCAAAGCAGCCGGACGTTCTTACAGGCTCTGCGGGAAACCCCGGGAGGTCGGCAGGTCGTAGAGAGCCCAATTTGTCTTTCGATTGCGTGCGAAATTGCACAGGCCCGGGGCACCGGGATCGCGGCAGCCGTTGAGGGACAAGCAAGGCTCTACCGGAGCTTTTTCGAGCACCTTCACGCCCGAGAGTCCGAGCCTCCGAAGCGCCGCAGCTCTCTCCCTGGACCGGAGCAGCTTCGTGTCGTTCTCGGCGGCCTCTTCCTGGAGTGCATGGAGCGAGGAACGGCGCCCAAGCTGTTGGAAGCTGTGAGTACCCTCCGTGACGTGTGCGGGGATGCCGCGTCTGAGGTCGTGCAGGTCCTCCAGGAGTGGCCCCTGTTCAAAGGAGGTGTCGGTAATTCTTCGCTGGACGTCTTCCATTCGAGCTTTGCCGAATATCTCATCGCAGAGTATCTGCTGGGCAGGCCGGTGGAGTCACCGCGACTCTTCAAGGTTATCCAGCACGAGCAGACGTTCGTATTGGCGTGCGTGTTTCAGCTGGCAGATCCGGAGTTCTTCGAGTCGCACCAGGGCCCGGCGTGGGAGTTCGTCAAGGCAAGTTGGACGTGGGACCCTCTGTTCGTGGTGTTCTCCCTGCCGGTGGACGCTCTGCTTCCCAGGTTCGTGGTTCCGGCCAGTCTGGGTCCTTGGTGGCGCGGCGTACTGCGAACCCTGAAGGGGGAGACGGACGTCTCCACGGAGACCGAAGAGATCACCGAGCGCCAATTGAGCTTCCCCCCCAATAACCTTGTCGAGAGGCTGACTGACCGAGCGTTGTGGCGAGCAGGACTTTTCACGAAGCTATCCTACAAGCGCCTCGACCGCCTTTTCGGTTTATTCCAGGAGACCCCCGAGCCATGGGCCGACCTATTGTCGTTCTGTTGTCAGAGTTGCCCGGAGTGGTATGACCGTGTGTGTGACCTTGCCACGAATGATCCCGACGAGCACACCATTGCCGTGTTTGGCGCGCTCGCATGCCTAGCCGGGGTCGCACGTCCTAACCTGTTCCCGTTTTCGAAGGGTAGAGAGGGCGGCCCGACTCCCGACGAGCTAATCCCCGACCTCTGGAGGCAGGTCCCCTTCCGGTTGCTGCTTGCCTGTATGGTCAGGTGGATATCAGACGATGACGAGATTTCGTTTTGGGATGGAAGTCGGCTCTTCCAATCGGTTGCGGAAACGGAAATCGCCAGGGAACAGCCGCGATTCTGGGACGTTCTCTGGCTCCTGCAGTCGCAGCGATTGTGGCAAACGCATGACGGGTACCCCGCTCCATCGCGTCGCCAGTGGAACCTCATCTGGCGCTGGTGGGACAACGAAGTGTTGAGGAAACACATCTGTCACTCAATAGGCTATACCGACGAAGAGTTGAAAGAAAACGGCTTTGCGCCATACCCCGCGGTAATCCGCCTGCCAGTGTCCAATTCAGACGGGCTGGACCCCGTCGCCCCGACGGCCGTGAGATCGCCAAACATTGCCGCCGCTGTTGCGCGGTTCGGGTGGGCTCACCCTGAGCAATTCACCGAAGAGCAGGTGCGTAATTGGAAGGAAACGGCAACCTTTCTTGAGACTCGCGCTTTAGTTCGGGCGAACATCTTGTCACTTACACCTGAGGATTGGGACGCCGGTGTACCCCGTTGGACACACCAAGTAGCATCTTTCGATGACGCAATCGAGTCCTGCGTGATCCAGGACGGCTGGACCGAGATCCCAGTATCGATCGACGACTCGTTCGAGTTCGTTGGATCTTGGTTCCCTCGTCGCCGATTCCCGTGGGACCGACTTAACAAATCTACCAGAGAGCAACTTCTGGCCAGGATGTATCGTCGCGATTGCAAGTATCGTCTTCAGGAATGGCTTTTCGCGAAAGGGCTCGTTACGTGGGACCTGTTGCCCCTGCATACCCGCGACATGCTTGCAGAGGCTTGCGCGTTTGAGTTGACTAAGTCTACCGCAGAGCTACCTGATGAGCAGGGCTGTCTCATCATCAACTCAGCAGGCTCAGCACGTAAGTACACGGGATATCTGCTGTCAGCGATAGGTGAAGGGTTGCTGACCTGGAGAGCTCTGCGCGAGGCAGAGCTGCGGCTACTTGTCTTGCCGGAGACAGAGAACTCGATACAGCGAGCCGTCAAAAAAGGCACCCTGCGCTTGGACACGCTTGCGAAAGCCCCAGAAGAACTGACGAAACTCGATCACATCCGAGCAGCCTTGGCAGACGCAGATCAACTTCATCGTGAGATGTGGGGCCGCTCGAAGGATATGCTCAAGTTGCAAGAACTAGTCGAGAACCGCCCCATATCGGGCGGGCTGTCTGGAATCACCGAACCGGTGGTTCAGATGTCTGACGACTCGATGTTGAATGACTTGCTCGATAGCTGGGAAGAGCAACTTGCTCGTAATCCGAGATCCAACGTGGATCAATTCGTCGCCGACCATTGTGCCAGCCACTCACCCGATGTCGTTGACGCCTTTCGGAGAAACGCCTTGGCCCTCGTCGCGATTGATCAGCGGCTGTCGGCGATCGGGGACTGCGACGTCAATGCACTGGCGTCATCGGGCGAGACTGGACCCGCCACTCAGTTGGAACTGTCGGACCTACGAACAGATTTCGAACCGATCCCTGGCTACCGGCTGGTCGCCTTTCTCGATAGTGGCGGGTTCGGGCACGTCTGGCGAGCTTTAGGGCCCGGCGGTTTCGAGGTCGCGCTGAAGTTTGTCCCCCTCGACCGCTACGCTGGCCAGGCCGAGGAAAGGTCGCTCGAACTCGTCAAACACCTCCGGCATCCCCATTTGCTCGCCACGTTTGGCAGTTGGTGGAACGGCAATCTGCTAATCATCGCCTCGGAATTGGCTGATCGAACCATGCGCGATCGCCTGGACGAAGTAACCAAGCAAGGTAAGCCGGGCATCCCGCGTGACGAACTTCTGGGCTACTTTGATGAGGCGGCCGAGGCAATCGACTACTTGAACCAGCCGGCGGGACCGTCCCCACATCGAATCCAGCATCGCGACATCAAACCCGAGAACCTGTTCCTGTCGGCCGGCCACGTTAAGGTTGGCGACCTTGGGCTCGCGCGCTCCGTTGTCCACAGTGCCACCGGTCACACGGGCAGCATGACTATCGCCTACGCCGCCCCAGAATTCATCGAAGGTAAAACGTCGGGCCGTTCGGACCAGTATTCTCTCGCCGTGACCTACTGTTTTCTGCGCTCCAGCAGGCTGCCGTTTGAGGGCAACCACGCGCAGATAATCGCCGGCCATTTGCACAAGCCTCCAAACCTGTCCATGCTCCCCGTCGGCGAACGACCAGCAGTTGAACGGGCAATGTCGAAGGCGCCCAAGGATCGTTGGCCATCATGTGCGGAGTTTGTGCAGGCATTAGCCGCCTCCGATGCAACCACTAGGAAGCCGGAAAACATTCAAAGCGGTCAACCTGTCGAATCGAAGAAAGACCGGGGCCAGATCAATTTGGACCCAACGACATGTTTGGTATTTGTGTCGCTCGCCACCATTGTCGGTGCCTTTTTTGTTTCGAAAATTGAGAATGAGAGTTCTCGTGGCGCTGTCCTGGCGGTGCTAATGACGTTGATGTTCTTAGCGTTTGCGGCAGTTGTTGCGAAGGTTAGGAAGTCTGGACTACTAATTGGGGCGACCAAAGAAAAGCGTAAGGAGAAAATCCTTTTGGCGTTGCGCCAGAACGAGATTGACGTCGAAGAGGCTAACACCCTTCTGAAGCAAAACGAGACGAGCGACGTGACCGCAGATGAGCGTAAGAAGAGCATCCTTTTGGCGTTGAGTCACCGTCAGATCACGACGGAAGAGGCGGACATCCTCCTTATGCAGAACGAGACGAGAGACTGAAAGATCGTGAACTACGGCGATGTCTCGCATTCAATCAGCCGTATCGTGCAGCAACCGTGATGTGGCCAGCTAACAGCCATCGCGGACCCTATTGGTTGGTCTTGCCACCAAGCATTTCATGGAGCGAAAGCCTCGCAGCGCGCCAGCGGCGCTTGATCGTACGCAGGTGAACCCCGTTTTGGTGTGCGACTTCGGCCTGATTCATACCCTGGTAGAAAATCAACTCGAAGACTTCCCGCTCCTCATCGGGCAGCTTTCCAACGGCCTCGTGGAACTCGGCCATTTCGAATTGGTCCAGCGCATCGGTCGCTGGATCAGCGGCTTCGTACCGCGGCTGCTGATTGCCTTGCGAATCGGCGATACCGGGATCGGACTTGTGATGGCGGCCGTGACCCTCCGGCCCGTAGAGCTGCCTTGCCATGTCGAATAGCTCTCGACGGATCTGGGTCGCAGCCAAACCGTTGAAGGCAGGCTTGGAGTCCGGCTTGACTGCCTTCAATGCCCGGTGCAACCGAACGAGCGCGTTTTGCAGGACATCATCGGTCTGGTTCCAGCGCCCAACTTGCGGCTTTGTGGCCAACATTCGGTGGGCCATGCGGCGCAGGCGATCCTGGGAATGGGCGATGATCTCGTCGATCGCCGTGTCGTCGCCTTGTCCCCAACGTACTAGGAGGCCCTGGAGGCGCGTCGTGTAGCCTTGAGGGTCAGCCATGATTCGTCGTCTGTTCGAGCTTACTGGAAATCCGTGGCGATTCCCTTTTCAAGCCGCCATCCCGCCGCCAACCGCCGACGCGACGAAAAACGCGACCATCGTTGGTTTTTCGATCACCATCGACGTGTCAGCCATTATGACACCCAAAACGGGTGAAGAAAACTGGGTAAACGTCGCCCATCTCTCGATCGAGACCGCACGCCTTGCCCCACGGCTTTTCTCGGTCCGTTACCAAACGCTCGCGGCGATTCCCCGTAGAGCGTCACAGACATTTTTTTTGCCGTGTGTCCCCTTTCGGGCTTCGCTCTCGCTTTTCATTTAGTAGAGCGAGGTCACGGTGGATGCGGCCGAGAAGTTCGACAGTAAGGGGGAGTCGTCTCGGTCATCACTGGACTCTCGACACTAGAAGCAAAATCCCCCGTAAGGAAAAAACCATGAGTCATGAATCACAAGCGTTTCTCGGCTGTTTCGGTTTCTTCGTATTACTCGGCGCCGTGATCATCACTTTCGTCAGCGGCACCTGGTTGCACTGGGTGGCAGGGATCGCCGCCGTGGTGGTGATTAGTGCCCTGCTGGGAAGCAAATGATGGATTTCTTCGACGTCGGGCTGGCGATCATTGTGGCCTCTCTGGCAACCTGGGAGGCTCTGACGAGCGCATGGTACCGTTGACTGGTGATTAACTGGCCCATGCCTCAATTGGCATGGGCCTTTTTGTGGTGTGTAGAAGAACTACTTTCGGAGGTGGGCGAACCCCGATTTTCCGCCGAGACAGCTATATCTAGGCCGATTTCCGCTATGCACCCCTACAGCTTGTAGTTAACCCGTTTTGGGGCATGGATTTACACCATTTTCGCCTCCGATCGAGCCGAGGAAATGCCCTACAAAGGCCCTAGGAGGCCCGCTCACGGCTTCCCGCCGGCGGGGTAACCCCCAAGTGCCTCTCGCCAACGAAGCGTCTGGCGGCCTCCAAGGAGATCCACACCCCGCTGACCGCTAAAAAAACAGGGCCCACCCTGACGAGTGGGCCAAGCGCCAACAAGTGACCGTCAGAGCCGGATCTCACCGGACTCGACGGCGAGCGCCAGCAGCACGATGGCGGCGAGGACGAACACGGCCCAGGAGCCGGCCAGGCCGCCGATGATGGCGGCCAGCGCCAGGGAGCCGAGCGCGTTCATGCTGTTCAACTTCTGTTTTGCACCCATGTTTTTCTCCTTCTTCCAAAGACAATTCTTTGAGCTGGCCGTCTTAACTGCCTGACCAGCTCCGGCAGTGCGTGTCGCGAAAGTCGCACCACGAGCAACTCATGCCCGGCCGAAACACGAACCGGTTGGCATCGAGGTCGTCGAGGTAGGCCCTGATCACGGCGAACAGGCGCCCGAAGTGCCGCTCGTCGCGGGCCGGGTAACGATGAAAATGAACCTGGGGCACCTTGGTCTTTACCAGGCTGCGGATCTCCAGGCCCGCTTCCTGGATCGGCGACGCATGCCGGTACAGATAGCTGTAGCAGCTCAACTGGATCTCGTGGCTGATCTCCAGCGGCTCGCTACTTCTCGCCGCGGTCTTGAAGTCGGCGATCAGCGGGCCAGCCTCGTCGTCCAACACGAGGTCCATGATCCCGACCAGTGGGATGCCCAGGTTCTCGCCCGTGGCCGGATCGACCAGCGGCGCCTCGACCGAGACTTCGACGGCCAACGGCTTGGGCTCCGAGGCTGGAACTGCGCACAGATAGGCCGCCACCAGGTCAACCGCCTGTCGCTGACAGGCGTGCTCCTCGACGACCGTCTCGAAGACCATGGTTTCGGCGTCAACCAGCTCGCCCCAGGTTTCGAGCAGCCTTCGGGCCAGGTCCTCGCCGGTGACCGACACTCCCATGTGCCGGTGCCTGTAAAAAGTTTCCAGCGAGGCATGCACGGCCTTGCCCAGGAACAAAGCCGGCGTGGTTGGCTCCCTGATGCCGTCGATGTACTTCAGCCGGAACGCAAGCGGGCATTTGAGCCAAAGATTCAGTCGGCTGGGAGAAACATAGGCGCGGACGTCGGTTGGCTGCGTACCCACCGTGTCGCGGTCGAAAAGTGCGACGCTCATGCGGCGGCTCCCTTCGTAGCGGCGTCGAGGTCGATCTTGCCCGCCTTGACCTGCTTCAACGTGTCGATGAGCGTGCTGGCGTCGAGGCTCGACAAATCGGCCAGCGGCTTGTTGAACATCCGCTGGGCCAGCCCTTCCAGCCGCCGTGCTCCCAGGTCGCGGATCTCGCCGGCAAGCTGTTCGATGTAGCTGAGCTGCTTACCGGAGGCACGATGGGCGGGGTTGCCCGTGGGCGAGCTGCCGTTGCCATTGGTCGCGCCACGGGCGTTCCCGATTTTTGGCGCAGGGGTTTGCTCGGGCTCCTGACCATCGTCGTGGGTGCGGTGGCGGGCCAGCTCGTCATCCACGGCTTGGTGACAGGCTGCAAAGGCCCGCTGGGCCTCCGCTTGAAAGCCGCTGGGGCCGCCATCCAGCAGCCCGTTATTCAGTTCGAGCTCGATGTGGCAGGAAGCACCGAGGCTCCCGTAGTCCGGCAGGCCGATTTTTTTCGACAGGCCGACGTTGAGTTTCAGGGGCATGGAAAGCCTCCTTGGGATCAGAATGGGGTGGGACGAGGATAGGGACCGACCAGACGCCAAGTGGTGGTGCGCCGATCAGCGGCACAGGTGGCCGTGGTTACGCAATCGTGCGCGATGGCGCCATTCGTGAGACGCTCGTAACTTTGCAGACTTGAAATGACCACAATGCCCAACAACATGCTGAACCGGAGCGGACGCCGCGATGTTGGTCATTCGGAGATTCTTGCGCGCGTCGGTAACGTCGCCCGACGGCGGTTTGCGAGCGATGCGCTCGGGGCCGGATGAGGGTAATCCGTCTCGAAACCAAAAGCGGTTTCTCCGCGTGATATTCGACGACAACTCACGCCCTAATTGAAGGGCCGTCGGCGGTGGATGCGCTGGCGAGGTTGAGTTAGAGGCGACTGTACCACGGCAGAATGACGATGACTAAGCAACAAGATTCGAACCATCATGCCAAGAAAGCGGTCATCGGGTTCGTGGCGGCCAGCGTCTTGTTGTTCATCGCCAGCCTTTTCCAAGATGGTTTTTATATCGACCGCCCAGACGATCCGCGCGCATGGAGTCCAGGCTATGCACTACTGCTTCTCGGCTGGACGGCGGTGCTGATGGGCGTCCCCGCCTGGCTGGCCAACCCGGCTGTCCTGGCGGCTTGGATTCTCTTGCTGGTCGGCTTGAAACGAGCGGCTGTAGCCGCAGCGGCTTTGGCAATGCTCTTCGCGCTCAGCTTTCTGCTCTGGGATAAGATCATGACCGACGAAGCCGGCAATTACTCAAAAATTACTGGATACGGGTCCGGATATTGGTGCTGGGTTGCCAGCGCCGCCATGGCGTTTCTCGGCAGCGTCGTTGCGATTTGTTTTGCGCGGAAACCGACCGATGAAAGTCGCCCGGTTTAACGCCGCTCGTGACAGCCTGTTCGGCTCTGGTACTCGCCAGTCCAGATCTTCTCGACAGCCAGTGTCAGCCCGCCGCCATCTCCCCAATCACCCCCAGCCACCCCCTGACCTCCCCATCCCGATCGCGCTCATCGAGCAGTTTCGGCGTCATCCGCTCGACGGCCTGCCGATTGAGCCACCGCTTCGCCGTTTCGCGGCACCGCTTCTTGGCCCGGCCCGGCAGCTCTTCCCAGCTCAGCTCGTGGTCCTGCCGCGCGAAGCAGGCCCGTGCAACCATGTCGGCTACGTCATCGTCGTCGCCGAAGTTCAGATCGAGGCTGCTTACCTCCTGCACCGCCGACGAGTGCAGGTAGTTTTCGATGGCCCGTTTCCGTGTCAGGTAGGCACGGCAGTTGGGCCGCTGGTTGACGACCTCGACGGCCTGTTGGCGCCGCTCCGTCGCCGGCGGCACTTCCCGGTCGAGCAAATGAAACTCGCGCAGCCCGAGCGCCGCCATCCTTCCGGCCCAGGCCAGGAGGTCGCCGCCGCCGATCGGCACCGTGACCAGGGCACCGGCCCGCTCCAGCGTGCCTAGGTCGGGCAGCGTGGGGTCGTCGGCGTGCAAGATGCGGCTGATGGTGCGGAGAAAGGCGAGATCATGCTTGCCCTCTGCGATGCAGAGCAGCTTGACGCCGGTCTGGAGCCGGGTGCCGAGGCGAGGGGCAGGTGGGCCGAGGAGGCGGGTACGAAGATGATTGAAAAAGTGTTTGGAGTTCATGGGGGTTGCTCCGTGATGATGGCGGGCGGCGACCGGGCAGCGGTTGGCTGCCACTGGATCGTGCCGGCTGGATAGTAGTAGGCATGGCCGCTGGTGCACTACAATTGATTGCTGTGCAATTCGTCGCGGCGCTGGCCGCACGTGAGGATACGGCCATGAGTTGTCAATCCGGAGAATTCTCAGTGCGCCGCGCACGGCTCTTGACGCTCGTAGCACTTATCATGGTCACGGCGGCCATCGTGCTGGCCAACTCATCTTCGGAACTCGTGACCTTCGATTTTCTCGTAGGCATTATGCACAACCAGAATTCGGCGGAACGGTCATATGGCTGGCCGCTTGCCTGGTACTGGCGCAGCCATAGCGCACCCGTTTACCGAGTTCCAGTGACGGAATACAGTCGCCCGCACATCGGGTTCTGGAGGAACCTTACGGCGCCGTGGAAGCCACTATCGCCCGTTTCGCGCTACAGCACCTTCCACCTAGTTGCGAATCTGGTGATGTGGCTGGTGATTCTGGCGGCCACGTCGGGAGCCTGCCAGTGGTTGTTGCGTCGGTATCGGCCGCGGCTTCACAGGATGCCGCGAGTTACTACGCTCATCGTGTTCATAATCATCTCAGCGCTGACTCTACTGGCGAATTTGAGTCGCGACGATTCACCCGAGCGCGGAGGACTAACGATACAGTGTTCTTACGGTTGGCCCATGATTTGGTATCGGTACATCGACATGGTGAACATGGTTTGCCTGAACCGTGAGTGGGACTACAGCGCAGCACGGCTGGTTGGCAATCTTGTGATCTGGATAGCGATGTTAGCCGCGGCGGGGCTCGCGTGGGAGTGGCTGCTTCGAATCTTTCGGCCGCGGTTGCGTTGGAGCCTGCGGACGATGCTGGCCGGCGTTGCGGGGGCTGCCATGCTCTGTGCATGGTGCGTAGCCACCCGCGACCGCGCCGAGGAACAGGACGCAGTGCTCGCATCAGTCTCGTTATCTGGACACATTAAGGACGAGAACGTCTACTTCGATCGTTGGGGACCGAAATGGCTCGACCTTGTCGGGGCCGACCGATTTCGGCGGCGCATTGTCGGCGCATGCGTTCATCAATGGAAGATAAACGATGAACTTTTCGAGCGCATAGCACGATTGCCCGACTTGCAGTTTCTCGACATAACTCCCAATCTCTTCCGCTCCTCCTTCTTGTTTACTCCCGGCATGGCCGCGGCACTCGGCGATATGCGGCAACTGCGAATGTTGAACGTGAACTGCCGGGGTGACAATTCGCCCGAATCGCGGAATGCCACGCACGAATGCCTGGCGGCCATAGGCAAATTAACTCAGCTCAAGCGACTCCGCGTGACCATCTGGGAAGAAAACAGCGACGACTTGGCATACTTGGCAGACCTGACCAAATTGAAATCGCTCACGCTCGAAATCTTTCCATTCAGCGCCGATGATGACACGAATGAGGGTGGAAGCGATGGCGAGGCATACACACTGGCACAGCTACCTGTCCTGCCCCGGCTCGAATTCCTTGATTTGCAGGAGTGGGAGGTCGGCGACCAGGAGCTTGGCCGGCTGACCAGCTTTCCACGGCTGAAATCGCTTGACCTGAGCTA
>Ga0265313_10003309_pt1 | contig 13188 bp, 10 predicted proteins | sample 4123metaG_FD_203122 | JGI IMG/M metagenome (GOLD analysis project Ga0265313, IMG submission 203122) | Rhizosphere microbial communities from Carex aquatilis grown in University of Washington, Seatle, WA, United States - 4-1-23 metaG | ecosystem: Host-associated > Plants > Roots > Rhizosphere >...
CCGCCGACTTCGAGGGCACCGAGAAGCGTGTCGTGACGCTCCCGCGCTGGGAAGGCAAGGGCTTGACGGGCGAGGACTATCTACTCGAGTACGCGATGCCCAACTTCTACTTTCATGTCACGCACGCCTACGCGATCCTTCGCCACAACGGCGTCGATCTCGGCAAAAAGGACTACGTGGGTGCGCTGAGCCTTCGTGCTCCGTGAGACGGCGTGGGGGCGCTGAGCCTCCGTCCTCCGTGAGCATGCGGGACCTTATCACCGCGAAGCATGCCAGAAACCCCGGATCCATGGTGTGGTCATCCGCGACCGGTATGGCTGAGTTTGCATGCCGTCATGGACCGCCGCCCTACGCCTCGTGTCAATCGTGCTTGGACCAACGCTCTCGGTTTGGTCGGAGTCTGCGCTCGCCCAACCTGCACCCGCTGCGTCGGCTGTAGCCGCGCCGCCAGCAGCCGGTTCGAGTTCCGCCGCCGAGGCGTCGCCCGTCCCCGACCAAGCTGCAGCTTCGCCGCCCCCACCGGCACCCAAACCGCCTCCCTATGCGCTGCCCTTTCAGCTTCGCCCGGCAGCCGCGTTGACCGTCGTGAGGTCCGACAGCTCTTTTGCGTTCTACGACCACGGATTCCCCACGATACCCGGCAAGCCGGCGCTCATGCCGCCAGTGGCGGCCAAACCGAGCTTCGTCGTCTCGGGAGCGTTCGCAGCGGTGTCGAGCGTTCTTGCGTCGTGGCGGATTCCGGGTACCGGGGGCAAGCCCGGCACCGGCCTCGCTCCTCTCGTCAAAGTCACAGCGGTCGGCGACTCGATACCCGCCAACTCCCGCAACTTGACGGGCGGCTTCGCCGTCGTCAATCCAATGGCCGGCGCGACGTACGCGCTCGACTTCGGCTCCGGCTTCCGGGGTAGCGCGTTTCTCTGTTTCACCATTCCGATCGGGATGGGGGGCGGCGACCATCCCGACGCGGGCCAAAAGGACGCCCGATCCATCGGTCCCTCCGTGCGAGCTCAGATGGACAACGGGCTCTTCGCCGTCAACGATATTGCGATTATCCCGGCGGTCGACTTCGCGTACGTCGCCCACGGCGTGACGGCGCAGGTCGAGGCCGGGATTTTCCAGCTCGAGCGCGTGCGCGGCTCGGTCGACCAGCCGGAAGCGCAGAGGACCAACTTCGTAAGCGGCTTGTACGCCGGCTACTTTGTGACCGGCTGGCTCTCGATCGGCGCCGAGCTTCGCTATCAGCGATGGATCAACGCCCCCATCGCCGTCGACCAGAAGAAGCCGGATACCTCGGTCGACATGCTTTCGCTGGGAGGCGGCCCTCGCTTCCACATCCATGCGGGTAGCACCTGGGTCCGCCCGGGGGTCGCCCTCACGCGAGGGTTCGACCATCCGCTCACGAGCACGGGTAATTACAACATCGTCCAGCTCGATGTCCCGGTCGTGTTCTAGGCGTGGATTCAGCTCCCGCGGGCCGGGTGCAATTCTTTTTTCCTCTCCCTGCCAAGCGCTTGCGTTACCTTCCTCGCACGTTCACGCGCACGTAGCGGTCCACCGATCGGCGTCCGAAGCTGGCTCTTCTCCCGAGGGGGAATCATGAAGCTCGATATCAACGGCCGCGTCCACGAGGTCGATGCGCCGCCGGACATGCCTCTCTTGTGGGTCCTGCGCGATCTCGCCGGCTTGACGGGCACGAAGTTCGGCTGCGGAATGGCCCAGTGCGGCGCGTGCACGGTGCACCTCGACGATCGCCCCGTCCGCTCCTGCGTCTTGCCCGTGTCGGCGGTGGGTATGCGCAAGGTCACGACGATCGAGGGCCTGTCGACCGACAACTCGCACCCCGTCCAGCGCGCGTGGATCGAGGCCGACGTCACGCAGTGCGGCTACTGCCAGTCGGGGCAGATCATGACCGCGGTCGCGCTCCTCGACAAGAAGCCCGACCCGACCGACGAGGAGATCGACACCGCGCTGAGCGGCAACGTGTGCCGCTGCGGAACGTACATGCGTGTGCGCGAAGCGATTCACCTCGCATCGAAGCTCAAGCGAGGTGTCCGATGACGCTCTCTCGCAGAGACTTCGTCCAAAGCGCGGGCCTCGCGCTGACGGGGCTCGTCGTCACTTTCCACGTGCCGCACATCGTCCGCGCCGCGCCAACGCTCTCGGCGCCCAAGGGTCCCCCGCCGCCGAACTCGTTCGTGCGGATCGCGCCAGACGACACGGTGACGGTCGTCCTCGCGCACTCGGAAATGGGCCAGGGGATGTGGACGGGCCTGTCGATGCTCATCGCCGAAGAGCTCGAGTGCGACTGGTCGAAGGTGCGGCCCGAGCACGCTCCCGCGGAAGCGGTTTACGCACGTCCCAACCGCGGAATCCAGATGACGGGAGGCTCCTCGAGCATCAACAGCGAGTTCGATCGCTACCGCATCGTGGGGGCCACCGCGCGCGACATGCTCGTTCGCGCGGCCGCCACCCGCTGGACTGTGTCCCCGGCGAGCTGCACCGTAGCCAAGGGGGTCATCACCCACGGCAAGAGCTCGCTCCGATTCGGCGAGGTCGCCGAAGAGGCCATGAAGCTGACGCCAGCCGCGTCCGTGCCCCTCAAGAAGGCGAAGGACTGGAAGCTCATCGGCCAGCCCGTCAAGCGGCTCGACTCGCCGGAGAAAGCCAACGGCTCGGCGAAATTCGGGATGGACGTCACCTTCCCTGGGCTCCGAACGGCGCTCGTCGCGCGACCGCCGGCGTTCGGTGCGAAGCTCGTGAAGTTCGACGGCGCTGCGGCCTTGCAGGTGTCGGGCGTCGAGAAGGTCGTCTCGACCGGCAACGGCGTCGCCGTCGTCGCGGCCCACTTCTGGGCGGCCAAGCTGGGACGCGACGCGCTCGTCATCGAGTGGAGCCCACCGCCGGGAGGCGGCCTCTCGACAGAGACCCAGATGGCGGAGTACCGGGAGCTGGCGAAGAAGCCGGGCGCGATTGCGCAGGAGGTCGGCCAGGTCGAAGGAGGGCTCGGCGGCGCCCGCTCGGTGCTCGAGGCGGAGTACGAGTTTCCGTTTCTCGCCCACGCACCGATGGAGCCCCTCAACTGCACTGTGAAGATCGACGGCGACCAGTGCGAGATCTGGACCGGCACGCAGTTCCAGACGGTCGATCAGGGCGCGGCTGCAAGGGTCCTCGGTACGACTCCCGACAAGGTGCAGATCCACACCCCGTTTCTGGGCGGCGGCTTCGGGCGGCGCGCCAACCCGGCTTCTGACTTCGTGACCGAGGCGGTCGTCGTCGCCAAAGCGGCCGGCGTGCCCGTGAAGGTGGTGTGGACGCGCGAAGACGACATTCGCGGCGGCTATTACCGTCCCGCGTACGTGCATCGCGCCCGCGTGGGGGTCGACGACAAGGGTAATCCCGTCGCCTGGGATCACGTCGTCGTCGGTCAGTCGATCATCGCCGGGACGCCTTTCGCGACGAGGATCAAGGACGGCGTCGACGAGACCTCGGTCGAGGGAGCGAAGAACTCGCCCTATCTCGAGAACGTTCCGGCCAAGCGAGTCTCGCTCCACTCGCCGAAGTCCGACGTCCCCGTCCTCTGGTGGCGCTCGGTCGGCAATACGCACACCGCCTTCGCAATGGAGAGCATGATCGACGAGCTCGCCCACGCCGCGAAGCGCGACCCGGTACAGTACCGTCTCGCCCTCCTCGACAAGAGCCCGAGGTTCGTCGCTGCTCTCAAGCTCGCGGCCGACAAGGCCGGCTGGAAGAAGCCTCTGCCGGTCGGCCGCGCGCGCGGCGTCGCGGTACACGAAGCGTTCGGCAGCATCGTGGCCGAGGTGGCCGAGGTCGGCGTCGAGGACGGGCGGATCCGCGTGCACGAGGTCACGTGCGTCGTCGACTGCGGCACCGCGGTGAATCCGCTCGCGATCGAGGCCCAGGTCCAGGGGTGCGTCGTCTACGGGCTGAGTGCCGCACTCTACGGCAAGCTCACGCTCGTCGGCGGCAAGGTTCAGGAGAGCAACTTCCACGACTACCAGCCGCTACGGATGTTCGAGATGCCGCACGTCTCGGTCACCCTGATGCCGAACAGCGACGCGAAGATGGGCGGCATCGGCGAGCCGGCAACGGCGCCTATCGCGCCCGCCGTCGCCAACGCCGTATTCGCCCTCACCCAGCAGCGGCTGCGCAAGCTCCCGCTCCGTCTGGCCTAGGTCCCGCCATGTTCAGCTCCCTGCGCAATCGCTGGCTATCCTTCGTCTCGGCCGCAGCCCCGGCCGGCTGGGCGGGATTGTCGCTCGTCCTGGCCTGCGGCGGCTCACCGCCGCCCGCTGCGAACGCCTTTGTGAGACCGGCCCCCGATCGCGCGGCAGGCCTCGCTGCCTTCGAGACAGTACGCAGCGTGCTGCAGCATCCGCGCTGTCAGAACTGCCACCCCGCCGGCGACGCGCCGCTGCAGGGCGACGACAGCCACGTTCACGCAATGAACGTGCGCCGCGGGCCGGAGGGCAGAGGTCTCGTGGGCGAAGAGTGCTCGACGTGTCACGGCCCGGCCAACCCGCCGAGTTCGTACGGCGCGCACGTGCCGCCCGGCGCGGTGAAGCCCTGGCACATGCCCGCGCCCGACACCAAGCTCGTCTTCGTCGGTCTCACGCCGGGCGCGCTCTGCGAGCAGATCAAGGACCCGGCCCGCAACGGAGGCAAGGACAGCCCCGCCTTGCGCGCGCACCTGGAGGATCCGCTCGTCGTCTGGGGTTGGTCGCCCGGCTTCGGACGCGCGGCCATTCCGGTCGCGCGCGAAGGGTTCCTCGCAGCGTGGGAGACGTGGACGAGCGCCGGGACGCCGTGTCCGGAGATCGTCGCCACGGCGGCCCGGTAGCCAGGATGCGGGACGCGCGCGCCATCGTCACTGCGGGAGCGCAGCTTCGCGACGCCGGCGAGCCGTTCCTCGTGGCCACGTTGGTCCGCGTGAGCGGTTCGTCCTATCGACGCCCCGGCGCGCGACTCGTCTTCACCGCGAACGGCCGCGTCGCAGGCAACGTGAGCGGAGGATGTCTCGAGAGAGATCTGATTCGCACCGGCACTTGGCGCACCCGCAACGGCCCGGTGCTCGTTCGATACGACTCGACGGATCCGGAGGCTTCGGAAGCCGCTCTCGGCTGCGGCGGCGTCGTCGAGCTGCTCGTCGAGCGCTCGGAGGGGCACGCGGCCGACCCCCTGGCGTTCCTCGGACACGCATTCGCGTCGGAGCGACGCGCCGCGCTTGCGACCGTGTTTCGATCGACCAGCAGCGCCGTTCCAGTCGGGACACGGTGGTGCGCGTGCGAGGAGGGCCTGCTCGCGGCTCCCGCCGGGCTCGCGAGTCACGAAGCAGCGGAACGCATCTTCGCAGACCGTGCGAGCCTCCCCCCCCGGGAGCGCGCCGAGCCGCGCGTGATCGAGACCGCGGACGGTCGCATCGAGGCGCTCGTCGAGCCGCTCGTTCCCCCGCCGCACTTGTTCGTCTTGGGCGCCGGCCTCGACGTCGTCCCCTTGGCCAAAGTCGCGCGTATGCTCGGATGGAGCCTCACCATCTGGCAGGCGTCCTCTTCGAGCGCCGACCGCTCGCGCTTCGTGGGGACGGACGCCATCTTCGAGAGCGATCTCGACGCCGTTCGGACGAAGATTGACGGCTGTGATCGGGCAGCGGTGGTCGTCATGGGACACAACCTCACGAGCGATCGCGCAGCGATCCGGACAGCTCTCGCCTCGCGCGCGTCGTACGTCGGTGTTCTCGGTCCCCGCCACCGCACCCTATCGCTCGTCGCGGACGCGCCGGCGCTGCTCGACGATCCGCGCGTCCACGCGCCCGTCGGGCTCGATCTCGCAGCGGAGACGCCCGAGGAGATCGCGCTCGCCATCTCCGCAGAAGCGCTCGGCGAACTCCACGGCGGCTCACGTGTGTCCTTGCGCAGTCGGACCGAAATTCACGAGAGAGCAGGCGACATTCACGAGAGAGCAGCCGAGTGAGGATCGCAGGCATCGTCCTCGCCGCCGGAGGATCGACGAGGCTCGGACGGCCGAAGCAGCTCGTCGAGGTCAACGGAGAGACGCTCGTCGCGCGCTCGCTTCGTGGGGTTCTCCGGTGCGGGTGCGATCCCGTTGGGCTCGTCGTCGGGGCGGAGGCGGAGGCGATCGCGGAGACGGGCCTCGACCTCGGCGTTGTCGTCCTCCGAAATGACGGGTGGCAGGAGGGAATCGCCTCGTCCATCCGGGTGGCGGCCGCGTGGGCCGAGTCCGTCGCGTGCGATGGTCTTCTGCTCGCGCTGTGTGATCAGGTCCACCTGACGGAGGTTCACCTGCGCAACCTGGTGGACGCCTTTGCGCGCGAGGAGAGGCGGGTGGGCTCGGCTTACAACGGGACGATCGGTGCGCCGGCGGTATTCGCCCGGTCCGATCTTCACGCGCTCGGCGAGCTGAGAGGCGACCGCGGAGCGGGTCGACTCCTTGCCGGCGCGCCTTCTGTCGAATGGCCGCAAGGTGCGATCGACGTCGATACCGAAGAGGACGTGTCCGCACACCTTCCTTTCAGATCCGGATCGTCCTGATCTCCGCGGGAAGGACGTGCTCGTGGCCCGCTCGACCGCGGCTGCGCTCGCCTGGCGCGCGGACCCGTGGCATGGAGGGGAGAGAGCCCGCGGCGGACGCCGACGGAACGGAGGAGGTCATGCAGACGGCCCTGATCACAGGCGCTTCGCGAGGCATCGGTCTTCGCGTGGCCGAGCGGCTCGCCGACGATGGGATGCGCGTGCTCCTGGCCGTGCGGCGGGTCGCAAACGCACCGCGGTTGCCGAACGCCGAGGCGCTCTCGCTCGACGTCGCGTCGCCTTCAAGCATCGCGGCCCTCGTGGAGCAGCTGTCGGCGCGTCGCGAGCGGCTCGACGTCCTCGTCAACAACGCGGGCGTCTACGAGGCGCCGCGCCGCGAGATCTGGAACGTGAATGTCCGCGGACCGTGGCTCCTCACGCGCGGCCTGACGCCGCTCCTCGAAAGCGGCGCGCGCGTGGTGATGGTCACGAGCGGGATGGCCCAGGGTGCCGCGGACGCGGCGCTCCAGAAGCGGCTCTCGGCGATCGACGTCGAGGGCGACGGGTTCGGCAAGCTCGCCGATGATGCCCCCGGCGGATACGGCGCGAGCAAGGCCGCGCTCAACCGCATGGCGGAGCTCTTCGCCAAGGAGCTTGCCCCGCGCGGTATCAAGGTCAACGCGATCTCGCCGGGCTGGGTGCGCACGGCGATGGGCGGCCCGGGGGCCCCCCGCTCGATCGACCAGGGCGCGGAGTCGGTGCTCTGGGGCGCACGGCTTGGCGTGGGCGGTCCGAGCGGCGGGTTCTTCGAGGACGGACAGCCCCTCCGCACCTAGAAGCCTACTTCAACTTCGACACCGCTCGTGTGAGGACCGCTTCCTGGGCGGGGACATTCCCTATCCCTCCACCCACACGACGAGGCTCCCCGGCTCGAGCTCGACCAGAGCTCCCGCCGACGCGACCTCTCCCATGCGCGGCGCCTCGCGCGTGTCGATCAGGATCTTCCACCGTTCTCCGAGGGCCGGCTCCGGGAGCGCGAAGGCGAGCGGCTCTTTTTCTCCGTTCATCATCACGAAGAGCGCTTCGCTCCGGGGGTGCGGCGCGGACGGTTCTGTCGCGGTCACGGTCGCGGCCGCGCCGTCGAGGCGAAACGAAAGACCCGCCTGCTCGGGGGCGGCCCAGTCTTCGGGAGTCATCTCGATGCCGTCGGGGCGCAGCCACACGATGTCCTTCGTGCGGCCGCTGGGACCGGGAGCGCCTCGCAGGAAGTCGTCCCGGCGCAGGCTCGGGTGGGCCCTACGGACGGCGGCGAGCGTTCGGACGAAGTCGAGCATCGCCTGCTGGTCGTGGTCGAGCCGCCAGTCGACCCAGGTGAGCTCCGAGTCGTGACAGTACGGATTGTTGTTGCCTCGCTGGGTCCGCCAAACCTCGTCGCCCATGACGAGCATCGGCACGCCCTGCGACACGAAGAGCGTCGCCATGAGACTGCGCGCGAGGCGACGGCGCTTGACGAGCACCTGCGCGTCGTACGTCTCTCCCTCGACGCCGCAGTTCTGGCTCGTATTGCCGTCGAGGCCATCTCGGTTGTCCTCCCCGTTCGCCTCGTTGTGTTTCCTGTCGTAGCTCACGAGATCGCGCAGGGTGAAGCCGTCGTGGGTCGTGATGAAATTGATGCTCGCGGCGGGCCGCCGGCCGTCGTCGGCGAAGAGGTCACTCGAGCCCGTGAGGCGGTACCCGAGATCGGCGACGACTTTCGGCTCGCCGCACCAGAACGCGCGGGTCGTGTCGCGGTAACGGCCGTTCCACTCGCTCCAGAGCACCGGGAAGTTGCCGACCTGATAGCCGGCCGTCCCGAGATCCCAGGGCTCGGCGATCAGCTTGACGCGCGACAAGATCGGGTCTTGGTGCACGGTCGACAAGAAGGCCGCGAGCGGGTCGAAATCGCCCGCGGGGTTCCGCGCGAGCGCGGGGGCGAGGTCGAACCGGAAGCCGTCGACGTGCATTTCGCGCGCCCAATAGCGAAGGCTGTCGCACACCAGCTTGATGACCTCGGGATGAGGAGCGTTCAGCGTGTTTCCGCAGCCGCTGTAGTCCACGTATCGGCGCGCGTCGTGCGCCTTCAGCCGATAGTAAACGGCGTTGTCGATCCCGCGCAGGGAGACCGTCGGCCCGAGCTCGTCACCCTCGCACGCATGGTTGTAAACGACGTCGAGCAGGACCTCGATGCCGGCCGCGTGGAGCCGTTTGACCATTTCTTTGAACTCGGCGATCGCATCGCCTCCCCGCGTCGCGAAGCGGCGCTCGGGAGCAAAGAACGAGAGCGTGCTGTACCCCCAGTAATTGACCATGCCTCGCTCGACGACCATCGGTTCGTCGAGGTGCTCGTGGACAGGCATGAGCTCGAGCGTGGTCACGCCGAGCGAAGTCAAATGCGCGATGGCCGCGTCCGACGCGAGCCCGAGGTACGTTCCCCGAAGCTCCTCGGGCACGTGGGGATGAAGCTTGGTGAACCCCTTGACGTGGAGCTCGTAGAGGACCGAGTCTCGCCAGGGGACGCGCGGCAACCGATCGCCCGCCCAGTCGAAGCGGTCGTCGACGACGAGGGACTTCGGTACGGCATGGGCGTCGTCGCGCTCGTCGAACACGAGATCGTCCTGCCCCCGGTCGCGCGGATACCCGTAGACGGGCCCGCGCACGTCGACCGCCCCGGAGAGGGAGCGCGCATAGGGATCGACCAGAAGCTTGTTCGGATTGTAGCGGTGTCCCTCGCGTGGGTCGTACGGACCGTGAATGCGCCATCCGTATCGCTGCCCGGGGCCGACCCCGGGCACGTACACGTGCCAAACGTGAGCGGTGCGCGACGGTACGCCGATGCGTCGCTCGTGCCCTTGGGCATCGAAGAGGCAGAGCGTCGCCCCCGTGGCGTGCTCCGCGAACAAAGCGAAGTTCACGCCGCGTCCGTCCCACGTTGCGCCGAGCGGGTCGGGAACCCCCGAATCGATCCTTTCAGCGGTCATCGGTCGGCGCTCGTCCTCGCACGCTCCTCGGGTCCTGCCGCCCGATAGTGCACCTTATCGGCCCGACGCGTCGACCAGACCGCGGATCGCCTCGAAGCGCGCTGTCAGGCGCCCGTCGGCGGCCAGATCTTCGATGGGCCTCGGCAGGCGCCAGCTCCAGTTTTGGGGACCCACCGTGGCCGGAGTGTTGATGCGGTCGCGCGTTCCCAGAAGCTCCTGAACCAGGGTGAGCGCCAGGTCCGACCTGGCCCCGTAGAGGTAGCGGAGGAGGGCGAGCGATCTCGCGTCGTCGGACATCGACGGGTCGATTCCCGCCCTTTCGGTGAACTGGGTTCGGTCGCGCTCGGGGAGCTCGTCCCACCAGGCCGTGATCGGCGGGGTGTCGTGCGTGCTCCAAGAAACGACGCTCGCGGTGGGGAACGCCTGCGCGTCGCGCAGGAGCCCGTCGTCCTTCTCCCAAGGGAGCACCCGGTACCCCGGCATCTCGAGCTTGCGCAACGCCTCGCGTGCGAAGGGGGGGACGACGCCGAGGTCTTCGGCGATCGCCCGCGGGGGGGGAATGCTCTGGGCGGCCGCACGAAGCTCTTCGAGCATCGAACCGAGTACCCGAACGCCGCGCGCCCTCTGGGCGTCCGCCCCTTCGGGATCGAACCGCCCGCGGTCGCGCCCGTTCTTGATCTTCACCCATTGCCGGAAGTAGCCGACGACGTGGTCCAAGCGGAACCGATCGTAGAGTCGCGCCGCGTGGCGCGTCCGGGCGCGAATCCACGCGAGATCGTCGGCCTCCATCGCGAGCCAGTCGTACGCGGGCAAGCCCCAGTCTTGGCCGTCGGCCGAAAAGTCGTCCGGCGGGGCGCCGAGGGCGACGTGGAGCTGAAACTGGGAGGCATGCGACCAGACGTCTGCGCTCTCGGCGCCGACGATGAAGGGGATGTCGCCCATCAAGTCGACGTCGGTTTGCCGCATCCGAGCGCGGGCCGCATCCCATTGTTCGAGGAGCGTCCACTGCATGTAGGAGACTTCGAGGATGCGCCGCGCGTGATCGTCGCGCGCGCTGTGGAGCACGGACGGCGATCGGTCGCGCTCGTCCGGCGGCCAGGTCGTCCAGCTCCAGCCGCGGTGCGCTTCACGCATGACCTCGTAGAGCGCCAGGTCGTCGAGCCACGAGCGCTCGCGCTCCATGAAATCGGCAAGGCGCTTGGCGCGCACCGTTCCGCGTTCCCACTCGCGCGCGTGGAAGGCTTCGAACGCCGTTCGGAAGACGCGAATCTTCAGGGGGCGCACGACGTCGTAGTCCACGCGCTCCGCGGACCGGAGGCGAACGAGCGTGCTCCGGCCCTCGTCGCCGAGTGCCTTCTCGACGTCTTCGGCGCTCAGGTCTTCGATCGCCTCGAGCCCCGCGTAAATCGGGTCGATCCCGAAGGCGGTCAGCGCGCCGTAGGGGCTGGTTTCGCCGGTGGAGAGCTCGTGCGGCGGGAGGATTTGGAGCAGCCGTTGGCCCGCGGTGCGCAGCCACGACGCGCAGGCCGGAAGATCGGTGATCTGGCCGATGCCCCAATCGTGGCGGGTTCGGATGGAGAAGAGGGGCAGGACGACGCCTGCTTTGCGTTGCATGTTCCGGCGCATTGTAGGCGATCTCTCGGGCTTCTCGTCGCGAGACTTGGTGCGCTCCGGAAGGGGCAGTTCTGTGACGACTCAGTGCCCCATCAGCAGCCATCGGATCGAGAGAAAGCGCCGAGCCGGGTCCGCTTCGGGCCGCGTGCACATGGACGGCGGAGCAATTCACGGGTGACAGGCACCGCGGCCGGCGCGAACCTCGCCCGCGATGCTCGCTATCCTGCAAGCCTTTGTCGGCACGCTGCGCTCCGCACTGCGGCCTCGTGCGAGCCTCCTTGCGGAGAACCTCGTCCTCCGCCAGCAGCTCGCGATTCTTCGTCGCGCGACTCCTCGGCCGCGGCTCCGGCCGGTCGACCGGGCGTTTTGGGTCATGGTCGCCCGCGGGTGGTCGCGGTGGGCGGAGTGTCTCGCGATCGTCCGACCGGCGACCGTGATTGACTGGCACCGACGCGGCTTCGCTCGGTGGTGGGCCTGGAAGTCTCGCCGCGTCGGTCGGCCGCCTCTGTCCCCGGAAGTGGTCAGCCTCATCCAGCGGATGTCGCGCGAGAATCCGCTTTGGAGCCGCCGGAGAATTGCCGGTGAGCTGGCGAAACTCGGGCATGCCGTCGACAAGGGCACGGTCGCGAAGTACATGCCGACACCAGCTCCGCGACCAGGCCGTCCGCCGTCGCAGACGTGGAAGACCTTCCTCGGCACCCATCTCGAGGGAACGATCGCGATTGATTTCCTGACCGTGCCAACGGTCACATTCAACGTCCTCTACGTATTTTTCGTCCTTGCGCTCGACCGCCGCCGCTTGCTTCACGTCCATGTTACGGCGCGCCCGAACGCCGCGTGGGCCGCGCAGCAAATCGTGAATGCCATTGGCGCAGAGAGTGTGCCCGCGCGGCTGCTCCGAGACCGCGATGGCATCTTCGGTGCAGACTTCGACGCACGGGTCGACAACCTCGGCGTCCGGCAGCTACGCACCTCGCCGCGTTCTCCGTGGCAAAACGGACACGCGGAACGGTGGGTTGGGACGTTACGTCGCGAGCTGCTCGATCACGTCATCGTGCTCGGGGAGCGGCATCTCCTGCGCCTGCTCCGCCCGTATGTCGCCTACTACAACGAGGACCGACCTCACATGTCGCTCGGCGGCGACGCGCCGGTCGCGCGCGCGGTCGAACCGCCGAGCGGTGGCAGGGTCGTCGCGCTTCCGCGGGTTGGTGGGCTCCACCATCGGTACTCGAGGGCGGCTTGAGTGCCGAACGAGTTTTTGGCCAGGACAGGTAGAGAATGGCTTGCCTGAGCTTCAACGGGGCCGCCGCATCGCTGCGGCGGAATGTGGTGATCTCGTGCCATGTCTCTCGCGCCTCCGACGTGCTTCAACGGGGCCGCCGCATCGCTGCGGCGGAATGGGCTGCCGGAAAACGCGTGCTCGTGCTCGCGCACCGGCTTCAACGGGGCCGCCGCATCGCTGCGGCGGAATGGAATGCTCCTCGACCAAGACCAGTTGGTCTTCGCTCAGCTTCAACGGGGCCGCCGCATCGCTGCGGCGGAATGCTCGACGTTGCAAAAAACGATGCGTATTCCGCGGTACGGCTTCAACGGGGCCGCCGCATCGCTGCGGCGGAATGCCGGTGGACACACCGGTGCTAGCGACGGTGGCGCTCTCGCTTCAACGGGGCCGCCGCATCGCTGCGGCGGAATGGCACCGCGGCCGGATATTCCCTGGATTCTCCAGGGGTTGCTTCAACGGGGCCGCCGCATCGCTGCGGCGGAATGCTGCGTCTTCCGCTCGATGAACTCGGCGTAATTCACTTGCTTCAACGGGGCCGCCGCATCGCTGCGGCGGAATGGCTCGACATCTTCTGTGCGAGCGGCGCGGCGTCGCTGCTTCAACGGGGCCGCCGCATCGCTGCGGCGGAATGTGCGCCTGGCGGCTCGCTGCACGTGGAGCACAATATGCTTCAACGGGGCCGCCGCATCGCTGCGGCGGAATGCCAGCCACCGCCGCCACCGCCGCCACT
>Ga0265313_10003312_pt1 | contig 13185 bp, 8 predicted proteins | sample 4123metaG_FD_203122 | JGI IMG/M metagenome (GOLD analysis project Ga0265313, IMG submission 203122) | Rhizosphere microbial communities from Carex aquatilis grown in University of Washington, Seatle, WA, United States - 4-1-23 metaG | ecosystem: Host-associated > Plants > Roots > Rhizosphere >...
GAGGGTATCAATTTGACAGCTGGCAACGGCATTTATCTCTGGGGCACGGCTTCCCTCCAGACCCAAAGCGGGGACATCAATCTATGGGCCGCCAATGAAGTGCAGGTGGGCTGGTCGGGCACCGCCAGCCCGCCCGGCATCGTCAACTCCGGCTCCGGCAGCATCACCACCAGAAACGGTGGCAGCATTAACGTCACGACACAGTCTGGGGATGTCAACACGGGGTCAAATCCGTCAGGGTTTGGTTATCTCAATACCGCACCCTACTACTACATTGACCCCGTTCTCGGCGTGGGTGGGATCAGCACCATGTCCGGTGGAAACGTCAACATCAACGCCGGCGGAGACGTCATCAGCTACAACCCCAGCGGGGCAACTGCTGCCGGCGATGCGGGCACCGGCGCTTTTGGAACGCAGCCGGGGAATGTGACGATTACCGCCGGGGGCAACGTCTATGGGCATTATGTGCTGGCCAATGGCCTGGGCACCGTCACCGCTGGCAAGGATGTGGGAGTCCCCAGCGGCGCCAACTCCTTCGCCCTGAGCCTCATTGGCGGTGGTTGGACCGTGACGGCGCCGAATGGAAACATTTATTTGCAGGAAGTCCGAAACCCGAATGCACTTTTTAACACCACCAGCACGTCCAAAAGAGGACAGCCGGTAACTTATTACAATTTCTTTACTTATGGTTCGCAGGATTCGGTTGATTTGACGGCCGGCATCGGCGTGTATTTGACGGATCTGAACGTTCCCCGGCTAACGGCGTCCCCCGTTCCGGTCATTTACCCGCCAATATTGGACATCACCGCCGGCTCGGGTGGCGTGACCCTGCAAGACAACGTCACTTTGTTTCCTTCGACGTATCAAAATCTGGACATCACCACCAAGGGTGGCGGAAGTCTGGTCTCCATGCCCAACATCCTTGATACAACCCCTGAATTGCTCATGTCGGACAGCTCCCAGACACGTTGGATCAACAGTCTGAGTTTCAGCGACTCCGATAATGGCTCTGTTTTGCCCGATGAACTCATCAATCCCAATCCGGTGATGATCAATATTTCGGGCAACATGGAGAACCTCAACCTCATCACCACCAAGGAAACAGTGGTTACGGTGGATGGCAATATGATGAATTGCGGTTTTTCCGGGCAGAACTTGCAGGCCGGCGATGTCACCTCCATTTCCGTGATCGGCCAGATTTTTAATGCCTCTTCGTATTCCTTTGCTTATGACATCGCCATTCCCAGCCTGCCCGCTGCGGACCTGCCTGTCGGCATGGGCAATTCATGGAATGATATTTTCAACCTGGCGGTCGATCCGACCGCCATCGCCAACCTGACATTGCCCGCAAGCCTTACCCCCGCCCAATGGCTCGACTATGCAATTCGTACCGCCGGCTACTTTTCAGTATCCATCAGCCCCAGTGACCAGCCGCTCGGTGTTAATCCGGGTTTCGTGTATGACTCCACCACCGAACGGCTCGGTTTCGCCGGCCCGATGCAGCAACGCACCATCTCGGCGTTGGGGCAGCCGATCACTGTGTTGCACCTGGTCAACGGTCAGGCGGTGATTGACACCAATCCTGGCGATCATGCTCCCGGCAGAACTTACGGCCAGCTCGAGACGGATACCGTCGCCTGGGCTGACCCTTCCGTGGTTCAAACCCTGTTTCAAGAGAGCCAGAACAAGCCTTCACCCCAGGCAGCTCAGCTTGGTTATCGGATAGGCGGTCCCGGCCAGTTCGATATTCAAGCCGGTTCGATCTCACTGGGCAACTGTTATGGTATTCTCTCCTGTGGCGTATCTGACCCGGCGGGAGGGTTCAGCCGGTATGGCAATCTGGCCTCGATTACGCCGTACGGAGCGACGGTGAATGTCACGGTGACCGATCCCGACCAACCGGCCGATACCAGCCAGCCGGTAGGCCCCAACAATCCGATCATATCGTCACTGGATATGCTGACCTCCACCATCGCGGCGCTCGGCGGCGGGGATGTCAACGTGACCAGCACCGGCGGCTCAATGGATCTCGGTTCGCAGGAGTTGTTCAACTACCCGCGGCAGGAGGGTTTGGGCGTTTATACTTCCGGCGGCGGGAAGGTCAACGTCATCGCTTTGGGCAACGTTAACATCGACGGTTCCCGAATTGGGACTTACAATGGAGGCGATATTTTCGTTGAATCGTTGCAGGGGACGGTCAACGTCGGGAGCGGTAGCAGTACCATCAACGACGTGTATGTCTCTTATGTGAATCCCACGACCGGCCTGCCCGGGAATTATGCCGAGTCGGCTTATGGCAGCGGCATTATAGCCAACACCTTGGTGCCGCCGCAGCCGGGAACTGGCGAAACCTGGCCGCCGAACCCCGCCAGTCTTCCCGGAAACATCACCGTGATGACCCCCCAAGGTGACATTATCGCCAGCCTGGGCGGCATCCTGCAGGAGGCGCTTGACGGCAGCATCACCGCCGGCCCCACGGTCACCTTGACCGCCGGCACGCCCGCGTCGGGGACCCCGGGCCAGCCCGGGTATTCACCGGGTTATGTCGGCAATATTGATCTGGGAAGTTCCGGCATCATTGGCGGCACGGTCAACTTGACGGCCAACGGCAATATCTCCGGGCAGGTGGTTTCCCGCCAGAACAGCACGGTTAACGCCGCGCAAAGTTTCAGCGGCACGCTCCTTTCTGCCGGCTCGGCCAATGTCACCGGCGGCGGTACGATCTCCGGCACCATCATCGGCGTCAGCGGCGCCAACGTTTCGGGCAGTGGTGGCGTGACTGCATCCGTGCTCGGCCAGAACGTTTCCGTCAACGGCGGCGCTGCCCAATCAACCCTCGGCAGCTCGGCCAGTGCCACCAGTGCCAGCCAGTCCGCCGCCCAACAGGCCAATAGCCAGGCCACGCAACAGGTCGCCACCGATGACAATGCAAATGACGACCAAAAGAAAAAGAAGACGGAGGGTCTGGCTCGCAACGTCGGACGGGTCACGGTCATTCTGCCCCGGACAAGTTGAAACAAGAGCAGAGAAGACCGGGTGAGAGCGGGCCAGAAAAATCGCCTTTGGCAGTTTCGATCTCCAACCTTGAACGCGCATCGTGGCCATGAACTGGAAGGGGTCAGTGAAGGCGCGCTGGCGTCCCGGAGTGCGGTGGCGTTGACACCGCTTTGGAATAGCTTTGCCGCCCCGTGACGGGAACCTCCCCCATGCGCTCGGAAAGCGGCGGCGCGCTCCAGACCTGGCGGCAATTCGAGGGTCTCCCCCCACCAAGGAGGGAGAAAAAATAAGCAGCTGGGTTGTCAAAAACATCATTCAGTGGCGGAAGCGACCCCAGCTGTGAAAAATCAACCCGGAAAACGAAACGGTTGGCTGCCGATTCAGCAGCCAGCCGGTGAAATCGCCAAACCCTGATCAAGGAGAGACCAGCCGGAAGAAGGCGGCCGGATTAACCGTCGAATTGGTATAAGAGAAAGTGCCGTTGCTCAGAAAGTTGTTCGTCGCCACCGGCTGCCAGCTGGCCACCGGCAAGGCCACGTTGGTGGAGGTCAAAATGCGGTATTGCACCCCGGCAGGACAATTCGTGCCGCTAAACACCAGATTCCCGCCCGACCGAATCACATTGCCAATCGTTGGCTTTGGCGAAGCCACGATGTAACCGGTCTGGGTGCTGGCATTGGAGCCTCCCGGTCCGGTCACCGTCAGGGTGACCGTGTAACTGCCCGCCGCCGTATAAGTGTGATTCACACTGGCACTGGTCGTGTTGGTCACCGACTGGCCGTCGCCAAAACTCCACAACCAGTTGGTGATGGTGCCGGTGGAAGCGTCCGTAAAAATCACCGGGAGCGGCGCAAAGCCGGCGGTCGGGGCGCCTGAAAAACCGGCCACCGGCGTCGGCGGCGTGGCCGCGGCCCGGGTGAAGGTCATGGTCCCATTGGGATTAAGAATAAAGTAACCCGCAAAATACGCCGACCCGTTCGTCAAACCGTTGAGGGGATCGGTTTGGCCAATGGGGCAAACCTGATAAAAGTCGGACCGCTGGGCGGAAGTAAAACTCGGCGGCGTCCAATTCTCCACCGTTTGAGGCAGCGGAGCGCCGCTCGCACCAAAATCGCCGTTGGTAGGGAAATTGATGTCACCAATAAAAGCGGTGAGAATGTAGCTGGAATAACTTACCGGCTCCCGGACCAGCGCGGAGTTGTTGTCCGCATTGGTGACACCAATAAAACCGGCGATGCTCGTCGCCGAACTGCCAACCGAACTCATCAGACTTCTTTGATTGGATTGTGCTGCCGAAGTCGCCCTGGCCGGTGGCGTGGTTTGGGTGCTCACGTTGGTTCCGGGAAGCGTGTACCAAATCGAGTTGGCGGGAAACGACCCCAATGGCGTCACCCAGGGAGGTGGATTTCTTCCTGCTGCCGGAACCCCCGCAAAGGTCGACCATTGCAGGTTGTTATAATTCGTAAACGCATCCGTCAGTTGACTGGGAGAAAAATTGCTGATGATGATGGTGGTGCCCGGGGACATCGCCAAAAAATTAGTGACGCTTCCCAGATTCACCACCAACTCATAATTTCCGGCGTTCACCCCGGTTTTTCGAAAGCCGGCCACGACGTCGCCGTAAGGATCAAAACTAAAAAACTGGGCGCTGGCCAGTTCCGGCAACACGAGCAGGGCCAACAACACCAGCTTCAAACTCAAGCGACGAAAAGTTGAACAAAATTGTTTCATATTGAAGCGGCAGTCTAACGCAGACAGGCCCACCTCACTACCTTGAAACGGACTTTGACATCAACTATTCGGACAAAAATTATTTCTTGCAACCCGCTTTTGTACAGGAGGCTGCACTGATTTCAAATCCTGATTGAATAATCCAACGATGTGTCACGCGATTGTAACCGCGATCTCCATTCTGCCATTGGAAAAGGTCCAGGCCCGCTCATATTTCAGGGGGCGGCGAACGGTTCTCCCACTCCGGGAGGAGAGGGCCGGGGTGCGTCGCGCGTTTATCAAACCGTGTCACCATCTTGTAACTTGCTGCCGGATGCAGCGCCAATAAAATTTAAGAACGATTCAAAAATGAAATCAAAACACAATGCAGTTTTCACGAGGGGCTTCCGACCCATTGTATTCTTGTGGGCGGTTTGGGGGCTGACGCCGTGGCTACAGGCACAGGATACCAATTTTAATTTGCAGGCCACCCAGGCAGCAGCGGACAAGGGGGATGCCAAAGCCCAGTACGAGCTGGGCCGCCATTATGTGAAGGTGAATGGTACCACCCGGGCGGACTACGCCAAAGCCGCCCAATTTATCCGCCAGTCGGCGGAGCAGGGCTATGCCGACGCCGAGGTGGTGCTGGGTTCTTTCTATGGCCGCGGCCTGGGCGTGCCGCGAAACGTGGCGACTGCGGTCCAGTGGTACCGGAAAGCCGCCGATCAGGGAAATGCGCTGGCGGAATATGCCATGGGTGAGTTTTATGCCACCGGTCGTGGGGTAACCAACGATATGAATGAAGCCATTCTATGGTGGAAAAGGGCCGCCGGTCACAATCAAGTGGATGCCCAGGACGCCCTCGGCCAATTTTATCTTCTCCCGGGTACCCAGTACGGCACCAATTATTTGGACTATCCGAAAGCCATCCAATGGCTGCAGCGGGCGGCGGCGCAAGATTCCGCCGGGGCCATGAACAACCTGGGGGTGGCCTACGAGAATGGATTGGGTGTGAAGCGGGACCCGAACGAGGCAGCCCATTGGTACCAGCAGGCCGCCGAGCGGGGCAACGCCGCGGGACAGGCCAATCTGGGCCAGCTCTATTTTGATGGCCGGGGCGTTACCAATGATCTGGTGCAGGCGTATAAGTGGTTCAAGTTGAGCGCCAGCCATGGAAGCGTTATTGGCGCGGCCGGTTTCGCCAATTTCCAAGCCAAACCGTTGCTGACCCCGACACAACTGGCCGAAGCGGAACAGTCGGTTTTGGATTTCCACCCCCAGCCGGCCAGCGGCCAGCCGTGATGACTTTTGGCGGATTCATCAAAATCCGGTCATGCAAATTTTCAACGAGGGAAGGAACGTCAATTCCGTACCGGCCGCTCTTGATTTTCCAATGCCATTTGATACCCCGCGATCTGGTATCGCATATAGACCTGATACCCCAGCGTGGCTTGTAGTCGGGTGTCCGCCTCAATCTGGGCCTGCTGCCAGCGTGCCAGAAAGACCGGATCTTTTGGATTCTGATTCGTGTCGCCGACCTGTTCCAAAAAATTCTGGCGAACCTCGGCAATCACCTGCTGCTGGCCGTTGTTCAGGCCCAACGCCGCCAGATCAATGTTCTGCATGACGATCGGCATGGAAACCGTCTGCACCGGGGATGGCCGGCGACGATGCGCCGCCGGGGAAGTCGGCGCCGTATCGGCAGCCACCTCCTGCGTCGGCGACTGGCCCAGCAGGTAAGCGACGAGTTGGATCTGCGCCTGCGCCGACCAGGGGCCGGATGCGGTCCCGTCCACGTTCAACTCGGCACGCTTCGCAAAAAACGCCCGCTCCGCGTCCCCCCGGACGATATCCTCCACGGTTGGTTCCGGGCAGCCGGCCGCCCGTAAATTCGCCACAAAGTCCCGGTAATCATCGTTCTTTGACAGGAGCTGGCTCCAATGGAACGGCTTGGATTCCACCTTGCTTCGCACGACCGGCGGCGCGGATTGAACCACGGCGTGCGCCAGTGGTTCAGGCTTCGACCGGGCCGGCGGCAACGCGACCACTTCCTTTCGCGGGTTCGCCCACAGGAACATCAATCCCGCGAGCAGGGCCACATTCAACAGAACGGAAATTTTCACCATTGTTTTCATTACCCCCTGCTTCGCGCTAATTTTTAATATCTTCCGGCTTGAACCGGAAAAACCGGCGCGGACGTCACGTCCGCGCCGGTCGGTGATTCAAACCAATTGTGCTTCAAACCGATCAATGGGTGAACTGATATGGCGTCGGCCAGGAGCCCTGGACCGCGGCACCATAATCCTGAGTCCGGTAAACCTGCATCGACGACACCGGGAGGAGGGAGTTTTGCAGGGCCGTGCGCACATCACCACCGGGATTGACGATACCCGACGTCTGGACATTAAGCCCGGCGAGAATGGCGTTGCCCACTGTGGTCGCGGGCGCACCCTGACCTGCCGAGCCGAACAGGTGTTCCTGACCCCACCAGGTATAGGCTCCGGTTTCGATCGCGCTGTCGCTTTCATACACACCATTATACGACAAGTAAACCGCAGTGCCTGAGTTCGCGGCTGAGCCCGTTCCGCCAGGACCGGTATTGTCATCGGCGGCGGCATGTTTGGCGTCGCTGAGACCCACGTAACCAACATAGACGATGCCCTTGCCAGAACCGTCAACGTTCAAGCATTTTTGCACACCGCTGCCACTGTCGAAACCATCGTTGCCGACCGCAGAATCGGTGACCGAAGCGGCGGGTCCATATGGTCCGTTGAACGTCAGGACGCCGGGATTGCCCGCCGGGTATCCCGAGTTGAGTGCCACCTGTGAAACCGTTTGATTGATCGGCAATATGGCGCCACTGAGCATGAAGTTGGCCTTGGTGCCAGAACCCAGATTGCGGCCAATGATACCAATGCCATCAGCCGAATCAGCCGTATTTCCAGTGAGGTAAAAGGCATTTAAGACTTCGCCAGCAACGACCGCCTGGGCGAGCGCCGGTTGGGGGACGTTGCTCACACGACCATAAGTTGCATCGGGAGCCGATTCATAGCCTTTCATCGCGGTGAAAGGAACGATGCCGACAATGCCGTAATCGGTTAACAACGGAGCCGGGGTCTGTGAAACCTTCTGGGACGTGTCCGCCATGGAGAAGTCAGGGGTCGTTGGCGCACCGGGGATCGCGGACAGGAGCGCGGTTGAGGCATAACCGCTGGCCGGGGTCAGGTACGACGGCGGCACACCGGGAAGTCCATACGAAGTCCCGCCCGGGGCAGCGTTCGGATCCTGGGCCTGGAACAGCGTTTGGTTGAGAGGTTTGCCAGCGACCGACGCAATGCCGGCTTCCGAACCGGTCCAGGAGCAATTGATAATAACGTCGCCCACGCCAGTAATGTTACCTTCGTAAACAATGGTATTGGCGCTGCTGGTGTTGTTGGGCGCGCCGGAAATAATTGTGCCGCCACCAGTAAAGATCTCTCCCGCCACGGTGGCCGCAGTAAAGAAGTTGGCGCGGGCCGCCGTCGAGCCGGTGATGTAAATGGTGGTGGTCGCATGAGCCGCGCCCGCCAGGGAAACGATTCCCAGCCCGATCAGCGCAGAGGTGAATTTATTCAATTTCATATTTTTATGTTTTGGTTGGATTTGTTGGGATTTAATTTTTTAGTCAGGAGAAACCATCAATCAGGCGTTTTTTTTGCGGAAGGGACGGCGCAGACCGAGCAGCAGCAGACCGGCGCCACCTAACAGACCATAAGTGGTCGGTTCCGGAACGGCGTTGACTCCGACGAAGCTGACCGTGTCAATGCCGGCATTCGCATTGATGCTCAGCGTGCCCAATTCAAACCAAGGACTGATGGTTTGACTTCTTGCGGTACCGCTGATGGTGGCTTCCCACAACGTCAAGGAAGCCGTGCCGCCGCCAAGATATGACAGCGGGTCCGTTACATTGGCGCCAACGCTGCCCGCGCCGAAAGTGGTGGGGGACATGGCAACCTGTGCACTGAATGGAGCTATGGGAATGCCGGCCGTGGATGAATATTCACCGACATTTACCGCGTTATTCTCGGAAATACCATTGGCAATGGCTACGGCATTATTCGCGGTGGGCATTGTGGCATGCGTCAGCATCATTTGGCCGCCGACACCACCGACACCTTCAACCGCGCCCACAGCCACGTTGTTCAAAGCGTTCGGATCGGCGCTGAACGCGGTATTGAACAGGCTGGGACTGATGCCAACATTGACAATGGAAGTGGTGGTGTACAGAGTGAAACTCCCCAAATTAATGACATAGTCATTTTGGGCCGCGGTTGGTCCCGCCGCATCATTGAATCCAAGGCCCAAATTGCCGGCTCCCAAACTTTGGGCGTGAGCCGCCGTGGCACTCGCCAATCCTAACGCAGCCAGCAGGGCTGCTTTGTAGAGTTGATTTTTCATTTTTGTTTTTTGCGTTGTTTGCAATTGAGTAATCTTCCTTACCTCGCCACTTCTTGTGGGTTAGTGCCGATACCCTAGCAGCAATCCAAAATGAAAACTTCATGTTCAAGGACATGCAGCGCCTGTTTTTGACCGGCAAACTGAAACCGTAACATGTTAATTGTAAATGTGTTGCAAATGAATCGCCGCAAGGCCCACCGGATTCTGTCGCGTCGTTACAACATTGTCACTCAAGCGCGGGGTGAAAAAGCCGGCGTTTCCAAATAATTTGGTTGGCGACACGCCGGAAAGCCCTTCGCGGGAATTTTTAGAAGGCAGCGGAAGTGGAAGCCTTCCCTTTGGGGAGGGAATTCGACTGAGTATCGTCATCCTGCAGCCACACCGATTGCCCGATTGGTCGGCCCCGCTGCGGTGCGAGGAAGTCCCGCAGGAAGCCGATGAAAATTTGTGACCGGGTGATTATCAATTGGTTGGGAAAGCGCGACGGTTTGTAACCGAGTTGTAACCGTTGCGCCACAAATTTGACGCATTAAACCGGCAGCATTTCCACCTCATGCGAGTAATCAAAGCAAGGCGCCGGGCAACGTGGCTCGCCGGGATTATCCTGATGGGGATCATGAGCGCGGCGACCTTGGGGTGGGGCGCGGATTCATCCGACACCAACGCGTCCGACCCGTTACTGGACTTGTTCATAAAAAAGGGCTTTGTCACACAGAAAGAGGCGGAACAGGTCGAAGCGGAAGCGGAAGCGCTCCGCGCCAACGAATCGCAAATGCCGCCGGCGCCACTGTCCAGGTGGAAGATCACCCAGGGCATCAAAAGCGTGCAGTTTTTTGGGGACATCCGTTTGCGCTATGAGGACCGGGAGGCGCAAGACCCCGGCGGGGATAAAATCGAATTACAGCGATTTCGTTATGCGGTGAGAGTGGGATTGCGGGGAGATCTCGTTGACAACCTCTATTATGGTTTCAGAGTTGAAACCTCCGCGAATCCGCGCTCCTCGTTCGTTACCTTGGGCACCGCCTCCGCCCCGTCGAGCAGCAATCCGGCATTCCAAGGACCCTTCGGCAAATCCACGGCAAGCCTCGGCGTCGGCCAGATTTATATCGGCTGGCGGCCGTGGGATTGGGTGGATATCACGCTGGGAAAAATGCCCAATCCGCTCTATACCACGCCGCTGCTTTGGAGCGGAAGCATCAATCCGGAAGGCGCGGCGGAGCATTTCAAGTTGACCGTGGGCAGTGCGGATTTCTTTGCCACGTTCGGCCAGTTTCTTTATCAGGATATGAACCCGGTTTCCGCTTCCGGGTTCCTGGATATCAACGGTGTGGCGAACAACAATAATCTATTCATGTTCGCCGAGCAGGCCGGCCTGACCTATCACCTCACCACCAACATGTCTGCAAAGGTCGGAGCCACGGTCTATAGTTATTATGGGCTGAAACGGAGTACCAGCACTTCCGGGAGCACGACTTCCCCCTATTTTGGTGATCCTTATATTGGCGAGGGACAGTACGCCGGTCCCGGTTCCGGCACGGGCATTGCCTACCAGATTTATGGTTACAGCGGGTTCGGGACCGGTGCGGGACTGCCAGGCTACGGCAGCCTGAACTACCCGAATAATCAAGTCGGCCTCAACAACCTTTTGGTGCTGGAGATCCCCTTTGAATTTAATTTCAAGATTGACCAATTGGACGCGCGGGTGTATGGCGACTATGCCTATAATCTGTATGGCAACCAGCGCGCCCAAGCGGCAGCGACGGGCTACAAGGCCTATCTGGCCAGCGTGCCGGCACCGGGAGCCACGATCAGCGGCTTTGCCCCCCAAACGCAGGATGTGAAGGCTTATCAATTCGGGTTTGACCTCGGCAGCCATGACAGTCTGGGATTGGTCGGCGGGACGACTTCACGGAAGCACGCCTGGGAGGTCAAGACCTACTGGCAGCATATCGAACAATACTCACTGGATCCCAACCTGCTGGACACGGACTTTTTTGAGGGCAACGAAAACCTGGAGGGCATTTACGTGGCGGCCGCCTACAGCTTGACCGACAACCTCATCGCCGCCTTCCGTTGGGGCCACGCCAGCCGCATCAACAAACTGTTGGGCACCGGCGGCACCGGCCAGGATATCCCCCAGATAAATCCCATCAACGACTTTGACATGTATCAGGTGGACCTGACGTTGAGGTTCTGAAGAGCCGGGGCGGGCCTTTGGTTCCGGAAGCGGGTTGAAGCACAACTGCGGAGGCGCAGAGATGTGCCGGCGCGTGTTTGGGAGTTGGCGCTGCGGGTGGCAGGGCAAGGAGCCCGCCGAGGAATTGTTGGAGTTTGTAAAAATATGAACAAGCTGGATCGTTTATATGAAACTCATCTGGTGGTCAGGAAATCCACCACGCCACCGGGGGGAGAGTGGGTGCCCAGATCACCAGGCTGGTCATTGATCCTGGTCGAAAGCGGAATGGGTTACTGGTTGCAGACCCAAACCAGCATCGAGATTGAAACCGGCACCGTTCTGTTGGTGGCCGGTGATGTGCAAGGGCGGATTCGCGCCAGCCAGTTGAATGGCCTGTCGCTCTATTCTTTCAATGTGATTCCGGTCCGCCTGACCGGGCTGATCACCTTGGGCGAACAAAGCTTCCTGAGCCAGGCCGCAACCCGGAAGGAATTTGCCTTTAGGGTTTATCCACCGTGCGATCCCATCGCATTGAAAATGCGGGAATTGTTTGCCGGCCAGAATGGGGGCGGATTGGCGTTCAGACTGGCGTTGCTTGAACTTTTTGTGGAGGTCTTCGGTAAAGAATTGAAGCACACCGTGGTCGATCAGGAAAATTTCGACGCCAAGGAGCGGTTGCGATTATTTTTGAGGGAGATGCCACCGGAAGCGCTGCTGGAGACAAGCTTCAACAAACTGGCACAGCTTACCCATTGCACCCCACGCCATCTAAGCCGGATTTTTAACGATCTCGTGGGCATGTCATTTCGAGACAAGCGCGCCGAGGTTCAATTGGGACGCGCCCGCGAACTACTGGCCACCAGCAAGTCCAAGATCGTGGAAGTGGCCTTGGAAAGCGGCTACAAGTCCCTGAGCTTATTCAACCTGATGTTCACGCGCCGCTTTGGAACCAGTCCTGGCCGATGGCGTGAGAAATATCGGAACAACGGAAATCACGGAGGGCGCGACTCGCATCGAAACGACAGCGCACGCCGATTTGGGGTCGTCCCAAAACAGCCGGCTTCGGTTCGGATGGGTCCACTTTGACCGGCTATTGGCCGGGGTGCTGGCAAGTTGTGTTAGTAACCAACCAAACCTAAGGAGTCGGGAGCAAACCATTGAAAAATTGGCGCGTCCGGCAGGACTTGAACCTGCAACCTTCTGATCCGAAGTCAGAAGCTCTATCCAATTGAGCTACGGACGCCCCTCGCCAGTCTGCCGATTTTGCGCTGCCAATAAAGCGGATTCGTGCGCCGGTTGACTTGCCGCATGGCCCCCGTTAGCGTGCGAACTGTCATGGCGAAAAGGTCGTACTCACGGCTGGTCAAAATTCTATCCGGGCTCCGTAAGGATGCGGCGGAGGAATGGCTCCACGCGGAAAGCGAACTCAACCGGCTCGAACGGTTCGCGCACTTTTGGGTGCTCGTAGGCAAAAGTTTTGCGCGCAACCGGTGTCCGGTGCGCGCCGCGGCGTTGTCCTATACCACTCTGCTGGCGCTGATTCCTCTGCTGGCGGTGGCCATCAGCGTCACCAGCAGCCTGCTCAAAAATGAGGGCGAACAGAAAATTTATGAGGTGATTGACCGGCTCGTCGCCAGCGTCATGCCACCCGCAAGACTCGACACCAACGGGGCCGCCATTTCGCTGAACCTTGGCCCCGCTCTGTCCGTCGCGTTGACCCGGACCAATGCCGGGGCTCCCGGATGGTTGACAAATTCCTCCGCCGTGACGGCAACCGAAACCAACACGCCGGCGGCAGCCGACGACAACGCCCGCGTCACGACCGCGCAAAAGGAAGCGGCAACCTACATTCATGATTTCGTGCA